>Ga0210053_1003218_pt1 | contig 13483 bp, 10 predicted proteins | sample CryGeymeta201512_FD_185467 | JGI IMG/M metagenome (GOLD analysis project Ga0210053, IMG submission 185467) | Groundwater microbial communities from Crystal Geyser aquifers in Utah, USA - Crystal Geyser metaG 2015-12 (SPAdes) (version 2) | ecosystem: Environmental > Aquatic > Deep subsurface >... | reverse complement strand
AGATAGTTTCGTCGAGTTCAAGGCGGGCGATAATTTTAACCACAGGAATACATTGACGTATTTCGAGGATTAAAATTTGAGCCCAACGCCGAAATCGGTGAAAATAGCCATTTCCGGATGGACACTAGCTTGCTATGTCCAGCGCCTTAAATGCCTGATAAATTGCCTTATGTCGTAAGAACCCCAGCTTTCGAACCATATTTTTTCGGTATGAAACAGTCTCTTGATATGCCATAATGAACAAATAATGTTTTAGGCTCTTGCATCCGAGACCCATCATCGGGTCAGTGGATGAGTTCTCATGATATTCTTGTAGAAGTGCTTCAGGGTTGGGCCCAGGGTAGCGACCTTCAGGGAAGATAACATGACTGCTTCTATCTATTTTGCATCCCTTTTAGCTACGGCGATCGCCGCGCTCATTCTCGGCTTTTACACCTTCAGGCATCGAATAGTGCCCGGGTCTGGGGCATTTGCCTGGCTTGAGTTTACAGTCTTCCTCCTGGCCGTAACAGAAGCACTCTCCATGTTGGGTGAATCCCAGTCGCAGGCGCTTTTCTGGTTCAGGCTGCGCTATACGGCTGCGGCGGCCATATTCCGCTTTCGCTTCCTCAAAGAGGCGCCTGCCTCTGAACAGGCCGCAAACCTTTCCGGCATTGAGACCCGCGTAAAGGGATCATTACCCATATTCATTCTGATCTTTATCGTCATGGGGGCCGGCATAGGCACGCTTGGGTTTCTCTCTTACAGAGACTATAAGGAAGTGAATTTAAGCGGACTTGCAATGGATATAACGGCCGAATTGAAGAGACGAGAACCCGCAAGGAAGGTGGACGTGCGAATTGACCCTGGAATGATCGTCATCGGAGATGCCCATCTTCTCCGCATCGCCATGGAAAATCTCCTGGCTAACGCCTGGAAATTCACCGGCAAAGCTAAGGGGCCCCTCATACACGTAGGGATGACGGAGCTGGATGGAGGCCGCACCTTTTTTGTCCGAGATAACGGAGTGGGATTTGATATGGCTTACGCGGACAAGCTCTTTGTCCCATTCCAACGGCTCCATTCCATGACGGAATTTCCCGGAACAGGCATAGGACTTGTGACTGCGCAGAGGATCATTAACCGCCACGGCGGCGCCATCCGCCCCGAGGCCGAAATCAACAGAGGCGCGACACTTTATTTTACCGTGAAAATACACCCCCCACCCCGACCCTCTTCCGCGCAGGGGGGAGGGAAATCCTTGGCCTCGTAAAGTGTAGAGCCGGGGGAGGATTTTCATGTGCGGGGGCGACAAAATTCTTTTGTCATGAGCGTTTACATTGGGAGACGGACATGGCTAAGAAGATCATCCTGCTTGTAGAAGACAATCCGGACGACGAGGAACTCACCCTCATGGCGCTAAAGGAAAGCAATATCTTAAACGAGGTCGTTGTGGCCCGAGACGGCGAGGAGGCTGTGGAATATCTATTCGCCAAAGGATGAAAATCACCCTTTACCCCTCCCTCCTCCGTAGAGGGGGAGGGAATAATGACTCCGCATGAGAATCTTATTTTCGTTAAAATGGAGGTGATCACGTGCCTGAACCGCTCGACCTGCTCATTGTTGAAGACAACCCCGACGACGCCCGGTTGATGCTTCTGCACCTTACCGAAGAAGGCTACGCGCCCCGGTGGAAAAGAGTTGAGACAAAGGAGGCCTATCTGGATGCCCTGCGAGATCCCCCTGATCTGATCCTGGCCAATTATGCGCTCCCCGGCTTCAGCGGCCCTGATGCCCTAAGGCTCCTTAAGTCCGCCGGCCTTGATATCCCCTTCATACTGGTTTCAGGAAGCATAGGAGAGGAAGCCGCTATTGAGATGATGAGGCTCGGGGCATCCGACTACATCCTCAAGGATCGGATGGAAAGGCTTGGAGTGTCTGTCAGGAGGGCACTTGCTGAAAAGATGCTCCGTTTCGAAAAAGGCATCGCGGAAGATACCCTCAGGCGGAAAAGGTCGCTTTTTCGTAAGATACTGGATGATTTCCCCTACGGGATATACATCGTAAACAGGCACCAGGAGATAGAGTATGCAAACAGCAAATTTGCCGCCGACTTCGGGGATTGGGCTTCCTGCAAATGCCATGAGTTCCTCCACGGCCGCGCCGATCCCTGTCCCTGGTGTGAAAATGCCGAGGTCTTTGCCGGCAGCACCATTGAAAGACTATGGCATTCTGATAAGACCGCAAAGGACTATGAGCTTGCGTCCATCCCCATCAAGAATACGGACGGCACCATTTCAAAGCTTGTGGTCTTCCACGACGTAACGGCGAGGAGAAGGGCCGAAGAAGAGATAAGGGGGCAGCAGAACTTCCTTCGCACCCTCATTGACTGCATGCCGATACCGGTCTTTTACAAGGACAGGGAGGGACGCTTTCTTGGTTTCAACAAGGCTTACGAGGATTTCACGGACATACCCAGAAGCGAACTCATCGGAAAGACCGTCATGGAAATCCTGCCCTCTGATGAGGCCGCATACCATCACAGGATTGATCTCGACCTTATAAGATCAGGCGGAAAGGTCAGCTATGAATCTCACTACACGAACCCTGGGGGGAAAAGAAGGGATATCGCCATAAGCAAGGCGGCCTTCATGGACGAAAAAGATGTGCCTGAGGGCATAGTTGCGGCCTTTCTGGATGTGACCGCACGCAAGAGGGCAGAGGAGGCACTCAGGGCATCGGAGGAGCAATGCAGGCTCCTTGCCGAAACAAGCCGCGACATCATCCTTGTGCACGACATGGAAGGCCGCATCCTCTTTGCAAACAAGGCTGGACTTGACTATGCCGGGCTTAAGAAAGAAGAGGCCATAGGCAGATCCATCCTTGATTTTGTCCCCCCTGAATGGCAGAAGGCGCTTCTTGAAAGGCAAGAGAGCCGCTCTAAGGGAGACCTTTCCCCTTATCTCTATGAAGCGGAATTTCTAAAGGGCACGGGGGAGAGGGTGCCGGTCGAGGTAAGCTCCGCTCCCATAGTAAGAGGTGGCGCTGTTTCCTCAATCCTCATCGTAGCAAGAAACATAACCGAGCGAAAGCAGGCCCAGGCAGATGCGGTATTGTTACAGGCCCAGTTTGCTCAGGCACAGAAGATGGAGGCCGTGGGAAGGCTTGCAGGAGGGGTCGCCCATGACTTTAACAACATGCTAACCTCCATACTGGGATTCACCGAAATTGCTATGGCCAAGCTTGATAGAGGTAGCCCAATACAGGAGGATCTAAAAGAGGTTAGGGCAGCAGGCAAGCGCTCGGCTGAGATAGTGAGGCAGCTTCTTGCCTTTGCAAGAAGGCAGCCCCTTTCCCCAAGGCTTCTTAGCATTAATGAGACCATAGACGGGATGCTCAAGATGCTCAGAAGGCTTATTGGTGAAGACATTGAGCTGGCATGGAGACCACAAGTCGATCTCTGGCGAGTGATGATGGATCCTTCCCAGATAGATCAGATACTTGCAAACCTGTGTGTAAACGCCAGGGATGCCCTGCCGCAGGGAGGAAAGATAGCGATAGAGACCCGGAATGTGCCCCTTGATGAAGAAGACTGTGCAGGGCATGAAGGACTCAAGAAGGGTAATTTCGTTTTGCTTGCGGTAAGCGACAACGGCTGCGGCATGGATAAGGAAACCCTTGCCAAGATCTTCGAGCCCTTTTTCACAACCAAAGAGGCCGGAAGGGGAACCGGCCTGGGCCTTGCGACCGTTTACGGGATAGTCAATCAAAATGACGGTCTCATAAACGTCTATAGCGAACCCGGCGTAGGGACCACATTTAAGATATATCTTCCCATGCATCCGGAAGAAAGTAGCAGGGAGGGGATGAGGCCGGAAGAGGAAATCCCGAAGGGAAGGGGCGAGACGGTGCTCATTGCAGAGGACGAAGAAACCGTGCTCATGGTGGCAAAAAGGGTGCTGGAAAAGCTCGGATACAAGACCCTTGCGGCCAGAAGACCCAATGAAGCAATAGCAATTGCTGAATCGCACACTGGAGACATCCACCTGCTGCTTACAGATGTTGTCATGCCGCAGATGAACGGAAAGGAGCTTGCGCAAAGACTCAAGGCCCTGAGACCGGGCCTCAAGGTCCTTTTCATGTCCGGTTACACTGCGGATGCGATAGCACTCCACGGGATCATTGAAGAGGGGGTGGAGTTTATTCAGAAGCCCCTAACAAGTGCTGAGCTGGGAAAAAAGATAAGGAAAATGATGACTGAGGTATGATGAGTGATGACTGAAAGTTATATGTCCCGAATTTCCGTTCTCATCGTGGAAGACTCTCCTTCCGACGCTGAACTGATGGTTCTCAAGCTTGCGGAGGAAGGCTACGAGGTTAAACATAGAATCGTTGAAAGGGAAGGGGATTACCTTGAGGCCCTCAATGATGAACCAGACGTCATCCTTTCCGACTGGGCGCTCCCTGCCTTCAGCGGCCTTGGTGCACTGAAGCTTCTAAAGGAACGCGGCCTCGATATCCCGTTTATAGTGGTTACGGGAAGCATCGGAGAAGAGGCCGCCGTCGAGGCGATAAGGACTGGGGCCTATGATTTCGTGCTAAAGGACAGGCTGGGCCGTCTCGGCCAGTCCGTAAGGCGCGCAATTGAAGAAAAAAGGATGCGCAAGGAAAAGAGATTGGCGGAGGAGGAGTTGAGGGATAGCCGGCAGGAGATGGCCAATCTCATGGACAACATTCAGGGCATGGTCTATTCGTGTCTCAATGACAGGGACTGGACCATGACTTTTGTAAGCCAGGGCTGTCTTGATCTCACTGGCTTTAGATCCTATGAACTATTGGACAATAGCGTGGTCTCATACAATGAGCTTATCCATCCTGATGACAGGCAATACGTGTGGGACGCTGTTCAGGCAGCACTGGAAAAAGCAAGCCCCTACGTTCTTGAGTACAGGATCATTGCCAGGGACGGCACCATCAAGTGGGTCTGGGAAAAGGGCCGGGGCGTTTTCAATAGCGACGGCAGCCTGATTTGTCTTGAAGGGCTGATAAACGACATCTCGGAAAGAAAGAGGATGGAGGCTGAAAGAGAGAGGCTCATAGCAGCGATAGAGCAAGCAGGGGAGGTGATCTTTCTCACAGACCGTGATGGCGAGATAATCTATGTTAATCCGGCCTTTGAGCCTGTGACCGGTTACACAAAGGAAGAGGCCATTGGCCGGAATCCAAGGATGCTCAAGAGCGGAAAGCAGGATCAGGCCTTCTACCAAAACCTCTGGGATACCATCAAAGCAGGAAAGACCTGGAAGGGACGCATGGTAAACAGGCGAAAGGACGGGAGCCTCTACACCGAGGAGACCACCATCTCGCCGGTGCTTGACGGCTCAGGAAGGTTACTGAACTACGTTGCCGTGAAGAAGGATATAACCGCTCAACTTGAAATGGAGGAGCAATTTCAGCAGGCCCAGAAGATGGAATCCATCGGAAGGCTTGCGGGCGGGGTCGCCCATGATTTTAACAACATGCTAGGAGTGATCATAGGGCAGGCAGAGCTTGCCCTGGATGAACCCGGGATTGACGAGAAGTTGAAAGCAGGCTTGAACGAAATCAGGAAGGCGGCCGAACGCTCGGCAAATCTTACCAGACAGCTTCTGGCATTCGCCAGGAAACAGGCCATAGCCCCCAGGGTGATTGACTTAAACCAGGCCGTGGAGGGATTGCTCAAGATGATGAGAAGGCTCATAGGGGAAGACATAGCCCTGACATGGCTTCCAGCCTCGAATCTGTGGGCTGTAAAGATGGACCCCTCCCAGGTGGATCAGATACTGGCCAACCTCTGCGTAAACAGCAGGGACGCCATAGGAGGGGCCGGCAGTGTCACGGTGCAGACCGCCAATCATTCATTCGACGAGACCTTCTGCAAGTCCCACAAGGAATTCAGCCAGGGCGAATACGTGTGCCTTGCCGTAAGCGACGACGGTTGCGGAATGGACGAACAGACAATCGAGCACCTCTTTGAGCCCTTTTTCACCACAAAGGAGGTGGGCCGGGGAACAGGCCTTGGGCTTGCGACAGTTTACGGCATCGTGAAACAGAACAGGGGATTTATTATAGTTGACAGTTTTCCCGGAAAAGGAACTACCTTTGAGATATACATCCCAAGGCATGAGGAGCAATTGGCGGAGCAAAAGGCCGATAAGCCTGAACCGTCAGAAAAGGGCAAAGGTGAAACCGTCATGGTCGTTGAAGATGATCCTTCCCTCCTGCTCCTGATCTCCAGGATATTGACAGGATTGGGATACCGGGTGCTGGCCGCCGCATCAGGAGAGCCTGCCCTGGCAATGGCAGAATCACATCAGGGGCCGATCCATCTCCTGATAAGCGATGTAATCATGCCCGGAATGGACGGAAGGGCGCTTGCCCAAAGTCTCAGGGCAGAAAGACCCAAGATGAAGGTCCTTTTTGTATCCGGTTACCCGGCCGACATCCTTGCCCGAAAGGGCCTCGTGGAAGAAGGCGTTTCATTCCTTTCAAAACCCTTTTCCGCCCCCGGACTTGCCGGCAAGGTAAGGAAGGTGTTGGAGGGAAATGATGAATAAGGCGCGATTCATTTTTGAAAAGTTGGAGATAGAGACGGGAAGGAAAGAAGTTGGGTTCAAATTTGACCGGCTTTAGCGGTCCATGACGAAGACGCCTGCACCCACGGAGAACGAATAAGCCCTTAAAACAAATCATATCCCGTAGGCATCATCGTGCGGCCCCAGCAGGACGAACCTTATGGTTTGATCAGGTATTTTCAGACAGTCCGAGCAGGCTACGACTACATTATCGCCCTTCTTTCGGCAAACCTCGCAGTACAGGTAAATAATAATGAAATTGCGCTTCACGGGACATGAATAGAAACCCTGCCACTTGCCCCTTAGCGGTTCGCCAAATGCGACGGGATTCTCAATGATCATATCCACCTTTTTCTTGACCAGGCCCTTTATTGAAGAGTGTTTCTTCAGGGCCTTCAGGAAATCGGTTTCGAACTTCGCCTCCATCAATCCCCAAAGACTTCGTTATAGGAATGCCACTCTGCGGTCCCGGCTTGCAACCTTGCCTGAACATCTTCCATCGCCTGTTGAAACGCCGGATGGCTGAGAACCTTTTCCATGTGAGCGCCTTCTGCCCTCCGCTTCACCGCCAGCAAGTACTGGGTGAACATTTCGGCCACGGATGTACGGTTCTCAGCAGCAAAGACCTTCGCGAAATCTGCCAGATCCCGATCCAGGCTTACATTTAGACGCGTCTTGGGCATAAAAACCTCCTTAAGTATGGTTCCCATCATGCACATAATGGGAACAAGAGTCAAGCACCTTTATCCCGGCTGAAACCGGCCTTTGCCCTTCTTTGAGGCTGCGGGCAGAACTTTCCTCGATTGGAGAGCGTAGGGGTTCTTCTCAGGGATACTAATTACCCGGCCGACATCCTTGCCCGAAAGGGCCTCGTAGAAGAAGGCGTTTCATTCCTTTCAAAACCTTTCTCCTCTGCCAGGCTTGCTTCCAAGGTAAGGAAGGTGTTGGATGGAAAACCATAGGCACCCTTGCAAACAAGTATAATTACGATTATACTAATCATGATTTTACTTGGAGATGAGATGGCAAGATTTGTAGATCGAAAGTCTGAATTAGCGGCTCTGGAAAGATCATATCACGCGCCTGGATTTCAATTCATCCCAGTCTATGGGCGAAGGCGGATTGGAAAAACCCGCCTCCTTCAAGAGTTCATAAAGGGGAAGGAAGCAATATATTTTCTGGCTGACAGCATCGCAGAAAATGATCAGCTCAAGAGCCTGGGCCGCTTGATGGGCGAATACTTCAAGGACTCCATTCTCGAAGAAGCAGGCTTCAGTAGCTGGCAACAGCTTTTCCGCTATCTGAATGAAAAGGCAGCAGAAAGAATGGTTATCGTCATAGATGAGTTCCCTTATCTGGTCAACAGCAATAAGGCCACTTCCTCGATCTTTCAAAAGGGAATAGACGAACATTTAAAGGACGGTAATATTTTCCTGGTGCTGATGGGCTCCAGCATTGGCATGATGGAAAAGGAAGTTCTTTTTTACAAGGCCCCTCTTTACGGCAGACGAACTGGATCTCTTGAAGTGAAAGAAATGCCTTTCCAGAGCCTCTACGAGTTCTTCCCCGGAAAGAATTTTGATGACCTCATGGCCGTCTATACAGTCTTCGGGATGATCCCGGCATATCTTGAAAAGGTCAATCCTGAGCTGGATATTATTGAAAACATACGACATCTCATTCTCGAAAAGGGAACATTTTTCTCAAACGAGGCGGAGTATATCCTAATGGAAGAACTCCGGGAACCACGGAATTACTTCGCCATCCTAAAGGCGGTTTCCCAGGGTAAGAGAAAGCCCTCGGAGGTCATAAATGAAACAGGATTAGAGAAGAGCCATGTGTCAAGGTATGCTGATATACTTAAGCAACTGGGGTTCCTGAAGAAGGAAGTGCCTGTTACAGAAAGAAACCCTGAAAAAAGCAAACACGGACTTTACGGAATACAGGATAGATTCTTAACCTTTTGGTTTAAGTACGTTTTTACCAACAGAAGCCGGCTTGAAATCGGCAAAAGCAACCATGTGGAAACGCTGATTAGGGATTGCCTTGAACAGGACATAGCCCATGCCTATGAGGATGTGTGCAGGGAATTCTGCCTCAGCCTCATGGCCGAAGGGCAACTGTCTTTTACGAGCTTGGGCAGATGGTGGTCAAGAGCTGAGGAGATTGATTTGGTGGCCTTGGATGAGGACAGCAAGACCGCCTTTTTCGGAGAGTGCAAGTGGTGCAACAAGCAGGTCGGGGTGAATGTTTATGAAGATCTTATAAGAAAATCCAATCAAGTTGAGTGGAAGCTGGATAGCCGGAAAAACCGATTCATACTATTCAGCAAAAGCGGCTTCACTGAAGCCATGTTTGATCGCGCGAATAGGGAAAACGTATTATTGGTGCATAAAGACAGGCTGTTGGGCGGATAAGCCCTTTTTCTTGAATAGATGCTTGATCGAAGAGTGCTTCTTGAGAGCGTTAAGGAAAGTGGTTTAGAATTTTTCTTCCAGCGCTCGTTGCTATTGAAGCATCTGCTAAATGATAGCTGCACACCATCGCGCAGGATGATCAGGGCCCCAGCGTCTCCTTCCAGCGGCTCATTATAGAATCGTAAGAGACCGCTCCAAGGCCTTCTTCGGCCATGAAGGCGGAAAGATCCCTCTGGCTCCCGCCCATCCACCAGGAGCTAAGGAGCGTTCCGGCCTCCGGTGCCAAAGGCCATTCCGGTCCCAGTCGGCCGCAGAGATGATTCTGCATGGCCGCCTCCGCCATCCAGGCAAGGACATAGTCCAGGGAGTAGAACTCCGGCACAAGATCGAAGAGATGGCTTTCGGGCTGGTAATAAAACCCTGTGTAGCGGGCCATGTTGCGGGCGTAGATGTCTCCGTTTTCGAGATCTCCCCCTGAAAACATCTCGTATTCGGAGATGAATTTGGCCGCGTAGCGCCTGAAGATGGACATATCCTTGAGGGTCTTGTAATAGCGTATGTTTTCGGCATCCTCTTCTTTCAGACCCAAGATTTTTGTCAGGAAGGGAAAGGACATGGCCGTATTCTGGACCAGAAAGGCAAAGGCCTCTGAAAGGCAAAAGGATGAACCGAGATCCTTTTCGATCATACCGATCTCTGAGGATGTCAGGGCTGAGGCAATGCCGTGGCCAAGCTCATGCCAGAGGGCCTCCAGATCCACCCACCCGCCCTCGGGCTTTATGAGCACATATATCTCTCCCGGCACATCCAGGACAAAGCACATCGCCTGGCCGCTCTTTCCCTCCTCAGCTCCCAGCTCCAGAGTCAGACCCGGCAAGAGGGCCGGATCCATGCCCCAGAGGGAGAAAAAACCCGGAAGCTCCCTTAAGTCTCCAGGTGGAAAGAGGCGGTCAAACTCTCCGAGACCCAAAAGATAGATGGAATCAAATCGGGTAAGATCGCCAAGGCATCTTCCCAGGGTCTTGCGGCACCACCGCTCCATGGCAGGAAAGTAAATGTCATCACTGCTCTTGAGCAGATCCTTGAGCAAAACGTAATAGTGACGGTAATTCAGGCCCTTCTTGGCACTGCAATACTCAAGGTAGCCCTCGAAGCCGAGTTCTTCTTTTAAGATGGCGAGAAGGGTCTTCCAGGAATTGAGGGCAAAGGGCTTCAGGAACTTGCAAAGTGGACCTGTCTCCTTCTGCAGGGTCCTCCGGCCTTCAATGGTGCTCTGTTTCTGACACCAGGCTATGATGTCTCTGAAGTAGATCTTTTTCCCCTCCACATGGCCCGCGGCTCCCCTCATCCATGTTCTCATCTCTGTTTCGTGTGGAAGGATCGCCCTCTGGAGATAGTGGTCAATCACCCCGTGCCGCAGCCTCTGTCTATGCTGGGGGGAGGCCTTTTCGTCAATCTCATCGAGAACTGCGATGCTAAGGAAGTCCTCAAAACCTTCATAAAGCTCGTATGCCTTGAAGGGAGGGGCATCTCCCCTCCAGAGACAGAGGGCCTGGAGTCCCAGGCGGTAATTGAGGTGAAATACGCAATTGGCTACTGAAAGATCATAGCCGCATCTTTCAAGATTGTTATCGCGGAAGGTAGGCATAATCCTCTCTCTAATAGAAGCTCATGACTAGGTTTTGCATCGCCCCGGAGGATAAAAATCCCCCTTTCGATCTCTTCTCTGTTCTCATCCTTTTTCGGGGTCGCTATCGGAATCGGTATCGAATTTTGACATTAGGCCTATTGAGCCCTTAGCGATTGCGATCCTCACCCCGACCAACCTCCGCGAGAGGAGAGCTGGAATTGGGCATCCGAGGGAGAAACGGGAACCCGCTCATAAGCGTTTATACTATGATATCCCCCCGCTGTTCAGGCTGCAATCAGCCTCTTCCCCTGTTTGAAGCATTCGGCTGGGGTCTTTCGGGACAGGAAAGGCGGGACTGCCGCTCAGGGCTCCTTAAGGCCAATGGCTGGAAGATGGATAACTCGCCCGGGTGCCATGCTCCAGGAGGAGAGGTTATGGGTGCTCAGGATGACGGTCTTCCCCCGGTTCCTGTTCAGTTCCAGGACCACACCCTCCATGAGCTTGGCGCTTTCTTCATCCATATTGTTGGTGGGCTCATCCAGGAGGATGACCCGGGGATCAAGAGCCAGTGCCCGCGCCAGAGCTACCCGCTGAGATTCCCCTCCCGACAGTTTCCCCGCATGGCGTTTTTCGAAGCCTGAAAGACCCAGCCTTTCCAGTGCCTCCCGGGCCCTTGTTCTCGCTTCACGGCCCGGGATCCCACGCAACCGCAGACCCCACATGATATTTGCCTCAACTGTGGTATTGAAGAGATAGGGGCTCTGAATCAGAAAGCCTACCCTCCGCCGCAGGGCTACCACGTTTTTCCGCGACACCGATTCCCCGAAAAAGCGGACTTTACCCGCGCGGGGGTTGGCGATGAAGGCCAGGAGGTTAAGCAGCGTCGTCTTACCGGCCCCGTTTGGACCCACAAGGGCGACGAATTCTCCCTCCTCGATCCGCAGATGATCAATGGAGATAACCGGCTCGACTCCGTAACCGAACATGACGTCTATGAGTTCGTAGGCGGCTCCCATCACCTCCTCCTCTGAAGCAGGAAGAGCAGGGCGTTTACTCCAAAGGCAACAGCCAGAAGAACAAACCCGAGGGCAAGTCCCAGGACGAACTCGCCCTTGCTCGTCTCCAGCGCTATGGCGGTCGTCATGGTTCTAGTAAATCCTCGTATGTTGCCTCCCAGCATCATGGCAATGCCTACCTCTGAAATAACCCGCCCGAATGCAATAACCAGTGCCGATGTCACCGCAAAACGGGCCTCCTGCAAGACCTTCCAGGCCGTCTGCCTGGGTGTCGCCCCAAGCCCCTTGCAGGTGATTACTATTCTGGGGTCAAGGTCCTCTATGGCCGCGATTGTAAGGTGCAGCACCAAGGGAAGAGCCAGGGCGAAAAGACCCAGGCTCAATCCGTTTGGGGTAAACAGCAGTTCCAGAGTTCCCAGGGGGCCCCTGCGTCTCAGGAGGGCGTAAAAGAAAAGCCCCACAACCACCGTGGGCAGCGCCATCAGGGTATTTAAGACAAGCAGAACCGCCTGCTTCCCGGTAAATCGGTTCAGGGCAATTAAGAGCCCCATGGGAACTCCGGCCAGAGCTGCAAACAGCAGAGCAACAAGGGCCACCCTGAGAGATGTCCAGATGATGAAATAGACCTCGGGATCAAATGAGACGATCAGTTCAAAAGCGGAAAGGGCGGATTCGATAAAAAACTGCAAGCAAGCTCCCCGACTGAAAATACCAGTGCATTTACAATATCTGTATATTGAGATGTCAAAATTATTATGGACCTATACAGTTAGTTCACATATTGATTTTATTGGATTTGTGAAGGAAGATACTTGAGTTTGATTAGGCTGTCAAGCCGAGACGTATCATTACCCCTTCTGGAAAAGCTTGTGAACTTTGCTTTTAAAAGGATGCCTGCTAAGATAGACCCAAATCTAATGGAGCAGATGCGCACTTAATGGGTTAATTGAATGGATTCAGGATGGGTGAGCTTTATCTCAGAACTATCGGTGCTAATCTTGTAGGCCTTTTTGCCGTAATGGCCCTCAATTTCCTTACCCCTTCATACATACTGAGACTTCCAGATCCTGTGTTTTTCAACGATGAGGCAAGGGGTTTGCTTCTAGTCCTCTATTTACTGGTGATCGGATTCATAAGCTTGGTTCAACTTATTGTCCTCAGACCGATCAAAAAGGCTCTCAAAGGCGATCAAGAAATTTTCGATAAGATGCCTCCGGCAGATTCCCTCAAGGCAAGGGTGATAAACCTCCCATTTATCATAGGCGGTCTCAACCTGGCCCTGTGGCTGATTCTTTCATCCTTTACCATCGGCTACCTGCACCTGCACCTGGAATTGGGAGCAAAGGCCTTTCTGTTTATACTCTTCAGGGCGTGGATGATCGGGCTGATAGCCGCGCACCTGTCTTTCTTTCTTGTCGAGGAGTATTCCAGAAAGAGGCTCGTCCCGGTTTTTTTTCCAAAGGGAGGACTCTACCACGTCGGGGGGACCCACAGAATATCAATAAAAAGAAGAATCCGTATTCTCTATCTGGCAGGAACCATCATACCGATGTTCATACTTGTGGGGACACTGGCGTTTGCATTCTGGCAGACAAATGACCTCCAGGCCTATTCAGAGGCCGCGGCCCGGGGGGTTTTTGCTTTTACGGTCGGCCTTTGCGCGATATTCATCGTAATCGCCCTGAGACTCAACTTTCTGGTGGCAAAATCCATCTCCAGACCTGCTGAGGCCATGGTGCAGGTGGTGGAAAAGGTAAAGGCGGGGGATTTCACGCAAAGAATCTCGGTTGAATCAAACGATGAGATGGGGGTCCTCGGAGATGCGGG
>Ga0210053_1003217_pt1 | contig 13484 bp, 9 predicted proteins | sample CryGeymeta201512_FD_185467 | JGI IMG/M metagenome (GOLD analysis project Ga0210053, IMG submission 185467) | Groundwater microbial communities from Crystal Geyser aquifers in Utah, USA - Crystal Geyser metaG 2015-12 (SPAdes) (version 2) | ecosystem: Environmental > Aquatic > Deep subsurface >... | reverse complement strand
GATCTGAACTATCTCGCCGTTGGCGGCGCGCTGACGCTCAATGCCCGCGCAGACGAAGCGCCGGTCCCTTACGGCCTGCCCGCCGCCGATCTATCCGGCAGCATGTTGGCCGCGATTGCCATCCTGGGCGCGCTGGTAGGACGCGGCAAGACTGGCCGGGGTATGTACCTCGACATGGCCTTGCTGGATGGCGTGCTCTCCTGGATGACGCCGCTGGCGGGAGGCGCGTACTTCAGCGGGTTGGGCATCTCGGCTGCCAGCCATCCTTTGCTGGGTGGATTGCCATGTTTCAATGTGTATGAAACGGCGGATGGCAAATACCTCACCCTGGCCATTATCGAGCCAACCTTCTGGGCGGATTTCTGCCAGCGCGTGGCGCGCCCCGATTTGCTCTCGCGCCAGTTCGATAGGACGATTGGCGGCGAACTGGCAGCCATCTTCCGCCAGAAGCCGCGCGCCGAATGGCTGGAATTATTTGCCGGCAGCGAAGCCTGCGTAGAGGCGGTCAACTCGTTCGAGGAGATGCTGGCTCACCCCCAGGTGCGGGCGCGCGGCTACGTGCGCGAAGAAAATGGCGAACCGGCTGGCATGAATTCACCGTTTGTGTTCGCGCGGCGCGAAGTCACACCGCCGCCCGCGCTGGGGAAGCATACGCGTGAGATATTACAGGAAATTGGCATGGGAGAGTCAGAAATCATGCAATTAGCCGAAGACGGCGTAGTTGCGTTGAGTGAAAAACGACATTGAAAAAGGTGTTTTTGCTCTTTGGAACGATTACCGGGAATTCCAAAAAGTACATATCGGCCCAAGCGGTGAAATTGCGTGGAATGAAGAGATTGATATCTGCCCTGATGCGGTCTATCTGAAAATTACCGGTAAGAGACCCGAAGATCTCTTCCTACAGAGCGGGGGGTGATTGGGCCATGATATAATGACAGTATGACCGTATGACTTCGGAGGTAGATATGTATACTGCTGTGCGTATCCAGGAAAAAGGCCAGGTAACCATCCCCAACAGCATCCGCAGGAAACTCAATCTCAAGCGGGGGGATATGGTGACATTTGTGGAAACGGAGCGGGGATTTGCTCTCCAATCGCTGGATCAGGCAGCCGATGAACTATTGGCGGGACTGCGGAGCAAATTGGAAAAGAGAGGAATTTCGCTGGAAACTCTCATGGAACTCGGCGTGCAAAAGGGCGGCGACGCGGCGGCTGTGGAACTTGGGCTGAACGCTGTGGAAAGAGAAACGTTCCTGCAAGCCATGCTATTACGCCTGCAAGCCGCTGTAAGAGCTATCCAGGAAGATGCGAGAAGAAAAGGGACGGACAAACTAACCGATGAGGAAATCGAGGCCGAAATCCAGGCTGCTCGCCAGGAAATGCGAGATGCCCATCGTCCTTGATACCAATGTGCTGGTATCTGCCCTGCTCAAAGAGGAGAGCATACCGGCGCAGGTTGTGCGTCTCATTGTGGCGCGCAAGATTTGGCTTGCTATTGATGAACGCATCTGGCGTGAGTATGAGGCGGTGACATCCCGGCCGCACTTGAACATTTCTGTGTTACGCCGCCAGAATGTCCTGGCTGCGCTCTCGGCAGTCAGCAAGCATGTGGAATCTGTTCGTTTGGATATCCCTGCTGGGGAAATTCTCGACCCAACCGACCTGCCCTTTGCCGAGGTTGCTGTTGCCGCCGGGGTGGACGCGCTTGTCACCGGCAACGTCAGGCATTTTACATTTCTGGCCGAATATAAGGTAAAGGTGCTGACACCCGCGCAATTTACAGCAAATTTTAGATAATAAGAATTGCTGGGATTCCCAGAGAACCTGGTGATTACCCACAAGTCCAATGATCACATCCATCATGATTAGTAGGGCGTTCTCATACGCCCGAATTTGGCCGCCAGCGTGAGAGAACGCTGGCTAATCAAGGCCAATAATGGCATTGAGCAAGATGTGGGTAATCACCACAGAGAACCACTTGACACCAAACACCCGCCACAATATAATAATAGTAACACTTGCCTGCACCCCGGACTGCCTGGGGCAGGCTTGCGCAGATACACAGGTACAAGTGAACTGGGCGACTCGAGTCGCGGCAGCCCAAATACCCTCTAAGAAGGTTGTAAGAAGGATGCAAGAAGGATGTAAGAAGGATGGTTGTTCAAACAGGTGACTGCAATTGGGCAGTTCACCCCATGCTTTCCACAAAAGGAGAAAGAAAATGGCACACGTCAAGACAAACCCGATCATCGAGCAATTGCGCGGGAAGGTGGGCGACCTCGTCTTTAAGCGCTATGGCGACGAGATCATCATCTCCCGCAAACCAGACCTGGCGGGGCGCGAGCCGACCGCGGCGCAGGCGGGCGTGCGGGAACGTTTCCGCCAGGCGGCGCTGTACGGCAAGATGGTGATGGCGGACCCGGCGACCAAAACCATCTACGAGGTGGCGGCAAAGGCGAAAGGGCAGCCCGTCTTTAGTCTGACGGTGGCGGATTTCTTCAATGCGCCGTCGGTGGACGAGGTGGACCTCAGCGGATACGCCGGTCGCGTGGGCGACGCGATTGTTGCCCGCGCGCACGACGACTTTGACGTGACCGCCTTGAAGGTCGCGGTGACACAAGCCGACGGCAGCGCGGTTGAAGAAGGGGCTGCCACCGAGACACCGCCCAAGAGCGGTCGCTGGGTATACCAAGCGACGGCGGCGGTGCCAACCGGCACGACCGTGAAAATTACGGTGACGGCGACGGATCGCCCGGGTCACGCGGGGGTGAAGGAAGCCAGTAAGCAGTAGGCAGTGAGCAAGTGCGATAAATGATTGCGCCTCTGCCTTGAGGAATACGAGTTGGAGACTTATCGGAAATTGGGACCCAGGATTTTCGCTTACAGCGAGTCGCATGTGTCATTCTGAGCGGTTTTCCCTGCACCGAACGCAGGACGGTGTGCGAAGAATCTCAGATGGCGGGGCGAGATTCTTCACTCCGTTCAGAATGACAAGCGAAAGTCCTGATAGTAAAACATCCCCCTCAAAGCTCAAAACAAATTCTTTCAAGGAGTAGAACACAATGGCCAACAGATTTCTGATCATCTGCGGTGGAACCGGCTATAAGCTCTTGGGACAGCGTACAATTTTAGGTATCGATGCCGAGTTGCAGGTTGATGTCTCAAAGGAAAATGTCAGCCGGGATTGGAAAATCAAAGATCCGCGTTCACTATTTGTTGATCTTGACCAACGTGTTGGGACAACAGCCGTTGCCTTTAATACAATGATTGAGAAGTTCAAAGATGCTTCGTCCAAAGATGCTTCGTCCAAAGGGGATAAGGACAAAAATCACACTCAATTATTAGTTGATCACTTCCCGGTCTTAAATTTGGAGCGGGGTTTGGCGCAGTCCCCTGCAGTCGGGAGGGCTACAATTGAACACCCCTACAACAAAAGAGCTCTTGGACAAGCCATAAAAAATATGCTGACGAAATATGGGCAGAATATTGGTCCAGAAAATCCTGTTGAGGTCTGGATTATTTCCTCCACAGCGGGTGGTACGGGGGAGGGCACGCATTGTTTTGTCGCCCAAAAAATAGCTGAGAGCGTTAAGGAAACCTTTGCGGAGACGACACTTGCAATGAATTTTATCCGGGTGGGCCAATTAACATATCGTTCAGTAAACAACGATAAGACTGCACTAAACACCTTCTTCGGTGTCGCGGCTGATGCGGCCTTTATGCTAAGGATAAAGAAAGAATTTCCAGGGGTGGTCACGAATTGGTTCTATATGGATTTACCTGATGTGGGCATGGGCGATAAGGCCAAGCGAGCGCGGGGGGAGATTGTTGAGATGGCCTGCAAAGCCATTATGCTCCCTGAAATGCAAGAGGATCTTCAAAAACTGTTGGTGAATCGTGTCGGTGCACCGATCGTCTTGGTGCGAACTGGATACTGGGGCCGTGACTTTAACAGCAATCAGAAGTATTTGGAGACTCTCAAGCAATTAACCACGAAACTAGCCGAATTGACGGAGCCAAACTATAAACGGAAATATACTGAAGGAAAGCCCGAACCCCGATTCAGTGCTTCTGGCCTTGACGATTGCATCCGGGATGTACAAAATAAAAAGTATGTTCTGGGTCATATGGAAAAGGGTTGGACATTCCCGCGTTACCGCCTGGCAGGGATTCCGAAAGACCTGGGTCAGATAGAGACCATTGTTTCCAATTGGAAAACTTCGATGCAAGCTCTGGTGGAGACTGATATTGACCAACTGACAGTTGAATTTCGTGTGGATGAATTGTCTCCAGCAGGTGATGGGATTCAGAGTGTCTCTGTCCCATTGAATGTCCCTGTTTCTATCCAGGAAGATGCGGAATGGTTTAACCAAATATATAATGCCCATCGTGTGAAGGGATGGGCTGATCATCTGTTAGGGGTGGACTTCAAAGACCGCTCTGTTCTCAGTACCGGCCAGATTGCAAGCCTTTTGCAGCTAGGCGAACAAATATCCAAAGTAATTCATGGTTTCGATCCTTTAAGCGGCAGTGATGCGAAAGCACGCAAAGTTTGCGGCCTGCTGGGAACCTTTTTGACCAAACTGGTTCAGGTTAATCGTCTACTGGAACTGGAAAAATCTGCTACCCGCCTGTTGATCAGTGAGCTCGCGGAAATCAGGGAAGTGCTCAAGAAGACAAGTGAGGAATATGAGAGAACCAAGGTGATCATTGGCTCAAGTTCCACTAATGTTGTCAACGCCGCAGAATTGGACGATGTTCTAGACCAATTGTCAAAGAAAGCCTGGTTGCGGCTTCTGCGTGACGCGGTACGAAAGGGAGATACAGAACAGTTACGTTCCGAGGTTCTGCGCGGCGCCACCGGTCTGACAGAGGATGGATTGCGTAGCGTGTTGGGCTTGCAATCCAATGCTGATATTGTGGATATTCAAAATACATTGGCCACCAAGATGGGCCATATTGTGGGCGATAACAAAGAAGAATACGAAGGCCAGTGGTGGCAGGCGACGGGGCCAACCGCTACCCTTGAATATCACTATCGTATTTTGCCTCAGGTGGACCCTTTGCTTCAAGCTCGCTTGAGGGCCAGGGTGGATGAAGAGAATGTGCCCTATCGTTACATTTTCACTAAATTCGGAACCATAGGCCTTTATGTTCTGGCGTTCCATGGTGTGTCGCTGAACGAGGCTGATGGGGATACAGTTTCCGCACCGACTTTCCTGTTGAAGCCGTTTATTTCTCAAGTTCAAAAAGCTCTTGCGAGTTGGTCAGATAAACTTGAACTGCATATCACCTCCGGTCAGTTACAAATTGTCGCCGCTGGTTCAGGTGGTGAACCAGTGTACGAACGCGCTTTTCGGGCGATCGGCCTGACTGACGAAGAAATTGAAAAGATAGGCCAATATTACGAGTACTATAACTAATCAGTTGATAACACCATAAGGCCTATATTTCTTGCAGGTGCTGGAGAAAAATGACCGCACTTACAATTATTCCGGCGAGAAAAGTATTATGGAGAGAATATCTCGACGTAAGTTTTGGTTGCTTCTCATCTTATTGAGCGGCGCTGCCGCAGTCTGGCTGGGCAAGACATGGTTGTTTGTTGAGCCCGACTGCCCACGGATGCAGGACTTTTTGCTTTATGTTTTCACAGGCATTGGTACGCTGATTGGCCTGTTTTATGTCCTGCTCACAAGAAATGATGCTTTGTTATCAAAGCTCATATCTGTAGGGGGGGTGTTGGCGGGTATCCTGGTAGTGACTTCGATCGCTGCGACAATTTTCAACGGCATGCCGCAGGTCAAAAGCGTGTATTGTCCAGGCCGCTGCGAGGATGCAATTTCCTTGGCAAGGGATATGCGCCAGAAAGGCAGCCTGGAGGCTGCGGAGGAGGCCGCTCGTACTTGCCTGAGCGATATTTCGAAGAATCCTCTTCTCCAGGAGTGTGAGGACGACTGCGCGCGCGAACTCATTTTAGTATTGCGCGAAAGAGGGGGTGTTGCTATCAAAGATATTCCTGCATCGTCTGGCGAAGATAAAGAAACATTGTGTGAATCTACGAAGGCAGAATTGGAGGAAGCACACACGTTGGCAATTCAATATGAGGAGGATCTCTTAGCAGGCTCGATTGAAGATCGACTTAATCTCCTGACTGCGACATGTGCTATTGAACCTACTTTGACTCCAGTTCCCATCCCAACGCCCACAATACAGTTGGAAATATTACGCGCGGAGAAAAACATTGAGGCGGCATGGGCCCGTATTGATGTCCGCGTATGGGAGAATGGACAGTTCCTTCCCGGGTTGCAGCCGGGCGATTTCTCCGTAACGGCGGAAGGCACCTCGATTCCCTTTGAGCTTGAAGAGCACAAGGCGGATGATCCAATTTGCCTGATAACGGTCGTGGATAATTCCGGTTCTATTTATTCGGGGATAGATTATGTGAGAGAAGCCATTCGTAAAGTGAACGACTTTCGGAAACCCGATGACCAGCTTGGCATGGTGCTTTTCTCCAGCCAAGACCAGATCTTGGTCAAACAATCCCCTTCGTCAGCTCCTTTAAATCCGAGTGTGGTGGATGGAACAGGCCGGCTGACGGCTTTGTGGGATGCCATTCTGGAGGGTCTTAATACTGCCCAGTCCTGTACATCTGACAGCCGTTATCTATTGGTCCTGACGGATGGCCGGGATAATGACAGCCGCCGCCTGGAAGGGGACGATATCACCAAGTCTCGTGCAATTGCTCAACAGGCTGCCGGGCAAGGTGTGGATATTTGCACGTTAGGCGTCACCGACCAGATTGACGAGGAGTCGCTGAGGCAGGTTTCAACGGGTTGTGGCTTTTACTATGCGGCGAAGTTCGAGGACATTGCTAACAAACTCCAGGAACTATTTGGATATGTGCGCGATTTCTATAGAATTACCTTGAGTGGTAGTATTCCAGCAAATGTTCATATAATAGTTAGAAATTCCGGGGAGGTGGAGGTTGAATTCGAACAAAAGTGACAAGACTGATGCTTGGGCTCCTAGCAGCACTTACTATCCTGTTCCAACGTTGATCATCCCTTGTGGTGGTGATGCCGATAGGTTGGCTAACCTTCGATACGGCTTGGACCGGCGTATAGGAGCCTATGTTGCTGATGGGCTTGTGCGCTGGACGCCGGTTCTTAATCCTTCCGAAACGGTTTCCGAAGCTCAACTATCGGATATTGATTTTTTCTTCAAATATGACTTGCGGCAGCGATTAGTTGACAAGGGGTATATCCAACATATGCCTGATGCTGATCACCCATTGCAATTGCAAGTCTTGGTGATTTGTGACATGATCGGAGGAGTCTCACATGACGCGGTCATGGCATGGTTAGAAAAACTACCCTCGGCGGTAGAGTCTAAGAAGTCCAAGATCGGTGAGCAGGCAGAATGTTCGCTGGCTCTCGTCATACTGGGCGATCCAGCGATCAGTCACGATAAATTGAAATCTTATTGGCCGCGCATTTATCTGAGCAAGACAGGGTGGGGTGGCACGCGGTTTAACTCAGAGCAAATTTTCCAGACGTGCCAGAATGTTATTGCCGGATTCGTTGCATCTGAGTTGCCTCGATCTATTGACTACGTTGCCGGGAAAAGCCATAATGCAGTTCAATGGATTGCTCTGGGAGCGTCTTCTGTTTTGGTGGATCTGGCTGCAGTGCGTGAACGATACGATGTGGAGGTTTTGGAAGAGTTTCTTGAGCCGCTGATTCAAGATTCTCTCACTGAGAATCAATGCCGCATATTGGATGATGGTATAGATGCACAGGTACATAAACTTCAATCTTCTCTCTTAATCGGCAAGAATGTTGCTGGAAAAGACATTTTTGGTGTAAAAGAGATTTGCGAACAGCATGGTTGGGATTTTAAGGCAACGGGCCAGGTTGTTGAGCGCTGCTCTCCTTTGCCGACCTCAGACATTGCCAGAAAAGGATTCGGGTCGCAGTGGTGGCTCGAAGAGGCAAAATCTCCAGTTTTTGAGGGCTCTTTCTATAGGAAACTCTTTACTCGTATCAAATATGGGGTGAAGTTATACGTTGACCTGTTGCTCCCCGTGCCTTTACCATCACCGGAAATTTTTGCCAGTTTGTTGGCCGAGAACTATCGTGCGCTGGATGCGGCACTGCAAGCCGGTTTGAGGCATCGTGCAGGCCTTGAATATCAACATTTGTTGGATATTTTTGCATTTTTACTCAATCGTGATAGCTACGCTGGCGAGAATAGGCCGCTGCCCCTTGATCCCAATCTTGCCTGGCCCACGGGACTTCGGGCTGTGGATTATGCCATTAACCGGGCAATTGATCGGTTAACCCATTCGGCAGATATTCAATATGCCGGGCAGGATATTCACATTGCGTCAATAGGGACGGATGAGTACTGGAAATCTGCTGCCGCTGAAGATGCGCTGGTGGTTGAAGGAGCGCTGAGACGTTATAAGCGCTTAGATAAAAGCCTCTCCTCCATCTGGGGCGTGATTCTGAAAATACTTGTGGCATTCCCGTTGCTGTATGGACTGTTGGATATCTTTACTTCCTGGCCGCAGTGGATTGTCATCTTGCTTTCTGCTCTTGCGCTTGCAATCCTTGGCTTGGTCGAATCGGTTGTTTGGCGGCTGCAAGCCCGCCAACTGCTGCGTCAGGTGCGCGAAGAGGTCAATACCTGTCTATCCAAAAGAGTGCTGAGCCTGGTCTCGAAGTCTCTTTACGATTACCGCATGATCGTGATCTCACACTTGCGCCCTGTCATTGGGTCGTTACGCGATTTCCAAGCCCTTATTGTTCAGGAGCATCAGAAAATACGCTCTCGCTCTGGTGAAATTGCCAGCAAAGCCACGAGTCGTGAAGACGGCTCTTTATACCGAATAGTGGATTTCAAACGGGCGCTGGGAACAGAGAAGGTGAAAGTCAAGGACGATCTTGCCATAGAATGGGAGCCTTTGAAAGGTGAGTTTGCCCATGTCTGGCGGGAAGTGGAAAGGGATAGTTTGAATCTGAGCTGGAAGAGCGAAGCGCGTAAGAGCGCCAATGTGGAGGCTCGCCGCGTCAACGAAAACTTCAAAAAGGTCGAAACGGCATTGATTTCCAAATATATTTTGCCGCTCATTGAGAATCCCGCTTCACCCTTAGATGTAATTAGGATATTTGAAGAGACTGCTGCAAGATGGGGCGAACGCGAATTCAAGCCGCGGTTCATGGAGACCTATGTTCTTGCGGAAGAAGTTGAGGCGCTTAAGGAAGGCGCGAAGTGGCGTTGGCTGTTCCAGCATGCCCATCCGCTGGGAGACAGCGGCAAGTCCAAAGATCGTTCACTTTTCACGGTAATTCTTGTGCCTGATGACAATTCTCTGGTCGGGTCTACTGGCAGAGGCAGTAGCCACTGGCAATCAGACTGGTTGGTCGCCCGTTCCCGACAGACACATGAAATCAGTTGTATTCGCGGCGTGGTCGAAAAGTCATGCGAGTGAGGAAGCAAATATGGCCTGGATTGCTCTGGTGATTGTAACGCTTATCTTCTTTATCCCTGGTATCGGACTGGGGCCATTGCTCGCGGCGCAGGACATTGCGTTATCGGTTCCTCTGCCGTTTTTCAAATTTGCGATTTCAATTCCCTTCACGGGACCTGTGCGGTTATTTGCCGTCTGCCTAGCGACATGGCTGCTCTTGTGGTTGGTGCCACTCTGGCTGGAACGCTGGCTGAAAATAGATTTCCTGACCAAAATTGGCCTGCATAATGATTTGGTTCATGCCTACCGTCCTCCCTATTGCATAAAGGTGGCTGTATTTCTAGCCAAGATAACGTTTTGGGTTGCCCTTTTGAAAGCGGTTTTGATCTTGGTATTGCGAGCTGTAGTTGAGTTATTGTTGCCGTTGTTGGCAGTCCTGGTGGGGCCGGCGCTTGCCCCCTGGGTGAGCGGCGGGTTGAATCAGATATTAGGCGGCCTATTGGGGCTGCGCGCCGATTGGAGCGTGGTTTTGGTTGTTTTTTGTGTGTTAGTGTTAATTGCTAATTGGGGATTCAAATGGGAGCAATCTCAACGATATATCCGAGATATCCGACAGATCCAGTTTGAGCGTCGGAAGAATCAAAAGGATATTGTGATTCCCGCAACACAATTATAAAGTCGAGAGTGAACCTATTCTAGTGAAGGAAGAATAACTGTGGGACAAGTAAAACTTTGGAAGAGAATAAGGTTTTTATGGACGGCTCTTCTCGTTTTCACTGTTGTTGCCTGTAGTCCATCGGCTACTCCGTCTGAAGCCGAAACTATATCTGAAGCCGAAACTATAACAGTGTCACCAAGCCCGTTTGTGCCGTTCCCTGGCAATCCATTCGGAACACCCTCTCCCACTCCATTAGTTATGGAGGGTTCAACCCTTGTATTTGCCATTGACCGGTCCTCGAGCATACGAGAATGTGATTCGGCAGATAAACGCTATCGCTATCGGATCCCCCTTCTTCTTCTGACGGCCATGGGATCTTCACTTGAGAGCAATGGAAGTGTAAGCAATGTGGAAGTGAGCGTTGTGAGATTTGCGGCTACCATGGATTGGTTTTTAAGCCCCCAAAAAGCATCGGATCTTCTAGAAATACCAACTTGGTCCGATGATTTTATCAATCCAACTGAAAAAGGTGAGGCCAGGACGGATTACTCTTTAGTTTTTGAGAAAATCCGGCGGGAGACCAGCACGCAAGTGCAAGGCGATAAAGTGGTGATACTGGTTACAGATGGCTCTTTTTTGCTTGAAAATGGCAACGCTGATGAAACGGAGCAAAGAGAAATGGAGGAGGCGGTAGAAACTCTTCACAAGCAAGGGTGGGATATTTTAGTGGCGCTTACATGCGATCTAAACCAATCTGGAAAGGAATTCAGTTCTTTTCAAACTTGGGACAATTTGCAACTTAATCAGTACGTCACAATATTGGCAAAGAAGGATGAGGAAAAGCACATTTTCTTTGATTTACCGCCACAAGAGATTGTAAATTTGGTGTTTACGCTTATTTCAGATAAACACCCCTTCCTGGGACAAATTCTTTCACCTGACGACCGAAGAGGATGGCTGGGAGCTGGTAGTATAAAAGAGATGTCTATTCCTGGCGATGCAGCCTTTGTTGGGATCAGGGTAGTGCCTTTTGAAGACACAACCGAACCAAATGCGTATTATTTATATCAACCATCGCCTTCTCCTATTGGGACGCCTCTCAACAGGGGCAGACTGCCAAACCTATGGGAGTGGACAAATCCGCCTGGTACATACTTGGTGCCGACGAAAGATTGTCAAGATAGAACATGGAAACTCCAGAATCTAAGTGAGTATCCCGCATTCTATTTCTTCGCTGTGCATCCTCCCCATTATGACGGTGTACTTGATTTATTAGACGACAACGGAAAAAGTTTATCCAGCCCTCTCATAGTTTTTGGAGATAAAAATGCTCGAATTGGGATCCAAGCAGAATTCTTATCTCCCGACGAGAAATTTGGTGAATGTTACGACGCGCAACTTGTGTTTTCAGCAGAGACACATATTATGCCTTTTCGTGATAATGTTATTAAGTTAGAGGATGAGCTACTTCCACTTGATTGGTCGCAGGACGTCACATTCTACCTATACATTTCTAGGCGCGATCGTAATTTGCCAAGGGTGCTATTAACATCAAAAACCTTGAGCGTTGATTTCCAACCCATGCTCAATCCTTCACAGATTAATCTTCGTTGGACGTGTACTCAGCGAGAGAAGGATTGCAAAGATGTAGAAAAAGACAATACCCAAGACACGCTGGAACTTACGATGAATTTTGAGTACAAGGGTGAATTGGGTCATCCCGATATTTATGCTGAGAGAGATGGTCCTAAGCCGCAAAACTGTCCCAATAACCTTAACAGCGTAGATTTTCTTAATAGCAACGCAGTGATAGGGAAATGGGAACCAGTTTGTACTGACACCTTTTGTCTAACCCTTACACCGCCTACTACAGCGACAAACCTTTATTTTTCGTTGCTCCATAACTGCGGATACCACTTCTCGATCGAATGGCCTGATAAACCAACATGGCCGAGATACGTGTGTCAATTTCCTCAGAATTTCAACCCTGAAAACGATCTTAAATCTGGCAAAGTGCCGCTTGAATCGCTTGAATGCCAGGTACGGTAAAGGAATAGAGTTATGGAAGAGAGCGAGGGTCCTTGGCCTAAAAATAGCAGGGGATGGCTCCTTCTACTTATTCTTCTCACAATTGACTTCATTGTGTACTCCTGGCTCCTATATGGCCCGGCATATGACTATTACCTGAAAAAGGAGCGCTATATTCCTTCTGCGTCTTCCTCTTATCCATATTCAATTTCAATCGTTGTTTTCGCACCGAAGTATGTTAGCAACTTTGTTGAGCAAACAATGTTGGTTGAAATTATAAATAATGACACAAAGTCAATTGGAGCATGTTCTCGAATGTCAACCGGCGCTAGTATGACCGGAAATTCATCAATCTTGATGATCACAATTTCTCCTGCCGATCCAAGTGCAGCTGTTGTTATTATCTCCGCGGTGAAAAGTGATATCAAGCTCTCAACAATCCAGCAAGGATCTATTTTGCCGAACTATGCTACCATTGAGTGTATTCCCCCACACGGGACTGTTTCAGCCGTTTTCTATATCCTTGCCCGTCATATAACCTCGGATGTTAAACTCGATGTGTATTTAGATGATGATCCAGTGCCCATTACCTTTGCGCGCGACATAATTCTTGCAAATTCTGGGAAAGCGCTCTTGCCCGCTCTTGTTGGGAAAATGCTCTTGCCGCCCTGGCAAAATGTCTACTTGGCATTGTTCGCGATTTTCACAGTGAAATTGGTTGAAGATGTGAAGAAGCGTAAGAAGTCGTCTAAGAACAAAGGAGATGGCCCGGGATTATATGATGGCACGGCGGCCATAGCACTTCATCTATGTCTGCTTTCGTTTGTGGGTCTTTATCTCGGTGGCTCATCGGGTTGGTTATATGCAATTCTTCTATTAGGACTAATACTTGGGGTATTTGTGGCCATCATTTGGTGGCAAGAAAGAACAAAGGGATGATATGCTAATTCGAACATTGGGACTCGGTTTAATTTTGTTTGTTGCGGTCACGCTCCTTGCAGATGCGTGGACGGGGTGGTCTTGGCTTGCGGCTGTAGTAGGTATCTTCCTTGTAGGAATGAGCTTTTTCAAGAAAAAGACCAGGGTTTATGGTGACAAGACTAGTGAAGTTTCTGTTCATTCTATACAAAAACAACAAGATGTAACGAGCACCCTCAGGAGCGATCTCATGTCTAACCAAAACTTAGATACTCTTGTTAGTCATTATAAAAAAAGGAGTATTGCCATGTCCGAACAAAATATTACTGATTTGATAAATCAATTGGCCCGGCTCTATGATGAGCGCGCCAATTTGAAAGAGAAGCTGAGAGGTTTTGTTGATCATCA
>Ga0210053_1003208_pt1 | contig 13519 bp, 11 predicted proteins | sample CryGeymeta201512_FD_185467 | JGI IMG/M metagenome (GOLD analysis project Ga0210053, IMG submission 185467) | Groundwater microbial communities from Crystal Geyser aquifers in Utah, USA - Crystal Geyser metaG 2015-12 (SPAdes) (version 2) | ecosystem: Environmental > Aquatic > Deep subsurface >... | reverse complement strand
AAAATTGTGCTATACTGGTAAACATGAGTTTAATATTATTTAAAGTTATGCACATACCATCACACAAAAAAGAAGGTTTTACGCTCATCGAGCTCCTCCTCGTTATCGCGATCATCGCTATCCTTGCTTCGATCGTTATTATCGCTATTGACCCGGCGCGTCAGCTCGCTCAGGCAAACAATGCAAAACGAAGGGCCGATGTTAACACGGCATTGGATGCTGTATATCAGTATACTATCGATAATGGGGGTACATTTCCCGCATCTATCCCAACTACTTCAACGGAAATTTGTCGTAGTGGCGTATCAACCAGTACCTGTTCACCTGGTGTTGACCTTGGCACGCTTACAGCGGATCAGCTTTATCTTGTAGGTATTCCAACCGATCCGAGTGCCTTGACTGCGACAGGAACGGGGTATTTTATCTCAAAAAGTACTTCGACGAACCCGCGTATCACGGTTAGGGCTCCTGGTGCTGAGCTAGGTGAGACGATTGAGGTTACTCGTTAAATCTTTTCTTCGAAAAAAGAAAAAGCCCTATACGGGCTTTTTCTTTTTGCTTTAGTCTAGTAGGCTTCTTAGTGTCTATGAAAACAACTGTATTGAATATTGTCGGAATGCATTGCGCGAGTTGTGCGGTGACGACGGAGCGGGCGCTTCAAGCTTTGCCTGGTGTAAAAGAGGCAAACGTTAATTTTGCGACCGAACGCGCAACCATTATGCACGATGATTCGGTTTCGAAAGAGGCGCTGGAAGATTCGGTACGTGATACGGGGTATGATGTCCAATCGGAAAAACCGGCTATGCATCACGAGATGAACCAGGGGGAGATGTCGCATGAGGGAGGAAATCACATGATGCATGGCGGATATGTGACGCAAAACGGTCTTCTATTGGCGGCTGTTCTGGCTCTTCCGCTTTTACTAACGATGTTTTATGAACCGGATATTGGGACGGTTTTTGGCGTTTCCGCGTTGAAAGTGCTTATTGCTGGCATCGCGTGGTATTTGGTTGCGCGCGCCGGTCGGAAGTTTCACATAGGAACCTGGAAGGAACTTCGTCATATGCGCGTTGGGATGGATACGCTCGTAACAGTCGGAACGGGGAGCGCGCTGCTCTGGAGTACCTTTGCGCTTTTTGTGGGCGGAGAAATCTATTTTGAGAGCGCGGGAATCATTATTGTCTTTCTCTTGTTTGGAAAATTTCTTGAAGCACGTCAAAGACAAAAAGCGGGAGAAGCAATTCAAGCGCTGCTTACTTTGCATCCAAAACTTGCACATCGCATTACTTCAAATGGAAAGACAGAAGACGTGGAACCGAGTAAATTGCAATTGGGAGATCGCTGTCTCGTGAAAAGCGGAGAAGCTATTCCGTCGGATGGTCGTATTGTCGAAGGCTCTTCGAGCGTAGATGAGTCCATGTTAACCGGAGAACCGATTCCCGTGGAAAAACGCGTTGGAGATGACGTCTTTGGTGCGACAATCAATAAAACCGGAAGTTTTACTTTTGAAATTACCGTAGAAGCGGGGAAAACGATGCTGGACGCGATTGTTGAAACCGTTGAGCATGCGCTTGCCGTAAAATCTCCTGTAGAAAAATTTGTTGATAAGGTGAGCGCCGTCTTCGTTCCGACAATTATTGTCTTGGCCATTATTACTTTTTTGACTTGGCTGTTCCTTCTTCATGTACCGCTTGGTGAAGCCATTCGTCATGCGGTTGCGGTGCTTATTGTGGCTTGTCCTTGTGCGATGGGACTTGCGACGCCGGCGGCTATTATGGTCGGCACCGGTGCTGGAGCGAAGCGGGGCATTCTTGTAAAAGACGGTTCCGCGCTTGAAGCGGCGCGTAATATTCAAACGGTTGTTTTTGATAAAACGGGAACGCTCACACAGGGCCTCCCGACCGTAACGGATATTCTTCCGGTAGAAACGATTTCTGAGCAGCAGCTCCTTTCTCTCGCAGCGGGACTTGAAGCTTCATCAGAACATCCGCTTGCCGGAGCTGTGCTTTCTGCAGCGACAGAGCGCGGAGCCAGCTTTGCCTCTTTCACGAAATATGAGGCCACGCCAGGAAAAGGTATTCAGGGTGAAAGCGATGGTCATATGATTCGACTGGGAACGGAAGCTTTTTTATCTGAAAACCAAGTTCATATTCCGGATGCGGAGAAAAATCGAATTACCGTGCTTCGTCATGAAGCAAAGACGGTAATCCTTGTCAGTAGAGATGCGGAATTTCTTGGCGCCATTGCGGCGCAAGATCGCATAAAAGCCGATGCGAAGGAGGCCATTCTTTCTCTTAAGGCACAGGGCATACATGTGGCGCTTCTTACGGGAGATCATGAAGCGACGGCAAAAGCTGTCGCCGAACAGTTGGGCATCGAAGAAATTTTTTCTCAAGTTTCTCCTATGGATAAGGCAATTCGCGTAAAAGAATTGCAGGCGCAAGGAAGAGCGGTTGCCTTTGTTGGTGATGGTCTGAATGATGCCCCAGCGCTTGCACAAGCAGACCTTGGTATCGCGGTCAGCACCGGTTCAGAAGTTGCTATTGCAACGGGACAAATCGTTTTGATGGGCGGTTCGCCTATGAAAGTTTCGGAGGCGCTTCGTCTTGCGCGTAAAACCTTCTCGGCAGTGAGACAAAATCTCTTTTGGGCTTTTGCGTATAACATCATCTTAATTCCGCTTGCGATGATTGGGATTGTGAATCCGCTTTTTGCCGGAGTAGCAATGGCATTTTCGAGCGTCAGCGTGCTCGCAAATAGTTTGCGTATTTCGCGCTCTCTGCGACCCGTATAAAGGCAGTCTTCTTTGATGATTTGACGACTGTTTTTCAGAAGAGTAAATTCCTAGTCACTGGCTAGGAATTTTACTTTTATTCTCATGAATTCTCTTTTTCGCGTTTCCGAACGGCATCATAGCGGTCTTATTCTTATGACCGAGCTTGCGAGTGCTTATTCTGATCCGACTTCTTTTCTTTCACTTTCTGAAATTGCAGACCGTATGCATATTTCTTCCGGCTATTTGGAAGAAATCGCTTTACGATTGCGCGGGGCCGATCTCATTGAGGGGAGAAAAGGGCCGGGTGGTGGTTACCGCCTTAAACGCGCTCCGAATGAAATCACGGCGGAAGAAATTATTTGCGCCGTGGAAGGCCCGTTGGCATTGGTTGATTGCCACTCAAACGGATGTCCTGTTGAAGGAGCTTGTCAGAGCAAAGCCTTGTGGAATTTTCTTTACGCAAGCCTGAGAAAAACGCTGCAGGACACAACCCTTTCTTCTATCATCAAAAACACGCTATGAAGTCTCTTTCTCTTTCTTATTTGGATCATGCAGCCGCTACGCCGGTTGATGCGCGCGTACTTGAAGCGATGCTACCTTATTTTTCTTCCGTGTACGGGAATCCATCTTCCTTCCACTCGGTTGGCATAGAGGCGAAGCGCGCGGTGCAAGAAGCAAGAAAACGCATTGCTTCGCTTTTGAATGCGCAGGAGGAAAATATTATTTTTACCTCAGGCGGTACGGAGTCAGACAGTCTTGCTGTTCTAGGTATTCCAAGGACAAAGGTACATCTCGACGCTCTTCGGGCAAAACTTGGCGAGGAAACGATTCCGCATGTGATTACGAGCTCCGTTGAACATCATGCCGTACTTGAACCGCTGTTATTTTTAAAGAAGCGGGGGGAGATCGAGCTAACCGTGCTCGACGTGGATCGTCAGGGGATGGTGGCGCCTCAAGATGTCGTGAAGGCGCTAAAAGAAAATACGCTACTCGTTTCCATAATGATGGCGAATAATGAAATCGGTACGATTGAACCGATTGCAGATACTGGCCGTGCCATTCTCTCCTGGAGAAAAGAGCGAGAGACACCATATCCATTTTTTCACACAGATGCTTGTCAGGCGGCTGGCTATCTTGATCTTGATGTTGAAAAAACGCATGTTGATTTGCTGACATTGAATGCTTCAAAAATGTATGGCCCCAAAGGTATTGGGCTGTTGTACATACGCAAAGGCATTCGACTTGCTCCTCTGATTATCGGTGGCGGACAAGAACGAAATCTGCGCTCCGGAACGGAAAATGTTCCCGGTATTATTGGCCTCGCAAAAGCTTTCGAACTTGCGCAGGCCTCTCGAGAAGAGGAGTCTTCTCGTTTGACGGTACTGCGAGATGCGCTCGCCGAAGAACTCCTTACAATTCCAAAATCCGTCTTAAACGGACATACAACAAAACGGCTACCGAATAATGTTAATGTTTCTTTTCTTGATATTGAAGGCGAGGCAGCCATTCTCTATCTTGACGCGGAAGGCATTATGGCTTCAACCGGTTCCGCATGTGCTTCTTCTTCTCTGAACCCGTCGCATGTCATTCTTGCAACAGGTCTGTCCTATGAAGCAGCACATGGTTCCATTCGTTTTACGCTTGGGCGCTCCACAACGAAAGAAGATGTTCAGCATGTGCTTCAGGTCATGCCGGGCGTGGTTGAACGTTTGCGGCACATGAGCCCGGTGAATCTTGATATGAAGTATTTTGAAAAACAATAATCCTATGTCAGACCCGATTATCAAACCAACACATGAAGCGCGAAAAGGCGACGTTGTAACTCCTGCAAAAGGAAAGGGCTGGTTTTACACGGACATGGTTAAAGAGCATTTCTTTTCTCCGAAGAACTTTCTTGAAGATGAAGCCAGTTATAAACAAGCATATCTTGGCATGGTTGGTTCGCCGGCTTGTGGAGATGCAATGAAGGTGTGGCTTAAGATTGAAACGATCGATGGTGTTGAGCGGATTAAAGATTTCAAATGGAAAACATTTGGTTGTGCTTCCGCGATTGCTTCGACTTCCATGCTTTCTGTGATGATTACCGAAGAGGGTGGCATGCCTGTGGAGGACGCGCTTAAACTTCGCCCGCAGGACATTATGGAGCGTCTTGGTGGTTTGCCGGCAAGAAAAGTGCATTGCTCCGTTCTTGGAGACAAAGCGCTTCGCTCGGCTATCAATGACTATTTTCGCAAGTCCGGACAGCATGATCGGGTGGAAGTTGAACATGGACGCTTAGTTGATAAAGTTTTGAAAATTACGGACCATGATATCGAAGAAGCGGTTCTTGAAGGTGCGGATACGCTTGAGAAGCTTCAAGAAAAAATAAAAGTTGGAACGGGAGATCCCTCTTGTATTCCCGATGTTGAACAACTCCTTCGATTTTACAAAGAGAAGCATTTTGGCGCATAATGCAATCCACTATATGTCAGAAGAAAAGAAAGTCTTGAAAATCGGGAAAGTGGAAGTAGACCGTGATCTTTGTATTGGTGCGGCGCCTTGTGTGACGGTTGCACCGGGCGTTTTTCAACTCGATGAAGAAAATAAAGCGTATATCGTTGATCAAAAAGGTGCCGATGATGAGACAATTTTACTTGCGGCTCAATCTTGTCCTACGCAGGCCATTATTGTTTACGATAACGAAGGCAATCAGATTTATCCATAGAAAAAATAGCATTAAAACAAGAAGCCCCCGTCCGACAGAATGCGTCGGACGGGGGTTTTTCAGGTAGAGGAGAATGGATCTTTGTGATCCTTCAATCCGAATTGGTCGAAAAGGACGGTGATGCCCTGGAAGCCGAGCTGTGTCAGCGTGGGGTTCTCAGGCATCTGCGCGAGCGTCATGAAAAAACGGTGTAGCTCGCTCTGGAAGGCGGAAGCATTTGTCACACAGAGCACGGAGAGGTCTTGAAGCTCTCCCAGTTCCTCGATATACTCAGTGAGTAGTTCAACGCTCTTGAGAGCTCCTTGGGCTTCCATAGTGCGTTTGAAGACGTCTCTCCTTAGCGCCAAGTTTTGCTTACGTTCCTTACGGTACGCTTCGAGAAGCACGGCGTTCACCTTCTCTTTTGTGAGGCCCTGATTGAATCCGTGGAGCTGGTGCAGCTGTCTTTCGAGGTCGTCCTTCTCGTTTTCGAGATCTTGCGCGCGTTGCGTAGCGCGATCCAGCTCTGCACGAAGCTTTTCGAATGCTTCGTTGTAGCTCTCCATCTCTTCTTGGCGAGAGACACGCTCATTCGTACAGCTTGCCCAAAGGGGGGCAAGTGCATGAATGGTATGCTCGATATTTTCGAGTCGCTTATGTTGGGGAGTCTCTTGGCCCCAGAGGTCTCGGAACGTAAGAGGAATGACCCGTACATGCGTTTTGGCAACAACCTCATAGGCCGATTCGATTTCCAATACATCCTCATGTATGAGAAGTTCCGGATTTACGATGTCGCCCGCGCGTAGCTCGTTGATGGATTTCGTCATCGGCTCTCCTTGCGAGGAAAGCGTGTAGAGCAAGGCATAGCCATCGATGATGAGAAACGCCGTATGCGTGCTCTCGAGGAACGAAACGATTTTTTGGCCGGGCATGAATGTCCCGACCGCTTCCGCAGCTTGAGACGGCTGCGAGCTTCGGTGATCAGTGACTTTTTCGGACATGATGCCCTCCTGTAAGGAGCGATCCCGCGAAATACGGGAACGTCTAACCTTTCCATTTTTTATGGCTTTTGTCAATACTGTAAGGTCTTTTCGACTTTATTTAAATACGTTCAAGAACAACGATTCTTCTGGCGAGATGCTGGTCGGGGCGGGTATAAAGAATTGGTTCTTGATTGGCGCTCCAGTCAATGAGCGGGTCAAGAATGCGGTATCCCAAGTCTTCGATGTCGTCCATTTCTAGATTGATAAGACCCTCGCTGAGTTTATAGGTCGGCCATGTGCAAACGAGACGTCCGCCTTGGGGCTGAAGGGCGGCGAGTGCCGGTAAAGACGCTTCCCAGATATTTTTTACTTCTTGCATTCGGCTCTCCAATTCTTTTATGGATTCATTCCCCTGAAGTGGGCGGCCAAGAAAGCCTTCGGTGACAATGTAGCGTATCGGACCGCCTTCCATATGAGCTGCCAGATCTTTCGCCGGATGCACGCGCCACGTAATGCGTTGCAGACTCTCTTCAGGAAGAAGATTTTGCTGAACGAGCCATTTAAAATTTTCCTGACTTCCTGCTATTTGTTTTGTATCAATATCCGCTCCAACCAGTTTCAGACTTGGGAACAAAAGCGCTGCTTCCATAATGACGGTGCCGCTTCCACAGAACGGATCAAGAAGCGTGGCGTCTTCAATGGGTTCAAGTCCGACGGCAAGGTTTACCATCATGCGCGCAAGTTTTGGGGGAAGCATGCCGGTTTTTGCGTCTCGAAAGGGACGCCCAAAATCTCTTTTACTCCAGGCGTCCGCATCTTGTACTTGTGTCGTCAGTCCGATCAACGCCTTCCCGTCGGCGATGCCGATCATGAAATCATAACCTTCCGTTGTGAGATGCAGTTTTGCAACGGCTGCCGGGGAAATTTTCCCCTCGTCACCGGTAACCCAGCGCACTGATTTTCCTCGTGTTTTCAGTTCTCGTTTTAGTTGTATGGGGAGATTCTTCAGCGTTTGAGCTTCTTTCTTTTTTGCTCCGTAAATAGAGAGTCCAAAGAGAATGCGATCCGCTCTTGGATGGGCTTCAATAATATCTGCGAGAAGAGCCGGTGTGAGTTCTCCTATGGGCACCTCTGTCTCAATATCGCCCAGTTTTACCGTTCCGGCGAGTCGATTTTGAAAAAAGACATCATCCCAAAAACCGCTTGAAAACACGGCCAAAGCGTCATAACGCATGGGAGAAGGGCCATCAATAACGGCATGGGCCTCAGCTAAGGAAAGTCTTGGCTGGCTGCCAAGGAGAAGAAAATGCTTCATTGAGCGGAATTTTACCTACTTAACGCCTCTTGGTACAGCCTTGACAGAGCGTTTTTTGTATGATGAGCTGAAATGTCCATTAACCAAAGGGTTTTTGGTCATGCATCTTCACAATCAGGTGAAGGTATAACAGAGAAAGAAGGAACTCAGATGCACCGGTTCAACCTCCTTGTGGCGAGCGTGCTGTTCATGTGTCTTTTGCCTCTTCAGGCTTTGGCGCAGGACATCGTTCTGCCCGGCCCCGGTGAGATTCGAGAACTTCGAAGCGATGAGGCACGTTGCCCTGACGGGTACCGCTGCTTCCTCGTGGGATCGTATGTTCGGGGAGCGCAGCTTTCGCCGGACACATTGCTTGCGCGAGTTAATCGCGATATTGCGAATGCTTCGCAGCATGTTTCCATGGCGCAGTTCGAAGCTGCCAATCCTTGTCGCGTGCTCTTCGTGCGCGGTCGCAATGGTCATCAACACTTCGCGAAGAATGGGGCATGCGAAAGCTACAACCATTCGCGCGAGCGCCTGACCTACGATGCCTTTTGTTCAGATGCTTCGCATTGTGGTCGGTGGCTCATCGCCTCAGGCCCGCGGCATCAAATGATTTATCGCGTGCCCGCTGCGCGCCATCTCACACCAAGCGAACGCGCGGAAGAGATGGTGAATACGCTTGATGGCACGGAGGTCGCGGAAACGGTTTTGGCTCCCGCTCAACTCGGGCGATGGCTTACCGAATTCCATGATCTCATGGGCGAAGAGCAGCCTCCAACATATGAAGAGGCGCGTCATGTGATCGGGGCAATCGGACGAACGCTCACACGCGCGTCCGGTGAAGTTTCGTCGGAGCATTCCGCCGAGACGAACCCGAACCATACGCAAGTGCCGCCCGCGGTTCGACCACCCTTGCAACGGGTAGATACTTCCGGCCGTGAGGCCTCCTCGCAAGCACCTGTGACGATAGCTGCTTCTCGGAATACTCAACAAGACTTCTCGTCAGCGGAACAGACTTCCCAAGGTCTGCTTTCGTTTTTCATTCTTCTTTTGGGAATCCTCGCAGGCGCTGGCGTGTCTGGCTTTGTCTTTTTTCTCATCTTACGCCGACGGAATTCGCGCGCGAAAGAGCGTGAGTCCGTACTATTGCGCAATGTACAGATCGCGCTCGGACAGCGTGATGAACAAAGCGGACTCAATGAGACGCTTCGTGCTTGCTGGGGCGAATACTCCAGAGCCGTGTCTCAGAACATGACGCTGTCTCCTCAACATCTCCGCAATGCGTTTTGCCTCATAGACCACTACTTGGCGCTGCAGAGCGCATGTGACAATCGCCGTGGCGAGCTTGATGAGAAGCTCTTGAAAGAGCTCTGCGAGAAGGCTGACAAGTTCGATGCGCTCGGGGAGGTCCAAAAGGGCACGCCCATCGTCGAATCGAACAACAAGCTGGAATGCATAAAGCCACCCAAGCTCCCCAAGGGTGTTCTCGGCACCGAGGATACTCTGAGCTTCCAAGAGCTCGTGCGGGAGAACGAGGAACAGTCGCTTGCGATCAAGCTTCTTCACGAGGAGATCGCGAACGAGAAGGCGCAGGCTGCTTTTGCCGAGCATGAGCTCGAAGAGCTCGATGGTGTATTTGCAGCCTTCCGGAAACGTGTTTTGGAAGCTTTGTGGGGCAGTGTCTCCTCGGGGAGACTTCTTGCGGGGGAGCTTAAACCCTACGTCGAAGATCCGTCGCAGTGTCACAATCTGCTGCGCTTCCATAGCCTTCGTGAATTTTTGGAGGATCTGCATAAGCGAGCAAGCATGCTCATGGAGCCTCTGGAGAGCTTTTTCTCGTCTTTTACGAGCGAACTGGTTCTTGGGGACTCTTTACCGCCATCGGTGGCAGATCCCAACGGGACGCGGGTTTTTTCCGATCCGGGTCTCGTGAGGCGAGGCGGGATGTGGGAGGATCTTTCAGCCACACCCACTGCGGTGAGCAGTGAACCGCTTCCTCGCACAAGAACATATCCTTATGTCCGGCTGGATGAAGAGGGTGCAACTGAGGTATCGGACAGAGGTTCGACAAGAAGGTTCCGTCAGGAGAGACGTTCTCGTGGGGATGACCTCGGGTCTCATGTTCCGACGATTCCCATCGTGGCACCTACGCCCCCTGCTGACGAGCGGGACGGCGAAGACTGAAAGACGCTCTTTTTACGAGAAGCTTTAGCCTCTCGCTTTTCAGAACTGGGCCCCCGACATCTATCGGGGGTCTTTTTCGTCCCCCTGGTTTTTCTTGACAAAAAAGCCTTTTTTTGACCAAGCTGATTGCACGGATATGTTTTGTTCATGTCCGCGTACTTCACAACAGGGAATGGAGCTCGTCATGGCTATTCTTCGTGCAGTCTTTCTGTTTTTTACGATGGTCATTTTGGCCATGATTTTTCCGCAGAGCAGCTTCGCTCAGCGCACGTTCACGTTTCCTCGTTTCGGGGAGCAAGGTTATGCCACGGTCCGCGTAACAGGTCGAGCGTCCTTTCGTAGGATCTTCTATTCCGTGCGCCAAGCGGCATGGATGCGCGGTGATCTTGATGCCATTCTCGCGACCGAGGAAGATCTTGCTCGAGAAAACCCCGGGAAAGTTATTCATCTTTGTCGCAGGGGTGGGGAACGCCTCAGCTTAGCGCGGGATTCAGCAGTATTCTATGAACAATGCGATCCTGCGCACCGAGCTCGCTGGCTTGTTCAAGGCGTGACATATCGTGTTCCGCTTCGAGGCAGCGCAACGCCTTCGGGTGTGGCGCCGCATGCGCATGCGCAGCAAGAGGAAGCGCTTCTCGCTTCCGATCAAGCCGTTCATGGGCATCACGTACTTTCGGCGGAATCTCTGACGAACCGTTCGCAAGACGGATCTCCGAATCTCGTCGAGAGAGCCTATCCGCAAGGCAGCTCTTCTCGTGATGATGGGCGGGTCAATTGGCGGGATCCCTCTCTGGTTTTTCTCGTGGCACTCAGTGCCATGTTTCTTCTCTTCGCTTTCGTTTACGATCGCATGCAGAGACGAGCCTCCGAGACGGAGAAGGCCATTCGAAAAGCTAGCCATACAGAGAACATGCGCCTCGTGCGTGAGCTTGGGGCGAAAGAGCGCGAGATCGCTCTTTTGGCGCAATCTCGATTGCGTGTGCAATCCGATTCAGATGCTATTCGTCGGGCTCATGATCGTGAGCAGTGTGCGAAGAACCGAGTGCAACAAGACTATACCGATTTGAAAGAGGAAGTTGAGTTTGTACGCGCTCAACTTTCCTTAGCCGTCAAAGAGGCGGAAGGCGTACAAGCTGAGCTCGCGAGGGACGCGGAGCTCAAGCTCAAACTCGAAGAAGAACTTTCCCATACGCAGCAAGAACTGGGCCGTCAGACTGCGCAACTTTTCGCTTTTGCCCAAACCGAGCAGGAACTCATAGCGCATATTCGCGAGCTGCAGGCTCAGGAACTCACGTATCGCAAGCATTCTGAGCATGTGCTTCAGGAAGCAGCGCAAGAGGTTGCCGATCTCTCTGAGAAAAACGATCGCCTTTCCGAACAACTTGAGAATGAACGCCGCCTTCGGGAGGAGGCTGAAACCGAGCTCCTGGCTCTAGGTTTTCACTAGCGTTTTTTCTCCCAAACTGCCCCGTTTCTTCAGCCTATGCTGTTGAACGGGGTTTTCTTTTTATCATTGACAAAAAAAGCGTATTTCATTAAGCTTTGGCCACTCCATTATTCTTAGTACGACTGTCCGAGCCCCGATTTTATGGGGCGCTCTCAATAGGAGCCAGTCGAAATCTATGTCCGAAAACCCTCCAGCACGCTACGAGCTGTTGTATATTATTCCAACGACATTTACCGACGAAGAAGTTGGTACCGTCGAACAGAAAGTCACCGCCATTCTTGAAAAGCTTGGGGCATCTATCGAGTCGACACAACGTCTTGGAAAAATGCGTTTTGCTTACTCCATTAAAAAGCAGCGTCATGGTCATTATGTTCTTGTATATTTTACGCTTGATCGTTTGATGCTTGCCAAACTCGAGGGAACACTTCGTATTACGTCTGAGGTTTTGCGCCACCTTATCTTGCGCGTGGAAGGCGAAACGCCGAACTTTAATCTCGTTCCCTATGAAGAGATAAATATTGAGGCAAAAGAAGAGCATGTGCGCCGTCGCAAGATGGACGCAAAAAAGAAGGCAGAAGAAGAAGCCGTTCAGACAAAGAAGCCGGCTAATGATTCTACAGAAACCGGAGAAGAAAAGTTGAAAATCTCTGAAGAGGAAGTCGAACGAAAAATTGAGTCTGCTTTAAAGAAAGACGAGACAGAAGCCTAGCCCATTCGCTCTATGGATTTAAACCGTGCAACTATTATCGGAAATGTTACTCGCGACCCGGAGGTGCGTACCATCGCATCCGGTCAGAGTGTTTGCTCATTCGGTGTTGCGACAAACATGCAATGGAGGGACTCGAGCGGTCAAAAACAACAGCGTGCCGAGTTCCATAATCTCGTCGCCTGGGGAAAGCTTGCTGAAATCTGCGGGCAATATCTCGGCAAAGGACGAAAAGTATATGTCGAAGGCCGGCTTCAGACGCGCGAATGGGAAGGCCAAGACGGGCAGAAGCGTAATCGCACAGAAATCGTTGCGGATAATATGATCCTTTTGGATCGTCCCGGTTCCGGTCCTGTGGGAGGCCCGTCTGTTCCAGGATCAAATACAGATATGTCCTCTACATCTTCCGACGCGTCCTCTTCATCTGAGGTTGATCCGGGCGTGGGTGATCAAGAGATCAGACTTGAAGATATTCCTTTTTAATTTTTTTCAAAGCATAAAATTCAGTATGAAATCATACAGCCGAAATCGCACGAAAAAGCAGAAGCCGAAGACATGCTATTTCACCGTGAACAATGTGAAGCATATCGACTACAAAGATACGGATACATTGCGCCGCTATCTTTCCTCATTTGGAAAGATCGTTCCGCGCAAGCGTTCCGGTGTCTGTGCTTGGCATCAGCGTAAACTCGCACAAGCCATTAAGCGCGCGCGGTTCATGGGCTTTTTGCCTTTCGTGGTCAAATAAATTCGAAACCACCCCCTCCGCAAGGAGGGGGTTTGTGATATGTCTCTTCCTCATCTCAGGCTTCGCTCCCAAGTCGTAAAACGCATGCGGCAGTTTTTTGATGAACGCGGATATCTCGAAGTGCAAACGCCACGGCTTGTTGGCCTTCCCGGACAAGAGCCTTATCTTGAACCGATGTGGTCGTCTGTGCGCGAGCAGGGAGGTGCTGCATATAAAGCTGCGCTCATTTCTTCGCCGGAGTATGCAATGAAGCGATTATTGGGAAGTGATCTGGATAAAATATATGATCTTGGTCCATGCTTTCGTAATGAGGAGCCTTGGGATGGAACGCATGATCCGGAATTTTTAATGCTTGAATGGTATCGAAAGCAAATAGGGATCCAAACTCTCATGGATGAAGCGGAAGAGCTGGTACGTTTTGTTTCATCACAAGTAGAAGCTCCGCAGGCGCCTTATGTACCGATCGGCCCATTTCGTCGGCTCACTGTGAGCGAAGCAATGAAGCTCTATGCTGATATTGATCTTTTGCCGCTTCTTGGAGATCGGGAAAAGATGAGCGAAGTCTGTCGCTTGCATGAGCAGAGCGTGCAGGAAACGGATACGTGGGATGATCTTTTTTTCAAACTCTTTCTGTCGGAAGTGGAACCGTATCTTGGATGGAATCAAGATCATTCCAAGTGTCAGCCGACGTTTCT
>Ga0210053_1003202_pt1 | contig 13531 bp, 10 predicted proteins | sample CryGeymeta201512_FD_185467 | JGI IMG/M metagenome (GOLD analysis project Ga0210053, IMG submission 185467) | Groundwater microbial communities from Crystal Geyser aquifers in Utah, USA - Crystal Geyser metaG 2015-12 (SPAdes) (version 2) | ecosystem: Environmental > Aquatic > Deep subsurface >... | reverse complement strand
GATACGCTCAAACAACCCAAAAATTTGGAATTTGCCTAATTTAAGGCTTTTTCAACGCTCTCCATATATTAATAGTGACATTCTAGCTAAGACGAAAAAGGGACATTCTAGCTAAAACGTAACAATTTAATCCATAACCACCCCCTTGCATAGATTTTTTGATAAATTTCTTTTTGATAAATTTCCTAAATTATTATGTGCTTCGGCAAGTTTATTTTTATCACTATAACCGATTCTTATTGCTTCTCTGTATTCCTTCTCTGCTTCCTCGTATCGTTTTATAGTAAATCTATTAACATTGGACCCCCAATATACGATTCATTAATCTGCTTTACTAAATTTTGCATTAATATTTATATATAAAAATCAAAATTCAAAAAGTCCCTGCTGTGTATTTGTTAAATTTTTAACGCCTTTGCTTTCATCATCTTCCCCATCTTCCCCATCTTCCCCATCTTCATCATCTTTATCATCATCTTCCCCATCTTCATCATCTTTATCATCATCTTCCCCATCTTCCCCATCTTCTTTATTTTCACTTTCCTCCCCAGCTATGTACGATATTCCATCCTCTTTATAAATTTCAAGGCGTGACCTCGTGGCATTCTTAAAGTCCCTGTCGTGTGAGATTACAATTAACTGCGAGACGCCTTTAAATTCCTTTAAAATTTCTATTAATTCACCAATCTTGCCTTCATCCAAACTTTCTGTTGGTTCATCCAGTATAAGAAAGTCCGCCTTTCCGATGATTTTTGATAATGCGGCATTTAAGGCAATTGATAAAGCACTCTTCTCGCCGCCGCTCAGCGATGCCGAGGATATTGTATTATTCTCTTTTTTTAAATTTATATTGCAATTTTCTTCATCTTCAAAAATTTCCACGCCGTCATAAGGAAAACCAAATGTTGAGAACAGGTTATTTGCATACATCTCAAGAATCGGGAAAAATGACTGCGAAATGTCTTTCTGCATGCCATTCCTTCCAAATCCGTCCCTAATTTTTGTTGAGAAATTTATAAACGCATTTAAAATTTCTTCTTCTTTCTTTGCACCTTCTATTTTCTCCAAATCAGCATTTATTTCACCAATCACGGTTTCACAGTTTTCTATATTTGTCTTTGTTATGCCTAAATTTTTATCTGCTTCCTGATGCCTTTTCCCGACATCTTCACAGTCCTTTTTAATTCCCTTATGCTTTTCTTCACTATAGTTAATTTCAGTTCTTTTTGCAGTAAGTTCATCTTTAGACATCAATAAATTTTCATAAGTAGTTTTTTCCTCACCAGTTATCTTTATTATTTCGTTCTTGTTTTTTATCTCCCCCTCATATCTGCTTAATAACTTATTATTTCTTTCCAGTGCATCCAGCTGCTTCTTTGTTTCTGTAATGTAATGTTCAACATCTTCAACTGTGCAGGGTAAATTTTGTGTCTGGATTATGGCATTAATTTCACCTGAAATTTTTTCAGTATCCTTGTTTATCGCTTTGATGTTTGTGCCTTCAACAAATTTTTTTGAATAAATATAGTCATCATGCTTCTTTTTGAGTTCGTTAAAAATTTTATTTTTCCCGTTTAACCGTGTGATGTATTCTTCATATTCCTTCTTTTTGGTATTGACCTTTATTTTATCTTCCTTTATTTTTTCGGTTAATGTATTCAACTCATTTATTTCTTTATGCTTTTCCACAAATAATTCGCTGTTTATATTTTCAACTGCTTTTAATCGTTCCTCATGTTTGTTCTTTGTAAATTCAAAATTTTTTAGCGCATTTCTGTTTTCTTCCAGTTCCCTGTTTTTCTTGTATTCATCATCTTCATATTCCTTCTCTTTGGCTTCTTTGTCTGCTTTATCCTTCTTTATTTCTTCAAGGTCTCTGTTTAGTTCTGCTCTTTCGTTATATTTTGCGATAAACCAGTCAGTATTTATATCTTCAATATCCTTCTGTATTTTATCCTTATTGTTTTTATTCAGGTCAGTCTCTTTTATTTTTGCTTTGATTTCTTTTAATTCATTTACTGCCTTTTCATTGTTTTCAGCAATATTCTCCAGTAAATTTGCTTTTTTATTGTCGGGTAAAGGCGACTCACAGACAGGACATACCGACTCTGTTTTTAGAAGTTCATTTTTCTGCTTTTCCAGATTTTTCAGTGTTACATTCAGTTCCTGCTGTTTTCCATTAAAATTTTCCCTTTCCTTCATTAAGCTCTCAATCTCTTTCCGTAAATTTTCCCTTTCAGCGGGAATATTTTTTATTTTTTCCAGATTGCATCCTTTATTAAATATCCTGAAATACCTTTCCTCTGTCTCTTTGATATAATCATCGCAAATGTTTTTTTTCTTTTCTGTCTCATTACAGGCATTTTTCGCCTTTTCAATTTCTTTGTTCAGGGCTCTTTTTTGTTCATCTAAAATTTTCAATGTTGCATTCAACCCCTGTTCTCTTCCTTTAAAATTCTCTCTTTCTTTCATTAATTCCGCAATTTCTTTCTGCAAAATTTCCCTATGCTCAGGAATTTTCTTTATTTTTTCCAGATCACATACTTCGCTGAATATGCTAAAATACCTTTCCCCTGTATCTTTGATGTAATTCCTGCAATATATTATCTTTTTTTTTGTCTCTTCCTCCTGTTTGTCTAACCTTTTAATATCTTCAACAGAGATTTTCAGTTCAGAGATTTTTTCCTTTAAATTTTCAATATCTTTGGATATAATGTTGTAATCACTCTCTGCCTGTTGAAGTTCGGAGATTTTTGAATTGTGCCTGTTATATTCCTTCTCCTGATCTTTAAGTGTTATGTATTGATTTTTTAAATTTAAAATTTTTCCCGCCTCATCCCGTTTTACCTTTAATGTCTCAAATTTTTTTGCATCCTCTCTTAATTCGGGAATTTTTTTTTCTATTTCTTCAATCTCCTTTAATTCCTTCTCTTTTTCATCTATTATCCTTTGGACATTTTTTATATTATTTTCGCTTATGTAAATTTCATTTGAAATTTTTTGATGTCTGTCTTTTTTTGCTTCTGCTTCATCACATAACCTTTTTTTTCCTTCAACATCATCCTTTAATTTTTCTATTTCTTTTTCTAAATCGTCTCTTTGCCTTTTCAGTGATTCCTTTTCTTTCTGTCTTTCATCCAGCCGGTTCTTTTTTTCGTTTTCGCCGCTGATTTTTCCCGCCAGTTTGTTTGCCTCGTTTTTATAGTCCTCCACATACTTCCTGAAATCACCATAAAATTTCTCCATCTCTTCAAGATTGAGCAGCTTATGAAAATATTCCTTTCGTTCCCTTGGCTTTAACTGTAAAATCCTCGTTAATTCTCCCTGTCTGACAACTGATGTATTTATCTCATTTAAATTTAGAATTTCCCCGAGTTTTTCATCAACACCCCTCTGCCTGTTGGCCAGATTCTTCCAGAATTTATTGTTTTCATCCCAGATATCAACTGATGCAGCAGTGCTGCGATTTAAAATTTTGCTTCTTTGGACTCTGTATTTTACTCCGTCTGCCGCAAATGTTAAAGAAACAGACATTCTTTCATTGTTCCATCCGATAAAATTATCCAGTTTAAGTCCTTCCCGTTTTTCCCATTTTTCGCCGGATAACGCAAAGAGGACAGCATCAATTATTGTTGATTTCCCGCTACCGTTATCTCCGACAATTACTGTTGTTCCTGTCTGAAACCGGGCTGTTGTGTTTTTATGGGACCGGAAATTTACTATGTGCAATGTGTCAAGGAGCATTTTATTTTGGAGAAATTTAGAAATTTAAATAAATTTTGAATTTAGGTATTTATGTATAAGAAATTAGGAAAAATTTAAGAATAATAATTAAATTTGCAGAAATAAAAATTGGCAGGAGATATGTTAAATTTGGTTATGTGTCATATAAAAGGGAACACTTTTTTTGACTTAATTAGTGTTCATCCATAAACCCGTAATTTTTGTCAAAAACATAATAATTTACCTTGAAAAAGTTAAAATTTTTTCAAAATTTTATACTTTACGGATGGACACTAATTAATTAAGTTTTGAACGTAACTACTCAGCCACCATAAAAAATTATAGGTAAATTTTTGATTTTTTGTATTTTTTTTTGAAATTGGACACTCACTTCGTTTGTGTATTTTCAAACAAGTTTGAAAAGAAGTTCGCTTCGCTCTCATTTAAAAATTCCGTAAATTTTTAAAGATTGAAAATCTTGTAGATTTTCAGTATTTAAAAAATCCAAAGATTTTTTAAAGATTGAAACCAACGGTTTTAGTATTTTAAAATCTCAAAGATTTTTAAAGATTGAAAATCCCACAGATTTTCAGTATTTTGAAAATCCCACAGATTTTTTAAAGATTGAAACCAACGGTTTCAGTATATTTTCAAAACTTTGCGTTTTGAAAATACGCTCGCTTCGTTCGGATATTTTAAAATCTTTGAGATTTTAAAATACGCTCGCTTCGCTCTCATATTTTCAAAACTTTGCGTTTTGAAAATAACCTCACTTCGTTCGGATATTTTAAAATCTTTGAGATTTTAAAATCGCAGGTAAATTTCCTACCTCCTGAGTAGTTAGTGTAAATTTATGTTCCCCTTTATTTGGCACTCAACCCATTTGCAATGACATTTTTTATTTCATCAGGGAGGGTATCTTTAGGCGTAATTAGTTCACTATGTATATCATTAATTTTATCATCAATTTCCTTACTTATTTCTTTTAAATCACTTTCCACAGGATTTTTATCTTTGGATTCAGATTCATCTATACTTACATCAAGAATTAATGCTCCGACATATCCGCAATCCTCACATACATATTGTGCATCTGTACTTCCGTATTTTGCTATTGCCCAGCTATAATAATTTATTTTGTTACTTTTGCACACCGGACATCTCAAATCCATTGCCATGTTATTATTTTTTGTTTTTTGATTTTGTTATAAATATATTGCTAAATTTAACATATAAAGTTTAAAAAATTTACGAAATTAAATTTTATCCTCCTAAAGGTGCTCGCCCCTTTAAATTAACCTCACTTCGTTCGGATATTTCAAAATCTTTGCGATTTCGAAATTGGATAATTAATTTGTGAGATATTTTTTAAAAATCTGCTTAAAAATTAAAATTGAATATTATAAATTTAATTTTAAACATTACAGGACATACACAAAACAAATATGAATTCTTGACTTTTTATGTTCATTTACAAAATAATCTAAGTAAGTCCTATAACTTATAAAGATTTAGTAAAAAAACAAATAGATAATTATCCCAATTTTAGTGGGCCAGCACAGGAATTTGAATATATCATCAATTCCCGTATTGCTGACAATAAGTGTTGCTTTAAGTCAGTTTATTTCAAATGTTCCCCCTGTTGCTTTATATCTTCCTCTTTTTGGCAGTGGAACGGATGCACAAATAACAGCACTGTCAGCAGGCAGCACAATTGCAGGAAATTTGTCTGTCTTGGGGGCAGCGAGCAATGTAATAATAATCCAAAATGCGGAAAAAAGAAACAGAAACAGAAACATCACACTGACATTTTTTGAGTTTGCCCGGATAGGGGTTCCGATGACGATAATTAATGTGGTTGTTTATTTTTTATTTTTTATTTTTCTCGTACATTTTACCTAAAGGACTACTGTCAAAACGTTCCTTTTCAATTATTTCTAATTGGATGGGATAAAGTTTGTGTAATAAATCCAGCACAATTGATGTATTTTTATGGTCGTTTTTGTTTCGGACATAAATTTCTTTTAATCGTTTTTCAACAGAACTATGGTTTTCTTTTGTTATCTGTTTGTTGTCTATTAAATTTTCTATTTCTTTAAAATTCATATCTTTAATTTCTTTTTCAGGATGTTCCAAATTTTTTTCAACAGTCATTCTTTTTGTTTTTATTGTCTTTTAATTGCATTATAACTTTGTAATAAATAATTGTGTTTTTATTAAAAAATATTATAAATTTCTTTGAGTATTTTATGAGTATTTTCTAAATTTATTTAAAAAATACCCGAATGATATGAGGTGATTTTTTAAACTTTATAAAATATAATCGTATTTGTTTAGCTGCTTAAAAAATTAAGTATCAAAAAATATGAAAAAATAACTACAAAACAAGATATGACAAGTTAATTTTAAAATTTCATAAATTTTAAAAGATTGAAACCGAAGGTTTCAGTAAAATTCAATTATAGTCATTTTGACATCTTTTGATAATATTGTTTTTGTCCATATTTATTCTTCAAATCATAATATGTAATATTGATGTTCAAAATAAATGATCAAAAGTTGAAATTTTCACTATAGCTAAACAAATACCTAAAATCTAAAATATTTGTGTCAAAAGTTAGTAGATTCACTACAATTTACCTACCTAATCACTTATTGCTTAATTGCTTAATATAAGATTTAATCCGTTTAAAAATGCCTCAACACTTGCGAGCACAATATCAGTTCCGACACCACTTGCGCTTATTGTTTTTCCTTTACTCCTCAGCTTTATCTCAACCCGAACGCCTGCGCTGCTTCCTCCTGAAATTGCATCAACATGGTAATCCAAAAATTCAAACGGGATATCTTTGCAGATATTTTGTATTGCATTTATTGCAGCATCAACCGGACCATTCCCAATGCTTATTGCCCTTTTTTCTTCCCCGTTAACTAATAATGTTACGGATGCCATGGGCTGTGTTACATATCCGGAAAAAGCAGTGATGCCTTTTAAAATTATTTCTTTTTTTTCAGATAAATTCAGCATAACATTTGCCACCTGTTTGACATCAAAATTTGTAATCCGCGTTCCTTTATCTGCCATGAATTGCAGTTTTTTAAAAATTTCGGCAAATTGTTCGTCATTAGCCGATATGTCCATCTCTTCCAGCACATTCGCTACTGTTTTTTTCCCCATCAGCTTGCCAAGAACAAATTTCCTTTCAGCGTTAAAAATTTCAGGATTTATTGCCTCATAAGTTGTAGGATTTTTCAATATACCATCAACATGAATTCCCGCACCATGTGTAAAGGCATTCTCACCGACAATTGCTTTATTTCTTGCTATTCCTATTCCTGTAATCTTTTCAATATGTTTTGATAGTCCTAAAATTTTTTTGAAGTCAATATTGACATCATAATTATAAAGAAATTTTAGTCCCGTTGCAACCTCTTCAAGCGGTGCATTTCCCGCTCTTTCACCCAGTCCGTTAACCGTAACATCGGCAACATTTGCTCCGTTCCGGACAGCAGTAATCGTGTTTGCCGTTGCTAATCCGAAATCATCATGACAATGAACGCCAAGCAAAATTTTGGACTTTGCAATAGGAGATAATGCGCAAAAAATTTCCGAGATTTTTTCCTGCGTTGCTATTCCGATTGTGTCTGCAACGGTAAATCGCTCAATTTTTAATTCAACTGCCTGATTTAAAATTTCTTTGAGAAAATCAGTGTCTGTCCTTGTTCCATCCTCGCAACACAAGTCAACAATTAATCCGTTATTTTTACAGAATTCAACGCATCCGGTGATTGAGTCCCTGACCCTTTCCCTGGTTGTGTTTAATTTGTTCTTTATATGAATGTCTGATGTCGGTGCAACCAGAAAGACGCCGTCAACGCCGCATTTCAGTGCGTATTCTATATCTTCTTTTCGTATTCTCGCAAAACTTAAAAGCCCTGCGCTTATGTCTCCATTCTTCTTCTCGTCGCAAATTTTTTTAATTGCCTCTCTTTCGCCCTCGCCTGCTATTGCACTTCCGATTTCCATAAAATCAACTCCGACTTCATCTATTGCTTTTGCCATTTCAACCTTATCCTCCGGCTTCAGCACAATTCCGGGTGTTTGTTCGCCGTCCCGTAAGGTTGTATCTAAAAATTTTGGGTTCATTTGAATGGTTTTTGAAATTTCAGATATAAATTTGATAAATTTAAATTAAATTTAAATTAAATTTAAATTATGTTTTATTTTTAAAATTTAAGACATATAAGGCGACATCACAGCAATTTCCTCAATTTCGCCAAATTCCAGGTCATAAGTTAACAAACCGCATCCTGTTCTCTTGCTGTACCTGCTATGTCCGTACTACTGACAGAAACGACAATTAATGTCTTAAACACATAATCCAGACACATCCGTACAATTTCTTTATTTGAATTATTCAACTCTTTTTCGTTTCGGGATAAGACAACAATTAATTCGGTAATTGTTAAAACCGACACATATCCCTTTAAATTTCCAGTTTCTATTGTATCTAAACAACTTTAATTTTCCAATCTTTTTGGGTCATTTTCATCTCTTAATTCTCTGACCAATTCTGCCGACGATTTTTTAGATTTTGCTTTTATAATGCCTTTTAGTGTTTCCCTTTCGTGCTGCATTATCAAAATAATATCTCCTGTTTATATTACACCTCTGCTTTTTTAGATCGTGTTTTTATTTCCCCAGGAAGTATTATTTCGTTACCGCGGATTACTGCTTCCATTTTCCTGTTTATTTTATTATTTTTTATTAAAACTGAAATTAATTAAATTGATATTTTAATTTGCTGCTCACTTATCAAAGCAGGGTCACTTTTTATTCTTAACCTAACAGTATTGTTTAGTTTTTTACCTAATTCTGTGCAGTCATCATCAGTTAATTCGCTGTGTTCAAAAGTTCATCAAACATTTTAACCAGCATATACTTTTTGTATTCTTCAGCTATTGCATTCTCAGCTATTTTTGTCCGCGCCATATCCGAAAGTTAATAAATTTATCTCACTAAAAATTTAACATAGTAAATGAAATTTTCATATTGAAATTTATAATAAAATTTATAATAAAATTTATAATAAAATTTAAAAAAGGTGATTACCTGCGGAATAGATGAAGCCGGGCGGGGACCGGTTATAGGGCCTATGGTTATGGCATGTTGCATCTTTGATGAAGATGGAATTGAGAAACTGAAAGAACTTAATATTAAGGACTCAAAACAACTCACCCCCAAAAGAAGGGAATTTCTTGAAGGAAAAATAAAGAAAATAACATTAAAACACATAATTAAAAAAATTTCTCCGGTAGAAATTGACGAGACAAGAAAGAAAATTTCCCTTAACGATATTGAAGCAAAGGAAATTTCGGAAATGCTTTTGGAGTTAGATAAAACAACGACAGATATGCTGTCTGTTATTTATGTTGATTCTCCCGAGAACATACAGGAAAATTTCACAAAGAAGATATTAAAATTTTTGTCATCACTGCCATCATGTGAGCGTATCGGAGAAAATAAATTTAATATAATTTCCGAGCATTTTGCAGACAGCAGATATATTGAGGTTTCTGCTGCCTCTATATTGGCAAAGGTTGAAAGGGACAGAGAAATTGAAAATTTAAAGAAAATTTACGGTGATTTTGGTTCAGGCTATCCTTCTGATCCGAAAACAGCTGAATTTTTAAAAAACAACGAATCAAAAATTCCAAGAGAGATATTAAGGAAATCGTGGAATGTCCAGTTCATGGAAGAAAACAAAAAAGATAAAACCAAAGAAGCAGGTAAAGAAGTACAGGCAAAGTTGTTTTGATCTAATCCTTTAATAAAAATGCCTTTATTTCGCTATAAATTGGTCCTTCTGTTCTTAATTCGCTTTGCATTAAAGAGACCTTTTCTGCTGTGAATTTCAGGAATTCAAAGTCATTGTATTTTTCAATAAATGCCTTTAATGCTGCTTTGTCATGGACATACTTTACTCTTGCTATTGTCAAATGCGGAACAAAGTCCTTTTCGGGAAAAAATTTAAATTTTGAAAATAATGCATCATCTATCTTTTTCTGCAATTCGCAAATTTTTCTGTTTCCCTCTGCAACACCTATACATAAAACCCTGACATATTTTTCATTTGGAAATGCACTTACTTCTTTCAGGGAAATTTTAAATTTTCTCTCGTTTTCTATGAAATTTAGTGCGTTAGAAATTTCTTCTGCATCTTTTGGGGTGATTTCACCTAAAAATTTAAAAGTCAGGTGGATGTTTTGAGCATCAACTGCCTTAAATTTAACATGGTTTTTAAATCCCTCAAAATTTACTGAAATGGGATTGGGAATATTTATTGAGATAAATGCCCTCATTTAAGAGAAAATTAAAAGTGAAAATTAAAAATTTTGCCGAATCTCAACAGAGGTATAAGTCCTTAATTCCGCTTTTAGAAATCACTTCCGGATCTATATCTGCATTGTATCATGTTTCTCTCCAACACCCTGTAAAATATTGATAATGTAGTCCAATCTTTTTCCTAATTCTTCCTGCGGGTCTCCTCTTTTTATTTCAAAATACTTAAATTCATCTGTCGGCGCCTGATATTTAACTTCAACACTTTCAACATCAATAGGATATTTTTTTATTTTTATTGCCTCCATAAATCTTTTTAAACTCTCTTCTTCAGATTCTGCAAGTATTTTAACATCATAGTGTATGAGATTTTCAACACATCCCTTGATATTTAATTTTCTTGCTATTTTTTCAACTGCATCTCTATATCCGACCCTTTGAACCTCTCCTTTAACAATTATTTCAGCCTTTTTCATTTTCAAATTTATCTGAAAAATAATAAAATATAAATCAATTAAAAATAAATCAATTAAAAATTATCAGAAAGTCATATATAAAAAATTGAAAGAAAAAGAAAAAGAAAAGAAAAAAAATAAAATTTTTTCCCCGTCACACTGTTTTTAGTCCTTTATGCGTTTATGCTGTATGTGCGTTTGCCAGTAACCACTCAACAACTTTACCGGTTGCTGCATATGTATCCTCTGCTTCCCATCCTGCAACAACAAGTTTGTTGCCCACCTTCTTAATGACATATTTATCTGCATCAGCTCCAATTTCCTCCTTTGTAACACCTGCACTTGCAGCTATTGTGTTAACTACCGGACCTCCAACAACAATCAAATTGCCTGTACCTGCCCCTTTATCAAGCACCATCAATTTTCCGACAGGTTTCATAGCATGGCATGTCCCTGCTGCGTCTGTTGCGTTGCCCGCACTTAATCTAAAGGACTTTACAGTTGCTTCACAGCATCCGATTGTCTTTAATTTTCCAACATCAGCTTCAGTAATTGTTCCTATCTGTTCACTTTCTTCCTTTTCCTTTCCAAGGAAGTAAGTTATATAGGCCTTCTTTGTTGGATGACAAATTTCAACTGCCTTCACTTGTTTGTCACTGCCATAGTTTGTTACAGTAAATAAGTCAGCTCCCCTTGGCGACCACAAATTTGTATCTTCGCTGCATTTTAAGACCCCTTCAAATCCTAATATAGTCATATTGTAACACTTAATTCCTGCACCCAAACAGGATGTATTAGCAACTGGTGCTGTGTCTATTCCTGTAATTTTAACACTTGTCTGATAATCCCCAGTACCTCTATTTTTCCTATTTGTATCATAAAAGTCAATATATGCTATATCTTCTCCACAACCTTTAAAGGTCAAAATTTGATCATCGGTATTGTTATTTGTTGTTTCTCCATTTAGATCTGTTCCGTTTTCGAATAATGTCCCTAATTTTGCCGGGCAGTTGTCATTCTGAATGTCTGTTAAAGCGATATTATTTAGGCCGATTTTATTGTCATTTCCTTTATCCATCCACAACTTACCTTCGTGGAAATATGCCATTACTCCTGGTATTTGTAGCAAGGTTCCATTAAATGTAGAACATGGCGGACTGCACGAATTTTCTAAACTTGTACTATATCTGTCAAACTTAGTATAATTAAATCCTGCAAAACTACCACTCAACTTTGTAAGTATTACTTCAAAGTCGTTTGCATTACTAACATCAGTCAGCAATAATTTTGTAAGATTTTCATCGTTATCAATCCCTTCTGTTCCTCTGAATTTGTATACGGTATTTCCTATCAAGAATAACTCGTCAATTTCATAACCTCCTTCATCCAATCTGACATTATTTAGTCGTTGTCCATCCCTTGTGGTAAAACTCAATAATACTTTACGATCATCACTTGTTTCTATCTTTATCTTATCCTTTCCGCCTGAACATGTCGGGTCCCCAAAATCCTCATCTTTAAAGCCCTCAAAAGAAAACTTTACTGCATTTGTCGGGAAAAATACCGTGTCTCCGACATTCATTGTTTGAGCATCTTCTTGTGTTAATGTTAACTTTGTCAGACAATATTTTTTGTATGCATTCCCTTCATAATCGTCAATACCAACCTTATCACAAAAATCTTTGTCTATTTTAACCCTCCATCCATCTTGCTTTTTATTGTTTTCTAATTTGTATTTGGTTGCCATATCATAAGCAATTATATTTGCGTCGTTTCCCATAACCTGGAATGTTTGTATTTGTATCTGGTGACCATTCGCATCTCTTCCAAGAGAAGCACCTGCCTGTTTTGATGCTGTTGCCTGAACAGTTGTTCCATCGGGTTTTTCAATCTCCATTACAACTCCAGCATCCTTTCCACCACTCTGAATTACTCTAAGTAATTTAAATCTATACCCTTGCAATTGTGGTAATGTTGGTTCTATTGCACCTGCACTACTTATTACTAATTTTTCACCTTTTGCTAAGACGATTTGCGTCTGGCTCAAGTCATTAACAAAATAATCATTTGAACCCATAAACAACATCTTTCCCCTATAGCTACTATCTATTAAATTATCTCCATCACTTATAGCTGCTACAGGAATTCCGCCAAGATCAACTGTGTATTGAAGTGCTCCACAATCTAATTTCATCTTTAATGATTCTGCTTTGCTGTCGCATCCCAATCCATATTCATAATATTTAACTTTTGTTCCGTCTACATTTATGGTTTCTTTCATTTCGTGATCAGGATGTTTTACCTCTTGGCATATATCGTAACAAAGATAACACAATTCATTGCAGTTCTTAACCTTCATCGGAAAATCAGCCACCGTCTTGTCAATTTGGCATCCGATATTGTAATTTTTAAGCATTCCTTGAGTATATGCTAATGTCCCATTTGCGAGTAGTTGCCCATCCGTGCTGTAAAATGATCCATAAGGTGTTGAACTTAAAAAGGATCCTTCTAAATCAGTTACTCCGATAATTCTGTTTTTTATATCCTGTTCATATTTTCCAATCATACTCCAGCTCTTCACAGCCAACTTTACTTCTCCTACTGAATCTCCATTTGCTCCGGATACTCCTGTTGTATATGCCAAATTTCCGATTGTTGCTGCTATATCTCCTGCTCCAACAACATCTGCTGCCGCTGCTTTTTCACCTACTATAATCTGTACATGTGGATTGTAGCTTGCGTCATATACAAAACTCTTATCTAATTCATCCAACCCTGTTGTTGATGCGCTAACCATTCCCATAATTGCAGCGCTGATTATTGCTGCTCCTCCTATGGCTGCACATATTTTTTTAAATTTTCCCATTTTATATATTTTTACAAAAAATTTTTTACAAAGATTTATAGTAAATTATGTATGATATATTAAATATTAATTAAATAAATAGATATTAAATTAAATTTTATATTAATTAAATAAATAATTATTTATGCATAAAATATTAATTTT
>Ga0210053_1003193_pt1 | contig 13544 bp, 6 predicted proteins | sample CryGeymeta201512_FD_185467 | JGI IMG/M metagenome (GOLD analysis project Ga0210053, IMG submission 185467) | Groundwater microbial communities from Crystal Geyser aquifers in Utah, USA - Crystal Geyser metaG 2015-12 (SPAdes) (version 2) | ecosystem: Environmental > Aquatic > Deep subsurface >... | reverse complement strand
CGACTGCGCTGACGCAAAGACCGGGCACAACAAGCCCAGCAAAATGGAAAAGTGAAGGATGATTTTGTGCATGGTGACTTCCTTTTTTAATTTTTTGGCCGGCGTGCTTTAAGGCTTGTTCACCCAAAACCCCATGCCCGCGCCCAGCGTTTTGCCGGTAGCAGTAAAGTCAAGGTAGCTTTTGCCAGCGGTGTAGTCAAAAAGCACGTAGCCGCCCTGGCCCTCAAGGCTTGGCGAGTAGAAATACCACTTGCTGCCCGGGTTGTCCCAGGCCCATAGGGTGGTCAGGTTGATCGGCACAGCGCCAGTTGCTGGTGGTGTGGCACTCAGACCCCGATTGAAATCACTGGGGGTCAGAGCCGTGCCCAGGGCGACCAGGTTCCAGTTGGGCTTGAGCGCATGGGCTTGGCCAGCGGCAAAGTCAGCGCCGGTCAGTGCCGCACCGCTGGGTTGGTTTACAGAAAATGCTTGCAAGGCATTGACCCAAAAGCCTTCGCCTGGGTTGATGCTGCTCAGTATGCCGTAGCCTTTGCCCGTGGCGTAACTTTGCAGCGTGGCGGCATCCATGCCGGGCGCGTAAAACTGCCAGCCGGTTTTGGCCACATCCCATTTCCAGACCGTGGTGACGTTTGCAGTATTACCAAACAGACCGGCCACCGCCAGCGGTTGGTCTTGGCCGTTGCCCAGCAGGTTCCAGCCTGGGGCCAAGACAAGTGCATTGCTGCTACCAGCGCCACTGCCACTCAATACAACCACCAGCGAACTCACTTCAGCATCCGAGCTTAATGTCAAACTCCCAGCCAGACTACCGCTAATGGTCGGTGTAAACGTCACCAAGATACTGCAAACAGCACCGCTCGCCAAACTGCTGCCGCAGGTGTTGCTGCTCGTAAAATCACCGCTCACCGCAATGCCAGCCAGCGCCACTGTGCTGGCGCCCGTGTTGCTCAGTGTCAGCGTTTTGGCAGAACTTGGCGAACCCAGCGCCTGACTACCAAAGTCGAGACTCGACGCGCTCAACGCCAACGTGGAAGCCATCGGGGTAATGCTGTTGCTCAGCGCCGAGGCCACACTTTGGCCGGCTTCATTGGCAGCGGTCACGGTGAAGGTATATGGCGTGCCGTTGGTCAGGCCTTTCACCAACACCGGCAATCCCAGACTGGTCGTGGATTTGACACCACCACTGGGCAGCACGGTATAACTGGTCACCGGCGCACCGCCATCCAAAATTGGCGCAACAAAGCTGATGCTGGCACTGCCATTGCCGGCAGTGGCAACCACCTGGGTTGGTGCACCTGGCGCTTGGGCTGCACTGGCCAGTTCTACCGCACCCATATCGCAACCGGCAACTGGCCTGGCCGCGCCGCGCTGATCCGTTGTGACATTGGCAAGACAAGCCCCACGCCCCAGCACCGGGCTACCACTCAAGGGCAAATGCGTTCGGGTGCTGCCACCGTTGTCGGCCAGCGCGCCAAGCATCGGATCAATGCCCAACAGATTTCCAGTGCCTGCAACACTTACCTTGGCGCTGACATAGCCTGCCAAAGAGTCATTCGCCGTGATGGGGGTAGATGGTGTGGTGTACGAGGCGGCCCGTGCCACATCCACCATCTTGGTGCCGGCCAGGTTATTCCAGACGATGGTCGATGCCATGGTGATCCGGGCATCCACCACATTGCTGGCTGGTACGGTGGCGGGGTTGGTTGCCCCGGTACTGATGCGCACACCCGCTGTGGCACCACTTGGCGCGGTATTGTTGACCACCGTGCTGGCGTTCAGTGCCAACGACACATTGCCGTGCACATTGATGCCACCCCCCGTACTGCCTGCGGCATTGCCTGTGATGGTGCTGTTGCGTATCGTGGCGTGCAGGGCTGTTTCAGGCGTCTGGTAGTTGGGGTTTTCCTGGTAAATGTTCAAGCCACCACCCACGCCAGCAGCGGCATTGCCAGACACTTCACTGGCTTCCATCACAAAATCACCCCAGCCCAAATTAACGCCAGCACCGTTGCGGTAGCATGAATTTGTGCTCAGCGCTGCAACCTGATTACCCACAATTGCGCTGCGCAAGACCTGGGTTAAACCCAAAGTGTTTACCTTCACACCCGCCCCAGCGCAGTCAGACGCATTATTTTCAATCCGCGAATCAACCACACTCACCGTTGATTGGGTTGGCAGGCCGGTGTAGCGCCAGCCTACTGTTAACGCCCCGCCGTAGCCAGCACCCGAAGCAGCCGCATTGACGGCAGTGTTGTTGCTCAGCGTCGAATTCAAGATGCTTAGCGCTGCATCGTTTTCTGGATAAAACGCAATAGCACCGCCATTGTTTGCCTGGTTGCCACTGAGTACCATGTGGGACAGTGTCAGCGACTTGTACGATTTGATGGCCCCGCCGTCCTTGCTTGGCTCGTTGGTATCCAGACCATGTGTCAAAGTCATGCCCGACAGGCTGACCAAAAAGTCGGGGCTAATCACATTGCCCAATGCCAACGCTGCCGACTTGTCGATAAAAAACAAGCGCCCTTTGGCATTGCCATCAATGGTGAGCAGATTGGCACCCGGTCCGGTCACAGTGAGTGCATCGTTGATGCTGATCTGCCCGGAGGTCAGTGTCAGCGTGCCCTGCAACCCCGAAGCAAAGTCAATGGTGTCAGGGCCAGGGTTGCTGTTGGTCTGGGCGACCGCATCGCGCAGACTGCCTCCACCACTGTCGTTCAGGTTGGCAACGGTCAGCGCCAGGGGGCTTGTGCCGCTGCCGCTCAAGTTGATGATGTGCGGACTGTCTGGCGCATCACTGGTCACGGTCAATGTGCCGGTGCGAGTGCCGCTGACGGTCGGCTTGAAGGTGATGTTCAGCGTACAGAAGCCACCAGCACCCATGTTTGCACCACAGTTGTTGGTCACCGCAAAGTCACCGGTCGCGGTGATGCTGGTGATATTTAACGCAGCGGCTCCGGTATTGGACAGGGTTACCGTTTGCGCGGTGCTGGTGCTGGCGATATTTTGCGGGGCAAAGGTCAGTGTGGACGGCAAACCAGTGATCAAGGGCGTGTCTTTGAAAGTGGCCGTGACCGACTTGGCAGCATCCATGGTGACGGTGCAAGTGGCTACCGTGCCAGCGCTGGCACATGCACCACCCCAGGAAATTAAATTGGCGGATGGGCTGGCGGTCAAGGTGACAACATCACCGGCAAAGTAGCCGGTAGCACCTGCGACGGTGTCACATGAAAACCCTGTGTAAGCGCTGTTGTAAATTCGACCTGTACCAGTGCGACTCACACCCAAAGCCAAAGGTCCAAAACACGGGCCGGCCCGCACGAGGCGAACCTGACGGCTGCTACTTTTACTATATCCCGTGAAAACAACACCATCCCGAAAGTCAATATCCCACGCGCCGTCGTACGTGCTTAGCGCAAGTGCTGACGCTGACCAAAAAATTGTCGCGTCTGTGTTGGGAAACCATGTGGTGTTGATGGCTGGCGACCAGCCGCTGTAATCCACCAAGCTGAGGAGTTCCTCCTCGGTAGGCACACGCCAGTCGGTTTGCCCGGCAAAACTGCTCTTCAACACCTTGGCTGCATCCCAAGTGAAGGTGCTTGGCGTGCCACTGCAAGTCGTGCCAGTCCAGCTTTGCCCCACCGCGCAGCGCTGCCAGATCAGACGAGTAGGGGTGTGCATGACGATGCCAGCGCCTTGATCAACATAATCGGCAATCGGGCGCGCACTGTCCAAAAGTGCAGAAGACTGTCCGGCCCGAACCAACCGCACCGCAAATTTGGCATCGCGACCACCGTAACTTGCAGCGCCCCAGCTGAAATACGCATACCAAGCGAAACCAGATAAACTTGCATGTGCAGAAGCCGACCAAAAACTCGACGCTGGCGCGGCCGGAAAGGCCGTTCGATCAATCGCCGGGTTCAGAATTGCACGTTCCACAATTGACTGCAACTCCCGAATAGTCGGCACCCGCCAATCACTCTGCCCTGCAATCGTCACCGTGCCCGTCAGCGCATTAGCCTGATCAAAGGTATAGGTGCTGGCGGTGCCGGTGCAGGTTGAATTGACACCATCCCAAGTCTGCCCCATCGCACAGCGCATCCAGATCAGCCCGGTCGTCGGATCAGTCACCGTACCATCACCATTGTCCGAATAGGTTTTAGCCGCCAGCGCCGGGCTGACGGTGCCGGCCAAAACCAGCGCCAACGCCAGCCAGCGCAACAGCGCCAACAAGTGGGATGCAAACCCCGTGGCTGCGTGATTGCAATTGCTCAATAACTTCATGGAATTTCCGATGCAGGTTTGGCTGGACAGCAACGCCACCGTTGCCGCGTGACACTGATCATGTTAAGCGCAGTGGGGGCCTTCGCCTATCCCCCGTTTGGGGGAAGTTGGCAGCATTCTTGAGATAGCTTGATCAAAAGCAAGGATTCTGGACGAATTCCGGCATTGATATTCCCCCGAAAGGCAGCACTTGCCACCCTTCACGGCTTGTTCACCCAGAACCCAATGCCGTTACCCAGCGTCTTGCCCGCAGCAGAAAAGTCCAGATACCCCTTGCCGGTGGTGTAAGCGCCCAAGCCACCATTGGCTTCCAACCCCGGCGCATAAAAATACCACTGCGCCGCAGACGTGTCCCAGGCCCACAGCGTGGTCAGGTTCAGTGGGATAACACCGGTGGCCGGTGGCGTGGCGCTGAGCGACAGGTTGAAGGCCGAGGGTGTCACGTCGTGGCCGGTGGCCACCAGGTTCCAGCCTGGCAGCAAGTTGGCCGCGCCCAAGCTGAAGGCCGTGCCGGTTTGATTCGCCAGCGTAGCAGCCACCTTGGCATTGACCCAGTAGCCTTCGCCCGGGTTGATGCTGCTGAGCACGCCGTAGCCTTTGCTAGTGGCATAGGTTTGCAAGGTGGTGGCATCCATCGACGGTGCGTAGAACTGCCAGCCCGTGTTGGCGGCGTCCCACTTCCAGACCGTGGTCACGACCGCTGTGTCACTCAAGGTTGGAGAGACCGGCAACGCTGTACTCAGGCTGTTGCCCAGCAGGTTCCAGCCTGGGGCCAGGTTCAGGGTGTCGGCAGCGGGCTGAACGCTCACCGCGCCCAGCTCGACATTGGTCAGCTCCACGCCACTGGCACTGGTGCCAAAACCATCCAGCCGAATAGCGATGCGGTGTGCGCCAGCGGGCAGGTTTCCGTCGGCGCCACCCACATAGACTTCTTCAACCGATGTGGAGGCCAGCGGCACATGGCGCTGGTCAATTTCGCGCACCAGGTTGCCATCGACAAACACGCGCAAAAACCCTTCGCCCGCAGCCGCAAATTGCCAGTTAAAGCGCAGGGTGTTGACCGGCGCGCTGGTGGTGACCTGCGTTGTAATCAATGACGGCGGCTCAGCCACAGCGGCCGAACTGGTCAAGGCCAGCATTTTGGTGCTGAAACCGGCCTGACTTTGCATCTGAATACTTGAGCTGGCCAGCACTGACGTGGCTACGTCAACACCAAATTTCAGCACGTTGTACAAAGTGGCACCGGTGCCAATCACGTAGTTGATGGAGCCAGTGATAGTGTCAACTGCCTTGTCGATTGCCACGCCAGGCACATACACCCATGCGCCAAACGTTGTTTTTGCAACCGAATTGCACGTACCGTCGGCTTGCATACGGCATTCGGCATCTTTGATCTTTTGCAGCAAACTGAGGTTACCGCCGCCCTCAAGGGACATGGGGAAACCCTTGGTACCAGTCGCACCAGTAGCGCCAAGCCCATTGATGGAATCACGCAACAAATCAGAAAATTGTTTATCAATACTTTGGCCGTAAAACCGCATGGGCCTGCCATGGCGACAGGTGATTGCGTCGGCAAACTCGTAGCCATCACAGCCGTCGGTGTCGGGTGTCACATCAACGTTGTAGCCGTTGGGCAAGTGCAAATCGGTCGCATCGGCATTCAGCACACCGCTACCGGAAATATTGATCCCCAAAGGTCGTGTATCCACGTAGTTGTCAACCCATTGCGCACCTAACCCATAGCTAGAAACATGGCGCGAATTGATGGTGGGGTGAACCAGTGCACTGGGGTCAAACGCATCCAGATAAGTAGCGTGAATTTGGGCACCTGCTGCTTGCAAACGAGGTGTCGCTGTGTGGATCACATTGGCACCAGCACTATGAGCTATCAGGTGAATGTGCGAATACTTTCCACTCATCTCTTTCGCCAGATACTCACCAACACTTTTTGCTTGCCAATAGGCAACATTGGGAAACGCCAGCCCTGTATCAGCTTTCATTCGCCAATCCAGCACCCAAACGTCCCAAACATCATTGTTGGGTGCTTTAACCTGACACATCAGGGTGGGTTTATTGGCCGAAATGGCGGTGCTTATTGTGCTCACAAGCACACCGATCTTGCCGTTGCTACAAAGATCATTGGCCATCTCAACCGGCCAGGCATTGGCATCAGAATTCCAGCCATGCGTCATCACAATGGCCTTGTTGGCGGGAGTGATTGCTGTCGAATCCACTGGCCAATCGTTTCGAATCGGCGGTGTCTGTTCTACCTGCCCATCAAAAGTTCCAAAAGACTGTCCGGCCCGCACAAGGCGAACCTGGAGGCCGTCGTACTTAAGGCTGCCGTTGGCATAGCCAACGCCGAAATAGACACCCCACGCGCCGTCAGAATAGCTGGCATAGGCCGAAGCCGACCAGAAACTCGACGCGGGCGTGTTGGGGAAAATGCTTTCGTTGATCGACGGGGTGACACATTTTTCCTCGACAATCGATTGCAGCTCCTTGATGTTGGGCAGGCGCCAGTCTCTGTAGCCACCCGTTGTCGCACTGACGGCTGATTGCAAGGCGCTGGCCCAGGTCGCGCTGTTGGCACTGCCGCTGCAAGTGCCCGCGCTCCAGGTCTGCCCTTCAGCACAGCGTTTCCACATCAGCCCGGTGCGGTTGTGCGTGACGGTGCCGTTGCCGTTGTCGGTAAATTCAGCGCTTGGCGTCGAGGCGGCGATACTGGCGTTGCAGGTGGCTGCGGCTTGCAGCCCGGTAGCAACACCCAACAGGCAAGCCAGCGTGGCAATGATTTTGATCAGTTTCATGGTTCTTCCTGTCTTTGTTAGGTTCGAGCGATGTCATTCGCTCTGCGCCAATGACCGCTGTGCAGGCCAATACAGGCGCCGCAGGGCACGCTGTTTGAGCGCTCCACTTTTAAGCCACCCTTGTTCCGCCACATAAACCCAGGCCAGCCCTTGCTGCGTCAGGCGTTGCAGCAGACAGTCAAGCCGCGCCAGCGACCAGGCCAGCCCGGCCTCGTCTGCTGACCAACCGGGGCGCAACACCGGCCTGCCGCCATGCCCGGGCCATTGCGCCACGCACCGCGCATCAGCGCCATAGAGCTCGACCTGCTTGCCCACCTGCATCAGCACACACGTATTCGCAAACAGTTTACGAAAATAGCGCCATTGCCCACGCATGGCGCTCACACCGCGCGCCGACTGGGTTGGCAGCAAGCGGCCATCAGCGCCCAGACGCACCAGCCACGTCAGCCAGGGGTAGCGCTGCCACAGCGAGGCCACCAATTGGTGGCTGCTGGCATGGTGAAAGTGCCCAAGGTAGCTTGCCAGCATGCAAAACAAGGGCTGCGCATTGGCTTGCAAACGCCAGGTTTGGGGCACGCGCCCCTTGATTTGTCGCTCGTAATGGCTCAGCTTCTCATGCAGGTTGGCGACCACCCGTCGGCGCACCAGGCGGTAGTCGCTCCGCTGCACATAGCCCAGAAAATCCACGCCATCGGCCACGGGCCGCAAGCGCCCGGCGTCACGCAGGCGCAGACCCAAGCGCTGCGCCAGAAATTGGGCAATCTGGTCGCGCCAGCCCAGCAGCACCGCCGGGTCAGGGTGCAGCAACACCATGTCATCGACATAGCGCACGTAATAAGTGCATTTGAGTGTGTGCTTGACAAACTGGTCGAGCTCGTTGAGGTACACATTGGCAAAAAACTGGCTGGTCAGGTTACCAATGGGCAAGCCAATTTCTGGCGGCGCATTGATCAGCCGCTTATGCGCTGGCACATGGGCAAATTCAGCCGCCGTGCCGCGCAGCACCGCGCCGGCTGCCGCATTGCCGGTGAGCACACGGCGCGTCAGCCACAACAGCTCGTCAGCATCCGCCACTCCGAGGTGGCGCGCATCGGTGGCGGGGCGGCGCCCATCGCGCTCCAGACGCCCACGCACCAGTTCAAAAAGCTGCCGCCGGTTGATGCTGTTGAAAAAGTTGGCAATATCGAGCTGTAAGTAATGCACGCGCTGCTGCGTCTTTTTGGCTTGCTCTTTGGCGCGCTGCATGAAGGTCTGCAAACGGTTGACAGCAGCATGCGTGCCCTTGCCCACCCGGTTGGAAAAACAGTCGTGAATAAAAACCGGCTCAAACTGGCGCTCCAGCCGCGGCACCAGCAGGTGATGTACCACCCGGTCAGAAAAATCGGCGGCCAGTATCTCGCGCGTCTTGGGCCGACGCACGACAAAGGCAACGGCGCGGGAGGGGCGCCAGACGCGCCCGGACAGGGCTTGCGCGGTGTTGACCAGGTGGTCCAGCAGACCCACCTCGTAACGCTGCGCGTTGCGGGTGCCACGCTTGCGCCGGCGACAGGCGCGGTAAGCGCCATACACCGCCGCCAGCGTGAAACCCGCAGAACCACTCTCCGGCCCGCACAAGGCGAACCTGGTTGTCGTTGTTCTTATTGTTGTTGTTGGCATTGCCATTGTTGAAATTGACATTCCACGCGTTGTCAGAATTGTTGGCATTGGCCGAAGCCGACCAGAAATTCGACGCGATAACCCACACTCTTGATGGCAGCCGCTGCGAACCCCAACAGGGGACTGGTATTGGCCACCCAGCGCCGCCGCATCCCCAAGGTAGCGACGGCTGAATTTGCATACCCGCAGCGCGCCATGCGGCGCTGTGCAGGTGGTATGGGCGCACAGTGGTGTCGGCACACGTTCAGCCTCCGGCCTTGTGGGCATCGGGCCAAACTTCGGGCCGTGCCTTGGCCCGGGCGCTTTTGCGCCACCCCCCGCTCTGCTTGCCCACCGTGACCGCCAGTTCGGCGAGTCGGGCAAATTCTGCAAAACTGGCAAAGGCTTGCAGCTCTTTGGCCAGTTGAATCGATAGCTTGATATCTTCCACCGCCAGCACCAGGCGCTCCAGCGAGCGTTCGCGCGCCTCGTTCTGCGCGGCAGCAGCACGCACCACACAGCGGCACACCGTCATCGCCTGTCGGCGCAGATCGGTGCCGAGTGCGTATTTGTGGTAGCGGGGGAAGTGCCGCACCGCCTGCTCGACCTCCAGCAGCAGCCGGTTGGCATCGCGCCAGATTGGCAAATTGGCTTGCCGGGTGCCCGTTGTCGTGCTCATGCTTCATGAATCAAAAAGACAAAATCACTGTCCGGCCCGCACAAGGCGAACCCGGCTGCCGAAGTACTTATAGCCGTAGTAGGCATAGCCATAGCCGAAATGGACAACCCACGCGTCGTCAGAATAGTCGGCATCGGCCGAAGCCGACCAGAAATCCGACGCGAATGTGTTTGGGAAATAGTCGGCATCGATGGTCGGGCCTGGGTAAGCGATGCTGTAGTCCACGATGGACACCAGCTCCTGGCGGGTGGGCATACGCCAGTCGCTGGCGCCGCACAGGCCGGCGGCGTTGACATCCTGCACAAATTTTTCAGTGTCGCAACGCCCGGGGGTTTGGCAGGTGCCGCCTGAAACGATACCCGCGCTGCCGCCATTGGTGGCGGAATTGCTGTTGTACCAGGTGTAGCTGTGGCTCTGGTCGCGCAGACCGCTGGTGATTTTGACTTCCCAGATCAGGCCGGTGACGTTGTCGCGCGTGCAGGCCCAGTCGTTGGCGCCTGTGCCCAAAATGGCCGAGGCCGACAGCACGCTGCCGTTGTTGGCAATTTTGCTGAAGTCAAAACCGGCCCCGCCGCCGCCTACTTTGGCCAGGTTACCCGCTTGCGCCTGGGCATCGCGCCCATAGCGGCAGTCTTGCCGGGGGTGCGTGCCGCTGTCGGCTGCCACGCTGCCGTTGGCCACACCGGTGTCGCTCCAGCAGTCGGTAATGCCGGTGTCGTTCAGGCCGACGGCGTGGGCTGCGCCGACCATTAACCCGCTCAAGGCCAGCATGGGTGCAAGCCCTCGCCAGCACCAAGTGCCTTGATTTACAACCCGCCGCATGAACCGCTTGTCAAAAATAGCCACAATGCAACTCCCGGTATCAAAGTGATAGCGCCTGGCGCAGTGTCAACCTGCACCCCCTGCGCTTTTGGCGTATGTTAAACCTTTTGCTGTATAGGGGAAACAGAAAAACAGAGCCTGCAAACCGGCAGGTTCAAGCAAACGTAATGCAGTCAATCTGCGAATGATGACCTATTGCATGACAAAACGTGCAGCGCATCAAACGGCCCCCAATCCAGGCACAACACTCGCCATACTCTCCACCTCAAACGCCACCAGGTTGCGCGCTTCTTTGCTGAACTCCACACCGATCAGGTAGATCGGTTGGCCCTGTGCCAGGTATTTGGCTGCATAGTTTTTGGCCTTGAGCTGCGCCATGGCACCACCTTCGGGCACCAGCTCGACCACCTTGAATTCAAACAGATAGATGTGCCCACCAAAGCGCACCGCCATATCCAGTCTGCCCTGGTTGCTGCTGTCTTCGACCGTAATGTCCAGGCCCAGCGCGGCAAAGTAGCTGTAGAACACGCTGGCGTAGTAGCCTTCGTATTGGGCAATGGGGTTGTTGCGGTACCAGTCGGTGGGGATGCTGGCAAAAAAGGCGGTGATCAGGGTTTGCAGGCCACCTAGGTCATTGGCCACCAGCAGGTCGTACAAACGGCTGATCTGCCGCCCAGGGCTGGAGCGGCTGCCCGATAGCTCTTGCAGCAAGCTGTCGTGCAGGCTGGAGCGCACTTCTTGGTTGGGGTAGCGCAGCGTTAGCTCGAGCCGGCCAGGGATCATGCGGGCGCTCTCGATAGTGAGGTAGCCGGCCTGGAACATCAGCGCCTCGGTTGGGATGTTGTCCACATCAAAGGTGGCCAGTAGTGACTCTGGTGCCATGACACGCTCCAGGTCAGGCACAAATTGCTGGCGCTGGGTGAGCAGTTTGACCAAAAACGTGGGGGTGCCGGTTTCAAACCAGAAGGGCTGAAACTGGCGTTTGTCAAATAACAGTAGCAAATCAAACGGGTTATAGACCGGCGTGCCCAGCCAGTTGTAGCCGTTGTACCACTGGCGGATTTGCACCCGGTCCAAACCCGGCAGCTCCGGCGCAAACACCGTGTCCACATCCGCTTCGGTGTAGCCACAGATGGCGCTGTAGCGGGCATCGAGCGTGATGTCTTTGAGGTTATTCAGGCCCGAGAACAGGCTGACTTTTGAAAATTTGGACACGCCGGTCAAAAAGGAAAACTTGACGTGGGCATCGGTGTCTTTGATCACCGAGTACAGGTCTTTAAGCGCTTCGCGGATTTGCAGCGCAATGGCTGGGTCTTCAATGCGGTCAAGAATGGGTTTGTCGTATTCGTCAACCAAGATGACGACGCGCTGGTCAGTGGCTTGGGCCAAACGCAAAATCAGACGTTTGAACCGGCTGCGGATGTCGGTGTATTCGGCCACCAAATCAAAGCGCTCTTCCAGTGTTGCAATTTGCTCGTCAAGGCTTTGGTACAAATCCGCCACCGACCCAAGTACGCCACCGCCAAAGCTGATGCGCAGCACCGGGTATTTGACAGCCCAGTCCCAGCGCCCTTCAGCAGCCAAGCCCTTGAACAGCGCCTGGTTGCCTTCAAACAGCTCTTTCAAGGTGTCGAGAAACAGGCTTTTGCCAAAGCGCCGTGGGCGCGACAAAAAATAGTATTTGCCTTGCTCAACCATCTGCACGGCCAGCGCAGATTTGTCAACGTAGTAATACGCCTCTTCGCGGATTTCGCGAAACGTCTGGATACCGATGGGCAGTTTTTTACGAATCATGGCGGGCATGTTAGCCTGAAACCTTTGCTCTTCGCGGCTTGCGCCGCTCCTGCAAAGCGGGCAAATACGCATTTTGTGGAAGTTACTTCTGTGGGAGTGGCGGCAGCCGCGAATGGTAAGGAAAGAGCCCGCGAACCGGCAGGCTTAAGGGGTCAAGCAAACGTAATGCGGTCAATCTCGGCCTGGCTGGTCAACCCCTGGCGCACCATGTCTTGGGCGGACTCACGCAGCAAGCGGGTACCACGGGCACGGGCGGCTTCTTTGATGGCGCGCACCGGGGCGCGGGCGGCAATCAGCTCGCGCAGTTCGTCGTCAAGCACCAGGCATTCGCCAATGGCGCGGCGGCCTTTGAAGCCGGTGCCTCGGCATTCGGTGCAGCCCTTGCCGTGGCAATGCGTGCAAAACACCCGCACCAGGCGCTGCGCCACGATGCCGTTCAGGGCCGAGACAAAGGTGTAGGGGTCCACCGCCATGTGCTCAAAGCGGCCCAGCACGTCAAACACATTGTTGGCGTGCACGGTAGAGAACACCAGGTGGCCGGTGAGCGCCGCCTGCACGGCAATCTGGGCGGTTTCGGGGTCGCGGATTTCGCCGACCATGATCTTGTCGGGGTCGTGCCGCAAAATGGAGCGCAAGCCCAGCGCAAAGGTCAGGCCCTTGCGTTCATTGACCGGGATTTGCAGCACGCCGGGCACCTGGTATTCCACCGGGTCTTCAATGGTGATGATCTTGCTGGCCCCGTCGTTGATCTCGGAGATGGCGGCGTACAGCGTGGTGGTTTTGCCGCTGCCGGTGGGGCCGGTAATGAGCAACATGCCGTGCGGCTTGCTGGCCAGGCTGCGGATGATGGCCATGGGTGCGGCATCAAAGCCCAGGTGGTTGAGTGTCAGACCGGCCAACTGGTCGCTTAAATGCTCTTTGTCCAGAATGCGGATAACCGCGTCTTCGCCATACACGCTGGGCATGATGGAGACCCGAAAGTCAATGTCGCGCTCGCGGATGCGCACCCGAAAGCGCCCGTCTTGTGGCGTGCGCCGCTCGGTAATGTCAAGCTCGGCCATCACCTTGACGCGGGAGATGGCTTGCTCGTTGAGCTCGGCCCCGGGCACCCTGCCCGCCTCCACAATCACGCCATCAATGCGGTACTTGACCACCAGACCGCTGGCGGCAGCCTCCAGGTGAATGTCGGAGGCGCCCGCGCCCATGGCATCAAACAGCGTGGAGTTGATCAGGCGCACCACCGGGCTGGTGGTCTCGTCAATGCGCGAGAGCGATATTTCTTCCACCCCCGACTTGCGCGCGGCCTCGGTAAAGCCGTGGTCCAGAATGCCAGGCAGCGCCGAGGCGGCGGCCTCCAGGCGCGCCAGCAGGTCCAACAATTCAGACTCAAGCACCAGTTCGCGTGCGTTGATTGCTATATTTTTTGCATCAGCCCAGCGCTGAATGGCAGCGTCGGTGGGGTTGGCAAACAGCAGCACATGTTGATCCTGTCGGCTGATGACCAGGGCAAACATGCGCCGGCA
>Ga0210053_1003187_pt1 | contig 13555 bp, 10 predicted proteins | sample CryGeymeta201512_FD_185467 | JGI IMG/M metagenome (GOLD analysis project Ga0210053, IMG submission 185467) | Groundwater microbial communities from Crystal Geyser aquifers in Utah, USA - Crystal Geyser metaG 2015-12 (SPAdes) (version 2) | ecosystem: Environmental > Aquatic > Deep subsurface >... | reverse complement strand
AAACGCCGTCGGGTTTGCGTAGCGCAGGAACTTCTCCCAGAGCGAGGCGCAGAGAACTCCCGCGAAAAGAGCGATGGCAACCATGCCCACGGGCAGCAGGCTGTGGACGACCGGCTCAATCTGGTCACGTTGGCGAATCTCAAGGAGGTTATCCTGCAAGACTCTCAGCGACGCGCCCGGAGAGCCCCGCGTGATTCTCACGTTGATCCAGAACAACAGAAAGGCGATCACTGTCCCCATCAGGAACAGCGCGGCCTTCACCTTCAGTGCGGTCCGGAAAACGCTTGTGTAGCCAACTTCCACAAACCACACGTAGTCGGTGTAGAGGGTGATGACGCTTCCCGCAAAGAGAAGCGACAGGAACAATATCAAAAGCAACAGTCTTTTCATCTCAAACGTATTCCTTTTCAATCATCGCCCCTTTCAATGTCCGAAAGCCTCGGAAGGGACAGACTCCTATGTAACACGAAGGTAGTATTTTGCTGGTCAAGGCGGGAGGGGACGCCGGAGCGGCCCCTCCCGCCCGCGACTGATTCAGGCCTCACAACGCGCGCAGGAAGGCGGCCAAGTCCTTCTTCTCCGCGGCGGCCAGGTGGAGCTGTTGGATGAGGTTGAAGTACTCCACGGTGTCCTCCAGGGTCCGGCAGCGCCCGTCGTGCAGGTAGGGAGGCGAGTCCTTGATGCCCCGCAGTGGGAAGGTCTTGATCGGGCCATCCGCGGCCATCATCATCCCGTTCTGCATCTCCTGTTTGTAGAAACGCTCCGCCATGAGGTTGTGCATGGTGTTGTCGGTGTAGTAAGGGGCTGCGTGGCACTTGGCGCACTGAGCCTTGCCGTTGAAGAGCGCCTCACCCCTTAGCTCGCCCCGAGTGGCCTGGGCCGTGTCGAGCTCGCCGTAGATGTTCAGTTTGGGTGCAGGCGGGAAATCCAGAAGCGACAGGAACTCCGTCATGAAGTGTACCTGGGAGCCCCTTTCAAGGACGTTAACGCCCTTCTTGGCAGCCATGCAGATATCTCCATCGAAGTAAGCCGCGCGCTGCTCGAATTCAGTGAAGTCCTCCACCGTCTTCAAGGCGCGCTGCGAGCCGAAGAGCCGCTGGATGTTCACCCCGCGCAGGGAGGGCGTATCGATCCGGTGCCGGAACTCCTGGGGGCGAATGTCGCCCACCAGGTGGGTGGCGTCGTTGGTGTGCCCGTTGACGTGGCAATCGAAGCACGTCACGCCGAGCATACCGTCAGGCCGGTCGGTGCGCCGGTCTTCGGTGGCGTTGAACTGCTGCTGGGGGAACTGCGTGACCAGCAGACGCAGCCCTTCAAGCTGCTTGGGGTTCAATAGACCGTTGAAGATCTCGTAGAAGTTGTTGATCGTCACGAGGCGCCCCTTGGCCACGTCACCCAAGTCGGGCCGCGTGGTGAGGTAGATGGCCGGCACCGCGTCCGGTAGAACCTGTTCGGGCAGATCGAAGTCCAAGTCGAAGCGGGTGAGTCTCGGCAACAGCTTCAACGTCATTTCCGGGAACAGCATGCCGCCCTCGGCGTGGTCGGGGAAAGGCAGGGGCTTGTAAGGGAAGAACCCCCTGTCCTTGATCTGCTCGGGTGTCATCTTATCAAGCTGCTCCCAGGTGACGCCCGCGAGTTTTGCGGTTGGCCCCACGGGAACGGGCTTGCCGCCGGACATCGTTATGGCCGGATCAGCCTTGATGTCGAGGTTGTACCTTGCGTTGAGCAGTTCGGCGTGGGCTTTTGCCCGCTCCGTCTTGACGGCCAGGCGCGCGGCCTTGATCTGCTCAAACGTCACGTCCTGGTTCGTCGGCCCATAACTGGACACGACCTTTCCCTGCTGCGCATGGACGGCAGCGGCGATGGCCGCCACCAGCAGCGCCAGGAAAACGGCGCCGAAAAGAACGCTGCGATGTGTTTGTGCTTTCATTTTGAGTTCCTCCTTTGTTGCAAGCGTGATCGGCACTTGTCTGTGTTCGCTTCCCTGAAGTGTTTCCGTGCTTGTTGATAGCGCCACCTCCATTCGATATCTCATCACTGGCAGCATGGGTCTGCAGAAGCGCACCAGTCCGCACAACCAGAATCCGGTTCCATTCTGCCAAGGCTTCTGCGTGCCGCATCCTGGCAGCGCCGTGCGCTCAACATTGCGTCCACCGGATATTCCCTCTCGGTATCTTCCAGCCCTTCCACAAACTACTCCGAAAATTCGGGGCTGCACCAATGCCTCATCTTCACAAGCAATTCAAATTTGCTGGCGAACTCGTTCCATTGTTGTGTGGAGGCAGGGAGCCGGCTATCACCCACAAAATCCGCCACGAGATCGCCATAGAAACTCATTGCCTCCAGCGCATGGACCAGAATCTTCGCCGTGCGTGTCAGATCGCCCCGACCGGGTCTCGCCGCGTCGGGAGAGGAGGAAACTGCGAGCTCATCAACAAGTCCCATTTGACGTCCTTCCTGTGATGGATTCCCGCCTCGCAACCCGTGGGAGCCACGGGTTCTGAACGCTGAAGACATCGGGCGGCAGTCGTTGTCCATATCTCGCACACGCGCTGGACGATATCCTTCTCGATCTCAACCGCCGCCCAGGCAGTCAGTCGACTGCCTTGCCTGTAGTCGAATGATCGCACAGCTCTGGCAAGGCTCAAGGCTGCCTCCTGAATGAGGTACTCCATCGGGACACCACAGCCCCGATCGCGTTCGGCAATCCTGACGACCAACATCAAGTAGGACTCAACCAACCGCTCACGGGCGTCCCCATCGTTCCGCTCCACCCGTATCGCAAGCTCCACCTCTTCTTCGCGCGTGAGGAGCGGGAGTTTCCCCAGTCCGCGTGAGCACTGCCAGTAGCTGTCGATGGGCCCGACCTGTAATAGGCGGTCGGAGCCATTGCCTGCACTCGTGCTGGAACCACTGTGTTCGTAACTCGATATGCCTACAGTTTTCTGTAGTTCGTTGGGGCCGATCATGTTGCTCACCTCGCTTTCACTGGCATGCCTCATGCTCCACACTCCGCGCCTTCCTGGAACAGGGTCATCACGGCAGGGAACAAGTGCGTGTGGAATTTATCCTTGGTAACATACGCGTCCGCGTTAAGATCCTTTGCCACGGCGCGAAGTTCGGGATCGTCAAAGGGAGACAGGATCACCACCCTCGGCGGATTGACTCGCTCCTTCATGCGACGCGTGGCTTCCAGTCCATTCATGTCGGGCATCGCCATATCCATGAGCACCAGGTCAGGGCAAAGGGTCTCCACCTTCTCGACAGCAAGCCTACCTGACAGAAAGCAGTCCACAATCTCGAACCGACTGTCCTCCCGCAAAGAACGGATTGCGCAATCGAGAAAGGAGAGGTTATGGTCTACGAGAACCACGCGGATGGGATTCATGTTTCACCCAACTGGAAGAGAGATTTTTCGCTCGAGGCGTATCGCCTGGCTCTGGCGAGGCCTCTGTACCCCACCAGCCTGCGTTGTTCTTCATCCCATAAGCGAAACGCAAGTGATTTCAGGCTCGACAGAAGAGATATCTGCCTGACCTGCTGGAAGGCCGGATTCTCTTTCTGGCATTTCTCAAGGTAGTAGTTCGGGATGCGCGGGCTCAGGTGGTGGATGTGGTGGAACCCGATGTTGCCCGTGAACCATTGCAGCACTTTGGGGAGTTGGTAGAGCGAGCTGCCCTCCAGGGCTGCATCGACGTAATCCCAATCTTCGTGTCTGGCCCAGTAAACGCCCTCGAACTGGTGTTGAACATAGAACAGCCACACCCCTGCGCCTCCCCCAATCAAGAGCACCGGCAACTGAACGAGGAGGTATGCCTTCATGCCAATGGTTGCAGTCATCACGCCCATCAGGGCGAAGACCGCAAGGTTGGTCCCATACACGCTCCGGCGTTCGCGACTGGCCGCTTCGCCTCGCACCAAGCGATGGCGGATCAGGAAGAGGTACAGCGGGCCAACCACAAACATCACAAACGGTGTGCGGTATACCCGATACACCAGCCGTTTCCAGCGGGAGGCACCAAGGTACTCCTGTACGGTCATTGTCCAGATGTCCCCTATGCCGCGTCGGTCCAAATCTCCCGAGGAGGCGTGGTGCATGGCATGTTCGTGCCGCCACTGGAAATAGGGAGTGAACGTCAGCACACCGGTGAGGATTCCCAAGATATCGTTGGCCTTCTGGGAAGTGAAAAAGGAGCCATGTCCACAGTCGTGGAAAACGATGAAGATGCGCACATAGAAACCCGCCGTCAGGAACGACAGGCCAAGCGTCATCCAATAGGAAACTGTCAGGCTGAGGTACATCAGGTACAGCAGACCGAAGTACGGGACGAGGCTGTTGATGACCTGCCACAGGCTGCGGCGCACGTCCGGACTCTGATACTTGACGACAGACATCTGCCAGGAACTCTTGATTGATTCAGGCATCGAAGGATCGGGGTTAGGGCTCATCGTCTTCCTCCATCATCATCGCACCTCTGGTCTGCCCCACAAGTCACTGGCTCCAGCAATTGAGGCGTTCGCAGACGATAGATTTGATACGTATAGTATAGCGCGATGAAGTCCGTTCCCGTATCGGGCTACCGGTGGATTTTAGGATGCACAATAGGGTAGAGACATACCTATAACCTTTGGGGGAGGGATCATCGACGCGCGGCTTCGCACCACGAGAGGTGAAAATGTTCCCGATGCATCGGGACGACGACCGGAGTGAGATGCCGGCCCACAGGACAGGATCGTCCCGACCCGTCGTCGGGACTGCTCGGAAACCTGGCACGATCCGTCATTGCGAGAACCCCCCTACCGCGCGGTCGTGCGACTCGCACGCGCGGTATTCGTGAAGGAAGAAACATGGTGTCACAGCGAGAAGATGATGGAGGCAGAACGAAATATATTGAGGTTACTCAGCAAACGTATTCCACTCTCCTTCACGGTGCAGGCAGAAGAACCGCGTCTCACCTTCTGGCAGGTCGATGGTGATGGATTCGGTGTCTTTTGCGTAGACTTTTCTCTCAAACGGCTCAAGCCAGGTGACTTTCTCTCGCGCGTGGAGAGTCAGCTTCCTCGCGTCTCGCCCCGTATGCACGCAGAGGAACCGCGGATTGGCCCAGGTCAACACTCCTGGACGGGAGTAGATGTGAACTCCGCTCGCGGCTGCCAGGTTGCTGAGGAATGGGGTGGGCAAGTCGGGGACGAGGGAATAGACCACTGTATGGTCGGCGCTCTTCTGCATCGCAAGTGCACACTTGTCAGAATGCTCCTGCTTGTCCAGACGGAATCGGGCGAGCGATTCCCAGCCGTTGGACTGCGCGGGATCAAGGTAGAAGATGGGCGCGATCGCATTCCCATAGTTGTCGATCTGCTCGTAACCCCACCAGGCGACGGCATCGAAGCTCTTCTCAGCAATATCCTTCGTCAACGGATGCTGGCTGTCCAGAGACATTCCGGCGAGATGCAGCTTGTCAATTTTCTGCAATCCCTTCATGCCAGTCACCTGCTGAATGCCGTCGATGGACAACTCGGTGTCGGGCAGTTCGTTCCCCTGATAGCCGGGGGCATAGAAGAAGAGCAGCGTCTTTCCTTCCCTCTTCAGGTGCTTGTCGATCAGCTTTCTCTCGTCGGAAGACAGGTGGAAGGAATTGAGGAACAGCACCAGTTTGTAGTTCTTGAGCCACCCCTTCTCTGCCAGTTCCCGCAGATCGGTCTGCGCGTAAACGTCGAAGGGCGCCCCCAACATCGATAGCCGGGGGATCAGGAAGTTGCACAGGTTGCTGTGAATCGTGTTAGCTGGCGAGTAGACATCCGTGTAGTAAATTTGCTCCACGTTCACAATGAGCGCGATTTCGGCCGACGGCCCCGGTAGCGGCAGCGAGAGGTAGCGGTCGTAGATTCGCTTCATGAGCGACGCGTCGCGAAGCATGTCGGGGTCCGCAAACCATGCGGGGGCCTTCTCTCCCACAAGAGCAGAGGGAAACTCGTACCACCACCATCCATGATCCCGCGTGATGGCATTCCCAAATTCTTTTCGGAAGACGTGCAGCGTTTCTTTCTGGCTGAAAGTCTTCGGAGAGATCGGGCTTAGGAAGGATCGAGAATCATACTCATTCATCCATATCTTCCCGTGCAAGCGCAGCGAGTCCACGGTGCACATCGGCATCACGGGATCGCCGGCGCGCCGCAGGCGATAGAAATGGGGACTACACAGAAAGTCAAGGTACGGACTCTCCGGAAACTGCGCCAGCGCGCCGTGGCCCGAATGCTGCCCAGATGCGGGAGGGGAGTTGGTTAGGTTGGGGATCACATACCCTCCGTAGCTACCGACCAGCAGCCTGCCGCCGCTCGCGTCTTTAACCGCTTTGGCAGCCTCCAGGAGAAGCTCGGTTCGCGCATCGTTCTGATGACGCACAAAGTCATAGAACAGGCTTCCCTCGGCCGTCCTGTCCCGAAACACAAAACGGTTGTCCGGCCGCTTGCGCCACATGAGGTTCTCGACAAACCGTCGGGTCGGCCAATGGAACGCGCTGACAACGTCCTCGAAGTCTATCTTCGCCAGCTTCCATGCCTTGGCCAAGGTCTCTTTGTTTCCATATTTCTCCCTGAGCCAGTCGCGAAGACTTTGGCGGGCCGCAATGCCGTAGTCGCCGAACACGTAGTGGTGGCGATCGGGGATGACCCACTTTCCGTCGTCATCCTGGGACATGTTGACATCGATGCCCCAGTAGTTCTCCCCTGCGCGCCCTTGACCGAAGACGCAACCGAGAACGCTGTGGGCATAAGGCTCTTGCCCCAGACGCCCGATGAACTCCCGCAGGGAACGCGTGACCTTTGCCACGACAGGAGGAGCATTGGGGGTCTCGTGCATGTAGCCCACTGAGGCGTTGGTCGCGGAGAGGGGGATCAACCGTCGATCATTGCCAAGAGTAATCAATGCTTCGGGGTGTTCGAGATTCCAGTCGTTGGGTGTATCCAGGTTCAGGTAAAGCAGGAACCGGGCATCGGGGGCCATCGCGTGGATCGCGGCCACCTGGGTGGAGATAGAATTGAGGAGATAGGTATGCATGACCTCCGCATCGGCATCGTTGGGCACGACCGAACTCGATCCTCCCGCCACGAGCCGAAAAATGCGAGTCCCGCTCTTCAGGTACTCCTGATACCGGTCGCTCGTTTGCAGCGAAGAGGTGTAGGCGATGGGAGCAATGATCTTCCCATCGACCGATAGCCTGCCGCCCGGGGCCGTCTTCACCAACGGAAAACCTGTCGTTCCGTATTTGATCGCGGGTGCCCCGACTTCCACTCGCAGTCGCCCCGGATATTCCCCCGTCGTCACCTCGCCCACGGGTCCGGGGAAAAACTCAAGTTGCCGTTCAGCATTGCACACAATGAGAGTCAACGGCAGGCGAGGCGGCGTCCCCGACGGCCAAACGCCCGTAAGCGTCAGCTCCCGCTCGCCTTGGAAGCCCTTCGGCAACCCCTGATCGGGTCGAACGAAACCCTCGCCCAGGCTGAGGTCCAGGTGTGAGAGATTCGCCAGACCCACGTCCCCATACCGGACGATCAAACCGTAGTTCTCCTGGAGAGGTTGCGCCACCTTCAGGCGGGCCGATATGCGGAAGGCCTCGCCGGGGCGCGGGATCTCCGGGATCAATGTCAGTTGCGCGCACTGCGCGCTTCCAGACAGGTAACCGGGAACGTAGTCCTGACTCCAGAACCACTCCACTTCATGGTTGGGACTGGAGTTCGCCGTCGCCTTCGGCCAATTCGCGCAAGCGTCAATGGAGGTATTCCAGCCCGGCTCATCGAACGAATTGGCCGTGCAGGTGTTCGGGTGCGTGTAATGTACCTCCATGGCGCCGCCCTTCTTCCGTATCCACAACTCGGCAAGGATGCCGCGCGACCCCACTTCGTCCACGTCCTCACCGGCAAGCGCAAAGAGGTTCTTCCCTTTCCGGAACAGGGAAACGTCAATATCTCTCCGCGCCAACTCGCGTCGCCGTCCGGCGCCCGGGTGAGACGTGGCCGCGATGGCCGTGCCGTTCAGATACGCTTTGCCCCGATCATGGGCGACGAACAGGACGCGCGCGGACTCGATCGCTGCCGGGTCATCCACGCTGAACACGTGGCGCAAGTAGCGTCTCACAATGCCGTAGTTCGCTATGTTGGGTTCCAGCTCGCCCCATGTCCACACTCCCTGCCACTTGGGACGCATGGAAAAGCTGGATTCCGGTTTTGGGCCGTAGATCGATAGCTCGCGAACTCCAAATAACTCATCGGGGTTCTTGCCTGTGATTCGCAGCCGGAGTTCGGTAACTTCCTTCAGCGGTTGCGAAGGGACGACCTCTGCGACGTTTGCAGACTTCCATTTGATGGGGTCAGGGAACCGGTGCAGGTTCCGCCACTGCCCTCCGGAGTATGCCTGCATTTCGAGGGCAACAGGGATGACAGTCGTAACATTCGCCGCCGGCGGGGAGACAGTTTCTCCGAATTTCGTGGGAGGATTATACACCAGCGCCATCGGCGTGAAATTAATCTCAACACGCTGGACTTCCACCGAGATGTTCCTCCAGGAAATCCTTCCCCAGTGATCCTGCATGTCCTTGCCTGTTACCCAGGCGGTGTCTGTCTTCCCATCGGCGAAGGCCCCCGCCATCGTCTGGTAGTTCCCGCTGAGCGAGTCGCTGGCCGTGGGAATGGCGCGATGAGTGTAGAGACTGAGATTTACTTCGTCGGCGTTCCCGCTTGAGGAGAACCCGATGAGAAATATCGAGACCCATCGGAGTCTCACGGGAAAGGGGTTGGCCGCGTAGCGAAATCGTGCAGACATGGGAACCTCCAAAACGGCAATGCGGTGCGTCGAACGATCCTCAAGCATGGAGTGAGGGCTACCGACTCCCGTGGCCGAACATGTCGTTGAGATTGGTGAACACCTGGTCTCGCTTGAACCACTTGACATGTCCGTCACAGAAACCCACGTTAAGCCCCTCGTTGTGCCGACCCTCGGTGGGGATCCCGTTTTGCGGCGCGCCGGCGATCGTGCCGGGGGCGTAGGAGAGAGGGCAATATGCGAGAGTGAGCTGCGTCTGATTTCCGTTTGCGTCCTCTCCCTCAGTATCGGTGAGTAGCAGCACGCTGGCCGGTCGCTGAATTTCCGCCAGCATCGCGGCGCCCCCCACCCATGAGATATGTGGGTAGCTCACCCCGTAGCCCACGTCAAGCAGAATCTCGCCCGGGCAAACGAAAAGCTGCCAGTCCTGGACATAAGGGTAGATGGCATCGTACCAGTAGTAGTCCTGATTCTCTGTTGAATAGAAGGGCATACTGCTGTCGTAGTCCTGAGCGTACATCAGCACCGACAGCGCAATTTGCTTCATGTTGGACGCGCAGGAAGCCTGGCGCGCCTTCTCTCTCGCCCGGCTGAAAACGGGGAACAGAATGGAAGCGAGGATGGCGATGATGGCAATGACCACCAGCAGCTCGATCAATGTGAATCCAGCGCGTTCTTGTGGGCGCCCCTCACGGTGCCGTACTTTCACGATTACACCCTCCCCAACAACCGGTTGCCGCATCTCCGCAGGCGGTCCGCATTCTGAATGATGCTATTATACCCGCGCCGAGAGAATTGACAAACTTTGTCTCTCCGCATATATATACTTGTTGAGGTTGAGAATTCACGTTTTCTGCCGTAGGATAAAGCTCCAGCTTTGTCTCCCGGTGAGACGAGTCTGCTGATTGACAAAGCTGGAGCTTTATCCTACGGCAGGTGCATGTTGGGGCAGGACAGCGTCCAATCAGATTCCGCCGGGCCATCCCTCAACCTTAACGAGTATAAATGTTGGCCTGCCATCGCGATCATCGGTGGAATCTGAAGGAAGGTGTTGCAGATAATGTTCAGAGCAATGGAAATACTGGAGCAGTTCCGGCTGGACGGCAAGGTAGCCGTGGTTACAGGAGCCAGTAGAGGTCTGGGTAGAGTGTTCGCGGAGGGAATTGCCGGCGCCGGGGCCGATGTCGTCATCACGGGCAGAGACATGGCAACACTGAAGCCGGTGGCGGAGGAAATTGCTGGTCAGACCGGCCGCAGGATTCATCCAGTCTGTATGGACGTCGGCAATCTCGACGACATCCGGCGCACCGTGGCCGAGGTACGGGAGGTTTGCGGGAGGCTCGACATCCTCGTCAACAACGCTGGCGTGAACCATCGCGAGACCGCGCTCGATTTCAGAGAAGAAGACTGGGACCGAGTTGTTGATGTCAACCTGAAAGGGACCTTCTTCATGTGTCAGACCTGCGGTCGCGCGATGAAGGAACAAGGTGGTGGGAAGATCGTGACCATCCTGTCCCTCACCTCCGGCATCGGGTTGCCCACCGTGGTTCCCTACACCGCCGCCAAGGGCGGCATGATGCAGATCACGAAGATGCTGGCTGTGGAATGGGCGGAGCACAACATCCAGGTCAACGGCATCGCTCCCGGGTTCTTCAGGACCGAGCTGACAAAAGCCGTGCAGGAGGACGAGCGCAACAACTGGATTCTGAACCGCACACCCATGGAACGCTGGGGGGAACCCGAAGAACTGCTTGGCGCCATGCTGCTGTTCTGCTCGCCCGCGTCCGACTTTATCACCGGACAGATGATCTACGTCGACGGCGGCTTCATGGCGGGAAGTGACTGGAGAAAGGGGAAGTAGGGCAGTAATCAGTGTTCAGTGTTCGGTGGTTAGAGGTCGACTTCCCAGAGGTAGCCGCTACGGTGGGGGTTGTCATTTTCGCCCGCGTAGAGGACTCCGTCGGGTGTGATGGTGACATCGTGGCATTGCCACATCGAGTTACCGTCCTCTTCCACGATGCTGTCGCCCACGTCAAAGGTTTCTGTCTTCGGGTCGAAACGCAGCAGTTGGCACTGCCCGTCGCGGCCCGTAATCCCGTAGGCGAAGCCGTCTGTATTCAGTGCGAGCGACGCCAGCCGCGAGCGCCGGTCGGGAATCGGCGTGCCAATATAGGCGGCTTGGCCCGTCGCTGTGTCGATGCGGTAGAGCGAGCCATTGTCTCCTGACGCGTGCAGGCAGCCGGTGCCGAGGTTGAAGAGCCCCTCAACCTTCGCAAAGCCGTAACCGCCATCTCGCCGCGGCAAACCTATTTCAAGGTACTCGATGCGTCCCTTCGCCGGATCGAACTTGCAGAGGCGGAAACTGTCCCCGCCCGGATTGCTCTGCCACGCCCGCGTCAGCCCCCACCCACACCAGACGCAACCGTCGTCATCGAGCACGATATTCTCCCCCTGCGCCATGGCCAGTCCGCTGCCGATGGGGCCGAGGTCGCGCGATTTGCAGGTCTCAAGATCGAAGACGCTCAGGCGTTCGGGTGTCAGGTGCATGGAATAGATGACGCCACGCTCTTCATCCAGGGCAATCGACTGAATGTAATTGTGGGGAAGCGGGATTCCCAGCTTGTCCGTTTGGCCAGTCGCGATGTTGTGTCTGAAAATGCCGCCACCCGGCGCGTCCCAGTAGCGGTCCACGTCGTGCAGCAGCGCGGTGGCGGTGTACAGTGTCGAGCCATCCCGCGTCAATTCCATTGAGCGGTGGAACTTGGCGTCATAAGGGTCTGCGACCCGGGAAAAACCGAGATCGACAAACCGGTTTTCCCTGCGGTCAAATAATTGGAAGATGTCGGCAGCGAAGCTGGTAATGCCGCAGTAAACGCGGTCGGTCCCCGCGTGATACACCACGCCATCGAAGCTGATCCAGTCCATCTTCCAGTGCGGGTCGGCAAGGAAGTCTGCATAGTCCCAACGATCCTCGATGCCTTCGGACCATTCATTCCCGTAATCACGATTTTTGAGTTTCAGCGAACGGATTTTCACTTACGCCCCCTTCCAGCCAGTGCGCTACCGGTCGCGAGAAAAGCTCCCGCACGATACGTTGCTGCGATGCTCCTCCGTGGTCGCGAGCGCTACCACACGTCACGCGGCTGCGCCGATCTTCGTCAGCCCTCTGTAGAAATCGTCGAAAATCGCGGCGATGGCCAGGCTGGTGTCCCGTTCCATCCCTTTCCCCGTCTCATACAATTGCGTGATGCGCGAAAACTCCGCCGCCGCGGCCACTTCGCGGTCATCCAGCGGATCACCGCGCAGACGGTCGAGTATCGTGGACGGATCCTCAACGTTCTCTCCTGTCCGAATTCTCCAGTAAGTTCGGAACGGGACGGTAAAGAAGCTGTTGCCGATACGCCGCAGTTCATTTTCCATCGGCCATGTTGCATCAAAGAACCGCCGCGGCGCGTTGGCGTAGAACAGCAATCTCCCCTTCATCAGCCGTGAGAACTTCATGTTCTCGAAGATAACCAGCGACGGGTCGATGGGCGCGTTCTGCAACGCTGCTTTCCACAATGATATGTCTACTCCTGCTTCGGGGGGCACGAGAGTGACTACTTTCCTGAGCCGTTCCGCAAGGATACCCAGCGCAGTTTCCAGTTCACCTTCCAGTTCAGAGAGGCGTGGTTCTTCGTACCATTCCGGCGATTCGTAGCGAGCGTGCAGAATCTCGTTGATGAACTCCCAGCAGCGCAAGCCGGGGAAGTGACGCTCCGCCAGCTCGAAGGCATCGAACTTTCCGGGGATGTTCTTCTTCTCCAGAATGCAGACCGCCGACATTACCGGCGGGTTGAAGTAGTGCATGATACGGCTGTGCATCGGATACTTGACGGCGTGGACGCCCATGTTCACCGGCGGATCAATCTGCCGATCGTACCTGCCGTAATAGAGGCAGAACTTTTTAAGATGGAAGTATTCGTCCTTGATGTCCCATGGACGGGCCGCAAAGCGTTGCTGCGCTTCGGTCACCCGCGCCGGTTTCGTCGAGTGATAGAACGTCCACTGCTGATACTCCGGGTAGTAGTACGTTTCCGACATGAGCTCCGACCAGGTCAGATTGATGCCGGGTAGATGTTCGAGGTTCCGGGCATAGCACGGGTATCTCTCACAGAGCGACAGATGCGCCTCCCCCACCGCGAGAGACATGCGACACCAGTCTTCCACCGTCATATCGTCACGGCAGATGAACCGCGTGTCGTAGTCGCTCATCGCGGGAATGAGGTCGCGAAACATCCACTTGCCCGCAATGGCCTCGATGCCCTCAAACCGAGTACGACACGCATCCCAGTACATGTGGATGTAGGCAGCAAAATCGTTCTCAGGGGTGGGTGGAAACGTCTTCTGGAGTGCGCCGGCAGAGCGGAGCGGCGACGGCGCTTTGGATTGTGATTCATCCATCTACTATCCCTCCCGGTTTAACTGCACGCTGCAGTGCTTGTTTGCGGCAACCCAAAGCGGCGTCTCAGCCGCCGCACTCCACAAGGGTGTTCTTTTCCGCCGACTGATACACCGCGTCCAGCAGGCGGTTGGTCTTCGCCGCTTCTGCCAATGGGCAGCAGGGAGCGCGGTTCTCCTGAAGCGCTCGAACGAAATCCTCCACCAGAGGAAGGTGCACGTTCTCCGGGTTGGGGAGGTCAACGTTCTGGATGTCGCGCCCCACCGTCTTCACGACGGGGCCGGCATCATAGGGCA
>Ga0210053_1003100_pt1 | contig 13769 bp, 10 predicted proteins | sample CryGeymeta201512_FD_185467 | JGI IMG/M metagenome (GOLD analysis project Ga0210053, IMG submission 185467) | Groundwater microbial communities from Crystal Geyser aquifers in Utah, USA - Crystal Geyser metaG 2015-12 (SPAdes) (version 2) | ecosystem: Environmental > Aquatic > Deep subsurface >... | reverse complement strand
GATATTCACTACCTTCATCCGATGGGGACTTGGAATCAGGCCCCCTACGATGTCTTTTGGCGAAATGCGACAGCCACGTGGGCCGTGAATTCAATGCCGGAGTTGACCGTCGACGATACCGACGGACTCGGGCCCGAAGTTGTCGAGCACGATGCGCCCTTGGATCCGCTGACGTACGCTGTTGGCGTGTATTATTACGCTGACAAAGGCTTGGGCGTTAGCAGTGCAGTCGTTTCGGTCTATGTGGATGGCATCCTTGAGTTTCAGACTTCGCCCCAAGCACTGGCAAAGGAAGAAATGTTCTGGCGCCCCCTCACAATCAATGGGGCCACCTCAGTCGTGACCGCGACCGGCCTGGCACCATTGTCCGGCTTTCCAACCACACCTTGATTTCATGGCCGTCGATCCCACGTTCTTGTGGAACCCTCGGCCGTGAAACGTCGAAAGTTTGCAACTTAGGGTATATTTGCTGTAGGTTGCCGGTCTTCATTTTGTGAACCGAACCCGAGGTGGTTTTGACGCTGACACGTCTCGTCAAACGGCAGGCTAGAAATCTCGCAGTATTATTAGCGGTTTCCCTGTTCAGCTTTGCTTTCTGTCATCATCCCGGTGTCGCGGCGCTTGAAGCGCCTGTTGTGGCCACGGCATTAGATGTCAATCATCCTTATTACGAGGCGGGGCGACAGGTTCGTCGTGCTGAGTACGGCGCGCTCACGGGCCTTACGCCCTTGTTGTCGGGGGATGCACCACGATGGACGCTCGATCAGATGATTCAGGGACTCGATAAAGTCTCGGACCACCTGGAAGAAAAAGAGCGACTTCGATTCCCACATCAATCATTGATCAGGATTTCGAGCCGATTTGGCATGCGATTTCACCCTGTCTTGCACCGATGGCGTCTTCATAATGGGGTTGATTTTGCCGCCCCAAGAGGGACATCGGTTCTTTCGGTGGATGAAGGTGTCGTCCTGAGCGCAGGTTGGAGCGGAGCCTCGGGTCGACTGGTCAAGGTTGATCATGGCTCTTATGTCGCTGGATACGCTCATTTATCCAAATTCAACGTTTCGCCCGGCCAGAAGATTGACGCGGGTGTGAAACTTGGCGAGGTCGGCGCTTCGGGTCGAGCCACAGGGAATCACCTGCACTTCACGATTCAGAAGGCCGGTCGTTTTGTGGACCCACTCACCGATGGAATCGATCGCCTTGAGCCGATCGTCGAGATTCAGATGCTCGTGAACATCGAGCGAAGCCTCGGTGCCACGGCCACCATCGTCGGCAACTCAGCCGCCGCGTTGTTGCACTCCGCAAATATCGAACTCAATTCCGCAGACTTCGACTTCGACGACAGCTTCCTTTAGGTCTCAGGTCTCAGGTCTCAGGTCTCAGGTCTCAGGTCTCAGGTCTCAGGTCTCAGGTCTTCGGGGCCGACACCTGACCACCCAGCCTAATGCCAGAAGGCCAGCCCAAGCCCCGCATTGACATAGCTGGGGGCGATATCAACCACGAAGTTCACGTTCCAATCGATGACAAATGGCACGCGCAGGTCAGCGCCAAGCGTGAAGTGCATCCGTCCACTCGCGGACTCGACACGGCTGGGTTCGTAATAGACGCCTGAGCGCGCCCTCATACGGTTGGGCCAGAACTCTGACTCCACCCCGGCTCGAGGCGAAATCGTCAGCGTGCGGCCAGACGCCAACGCCGGTCCGCGTAAGAATGACGCGACGGAAATCGTGTCATCTGTCGGCATATCCAACACCAAATCCACCGACGCCAAAATGTATTCGCGCCGAATCTCGGAGTCTGCAACGCTCGCCTTAAACGCATCCATGCCCCAGGTCTGTGGCGGGTTATAACGTCGTTTTCCAATCATCCACGACGCCCCAAAAGCAGCCTGACCCGGCACGGCCATCGACTCCACGTTCAGGTTCGAGAATTCAGGTGGTGGAAGGGCGTCTACGTTCGCAACACGCACTCGAGACGTGACCACCATTCCCGCCCGATAGGGCTTACCCTTTGGATGCCAAACGCCCCCGGCACTGACTCCAATTCCGTTGAGCTTGAGCAAAGGGCCGACCGTCGTGCCATCGATATCGAAGTTTCCGCCCTTAAGTGAGATTCCAAACGTGCAGTCGATCCACGGAGCCGCCATTCCCACGCCCAGCGCCAAGATGGTCTGGGTCAGCGTGTAATTAGACTCAATGAGCCGCCCATCGTTAGAAAAAGTGGGCAGTGAAACATCGTAGGTCTTCGCGTACGTGTGTAGGCCAAATCCCACGATTCCAAACCGCGCATCCAGTCCTAACCCCACAAAACTTGTGCTGTCGACAAAGCCGTCAGGCGTGCCAGCTTCCGGAGTCGATCCATCCCGCGCCACAGCATCGGAGAGGTAATAGAGGGACCAATCCCAATCAAAAAACTCGTCTCGACGATGGGTGGTTCGCATCGCGAACGAGGCTGGATTGATGAGGTGGGCATCGGCGCCCTCGGCGACCGACACAAAAGCACCAGACATTCCAATAATGCGGTTGGAACTGAGGACGGGACCCTGCGAATAGTCGACTTTCGTCTGACCCCAGGCCGACCCGCAAATTAAAGTGGAAAACAGAATCGAGAGGCCGACCCACTTCAAGGGACGCAAACGGTTGCCGTGGCGTCCGAAGCCCTGGAATCACCAATGAAGCGCTCGCGCTCGGTCTCGCTCGTTCCAGGAATTGATTCACAAAATGCGTTCAACTCATGAGCTTTTGCAGCGCAAACGCCAACGTTGACCTCACCTGCCACGCAGAACGTAGTGGCTCGGCCATCACGGTCGGGGCAATACCCTTCGCACATCACGGTGCAAAAACCCTGAGCCTGTCCCTCGGCGCCGGCAAAGTCATTGCAGAAGCCGGCTTGGCCGCTGCCCGTGAAACCACACTCCGAGTCGTTCGTGCATGGTGTGCCGATCCAAGGCGAGGGCTTTACGTGATAATGGCCCAAGTCGCTAAAATGTTTGACGTATTTGTTGGCGATATTCCAGACGAGCCAATTGCCACCACGACCGGTCAGAACCCAAGGCGTGTAGCCGTAAAGCGCTGCGGTCGCGTGATTTGAAGGGGTGATCCAAATACGGTCGGAGGTCTTTTTGGCCACGTTCGCACGCCATTCACCGTCATTGGTTGAGGCGTCAAACAGCTTCCGATGGGTTTGAGCCCCACATGCCATTTGTTTCTCAAACCCACGAAACTGCGAGGCACACGACGCCCCGTCGTAACATCCGCAACCCAATGCCCGATTCACTTTTGTCTGCGAAGGGCGAGATGTTTTGCTGACCAGGCCTTGTTCCACCTGAAGGCGAATCAGGAGCATCACGGGATTGATGTTTTCGGCACGTGCCGCCGACACCATCAAATCTGCAGCTCGCACGCCGTCGACGCGCTCGTCTGCCATCCATGATCGTCCGCCGTAGGGCGTGTTCTCAAGGAAAGCCTGGATATCATCACCATCCACGGCATCCGCATCCTCAAAGAACGAGTCAGACACCACGGTGTTTTTATTGAAAGTGGACGAGAGCTCGTCTGCTTTGCCGGACACACCAGCCGATACGATCAAATCCGATGGTTCGTCATGAACCCAGTTCTCTGAATCGTCAAAATCGTCCGTGCCGCATGCGCCGGCAAGCAAGAGAACGAAGGCTATCCAGTAGGTCTTTGCAGTCATGCATTCCCAGATGATGTAGGTGTTCGTGCGACATTGAAGATGACGGCCTAGCGATGCGCTGTCAAGCACCTTGAACAGCGACGCAGGCAAGGAAAAACTATTCGATGGAACCCGTTTTATCGGGTTTTGGATTCTCGTTAAACCTACTTATCAGCACTTTATCGACCCGTCGCCCGTCCATGTCGATGACCTCAAAGTGATGGCCAGCGGCGTCGAACTCGTCGCCCTCCGTGGGAATCCGCCCCAGATGATGTAATACGAGCCCCCCGACACTCTGGAAATTGCCCTCTTCCTCAGCCGCGAACTCCTTGATGTCCAAGGCCTCCATGAAGTCATCGATGCTCACCATGCCGCCGACCAGCCAGCTTCCATCACGTCGCTGTACGACCTCGGGATTATCGAGGTCTTTTTCGTCAGGGACATCCCCTACGATCGCTTCCAAGATATCAATGATGGTCAAAAGTCCGGTTGTGCCCCCGTACTCGTCTACAACCACTGCGATATGTTTGCCGGAGCGTTTAAACTCTTCCAGTGCCCGAAAGGCAGGCATCGACTCGGGCACAAAAAGCACTTCGTTTAATCCGCTGCGCGGGTCGAATTGCGCGGACATTTGCTGCTGGTTGAAAAGGTCTTTGACCGATGTCATGCCGATGACGTTGTCGATCGTGTCGTCATAAACCGGAAGACTGGAGTGATGAGATTCCCTGATCTTGTTGAAGATTTCTTCGTTAGTGTCCCGGATATCGATGGCTTGAATCTGGGTGCGCGGCGTCATGACATCACCCACATTGCGGTCTCCCGTCCGCATGATTCGTTTCATCATCGCCTCTTCGGTGGGTTCCAGAACTCCGGATTGGGTCCCTTCTTCGATCAGCAGTGTGACCTCCTCCTCGGTGACCGCTGCGCGGGTGAATCTGTCGATTCCGAAGGTTCGCAGCGCCATTCGCGTCGACCACGTCAGCACACGAATCAAAGGCAGGGCCAAACGCGCGACAAAAACGATCGGCCAAACCACGATGACTGCGATCTTTTCGGGGTAGGCCATTGCGAGGCTTTTGGGGGCAAGTTCGCCGATAACCAGGGATAGGTATGTGATGCTCACCACCGTAATTCCCAGCGCCAATCCATCGCTGTACGAGCTCAGCGCCTCGATTTGCGCGATGTAAACACTCAGATGGCGTGAAAGCGTGGCTCCACCAAATGCGCCAGCAAAAACGCTGACCAGCGTGATGCCGATTTGGATGGCCGCCAGAAAATCAACGGGCTTGTCCAAGAGCTGAAGCACTTTTTCGGCACCCGTACTGCCCTTTGCCGCCATTTGAAGCAGCCGTGGGCGTCGTGAGGACACGATCGCCATTTCAGAAAGTGCCAACACCCCGTTGAGCAAGATCAACAAACCAACGGCGACAATTTCTAGGGTGATCATTAAAGCAGTCCTAAACCCCAAAGCTTTCACATTTCGATGCCGGGAACATCCGTCAACGACTGTAGGCTCGCCTCACGACGACGTAAAGCCGCCGAAAAATCATGAGCATTTGAGTGTTTTAGGCAGGTGAACGGCGGGGCAGAAGGTGTTTATGTCAGTGGATCGGGTCCGCCAGCTCCCGCACTTCTGTGGCCGGTCCGCCAGTTCCCGCCTGGCCTTGCGACTGGCCCTATGGCCCGCCTGGCCCCGCGCTTTTGTGACCGGTCCTCCAGGCCGCCGGGCCTCGCAATTCCCCGCCATTGACCTGTGCAACGACCTGTCGAGCCCCCTCCAAAACCGAAAATCGGCAAAGGTTCAGAATCTGAAAAACTAAAACGGCGCAGGGCTGGGCCGGGGTCGTCAAGCGCCTTGAACAGCGATGCCAGCAAGGCTAAGCTGAGGACAATCCACCTGAAGGTTGAGTTTATGATGATGAGAGACGTGCTCCGTTTTGTTGTGGTTTCCATGGGCCTCTGGTCCTGCAACTACGACCCAGGCTTTGGCGATCTGAGCTGCGACCAGGAGGGGATGATCGAGGCTGGCCGCCTGTGTGAATCAGGTTATTGGGTCGATCTCGAAGCAGAATTGGATGCCGGTGATATCGGCAGCGACGCAGTGATTGCGGTCGACATGCCGCCGGACGTTTGTGTGCCCGAGGATGACCTTGGGTTTTGTGCGCGAACAGGATTCAATTGCGGCGACGTGACTGAGCAAGATAATTGCGGCATGGCTCGCACCGTGAATTGTGGCGAATGCACAGAACCCGAGACCTGCGGTGGTGCTGGCGTCGACAACGTCTGCAGCTGCGTTTCCGAAACGCGCGCACAGTTTTGCACGCGTTATACCGCGACTTGCGACACGCTCACCGAACTCGATAATTGTGGTGTGATGCGAACCGAAACGTGTGGAACCTGCATTGCTCCGGCCACTTGCGGCGGAGGCGGCACACCCAACACCTGCGCTTGCGGCCTGCAAACAGATGCAGACTTTTGTACCGAGCGGAATGCTGAATGTGGCGCGCTCGAAGACACCGACATTTGCGGGCAAGTTCGTCTTGTGAACTGTGGGGGCTGCGCACTTCCCGAAACCTGTGGTGGTGCCGGCACGGACAACGTCTGTGGTTGTACAGCTGAGACCGACGTTGAGTTTTGCGGCCGCCTCTTGAAAAACTGCGGAATGGTGACTGATACCGATAATTGCGGTGCACCAAGGACGGCCGTGTGCGGCTCCTGCGCTTCCGACGGAACCTGCGGCGCTGCCAACACCTGTGCATGCAACACTGGCTACTCAGGCGACGGCAAAACCTGCACCGATATCAATGAATGTGCCATCAACACGGACAACTGCTCCAATAACGCGGCGTGTACCAACACCGTCGGTTCGTTCACCTGTGCATGTAATGCGGGCTATAACGGTAACGGCGTGACCTGCACCAACATCAATGAATGCACGGCGGGCACGGACAATTGCAACACGAACGCCACCTGCACCGACACACAGGGATCGTTCACGTGTGCGTGTAATTCAGGCTACACCGGCAGCGGCGTGACCTGTTCCGACGTGAACGAATGCACGACCAACACGGACAACTGCTCCAATAATGCGGCATGCACCAACACGGTCGGTTCGTTCACCTGCGCGTGTAATGCTGGGTACACCGGAAACGGCGTGACCTGTTCCGACGTCAACGAATGCACGGCCAACACGGACAACTGCTCCAATAATGCGGCATGTACCAACACGGTTGGTTCGTTCACCTGCGCGTGTGATTCTGGGTACACCGGAAATGGTGTGACCTGCACGAATGTTAATGAGTGCAATCTTGGCACCGACAACTGCGACACGAACGCCATCTGCAGCGATACTCAGGGTTCGTTCACGTGTGCGTGTAAATCCGGCTACACCGGCAACGGTGTTTCATGTGCTGACGTCAACGAATGCAATCTTGGCACTGATAACTGCAACACGAACGCCACGTGCACCAACACCATTGGATCGTTCACGTGTGCGTGTAATTCCGGCTACACCGGCAACGGTGTTTCATGTGCTGACGTCAATGAATGCAGTCTTGGCACTGATAACTGCAACACGAACGCTTCATGCACCAACACCACCGGATCGTTCACGTGTGCGTGTAATTCCGGCTACACCGGCAACGGTGTTTCATGTGCTGACGTCAATGAATGCAGTCTTGGCACTGATAACTGCGACTCTAACGCTTCATGCACCAACACCGCCGGATCGTTCACGTGTGCGTGTAATTCCGGCTACACGGGCTCTGGAACGACCTGCACGAATGTCAACGAGTGCACGGCGGGCACGGATAATTGTGATTCAAACGCAACCTGTACGGACACAGCAGGCAGCTTCTCGTGCGCATGCGACGTGCCTTACATAGGTGACGGTATCACCTGTTGTCTTCCCGAAACCGACGGCGAATTCTGCTCTCGACTGGGCAAAAACTGCGGCTCGTTGACCGACAATGATAATTGCGGAACTTCCCGAACGGTGGCCGATTGTGGGACGTGCACGGGTTTATTTGCCTGCAACGCGACAGCAAACGTCTGTGTCTGTGATTGCGCCGTCGACGCCTGTGACAACGGAGATGCATGCGGTGATGGAACGAAAACCTGCACCGGAGTCAACTGCAATTGACCTCCGTCCTTCTTCTCGACGTCATGGACACTCTCGTCCATGACCCCTTTCGCGATATTCCTGGGTTTTTCGGTCTAAGCTTCGAAGAGCTCTTCGCGGCCGTGCATCCGACCTCGTGGGTGGAATTCGAAAAGGGGCTCATCACCCAAGATGATTTTCTAGCGAATTTTTTTGCCGATGGTCGCGTCTACGATCAGGTCGGCATGTTGGACCTGATGGTGTCGGGGTATCGCTGGATTGACGGCATGCCTGAGCTGCTCGTGAAGCTCAAGGATGCCGGCATTTCGATGCATACCTTGTCGAATTATCCCGTGTGGTGGCAGACGATCGAGTCAAAACTTGAGGTGTCGGAATTCGTGTCTTGGAGCTTCGTCTCATGCGAACACGGAGTCCGAAAACCCGACCCTCAGGCCTATCTGATCGCGGCCGAGGCCGCGGGTGCCGCCCCGAATTCGTGTGTGTTCGTGGACGACCGAGGCTCCAATTGTCGAGCTGCGGCCGAGGTCGGCATGACGAGCGTTAAGTTTGAAAGCGCGTCGCAGCTCCTGACGGAGCTTCGCGCCATTGGAGTGCTATGAAGCGGCTACTGATTCTTGTTTTGATGCTTACCGGGTGTGCTTTTGGCAAGTACATGGAGGCCGGCGATAATGCCGCCAAAGCCGGCCGCTGGGAGTCCGCGTACCAGTCATACGCCCGCGCCGCAGCCGACGACACCGATTCCAAAGAAGCCCGTGAGAAACGAGATGCTGCGCGCTACCAATGGCTGATGTTGCAGGCCAACGAAGCTCGGGCGGACGCCGATCGAGGGGACACGCTTGGGGCCATTATTGCAGCCCGAAAGGCTGCCGAAATCTGGCCAGAGCACGCCGAGGCTGTGAACGTTGTCGAAGATATCAGCGCAAAAGTGACTCAGCATGCCAGCCGACTTGTGGGGCAGAAAGACTATGCCAACGCCGTGATGCTTCACGAAGCAGCGATACGGGAATTGCCCGGCATGGCGAGAGTCCATACGAAACAGGCTGATGTTGTCAAAAGCACCTGGCAAAGCGTGCTGGCGCAAGAAGCAGAAACCGCCGAAGCCTCCAGTCGTCAGGGTGACGCGTTATTGCTCTGGGCGAAAATCTCGCAACTTTCTACGGATGTGGAGCATCGCCGGAAATTTCAGGTGTTGCGGTCTCAGATTCAAGCCGAAATGGCCTATCACGTGCGCCTAAGCGCCTCGGGTCGCGATGCCAATCCGATCGTGGCCAGGTTATCTACGTTTAAACGCGGGACCTTGGAGGTCGACGCTCAGCCGACGTCCTTGTTGGCCGAGGCGGGCATCCAGTTTCAGGACTTCAGAGTCAGTGAAAAACGTGAGTCCCTGACCGCTACAGTCGAATACCAGGACGGCGTCAGGCAGGTTCCAAATCCCACTTACGCCAGTCGCCTGAGCGATGTGCAGGATGATGAACGACGTCTGGCCGAGGCCGAAAACGAAGTGAACCGTGCCGAAAACAAAGTCATGCAATACGAACAGGCTGTGGCTCGCGAAGGGGACTCGCCGAACACATCGACGGGAGCCGAGCAGAACCTCACGCGGGCTCAAAGCGACCTCGTGCGCGCCCGTGACACTGTTATCGATAAACGAAATGACGTGATTCGTTCCAAGGATGATCTTTCGCGTCAGCCCCAATTTGTTGATGAACCTGTGTACAGAAGCCTGACCTATCCCGTGACGCGGGTCACCAAGATCGCCACCGCAACCCTGACGGTCGTGATCAACCATCCCGACGGTCGCCCGTCGAACAAAGTGTCCGAAATTGTTTCGACCTCCAGTTCCGACGACACCCATGATGCGCAACAAGTCGCCGGAGTCGCCGCAGATCCGCTGAACCTTCCGGGCAACCGCGAAATGCTGACGAATCTGCAAGAGGTCGCGATCGAACGATCTAGGGCTGCGATGTTGAAGGATTTTGCCGAGTGGCGTGCCCAGCTTTTGGAGTCTGCGATTCGGGTGGCGAATCCCGACCAGCGGGTTGATGCGCTGGTTCGTTACGTCATCACTGATCCCAAAAGTGCCGACGTTTCCGCTGCGACCGAACTCACGTCGCTCAGAAAAATTTCTGACGTGATCGGCGTGCTCTCAGCGCCCTGATTTTTTTCGATTCAGCGCGGATGCCATACGCCGGCAAAGTCGAAAATATGCGTTGGTCACTTTCGTGAGTACAACCTCAACCGAATCGCGATCGCGGTTTTCGGCCGATTTTTTATCGTTGTCGTTTTCTGACGCCATCTAAGTTTCCCTTGCGCATCCTCAGGACCTTCCTAAGGTTAGCGCGAACCAAGTGCCGAGGGAACGATGAACGTTTCGCAGAATGTCCTGATGAAGTCCGTGGATGAACACGGTGTGTGTACCCTTACCATCAATCGCCCTGAGGCGATGAACTCGATGAATGGCGAATTGGTGCACGCTTTGGCTGACACTTTTGCGGCTCTGGCGGACCAGACCGAGATTCGCGTCATCATCTTGACCGCTCAAGGCGACAAGGTCTTCTGCGCCGGCGCTGACCTCAAAGAACGAAAGCAAATGAGCGATGTTCAGGTGTCTCAGCGAATCAGTGACTACAAGACGACGTTTGAGCGCATCGCCAACGTCCCTAAACCCGTGATCTGTGCCATCAACGGTTACGCCTTTGGTGGCGGGCTCGAAATCGCCCTCGCGTGTGATTTTCGAATCGTGGCGCAGGAAACCAGCCTCGGGTTGACCGAGCTTGGACTCGGGATCATTCCAGGAGCAGGCGGGACGCAACGATTGCCCCGGCTGATCGGCGTTTCAAAGGCCAAAGAGTTGATGTTCACCGCACGTCGATTGAGCGGGCTCGAGGCGTTGGAGTGGGGCGTTGTGAATCGATGCGTGCCGCGCGCCGAGTTGCTCGGGGAGGCTCACGAGTTTGCCATGGAGATGGTGAAGTCGGCTCCAATCGCATTGGCTCAGGCCAAACGCGCCATCGACCAGGGCATGCAAGTCGATCTGGCGTCGGGCATTCAGATCGAAGCCGAGTGTTACGCCGAGGTGATTCCTACGGAAGACCGGCTCGAGGGGCTGGCGGCGTTCGCAGAACGCCGGACGCCAATTTGGAAGGGGCGATAGTCGATTGTCTCCACGCTCGTTCTGGCTACGGAACCGCGATCTTGCCCATTCTAAACTCACGTTCTTCGTTGATAGGTTTTTCGACGACCTCAGGTTCTTCGACGATTTCGACGACTTCCTCGACCTCGTCCGGGGCGACTGCGATGTCTCCCATCATTTCAATGAAGTGTTCTGGCTCGACCTCAGGTTCAGGCTCAGGCTCAGGCTCAGGCTCGGGCATGGCCATCTGTCCCATCACGGGCATCAGGACTTGGTCATCAGGGATAGCCTGCAACTCAGCAAAAACAGGCTCGCTCTCGTCGATTGGCTCGATCATGGCCATTTCTCCCATCACCATTTCTTCGTAAGGGTCGAAGGGGTTGATGTAGTCCAGAATCGCATCCACTTCGAACCCGACGCTCGCCAGTTTCTCGAGAATTGCGCGCTCGCTCTGGATTAAGGTCGATTCAGGCGTTGTTCTCTGGCAGTCAGCGGGTTCGCTCTCGCAGGCGCTGAGCAGCGGGATCAGCATCATTGCCGCGGCGGCCAGCATCTTGCGGGCACCGTGGATTTGACGTTGAACGCGATCCGGGGAAGGGCGGCCAAACACGACCTCGCCGCTGCCATTAACCTGGTAACGGACACACACCGAGGATCCAGCGGACTCTTTCAAGAATTTGTCGGCATCGATTTTGGTCATGTCCGAGAGGTTCGTGACGTGTTTGCTGCATGAGTCGCAGAACCTCTTCGCTCCCGAACCCTGCATGTCGTCGAAGTTTTCGTGGCAGGGACTTGCGATTTTCAACTCTTCGCGTTTCATGGCACTCTCCAAAATCGGCTGGTTACTTGGTTGAACGCGGTCGCCCCAAAGTGGATCTAAAATGTCGAAAATAGTGAAAACCAAAGACACAAAAAACTCTAAGCTCGTCGTCTTCGTATTGCTTGGGACCATGCTTATAGGGACGGCGATTTGGTCGTACTCAGAGTTCAGCGCCGACCTCATGTTGGACCGTGAAAAAGCCAAAATTCTTGGCGCCGAATACGAGAAGCGCTGCCAGGGTTCGTACGAGCCGCAAGTGTGCAGGCGACTGGCCGGTATGCACCATGCCTCGTGCATGCGTGAGGCCACGCTAGCCTCGGGCGACGAGTCGGCCGAGGAAATGCGCCTCTACCTGGAATGCATGACAAAAAAAGAGGCCGAAAGCGCGCCATGAGCGCCGACGACAACAGAAGAGTCGCGTGATACTTTTCGCGCATCCGACGCAGAGGTTGCCATGCTCGCGCCCGTTAAGTCCGCAGTCCAAGACATACGCCGCCTCCGAGAAATCACCTCGGTTCTTACCAAACATGGTTTCAAGACCGTCGTGATCGGCTTCGGTCTGGGGCGCTACCTGCCTGAGGGTGAAGAAGTCACCGACTTTGAAAACGTTCAGGTCGGCCTCGGAGAAGACCCCCACGATGCAGCGGTTCGATTCAGAAACGTGCTTGAAGATCTCGGTCCGACCTTTGTGAAACTTGGTCAGATCATGTCGACGCGGCCAGACATCATGCCTGCGACGTTCATCGAAGAGCTCAAACATCTTCAGGATCGCGTTCCGGCTTTGCCTTTCGAAGAGGTCCGAACCGCCATCGAGGAGAACCTGAACGGCACCCTCGATAAGCTCTTTGCCCACGTGCACGAGAAGCCGATTGGAGCAGCCTCGATTGGGCAGGTCCATCGGGCGCAGACCCATGATGGTCGTGAATGTGTGATCAAGGTTCAGCGGCCAGGCATCGCTCAGACCATCCGGAGTGACCTTGATATTCTTTATTATATCGCTCGGTTGGCCGAGGCCACGATCCAGGAAGTCGAGCTTTATACGCCGACGGCCATCGTCAAAGAGTTCGAAAAAGCCCTGCTGACTGAACTCGATTTCCGGTTGGAGGCGCGGAATATACGGGAGTTTGGCCAGAATTTTGAGGACATCGCGGAAGTGTCGGTGCCCGAGGTTTTCGAAGAACTCAGCAACGACCGAATCATGACGCTGGAGTTCATCGACGCCAAGAAGCTCTCGGAGCTTGAAAGTGGCTCAGATGCAGCCAAAGCCGTGTTGAAGACCTTGCTCGATGCCATGGTCAAGATGGTCTTGCATGACGGCTTTTTCCACGGTGACCCCCATCCAGGCAATATCCTGGTTCGCGAAGACAATTCGTTGGTGTTCATCGACTTTGGCTTGATTGGGCGGCTTTCAGCGGCTCAACAAGACGATCTGATTTCGTTGATTATCAGCGTCTTGACCGGCGACGTTGAAGGGATTTCGCGAACGCTCTTGCGCATGGGCCAACCTGTTGGCCGTGTGAGCCTGCGCGATTTCAAGGCCGACATCATCCGCATTCGCGACGAATATCTGCTCTCGAACCTGTCGGAGATTAACGTTTCTGCTTTTGTACAAGAGTGCACCCAGGCGGCTTCCGAACATCGGATTCGCTTGAACCCCAATTATGCCGTGTTGACCAAAGCCGCAGCGACGATCGAGGGCATCATGCGCTTTCTCGATCCGGAATTGGACATCATGGCCGTCGGAATGCCCTACGCCCGCGAACTCGCCAAACGCCGGTTCACGGCAAAAAAAGCGCTGCAGGCGACGATGACCTCGGCGATGGGCTTGTCTGGATTCCTGACCCAGGTGCCCCAACAGCTCGATCAAGTGTTGATGGACCTAGAGGGCGGCAACCTCACCATTGCGGTTAAAAATCACGCGATCGACGATATAGGCAAACACCTCAACACCCTCGGGACACGCATTTTCCTTGGCATCATGGCGGCAGGGTTGAGCGTTACGTCGGCTATTTTGTTGG
>Ga0210053_1003072_pt1 | contig 13835 bp, 12 predicted proteins | sample CryGeymeta201512_FD_185467 | JGI IMG/M metagenome (GOLD analysis project Ga0210053, IMG submission 185467) | Groundwater microbial communities from Crystal Geyser aquifers in Utah, USA - Crystal Geyser metaG 2015-12 (SPAdes) (version 2) | ecosystem: Environmental > Aquatic > Deep subsurface >... | reverse complement strand
TGCGTAAGATAACTTCCATATTAAGCTTGTAGCAACAGCCTCGCACTACATCTTAGTTCTACGTAGTGCGAACCTTTCAGGTTCGCCAAAAAAGGAAATTCCTATACATTCCAGTTATCTCTTACCTCGCCTCCTTAATATGAATATCCTGCTGCGGGAAGGGAATTTCAATTTTTTCTTCTTCAAACCTCTTTTTTATCTGCATATTAAGTTCATCATTGATTCTAAATTTATCCTTGAAACTGTCAATCCAGCAAATTGAGAGAAGGTTAAGCGAAGAATTCCCAAATTCAGTAAAGTAAACTATTGGTCCTGGTTCCTTCTTCACTTCCGGATGGGAAAGAGAAACTTCTACTAAAATTTTCTTTACCCGGTCTAAATCGGTTCCATAGGCGACGGAGACCTTTTGCCTGATTGCTAACTTTGGGTCTGGATAACTATAATTGATTATCTTACTCTTGGCAATTTCGGCATTGGGAATAACGATAAGAGTATTCGCGAAGGAAAGAATTTTGGTGCTCCGTAATCCTATTTCGTAAACATCCCCGATTTCTCCGGAACTCAATTCAATTCTATCTCCCACACCAAATGGTCGGTCAACCAGGAGGGTAAAACTGGCAAACATATTGGCTAAACTGTCCTGAGCCGCAAGCGCTATCGCCAAAGAGGCAACGCCTGCCGTGGCCAAAAATCCGGTAATGTTGATTTTAAAATGGGAAAGAACAATGGTGAGAACGATGAAGACAATGACTATTTTCATTATGCGGGAGAAGAGAGGAATAAACTGGTCGTCAAATTTTGACTTGGTTTTTGCGGCAATCTCCTTCAGATACCAGTCGCAGAACGCTTTTATAAAAGCATAGGCAAGATAAGAAATTATTAAAACCAGAGCGATAAAGAAAGTCCCGTTACCGACCTTGACGATGACCAAATTTTCTATCCCGGGAATCTTCTCAGTTATTCTTTTAAAGACAAAGAAAAAGCCAATAATGGTAATAGTAAAATAGACGGGTTTTTGAATTGCTTGCAAGATTGTTAAATCAAGTTTGGTCCTGGTCTTTTTTGCAATTCTGATAAAAACCAGTTGCCAGATTAACTTGATAAAAGAGGCAAAAAGAACTACTGCAGCTAAAAGAATAATTGATATAATTGTTTCCTTAATAATTGGCGTCATCTTGCTAAACTCTTATCATTTAGAACAGTTTCCTTTCCAATTTTATTATACGCTCCGATAAGACAATCCCTGCCAATGATGGCATTTTCAATTTCTACTTTCTCTTTAATTCTGGTATTGGCAAAAATAATACAATCAGCTAATTTTGCCTCCTTTCCTACCTGGCAATTATCCCCGAGCACTACACTCCCGTTAATCCAGACATCATCTTCAACAATCACGTTTTTGCCGCAGACTAACTTACCTTTGATTTTAAGATTCCCGGAAATTTTGCTGCCCTTCCCGGCAATGAGAGCCCCTTTTTTTCTGCCGGAAATTGGATACTTCAATCTACCGTTGAGAATATCGGATGAGACGTCAAGATATTTCTCAGGGGTTCCCAAATCTTGCCAATACCCGGAATGGATATAGCCAAAGAGCCGCTTCCCCTTTTTAAGAAGTTGGGGGAATAGTTCTCTTTCTAAGGAATACTCAACTCCATTAGGAATAAAATTTAGCAGTTCCGGTTCAAAAAGATAAAATCCGGCATTAATGGTGTTGGTAGTTATCTCCGAGAATTTTGGTTTTTCCAGAAAACTTAAGATTCTGCCATCCTTACTGGTTTTTACCAGACCATAGGCACTGGGATCAGCCACCGGGAAAAGAGTCATGGTGAGATCACTCTTATGCTTTTGGTGAAAATCAAGCATATCTTCCAAATCAACGTCCGCAATAATATCGCTATTGGAGATAAAGGTTTTTTCTTTAATGAATTTCTCGCTATTTTTTACTCCTCCGCCGGTTCCTAATCGTTTCTTTTCAAGAGCATAGGTAATTTTCACTCCATATTTCTTGCCATTACCAAAATAATCAGAGATTTGCTCACGGAGATAAGAGATGGAAAGAATAATCTCTTTAGCCCCATATTTTCTAAATAGTTCAATCTGATAAAGCAAAAGGGGCTTATTTACCAAAGGAAGGAGTGGCTTGGGAGTAGTAAACGTCAACGGTCTGAGCCTGCTCCCTAACCCTCCCGCCAAAATTAAAGCTTGCATCAATTTTCATTTTAACCTCAAAAGGTCAGATTGTCAAAATGAGGTGGATATGCTAAAATATATAAAAATTGTAAGCACGAGTAGAAGAATTTCACCACCAAGACACCAAGTCTCAAAGAGCACCAAGAAAGACATAAAAATTTGGACGCAGATGTTCGCAGATTAAAAGCATAGAATGTAGTGGCAGAGTTTACTCTGCTGAGTTCGACCCGCCAGTGAAGATTTGGCGGACAGGTGAATCGCACCGCTACCTTCTCGAGTCCCAAAGGGATCCCTTCGGGACAAGCTCGACCACTACTACTTAATTCTTATTCCTGTTTCCTGATTTTATCCTGAAGTTATCTGCGTCCGATTAATTTCTTAGTAGTTCTCTGTGTCTTTGTGACTTGGTGGTGAGAGAGTTGTTTTTTAATTCGTGTTCATTCGTGGATAAATAAGAAAATAAAATGAAAATAGAACTCATTTCAATTGGTACCGAACTTCTTACCGGAAAACAAAATTCAGATAGTTCTTTTATCGGAGACGCTTTAAGCAGGATTAACCTGGAACTATCCCGGGAAACCACTATCCCCGACCATAAAAAGCAAATGACTTCTCTCCTGGAGGAATCTTTGAAAAGAGCCGACATCATCATTACTACCGGAGGCCTTGGGCCAACCTTTGACGATCTTACTCGTGAAATAGTCAGTGAAACTTTAAAGAAAAAACTAATTTTTCACGATAGTATCTTAAAGAAAATGAGGAAACATTTTCAGAGGCGTGGCCTGGTGATGCCGGAAATCAACCGCAAACAGGCTTATGTCATTGAAGGAGCAAGAATAATCCCTAATAATGTTGGCACCGCCCCGGGAATGATTATTGAAACAAACGAAGATAAAAAAAAGAAGACGTTAATTCTTCTTCCCGGACCACCCGGAGAACTCCAACCGATGTTTCTAAAAAGTGTCCTGCCTTACTTAAAAAAGTATTCTAAAAGCTACCTTAAAACTATTTCCTTCTGGATTGCCGGACTTTCCGAATCATCAGTTGCTGAAAAGGTTGAACCCATTATTGAAAAATACCGGGAAGCAGAGAAGATAGAGTTTGCCATATTGGTTCACCTTTCCATTGTTGAGGTTAAATTAAAAATAAGAGGAAAAAATCAGAAAGAGATGAATGAAGAGATTTCACCCATCAAAAAGGAAATAAAAAAGGTATTGGGAAATAATCTATTCAGTGAAAAAACAAAAAAATTGGAAGAGGCAATTGGCAATCTCTTGCTCCGGAAGAGATTAAGGTTAGGTCTCGCCGAATCCTGCACCGGAGGGTTATTAGGCAACCTCATCACCGATATTCCCGGTTCCTCCTGCTATTTTCAGGGCTCCATTGTTGCCTATAGCAATGAGGTAAAAAAGAAAGTTTTGAAAGTCCGCAAAACTCTCTTGCGAAAATATGGAGCGGTGAGTAAGGAGGTGGCTTTAGCGATGGCTTCCGGAGCGAGAAAATCAACCAAAGCGGATATCGGGGTCTCCATTACCGGGATTGCCGGACCTTCCGGGGCAAGCAGAGAAAAACCGGTTGGTTTAGTCTTTATCGGACTAATTTATCCCGGCGAAAGATTAAAAATCGCAAAGGAATATCATTTCACGGGAAATCGCCAGAATATCAAATATAGAGCCGTTATATCCGCCCTTGACCTCCTCCGCAGAAATCTATGAAGAAGAAATATAAAATTTTTCTTTTCGTTGTTATCGCTTTCTTCTTTTTATCCCTTTTCTTTTTTATCGGGAATAAAAAATTCTCTAAAGTAAAAATTATCCGGATTAGCCCAAAACTGTCTTCCAGGGCAATTGCCTCTTTACTTAAAGAGGAAGGAATAATTAAAAGTGAAAATTTATTCATTCTTTTGCTCAAATTAACCGGAAAAGAAAAAAGACTGCAGGCAGGCCTTTACGAATTGAAAAGTTGGTCTACTCCTTTGGTCATTATTAATAAACTGGCAAAGGGAGAAGTTGCCATAATTAGTTTTACTATTCCCGAAGGTTACACCGTTGTGCAGATTGCCAATCTCTTAGAAAAGAAAAAACTCTGTTCCGCGGAAGATTTTATAAAAATAGCAAATGAAAGGGAATTGGAAGGTTTTCTCTTCCCGGCAAGGTATACTATTCCATCCTCGGTTAGCGTTGAAGGAATCATCTCCATTATGCAGGAAAAATTCAAAGAAGTGATTAATGGTTATCAGGAAAAATTAAAAGGGAAGTCTTTAAAAAATATTGTTATCCTTGCTTCAATTATTGAAAAAGAGGCTCAAAAGGACTCGGGACGTCCGATTGTCGCCTCGGTTCTCTACAATAGATTAAAGAAGCATTTACCATTAGAATCCTGTGTCACGATTGAATACGCTTTAGGCGAACATAAAGCACGTTTATCAAGTAAAGACCTTTTGCTTGATTCTCCTTATAATACCTACCGGAAGCAAGGGCTTCCTCCAGGACCAATTTGCAATCCCGGGAAAGCATCATTAGAAGCGGCTATTTCCCCCGCAAAAACAAAATTCCTTTTCTTTGTCTCTAAAGGAGATGGCACGCACACCTTCTCCGAAACCTACACTCAACACCTTATTGGCAAGGAAAAATTACAAAAAGCCGGAAAATCGAATTAGGGGTTGTCTCAAAAGCCCAGCGGTTAATCCCTTTCTTCATTTTCCTCCTTTTTACCCTGCGATTAATTTAGCAATGCTTTGATAGAGATTTTTTATCTGTTTTTCTGTTCTTGCTTCAATAATTAATCTTGAGATTGGCTCGGTCCCTGAAGGACGCAGATGGAGCCACCAGTCTTTCCCGGTTACCCTGATACCATCTAAAAGATTTATTTTCTCAGCGTGATAATATTTTTTAATCTTAGAAATGACCTTTTTTATTCCTGGCCTGGGCAGAGAAATCTTTTTCTTCAACATTTTGTAGGAAGGAATTTCTTCAACCAACTGGGAAACAGTTTTTCTCCTCTCAGAGAGATATTGCAGAATCAGGCCCATCCCGATTAAACTGTCTCTCCCGTGGTGAAGCGAAGGAAAGATTACTCCTCCATTCCCCTCCCCGCCAATGATGGCTTTTCTTTTCTTCATCTCCTCCACAACGTTAATCTCCCCCACTCTACTGCGGAAAAGAGAACAATTAAATTCCCCGGTGATATGCTCCATTATTTGAGAGGTGGAAAGATTGGTAACTACCGGCCCTTTGCTTTTGGAAAGAATAAATTTAGTCGCCAATCCCAGGGTATAATCTTCTCCGATTGCTTTTCCTTTCTCAGAAATAATGGCTAATCTATCAGCATCAGGATCTAAAGCAAATCCGATATCTGCCTTTTTCTTTACCAAATTACCAAGGGTAAGCAGGTTTTCTGGCAGAGGTTCGGGAGGACGAGGGAAAGTTTTATTCAATTTATCGTTAATGATAAAGACCCGGCAGCCTAATTTCTTTAATAAGAGAGGGGCGATGACAGAACCCGCGCCATTACAGCAATCTAAAGCAACAGAAAAATGGCTTTTTCTAATCAGGGAAGAATTAAGCAAAGAAAGAGTTTTTTTTAAATGGAAATCAATCGCTTCCTGATGATAATTTTTGATTATTGTGTCGCGGGTAAAAGGTAAATATTTAATTTTGTTTTGCAAGTAGATGTCAAGAAACGGTTTTACTTGCGAGGAATTAAGAAAGGTCCCGTTAGAAGAAATAAATTTCAGGCCATTATATTCCTGTGGATTGTGACTGGCCGTAATTGCTATTCCTCCGTTGGCTTTTAATTTCTCGGTTAGAAGTTGCACCGTGGGAGTAGGAACAATTCCTAAATCAACAATTTCGCATCCGGTAGATAAAAGTCCGGAAAAAACAGCATATTTAGCCATCTCCCCGGATAACCTGGTATCCCGACCAACAACAACTTTTCCTCCTTTGATATAGGTGCCGAAAGAAGCCGCAAATTTTGCTATAACCTCCGGGGTTAGGGATTCCCCGATAATACCCCTTATTCCGGAAATGCTAATCACCGGTTTCATTTATTTATCCACGAATGCACACGAATAAACACAAACAATATTCTTTATATTACTTTTTATATTAGTGTTTATTCCTGGCTATTTACTCTTTTTTCTATTCGTGTTAATTCGTGGTTATATTGTTTTTCTTTTCAGGAGATTTTTTGCTTCTTTAACAATATTCTCTGCAGTTAAACCGTATTCCCTCATCAATTCTTCCGGTTTTCCGGATTGGCCAAAACGGTCTAAAATGCCTATTCTTTTCATCGGAACGGGACAATTTTCCATCACCACCTCAGCCACCGCGCTTCCCATCCCGCCCATAACCTGATGCTCCTCGGCGGTAAGAATAGCCCCGGTCTCTTTTGCGGCTTTGATAATGGCCTCTTCGTCAATTGGCTTGATGGTATGAAGATTAATCAGCCGAACCGAAATTCCCTCTTTCTCCAAAATACTTGCCGCCTCTGAAGATTGGCAAACCATCACCCCGCAGGCAATAATGGTTAAATCCTTTCCCTCTTTTAAAATTTCCGCTTTGCCGATATTAAACTCTGCATTTTCTTTCGTAACAACGGGCAGAGACGCTCTGCCCAAACGAAGATAAACCGGACCATAAATTTTGGCCGCGGCAATCGTGGCCTTAATCGCCTGGATATTATCGGCAGGGACAATTACGGTGAAACCGGGCAATACCCTCATCAGGGCAATATCCTCGATAGCCTGATGAGTTGCTCCGTCTTCTCCTACGGTAATCCCGCAATGGGTGGAGCCAATCTTAACATTAGCATTATTATAAGCAACACTAACCCTTAACTGGTCCCAAACTCTTCCGGTAACAAAAACTCCAAAACTACCCATAAAGGGAATCTTTCCGGAGAGAGCCAGTCCCGCAGCAGTTCCAACCATATCCGCTTCCGCAACCCCCATTTGAAAAAATCTTTCCGGAAATTCTTTTTTAAACCAATGGGACCTGGTTGATTCCCCTAAATCGGCGGTGAGGACTACCACCCTGGGATTTTCCCGGCCTAATCTTAATAATGCCTCTCCGTACCCATCCCGGGTTGATTTTAGTTTCATTATTTATTTTTTAACCACGAATTGCACGAATTTCTCTAATTAAGAACTGATATAAAGTGTTACATATTCTTTTTATTTTCACTTTTTCTTTTAATTCGTATAATTCGATAAATTCGTGGTTTATATTCTTTCCCCTAATTCCTTCAAGGCTTTTTCCACTTCTTCTTTCTTTGGCGCTTGGCCATGCCACTCTACTTCATTCTCCATAAAGGAGATGCCTTTACCTTTTATGGTGCGGGCAATAATGACCGTTGGTTTTCCTTTTATCTTCTCGGCCTGAAGATAGGCTCCCAAGACCTCTGCCAGGTTATTCCCGTCAATCTCTATTACATACCAGCCAAACGCTCTCCATTTTTCAGGATAAGGCTCAAGCTGCATAATATCTGCGGTCTTTCCATCGATCTGGAGTCTATTCCTATCCACAATGGCGCAGAGATTGTCCAGATGGTAATGATTGCTGGTCATTACTGCTTCCCAGACCTGACCCTCATCCGTCTCACCATCTCCGAGCAGACAATAAACCCGATAGTTTTTTTTATTCAATCTTCCGGCAAGAGCAATACCGTTGGCAATGGATAGTCCCTGACCCAAAGAACCGGTAGAAGCTTCAATACCGGGAACTTCTAAATTATGCGGATGCCCCTGCAGGGGACTGCCTAATTTCCGCAGGGTAAGAAGTTTCTCAACCGGAAAATAACCGCATCTGGCCAGGACCGCGTAAAGAAGGGGACAACAATGTCCTTTGGAGAGAATGAAACGGTCTCTATCTTCCCAGTCCGGTTCTTTTGCCCGATGCTTCATTACGGAGAAATAAAGAGCCACAACCAGTTCCGCCGCCGAGAGAGAACCTCCGGGATGTCCGCTACCGGCTTCCCCAAGCATCCTGATGATATCCCTTCTTACCTCTAAACAGATTCTTTGCAATTCCTTAATCTTCATTTTGGAACGCTTTTTAAATTTTTAATGTGACCTTTGCCGACCCCCTTAACTTCACAACCAAGGTCCAGATATTTCATAATTTTCTCATCATTCAACAGGTTTTGCGTGTCAATAATCGCTAAAGACTTTCCCGCTGCTTCTACCACTTTTTGCGGGTCAAGTTCCAAATATTCCTGATGCCCCACCGCAAAGATAACTGCATCCTTATCTTTTAAGGAACCAAAAAGATCAGTCTCTAACTTTGCCTCAGGGACCTCCGGCCAAACCTTGACTAAGGGGTCATGCACCGAAAGAATTGCCCCTTCTTTTGCTGCTGCTTTCCAGAAAATTTCCGAGGGGCTGTGTCTGGTATCTCCAACATCGTTAAGGTAGGAAGCACCCAAAAGATGAACCTTCTTTCCGGAAACCGTTCCACCAAGAGCAGATTTTGCCAACTCTAAACTATGCAGGGGCATTAAATCATTGATGTCAACGGAGTGTACTGCCATCTCCAATCCTTTGGTTCTTTTAAAAATGTTTAGCGAAGCCCAATTGGCTAAAACCGGGTCTTTGGTAAGGCAATATCCACCTACTCCAAAACCAGGATTCATTAAATTTCTGTGAGTTGGACGCACCCTGATTGATTTTACCACCTCAAAGAGATTAATTCCCACCTCCTCGGCAAGAAGTGCCCATTCGTGAACTAATGCAATATTGGTGGCACGGAATGAATTCTCAAAGGTTTTAGCCAACTCTGAAGCATTGGTATTGTTCAGTTTATAAAGAGGATAATCCTTTGTATCCAGGACATTGTTGAGAAATTCTTCAGCCATTCCGGTACTTGTCTCATCAATCCCGGAATAAGTGCGCCAGAAATTACGGATGGAACTGACGTAATTCCTCCCCGGCATTACTCTCTCATAGGAATGAGCAATACGCGGCGGATTTTTGCTAAGGTCAATACCTCTGGCTTTAAATTCTCTTTCCAGAATTGGTTTGACAATATGCCGACAGGTGCCAGGAGGAACGGTTGTCTCCACTAAGACAAGGGCCTCTGGTTTAATGTTTCTTCCCAAATCAGCAATTGCTTTTTCGAAACCACCAGTATCGCAATATCCCGTCTTCGCATCGCCAAAAACCGGCTTTGTTGCATCCAGTTGAATGTCAACCACAATAATATCAGCAAGAGAGAAAGCGTGTGAAGACCAGGTAGCTCTTAAGGTTTTCTTTTCTTTGACAATCCTGGGAAAAATTTCCGCTACCTCCGGGTCGGTAGCTTCAATGGGTGATTCACCTCTATTAATCACCGGAACTTTCCAATATGACCTCATCGAAGGTCGCTGCACTCCATGGACAAAGTAAATCGGTTTCCCATTTTTGGTACTGTCAGCGACAACCTCGGCCATAACCGCTCCCACAAAGCCCAATCCCTGAACCGCAACAATTTTCCTGCCTAATTGCTTTTGCTTAAGCGTAACTTCATCTAAAACTTTTATTTCCTCTCTCTCTGCTCTTTCATCAGGCAATGCGTATTTTATCCCTTCCGGACTTACTGAAAACTTTTCCATCTCTCCTCCTTTCCTCTCCTTAATTTAAACGTATAGGAATTTCCTTTTTTTGGGACGCAGATACACGCAGATTAACAGGATTAAACACTACGAATTCAGAATTAACTAAGTAGTAAATTTTTATCCCTTTTAATTCTTATTTTTATTATCTATCTGCGTATATCTGCGTAAATTCCGCTACTGGACTATCATCTCTCTTCAGTAGGGAATTGCGCTACTAATCTATCTGCTTACTTCAGTAGTAATATGCGAGCAGAGTAGCTTCGTAGAAAATTACTGACAGCAACTATGCGGGAAGATTAACTTCCCTGAAATTACTGACAGCAACTCTGCGTCCGGTTAATTTTAAAAATGATTGCCAATGAATTGAAAAACGGAATGGTTATTGAAGTAGAGGGAAATCTCTATTCGGTGGTCCAGCCCAACCACGTTAAGCCGGGGAAAGGACCAGCCTACGTGAGATGCAAACTAAAGGACATTGAAAGGGCTAAAATAGTTGAAAAGACGTTTCGCTCTACCGAGAAAGTAACCGCTGCTGTTTTAGAAGAAAAAAAGGTAGACTATCTTTACCGCAAAGGAGACCAATACTATTTTATGGACCTGGATAATTTTGAGGAGGTTATTATCGATGAAAACTTTTTAAAAGAAAAAAAGGGGTTCTTAAAAGAGTCCTCTCCGGTTACCCTTTTAAAGTATCAGGGCAAATTAATCGACGTTCTTCTTCCGACCTTCATAGATTTAAAGGTAGTTAAAGCCGAGCCAGGCGTTAAAGGCAATACGGTAAGTGCAGCCAAAAAGAGAATAACCCTGGAGACCGGTCTTAGCGTTGAAGTTCCTCTTTTCGTCAATAATGGAGATTTGCTACGGATTGACACCCGAACCGGCAAATACGTAACCAGAATTTAATATTCACCACATCCCAAAGGGATCCCGTTGGAAGAGGCACAGAGAACACCAAGAAACAATAGCAACCACGAATTGCTCGAATTACACTAATTAAAGAATAATAAAAAATAAATGTTTAAATTCGGTTAATTCGTATAATTCGTGGTTAGAAAAAGAAATGAAACCCGAAGAACTAAAGTCGTTCGTTCAGTTTATGAAGGAAAATGACCTTACCGAATTGGAGGTAAAAGGAGTAAATCTCCATCTGAAATTAAAGAAAAAAGACCAGAAAATAGAATCGGAACTTTCGGAAGAAGAAGACTTTGTTAAAATTACCTCTCCCCTGATTGGAACATTTTACCGCGCTCCTTCTCCTGCTTCTCCCCCCTTTGTAGAGATTGACCGGGAGGTCAAGGAAGGAGACACTCTCTGCATTGTAGAAGCAATGAAAGTAATGAATAAGATTAAGGCAGAAAAATCCGGCGTCATCAAAAAGATTTTAGCCGAGAATGGGAAAATTGTGGAATACGGACAACTCCTCTTCCTGATTGAACCCACATGAAACCATGATATTATCTCGAATTTCACGAATTAAAGAGTAAGTCATTCTGAGTGAAACGAAGAATCTCGCTTTTATGTAGTGGCAAAGTTTACTTTGCTTCTTTTCTGGCAGAGCAAGCTCTGCAACTACAATATAGAGATTGCCACGTCGTCCGCCAATCCTCCAATATTACTTGGCGGATTCGATTAGATTCGCCAAATATTCTGGGGCGAATATTGCTAGGCGGACTCCTCGCAATGACACTTTGTGCCAGTTCTTAATTCGATTAATTCGTATAATTCGTGGTTAAATAAATCCATGTTTAATAAAATCCTTATTGCCAATCGGGGAGAAATCGCTCTCCGGATTATCCGAGCCTGCAGGGAGTTGGGAATAAGAACTGTAATCGCCCATTCTTCCGCGGACCGGGATTCTCTTCCGGTCCAATATGCCGATGAGAGGATTTGCATCGGTCCAGGTGAAAGTATAGAAAGTTACCTGAATATCCCCCATATTTTAAGCGCGGTGGAGGCAACCGATGCCGATGCGGTTCATCCCGGCTACGGTTTCTTAGCGGAAAGCCTTCCCTTCGTTGAGGTTTGCGAAACCAGCCATATTGCCTTTGTCGGACCATCATCGGAAAACATCCAACTGATGGGAGATAAATCCCTGGCCCGGGAAACGGTGAAGAAAAACAGAGTTCCCGTCCTTCCCGGAAGCGATGGATTACTCAAGAATCCTGAAGAAGCAAAAAAAATCGCCAAAAAGATAAAGTACCCGGTAATCGTAAAAGCTTCCGGCGGCGGCGGCGGAAGAGGAATGAAGGTGGTGCGGACCGAAGATGAGATGGAATCCGCTTATCTTGCCTGCCAAGAGGAGGCGAGACTTGCTTTTGACAATCCGAACCTTTACCTTGAGAAATTTCTGGAGCGGCCCCGGCATATTGAAGTCCAAATCTTAGGGGATAATTTTGGTAATTATTTATGTCTCTGGGAAAGAGACTGCTCTCTGCAGAGGCGCCACCAAAAACTAATTGAAGAATCCCCTGCTCCTCTGATTAGCCAAAGGTTTCGCCGTAAACTGGCTAAACTGGCTATCAGAGTGGCAAAAGCGGTTAACTATACTTCTGTCGGAACGATAGAATTTCTGGTGGACAGCAACTTTTCCCCTTATTTTATGGAGATGAATACCAGAATTCAGGTTGAACATCCGATTACCGAATTAGTAACCAACACCGACATTATCCGGGAACAGATTAGAATTGCCGAAGGAGAAAGATTGTCTTTGAGGCAGAAAGACATTTCCCTTTCCGGAGTAGCGATGGAATGCCGCATCAATGCCGAAGATACGGAAAACAACTTCCTTCCTTCCCCGGGAAAGATTACCCGATATATCGCTCCCGGCGGACCCGGGATTCGGCTGGATACTCATATTCATCAAGGCTACCAGGTGCCGGCTTATTACGATAGCCTCCTGGCAAAATTAATCAGTTACGGGAGGAATCGGCGGGAGGCAATTTTTCGAATGCAGCGGGCTCTCGGGGAAATGAAAATTGAAGGGATAAAAACAACCATCCCTTTCTATAAAAAGATTTTTTCTAACCCCCTTTACCTTCAAGGGAAATATTACGTAGGTTTTATTGAGACTATTTTGGAGAATAATAAAAAATAATGCAACCACGAATTACTCGAATTACACGAATTAAAAAACAGCATTCACCACAGAGGCACAGAGACACAAAGTTCACCAAGAATTATAAATAAATTTTTCTTGGTTATTCTTTGAGACTTTGAGTCTTTGTGGTTAAAGATGTTGTAGTTTTTCGTGATTTTCGGTAACTGATCCCTTTGGGACAAGTTTTCGTGTCTTCGTGGTAATCTTTATAAGTTCATTGCATAGGAATTTCCTTTTTCTAACCACGAATTAACGCGAATTACTCTAATTCGTAAAATTCGATAAATTCGTGGTTTTATAACTTGATTTTATAGTTTTTATTCGTGTGCATTCGTGGCCAAAAAAACTGTAGTTAATTAGTGGTCAAAATGTGGGGTGAAAAATGTTAAACCATAAAGAGAAAGAGAGATTAGGTTCAATAAAAATTCAGAATGAGGTGTTGGGCACAATTGTGGCGATAGCGGCCTCTAAAGTTCCCGGCATCTACAAAATTACCTCCAATTTCGTGAGCGGGATTGCCGAACTTTTCGGCCGGGAGCATCCGGAGCGGAAAGTAAAGGTAAAATTATTAGAAGAAAGCGCCAGTTTTGAATTAGCCATCATTGTTAATTACGGAATGAACATCCCCGAGGTAACCTGGCAGATTCAAAAAGCGGTCAAGGAAGCCGTAGAGAAGCAAACCGGAATTAAGGTGAAAGGGATAGATATTAACGTTCGCGGGGTGCATCTGGCAGAGGAGCAAAAAGTGAATACCCTGTCTGCTAACGCAGACACCCCTTTAGGAAAGGGGGATTAAAGAATTGACGGGATATTGGACAAACATTTGACGTAAAAGCTCAGTTAACCCCGTGTCATCTGATAGATGTAGTGCGAGGCCTTTAGCCTCGCCAACAAGCGAACCTGAAAGGTTCGCACTACTGTAGTTGCAGAGCTTGCTCTGCGGCAAAGCAAGCTT
>Ga0210053_1003065_pt1 | contig 13871 bp, 10 predicted proteins | sample CryGeymeta201512_FD_185467 | JGI IMG/M metagenome (GOLD analysis project Ga0210053, IMG submission 185467) | Groundwater microbial communities from Crystal Geyser aquifers in Utah, USA - Crystal Geyser metaG 2015-12 (SPAdes) (version 2) | ecosystem: Environmental > Aquatic > Deep subsurface >... | reverse complement strand
CCTTGGCTACGGTCTACTCGGCATCTGCGTGGACACGCATGTGCACCGGATCTCCAACCGCCTCGGGCTCGTGTGCACGAAGACGCCGGAGAAGACGGAGTTCGCCCTCCGGGAGTCGCTGCCCCAGCGGTACTGGATCGAGTACAACGACCTCCTGGTCGCCTACGGCCAGAACCTCTGCACGCCCACCTCGCCCTGGTGCTCCAAGTGCCGGATCGCCAGGTACTGCGCCCGGATTGGCGTGTCTCGGAGTCGGTAGGAGGACGCGATGAGACTCCCTCACTTCATCCGCTCGGCGTTGGCGACGCTGGCCGTCGCCTCGTGGGCAGCGGGCGCGCCCGTGCAACTGACGCGCGGCCCTGGCAACGACACGGAAGCCGCGTGGTCCCCGGACGGCACGCGGCTCGCGTTCCAGTCCGACCGGGGCGGCGAGCTCGGGGTGTATGTGCTTGACTTGGGGACGGGCGAGGTCAAGCCCCTGGTAGTGGGACCGGGGCACGCGTGTTTCCCCGCTTGGTCGCCCGACGGGAAGTTGGTTGCATACGCGCACGCCCGCTTCACCTCGACAGCGGCGCAGGGGCTCGAGAACGGCTACAACCTGTTCGTCGTTCCCGCCGCTGGCGGCGAGCCGAGGCGGTTGACCGGCGGGCTGGCGCGCGACTACGCCCCCGCGTTCACTGCCGACGGCAAGCAGCTCCTGTTCTCCTCGACCCGCGGAGCAAGGGAGAACAGCGTCGGACTGTTCCGGATGCCGACGGCCGGCGGAGACCCGGAGCCGGTACTGGTGCAGGACTCTGCTGACGTGGCCCACGTCCAGCCCGCCCTGTCGCCCGACGGCCGGCACCTGGCATTCGGGTATATTGCCGGCTTCCGGAGCAACTGGTCCATTCGCCTGGCAAAGGCTGCGGACCCGGCCGATGCGTTCCCGCTGACCGATCCGGCGGCGCCCTTCTACGGTCCCAGGTGGTCGCCTGACGGCGCGCTTGTCGCCTGCACCGGCTACCAGCCCGGTGATCTCGGTTGGGGAGTGTACTTGCTGGAGACTGCCACCGGCAGGCGTGTCCGGCTCGACGCCGGAGAGGGCAACGCCCGCAGCCCGGCATGGTCGCCTGACGGCAAGGAGTTGGTGTTCGAGGGCAACGCGGGCGGCTTCTACAAGCTGTACCGAATGGCGGTGCCCGCCGCCTCGTTCCCGCCGTTGCCCGAAGAGGAGGGCGAAGCCGGACCGCCGGTGGTGAGGCTCTCCTTTGTCGACCCGCCGGAGACGATGGTCGCCGACCTGAGCGGCGCCGGGAACGACGGCAAGGTGGAGGGGGAACTCGCCTGGGCTGACGGTGGGGCGACCTTCGGCACCGGCGGCTACGTCACCATCCCCAACGCCAAGGGGTGTGACTTCGGGACCGGGCCGTTCTCGGTGCGGATTGTCCTGCAGGTCGCGAAGCACACCGACCAACTGCGCCTAATCACAGTGGCCGACTACCCCGATAACCGCTTGGGCTGGCAGGTGTTCTTGCAGGAGAACAACCACGTTTGCTTCAACGCCCGCGACTCGCTCAAGCAGTTCCTGGGTGCGTTCTCGGACGCCCCGCTGCCCGTGGGCAGGAAGGTGACGCTGGTCGGGGTCCGGCGGGCCAATGGCCGTGTCGAGCTGTACGTTGACGGCCGGAAGCAGAACCAATCGGCCAGCGGCGCGTTCTACGCGTACCCGGTCCCGAACCAACTCCGGATCGGCACCCAGTTCGACGGCAATGCGCCGTTCCCCGGCACCGTCTACGCGTTCGAGGTGTACCGGCGAGCACTCACGCGAAAGGAGATCGGATGCGAAACACTGCAGGAGTTCCTGGCGCGATGACCGGGCGCTGTGGGCTGTCGGCGGCCTTCTGTCCGATCGGTCGGACCCGTCGGACCGGTCTACGGGGGCGGTGGGCTGCACTCAGCGCGGCGCTTGTCGTCGGCTGCGCCGGCTCCGCCGCGCGCGGCGCGGATCGCTTCGAGGTCGCCGCCTGGGTGGACCACTTCGACTTCGCAGGCATAGCGCGGGACGGTGCACAGCTCTTCGACACGGAAACGGCCGAGGGCGTCGCCAAGATCCTGGATCACGTTCAGGAGGTCGGCGCGACGACTGTCCTGTGGCGCAACTGCGCAGGCGCGAACATGCGCTACCGGAGCCAGCTTGAGTCGCACCACAACGAGGGCGTGATCGATAAGCGCCGCGTCCCCGACAACCGGCCGGTGTTGGGCTGGGTCCGGTACGGGGCCGCCGAGCCGGACATTCTGCGCACCGCCATGGACCTCTGCCGCCAGCGCGGCCTGCGGCCCGGCGTGCACTGGCCGTTTGAGGAGACACACTGGCAGGGCTGGACCATCGGCGGCTGGAACCTGGAGCATCCGCAGTTCTGGGGACGGTCGGCGGACGGCCAGCCGTGGTGGGGGCGCGGCAGCTTGGCGTTCGACGAGGTGCTGGCCCACAAGCTGGCGCTGGTGGATGAGTTGATTGACCGCGGCGCGGAGGTGCTCTTCGTCGACTTCTTCCGCAACGGTGGCTGGAGCCCCGCATCCGAGTACGTGGACCCGGTGGTCGCCGAGTACAAGCGGCAGCATGGCGTCGCGCCGCCGCTGGACCCGACCGACCCGGAATGGTGTCGGCACGTTGCGACGTACGTTACGCGGTTCCTGCGCGCCGTGCGGCAGCGCTTCGACGCCTCCGGACGCAAGATCGAGCTGTGGGTCGGCATTCCCGACCTCGCGCCGAGCGGCGACCAGAACCTGCGCGTCGTCGCCGCCGATTGGCAGCAGTGGGTGGCAGACGGGCTGCTCGACGCCCTTGTCATCAACTACGTCCGGTGGGACGGCAAGGACCCGTGGAACAGCACGCAGGCGCTGTGCAGTCAGGTGCAACAGGTCGTCGCCGGTCGCTGCCGGGTGCTTTCCCCGGTGCGCGCGTACGACTACAGCGGCTACGGAATGCCGTCGTACCAGAAGGCAACCGGTCTCGGCCAGGACCAGATCGCCGCCAAGCTCATGCGCCTGGCGTGGGCCGGCGGCGCCGCCGGAGTAAGCCTGGAGTGCGTCGACTACAACAACTACCAGCCCGCCACGCGCCAAGCGATGAAGGCGTTGGCCGAGGGGGAGTGCCGATGGGTGAAGACGGACTGAGCATTGCGGCTTCGCAGGAGGTGGCCGTTCAGACGACCAACCTCCGCAAGGTCTACGGCAAGCTGGTGGCCGTGGATGACCTGTGCTTGTCGATCCCGCGCGGTGAGTGCTACGGGCTCATCGGCCCCAACGGCGCCGGGAAGACGACGACGCTCCGGATGCTGGCGACGCTGCTGGAACCGACCGACGGGCTGATTCGCGTGCTTGGGCACGATGCGGAGGAGGAACTGACGGCGGTCCGCCGACGGATCGGCTTCATGCCTGACGACTTCGGCGTTTACAACGAGCTGAAGGTCTGGGAGTACCTCGATTACTTCGCCACTGCTTACGGCGTGCCCAAGGCGCAGCGGCGGAAACGGGCGCACGACGTCATCGAGTTGGTGGATCTTCAGGTCAAGGAAGAGGAGATGGTCGAAGGGCTGTCTCGCGGAATGAAGCAACGGCTGTGCCTCGCCAAGACGCTGATCCACGAACCCGACGTGCTGCTGCTCGATGAACCCGCCTCGGGGCTGGACCCGCTGGCGCGCATCGAGTTCCGGGAGTTGCTGAAGGAGTTGGTCCAACTTGAGAAGACCATCCTCATCTCCTCCCACATCCTCACGGAGCTGTCCGACTTCTGCACCTCGGTCGGCATCCTGGAGAAGGGCCGGCTGGTGGTCGGCGGCAGGATCGAGGACCTGTTGGCGAAGCTCAAGGGCGCTACCACGCTCCACGTCGAGGTCGTGAGCGGCGCCCAGCAACTTGACGCCCTGCTGAACCGACACCCCCGCGTGCGCTCGCACATGGTGAAGAACGGCGCCGTGGCAATTGAGTTTGACGGCACGGACGACGACATCGCTGACCTGCACGGCGAGGTCGTGCGCGCAGGCGTCCGCGTGAAGTCCTTCTACGAGAAGCGCGAGAACCTCGAGGACATCTTCCTCAAGGTCGGCGCCTACGAGGTGTCGTGATGCACTACCTGTCGGAGAACCCGGAGCTGGTCCGGTACGTGCGCGTGCACACCCGCAAGGGGAAGGCGACCAGCTACTACACCCTCTTCCTCGTCCTCTGCCTGGCGTGCGTGGTCTTCAACCTCGTGGCCTGGCAATACTACGGCGCCTACCGCTCCCTCGAGACGTGCTTCCGGAGCGTGTTCTTCCAGATCGTCGGCGCCAACTTCGTGCTGCTGCTCGTCGTCGGCTCACACGCCTGCGGGGAGTCCGTCGCTCAGGAGCGTCAGTCGAATACGCTGGAGTTCCAGCGGATCACCGGCATGAGCCCGTATGTCCTGGCGCTAGGCAAGATCCTCGGCGTACCCCTGGTCCACTACCTGCTGGCCGTTGTCGGAATGCCCTTCACCATGCTGTGCGTGCTGTCCGGCGGCGTGTCGCTCTCGGGCTTCGTCGCCGCCTACCTGGTGCTGGCGGCGTCCGGGTTGTTCTTCAGCTCGCTGTCGACGCTGATGTCGTCTTTCCGGCGCGAGACGTCCTCCCGCGGCAAGACCTCCCCAGTCGTGCTGGTCATCATGCTTCTGTGGATGGGACCCGGGTTCTTCATGGCGACGATCCGCGGTCCCTGGGGCAGCGCTCTGCTGGGGCGGGGTGCCAACGTGCTGACGTGCCTGTTGCCGTTCCACTCGCTGTACGCCGTGGCGCAGGGCGACGTGTCTCAGTACCGGGTCGCGCTCTTCGGCGTTGAGGTCAATGGCGTCTTGATGACGTTGGTGCTGAACCTGCTGCTCTTCCTGTTCTTCTGGGCCGGGACGGCGCGCCGGATCGGCAGCGACTCGCAGCCAGTGTGGTCCAAGGCGCAGTTGCTAACTGCCTCCCTCGTGACGTTTGCCCTGATGGCGGGCGTGCTCTGGGACGCGCTGCCGGCCATGCGCGGCCCGCGACTCGACTACCTGACCCCGCTGGCGCTCTGCGCGTTGCTCGCGCACGCCGTCATGCTGCTGGTCGCCAATGTCGCCTCGCCCGGTCTGTATCCGCATCGGGTCGCGCTGCGACGCCGGGGAGTCGGTGTCTCCGGAGCTGCAGCGTTCTTGGATGAGCGCACCATGGCGCTGCTGCTCACGCTTGTGCTTGCGGGGGCGTTCGCTGCGATGGCGCTCGCCGTCACGGTCTCCCGGTCTGCTGCACTGCCGGGCCTGCCTGGGCCGGCCACTGTGGCCCTGTTCCTGCTGCCGTTCGTGCTCTGCGCCGTCATCTACACGGGTCTGGTCCAAACGCTCAGGTTCTTCGCCCCCGAGAACGGCGCCCAACTGCAGGCTGTCATCCTGTTCGTCTGGACGGCAATCCCGTTGGCAGGCGGCACCCTCCTGATGGGCATGGAGCCGCAGGAGTTGTGGGGCTTCCTGGGCAGAATCGTCCTCTTCCTGAGCCCGGTCGGCGTCTGCGTGCACGGCATAAAAGAGGGCGTCGGCGCGACAGTGGGGAGCGCGGAGTTCTGGCTCTCAGTGGTGGCGTTCGCGGCGGCCGGAGGCTGGCTGTGGAGCGTGCTGCGCCGGTTCCATCGGAAGCTGGCGGAGGAGGCGCGTGGAACCGCGCCAGTGCAGGCTCTGTTAGTCGCGCGGTGAATCCTCTGTAGGAGTAGAACACACCCGAGCTGCCCAAGCCAATCGCCCGGTCCAGCGGCCGCAACCGGCCGAAGTGGCTCGACCAGCGAAGAACCGCACCACCCATGGCACCCGACCCCCCAGGAGGACAAATCCCATCGTGCACTCAAGAACGCTTTCCCTGCTGTTGGCCCTGACCTGTTCCCTCGCCTTTGCCGGCAACTGGCCCAACTGGCGCGGGCCGAGCTACGACGGCTCTTCCGAGGAGACCAACCTGCCCGCCGCGTGGAGCGAGACTGAGAACGTCGCGTGGGCGACGGAACTGCCCGGGCCTGGCGAGGCGACGCCCGTTGTGTGGGGGGACCGGGTGTTTGTCAGCTCGGCCGACCGGGACGGCACCGCGCTCCACGCCCTGTGCCTCAGCGTCGGCAACGGGAAGGTGCTGTGGCAGAAGACCGTGGCCGAGGTGGTGCGGCGCGCACCCAACAACTCCATGGCGTGCCCGTCTCCGGTAACCGACGGCAAGCGCGCCTACTTCCTGTTCGGCACGGGCAATCTGGCGGCGTTCGACATGGAGGGCAAGGAGGTCTGGGCGCGCGGTCTGGAGACGGACTTCGGTCGCTTCAGCGTGAAGTGGGGGTACGGCTCCAGCCCGCTGCTGTACGACGGCAAGCTGTACGTGCAGGTGCTTCGCCGGGAACAGCCCTACGAATGGTCGGGCCAGGGGGAGTGGCCCACCGACTCGTTCCTGTTGGCGCTCGACGCCGACACTGGCAAGGACGTGTGGAAGCACGTGCGCAAGCCCGCCGGTGTGGACGAAAACCAGGACGCCTACTCGACCCCCGTCCTGTTCCAGCACGACGGCCGAACGGAGATCATTGTCGCCGGCGGCGACTGCGTCACCGGTCACGACCCGGCGACAGGGCGCGAGCTCTGGCGCCTCGACTACAACCTCAACGGGGCGGCCATGTGGCGGTTGGTCACGTCGCCCGTCCCCGGCGACGGGCTGGTCTATGGCGTCAGGCCTCGCGGCGGCAACGCGCTGTTCGCCATCCCGGCGGGCCGCACCGGCACAGTCGCGGGGGACGAGTTGGCGTGGACCTATGACCCCTTCACGCCGGATGTGTGCGTGCCCCTTCTCTATCAGGGACGGCTGTACGTGCTCGCCGACGGGAAGCGCGTCCTGTCGTGCCTCGATCCGAAGACCGGCGAGCAGCTCTGGCAGGGCGAGCTTGACCAGGACGGCCAGCGCGGCGGCGGGCGGGGGGTGTTCCGCGCGTCGCCGTTGGGCGCCGACGGCAAGGTCTACGTGATGGATGAAGCCGGCGAGGTGACCGTGCTTGCCGCGGGTGACGAATTCAAAGTGCTATCGCGCATTCAGATGGGCGGCGGGAAGAACCGATCGTCGATTGTCGCCGCGCAAGGCCGGCTCTTCCTCCGAACGTCCGAGAAGCTGTACTGCATTGCGAAGCAGTAGAGGCGCCCGATGAGGCAACACCGGGAACAGAGCATTCCCTCGGCTGCCGGCACACGCCGGGCATTCCTGCGAACCGCCGGAGCGACTGCGGCGGGCGCCGTGCTGACCGACTGGGCGCGCAGCGGCACCCGCGCGTCGAGTGCGCCAGCCAACCGCCCAAGGAAGGACACCAGCATGAAACCACGCCCCGACCTCCTCGACGAACGCTCCCCGCAGGGGCTGGAAGTCTTCCAGCTCACCACCGAGCCCGACGTTCCCAGCTCCCACCTCTACATGGAAGCGCAGATCTTCACCATGGACTCGAAGCGCTTCGTGCTGCACCGCTCGGCGACGGCGCACGGCGGGAGCAAGAGCGACCCCAAGCACCAGTACCTCCGCTGCGATCTCGACGACGGCGGCTCGCTGCATCCGCTCACCGAGGAGTTGGGCGCCACGGCGGCGTCCGTCTCGCCGGACGGCCGGTACCTCTACTACTTCGTGGACGAGACCCAAGTGGGCGGCGGCCGGTTGACCCTCAAGCGCGTCGGTCTGGACGGCAGCGACCGGCAGACCGTTGCCGTCGTCGACTCGGCGTTGCCGGGGAGCAGCTATCGCCCCAGCCACCTCTACCCGCTGTCCACGATCTCGTCTGACGGCAAGCGGATCGCCCTCTCCTGCTTCCTCGGCGACGGCAACACGGAAGGCGCGCCGTGGGGGCTGATGGTCTTCGACCTCGCCACTGCCGCGGTGCAGCTCCTCACTCACGGCCAGAGCTGGTGCAACATGCACCCGCAGTACTGCCGGTCGCAGGACCCGGAGGAGTGCCGCGACATCCTGATCCAGGAGAACCACGACAACACCGCCGACGCCCGCGGCTCCGTGACCAGGCTCGTCGGCGGCGACGGCGCTGACATCCACGTCATCCGCGACGACGGCACCGACTTCCGCAACCTGCCCTGGGGGCGAGACGGCAACGAGCACTGCCAGGGCCACCAATGCTGGCGCGGCCGGAGCACCTGGGCAGTCGCCAGCACCGGCACCAGCCAGCCGCCCGAAGCCCAACTCATCGAAGGCCGCCCCTGCCCGCACACCGGTCATGTCGGCGCCAAGACCCCCGGCGGCACCCGCAACGACCTCAGCCGCGACTTCGCAAACCCGCACTTCTACCACTTCGGCACCGACATAGCCGGCACCCGCCTCCTCACCGACGCCGGCCCCCTCGACCGCACCGCCACCCTCCACGTCGCCGACTTCGGCGAACCCGGCCGCGACCCGCTCCACAACTGGAAGTACCTCCTCTGCCCCCGCTCCTCCTGCGACAAAACCGCCCACATCCACCCCTTCCTCTCCCCCGATGGCACAACGGGCTTCTTCAACTCCGACGAATCGGGCGTGCTGCAGGCGTATATGGTGCGGGGGCTCTGAAGCCCAGCCCACGGCGCGCCGCTCCCCAGCCGACCGACTCCCAGCCGTCCCCCGCGGCCGCGCCCGTCCGCCGTCCGGCCGCGTCGAAGAACGGGTGCAATGACGGTTCATCTTGAGATTGCGTACCTGACGCGGTGCCCGCTTGTGCAACCCCTTCGGGGTAGGGCAGGTTGGTTGGTCATCCGGTCCCACGGCGGCGGCCGAACTCCCGGAGTTCGCCCTTGCCCTGGGCTGCGGTGTTGGACCCCTTCGGGGTGAACTCGTCGGCGATTCGGGGATCTTGGCTCCGGCGTTGACAATCTCGACTCCGGCGTTGGCAATGCTACCCCGAAGGGGTTCAACACCACAGCGAAGGGAAACCGAAGGGCCTCCCTGGTGGCTGCGCGGCGTGCGAAGCCATGCCCTTACCCCGAAGGGGTTGCACGCAGTGCACATGCCGGATTCGTTGCCCGCAGTCTGCCAAGCAGGCAACGCCCGGATGAACCAGGTAGGGACCGAAGAGGACGGTCTATGTGCGGCCGAGGGCCATCGTCTCGCTCCCCAGCTTGGGCTCTGCACGGATCCCGAACCCGTGCCCACGGAGTCCGCACCCGGCCCGCATGCGCGGTCGCCTCGAATGCACGTGACCTCCCCAACCGTGCAGACGAGGTCATCTGCAACGCAGACGAGGTCCCCTGCAATGCAGACAAGGTCATCTGCAACGCAGACGAGGTCCCCTGCAACGCAGATGAGGTCCCCTGCAATGCAGACGAGGTCATCTGCAACGCAGACGAGGTCATCTGCAACGCAGACGGGGTCATCTGCAACGCAGACGACCTCGCCGGCCTTGCAGACGGGGTCATCTGCACTGCAGACGGCATCAATGGCGACCTATCGGGGCCTGTCGCCCCGAACTGTGGCAGGGATGGCTGCTACTTTTGAGAAGGAAGCAGCCTGTGACGACAGGCCGACGGGGAGAGGCGGCATCTGGAGGCGCGCTCGTGACTCGCAGACGCAGCCGGGAACAAGCCCGTTCGTCCGACGCCCCGATCCCCCAACCTGTCCTGGACGGGGACCAGACTGACGCTCCTGAAGTCTGTTTGCGCCATCTACTCGGCTATCGTGGGATTGCCCACTCCGGGGAGCACGTCGCCGAATGCCACTCTGACCTCGTCAGAATCCCGACCACCTACCGTTTTGCCCATAGCGTCCTGAATCAGGTCAAGGAGTGATGCTGCCCGGGCGCGCAGGAAACCGTCGAAGTGGTCTGATTCCAATAGCCGAATGTCGATCCCGTGCGTGTCGAGCACTTCGCGGATCCTGTCTCGGCTGATCTCGTGCTTTGTCTGGAGGGACAGGAGGTACTCGCTGGGCGCACTTCCGCCGATGAACCGGTTGGTCTTCGAGGAGATCGGGGTCTTGTTCACCGCGCTGTTCCACTTGTCCTCAGGCAGACCGCGCTTCTTGCAGTGCTCCCTCGGGAACACGTGGTGGATGTCGATGTTGAGATCGAAGTAGGTGGCCACTTCGATGGTGTCGCCGCTCAGGAAGTCGCGACTGCCGGACTGCATCAGTAGCGCCATGAGCCCTTTGTATGCGGCGCTCTGGCGGGTGCGCATGCTCAGCAGGCGGGTCGGGCTGAACGCAGCGTCGGTCACCGTCTTCGGCTGGGACCCACCGTTCACCCACTCTACAGTCTCGGGCAGGTCAAGGGCGAATCGGGTCTCGGTAGCGCCCCCGTACAGCTCGCCGAACACGCCGCACCAGTACCACTGTGCGATCTTCTGCTTGATCGGGTCTTTGTGGAAGTCGTCTCCGAGGGCTGCGCAGATCGCGGCGAGCGGGACGAGCTGCGTCTGGTAGGGCAGGATCCGGGAGTCGAATACCTTTCGGTGGGCGAGGAACACGGCGCTATCCCTGAGTCCTTGCTCGATCCGGTCCGCATACCCCCGGTAGTCGTCCAAGGTGAGACGAAGCACATCGCGCTTCTTGCAGCTCACTGGCGTTCCATGCGTCCTATTGCTCTCATACCGGGCGAGCAGCGTCACAGAAGTGAGGAATCCAGTGGCCTCGAGGTCTGCCAACACCGCGAACTGCGACAGTCGCTCTCCCCGCTCGTCCCAGTCTTGCCGCAGACGGTAATTCTCGGCTGCGTATGTAGCGGTCACCAGTTCAAACACCGAAAGCGTTACGCCGCCGGTGTTGACCTTCTCGAACACCTGGCAGACGGCCTCTTTGGGGGTCTGCTTCAGTAGCTCGATGACTGGCACCCGGTACTGCAGGAAGCGCTGCAGTGTCTCCGACTCGAATCGCATCAGGAACTGGGACTTCTCCGGGGCGTACTGGAAGTGAGTCAAGAACCCCATCTTCCACTCCATGAGCTGTGCCTGGTCCAGGGCGATGGCCAGCGGGAACAGACCTTGCTCGTACTCCTTCTCGCGAGTGCTAACGTCCAACTCAACCGTACGCCCAAAGTCGCTGGTGACGGTCTTGTCGGCCGGGACGCTGATCACAGCGTCCTCGCGGTCGGCTTCGGGATCCAGGCAGTCGGCCATTCTCACGTAGTACAGCCGCTCGACGGCCTGGCCCTTCTCGTTTCGAGTTGGCACCGGCTTCCCGCTGTAGAGCGCGAAGAACAGCGAGGTGAGGCGTTGCTGCCCGTCCAGGATGAGCTTCTCGGGCGTCGGTTGGGGAGTCACCTCGACTCCCGCCACCAAACGAGGCAGGAAACGGGCACTGTCGCCGCCCGTTTCCAGGAGCATGATCGCGCCGATGGGGTATGAAAGCGATACGCTGGCGATGAGCGACCGGATATGCTCGTCGTTCCAGATCCAGTCGCGCTGGAAGTCCGGCAATTGGACCAACCCCTTGCCGATATCACTCATCAGTTCACTCAGGTCCGGTTCTGGCGTCTCGAAAGTGGTGCCTGTGGGGTTCAATCGCGTCAGCTCCTCTGATTGTGTTAGCCTGTCCGAGCCTCTGCGGACCTCCGGTGAAGAACGCCCAATAGCCGAAGGCCGCCATACACTCAAGAACGCACGCCCGGCTGAGACCCACGGCTCACTTCCCGTCGTCTGGGCGATCCGTCACGTACTTCCCGCGCTCGTCTCGGACCATGGGCGCCAACTCGGGTGCGACGAGCGCCACCTTCCCCTGACGCCAGACTACGAGCGGCAAGCCGCAGCGACCGTGTTCCTCACGTGCGTCGGCTGCTGCCTTCTTCAGTGCATCACCGACCTTCGCAGCGAAGCTGCTCGTAGGCCGGGACGCAAAGGATGCCTGTGTCATGACTCCGCCAACCTCCGTATGGTCTCGAAAACAGAAGGACTGTGGACCTCGACACGTCCTGTCGTGGAAGACGCGATGGCCTCGGCGTCGGTGAGGGAGTTGTCGTACATCACCCACTCGTCTGCAAGCGGGAGATAGAGGGCGAAGAGGTTGCGCAAGCCGCCCGCATACCTCCGGCGAATTGTCTCATGCGGAACGCTGTGCCCGCCGTGCCGAATGCGGTACGCAACGCGCTCAACCGCCATCTCGGGACTGGGCAGCCAGAGGTAGGCGAGGTGGACGCGGTACCCGGTTGCCTTCAGTCGCCCAAGCCGCCGCGCCAGAGACCTGGCTGCGAGAGTGCTCTCGACCGCAAAGTCCTCGCGGTGCTGAGCAAGCGCCTCAATGCGCTGAACCAGCAGGCGGCCCGCCTCCAAGACCACTGACTCCGGGTCAAACGGTGACAGACCGCGAGCGATCAAGTCGGCATTGACGAACTGCTTCACGGAGACGAACTCAGGCAGAAGCCTGTTCGCCAACGTCGTCTTCCCGGCGCCGTTAGGCCCGCCAATGACATACACAGTGGGAGGCGTTTCCATCGTCGCGCCCTTCTTCGCCATCCGACCGCGGATGCCTGCTCGCTCACGGCCCGTGCGGCCCGAACTCCTCCGGCTTCAGCACCTTCGCCGACACCCGTACTTCGTCGATCAACCCGCGGAGGAAGTCACCATTCGTCACGGAGTTCCAGCCGATGGCTACTTGGCCGCAATTGCTGTCGCCGGGGGCTGCTGTCTTTGCGACCTCGGTGCCGCCTCGGTAGACCCGCATGGTCTGGCCGTCGTAGGAGACGGCGACGTGGGTCCATTGGTTCTTTGGCAGAGGGTCGGGGTCCTGTGCCAGGTACCAGCGGCCTTCGCTGTGGCGGCTGACGCGGAGTTGGTCTTTGTCGCCAATGCCGAGGACGACGGCGGCGTTGGCTGTTGAGAAGAGCAGTTGCCCCTTCGGAGCACCCTCGGCGAAGCCCGGCCAGTTGACCCAGCACTCGACGGTGTAGGTGTTGGGCGGGACGACGGGGCCTTCGAGGAGGACGCGGTCGTCGACGCCGTCGAAGGAGAGGCACTTGCCGCCCCATTGGTCGGGTGCGTGTTGCGGGCGGTGGACTTCGTACTGGGTGCGGGCGCCGAGGCGGCCGTCGTGCAGCCAGGGGGAGCTGTCGAGGATGGTCGTCTCTGTGTCGTTGTCGAAGGTCCACAGGCCGACGGTTACGCCTGCTTCTGCCGGCCGCTCCACGAAGACGGGGCGGCTGGTGATCAGGCGACCGTCTGCTGTCACCGCCCGCGCTGCGTACCAGCCCCAGTCGAGCACCTCGCGACGGTTCAGCGGCAGCTTGGGGGAGAGCGTCGAGGTGGGCGCGGGCGCGGCCTTGGAGGGGTCGCGTCGCACTGACCAGGCCTGCAGACCGTTGTGGAGGATCTCGACGTCTGCGAGTGCAGCTTCGGAGTCCACGACTACCGAGGCCTGCCCGTGCGTCTCAGCCTGAGGGAGTGACCCGCCGGTCCGGCCGTCCAGTGTCAGGAGGCACTTGACCGGCGCGGCTTGCCCGAGGCCAGTGTGCAGCCACGAGTGGTTGCGCTCCGGGCGGTAACCGCCGGGGGAAACGATGGTGTATGGACCGTCGAGGGTGAGCGGAGAGCCGTTGCGAGGGCGCAGCTCGGCCCGCGGGATCAATAGACCGCCTTGCGGTACGTCCGGCACCGGCAGCGTCAGATCCGCCGTCTGCAGGCCGGCACGGTCGAAGATCATCGGGCCGAAGTCCTTCAGCAACTTGCCGTCCGCTGTCGCCAACTGCAGGGCCACTTTGGCCGGGACGTCCTCCGGCCGGAGCAACGCGAGCAGCTCGAACTGCGCCTCCTCGCCGGTCAACACTTCCTGTTGCTGACTCAGGTACAGCTTCGGCCCGTCGAGGTCAGCCGGCAATCCCTTCCACTGCCGCACCAGGTAGCGGTTCAGCGCGCAGAACACGCTGCCGTAGTTCTCGCTGGGCATCACGTGGTG
>Ga0210053_1003045_pt1 | contig 13924 bp, 13 predicted proteins | sample CryGeymeta201512_FD_185467 | JGI IMG/M metagenome (GOLD analysis project Ga0210053, IMG submission 185467) | Groundwater microbial communities from Crystal Geyser aquifers in Utah, USA - Crystal Geyser metaG 2015-12 (SPAdes) (version 2) | ecosystem: Environmental > Aquatic > Deep subsurface >... | reverse complement strand
CCTTTTAGGCTAATATCATACCACCACCTCTGGTGGTGGTAATTGATTAAAATAGGATGACAAACCAAAAAATTCAACCAACAGGATGTTGTGAACCGTTTAATCCTGAGCCTTGGCAAAACAAGGAAATCGTTTGGAAAAATAAACTATTTGTGAAAGATCATATCACTAGTTTTTTGCACATTCCACTAAACATGGGGAATAAGATTGTTAAAAACATGGAGTTGATAGAGAAAGCCAAAGCGAAAGCATCATATCAATTAATGTTGACTGATGAAAAATCCATGTGGGGTGCGGATATTTATATTGATGTTTCCAAAAAAGTTTCTGGTGCACAAATGGCAACACTTACCGGTACATTTTTAACCAAAGTTTTTGAAGGAACATATCAAAACGTTGGGAAATGGGCAGAGGAGATGAAAGTGTATGTAAAAAATAAAAATAAAGAAATAAAAAAGTTGTATTTTTCCTACACGACTTGCCCCAAATGCGCCAAGGCTTATGGTAAAAACTATGTCGTGCTTTTCGCCCAAATAAATTAACCACTTAATTATGTATTGATATTAGCTGTACACATATATATACTTATCTATAATGACGCAACGATTTGAGTTTAATGAAGAAAAGAATTTAATTTTAAAAAAATCAAGAGGTGTTAATTTTGAGGATATTTTACAAGCAATAAAAGACGATAAAATGCTTGATGACATTGGAAACGGTCGAGATAAATATAAGCATCAAAGAATTCTTGTCGTTAAAATTAAAAATTATATTTACGCAGTTCCTTATGTTAAAAACTCTAAAGGAATTCTTTTTCTCAAAACACTCTATCCAAGTAGAGTATTGACTAAAAGGTATTTAAATAAATAATATGAAAAAACAAAATAACAAATATCCACTTTTGACTAAAGATGAGATAGAACTCGAAGAATCATTGAAGACTGAAAAATGGGAAAGTATTAAAGATTTGAATTCATGGAAAAAAGAGTTACAAGAAGCAGCGCAAACAACACTAGATTTGCGAAAATCCAAAAAGATCACCTTACGAGTTAATCAAGAGGATTTATATCGTTTAAAAGCTAATGCTATTAAAAGAAATATTCCTTATCAGACTCTTTTGAATGTTTTGATACGGGATTATGTTAAAGGTCAATATTCAGTTAGATTATAATTAAGTACTTTGCTCCCAAGAATACAGATATGTTTGTAACAAAAGAAAATATCAGGAGATATTTGTTATTAAAACACTTACTTTTACCACCCCAATCGCTAAAAGGATTAGAAGGTATTGATAAAGTTTTTAACACCCTGCGTTCGATTCAGTTTGATCCGCAAAGCCCGTGTGGGACAAATGTTGATTTGGTTTTACAAGCAAGAGTTAAAGGTATTCATCCAAAGGATTATTATTCGTGGCTTTACAAAAATAAGAAGGGGATTGAGTGTTTTGACAAAGAACTGTGCATTGTTCCAATTGAAGATCTTTCTTTATGCAAGAAGATATTTTCCAACCGTTCAAAGAAAAAAACTGATGATTTTATCCAGGAAAACTTGGTTGCAATTGAAAAACTTATTTTAAGAATAAAAAAAGATGGAGAGATATCGTCATCCCAAATAATTGATGATCGAAAAATTGAGAGTTTTTGGGGCAATCCCAGATGGGGAAAAGCTGTCCTAGACATTCTTTGGAAAACAGGTAGATTAGTCATTTCAAAAAGGGAAAAAGGGAGAAAATATTATAATTTATCGGAAAGAATATATGGTAAAAAATATATTTGGATTGAGGAGAATAATATTAATTCAGAAAAGGTAATCAGAAGGATTAGGAGTATTGGATTATTACCTAAATCAGGAACTGGGCAAGGGTGGTTGGGTGTAGGTATTGGAAAACAAATATTACCAATTGTAACTCGGTTATTAGAACAAAAAATTTTGATTGAAGTCAAAATCGAAGATGTTAAAAAAACTTATGTAATGATTAACTCTGATCTTCATTTATTACAGAAAGTAACAGTAATTAAGCCTGAACTTAACATTGTTTTTTTGGCTCCATTGGATAATTTATTGTGGGATAGAGAAATGATTAAAAATATTTTTGATTTTGAATATAAATGGGAAGTGTATACCCCAAAGCATCAGAGAAAGTATGGACATTATGTTTTACCAATTTTGTATGGAGATAAGTTTATTGGAAGAATAGAGCCAAGGCAAGTCGGTGATATGCTGGAAATTAGAGGTTTGTGGTTAGAACCGGATTTTCAATGGACTAAAACAGTTAATAAGTCTTTTTCTAATTACTTAGAAAATTTTATAAGATATCTCCATGTGCAAAAAGTTGAATGGTTGTGTAATGTTCCATGGTGAACTTAAAACAAACAGGTTATTAAATATTTTGATATCATATAAACATGATAATACCTCCGAAACTAAAAAAAGACGATACAGTTCGAGTGATTGCTCCTGCTCGAAGTTTAGGTATGTCTTGGATACAAGAAGTAAAAGAAAAAGCAATTATAAAATTTGAAGCAATTGGACTTAAATTGACTTTTGGCAAACATGTTAATGAAATCAATGAATTTGATTCTTCGTTAATTGAATCAAGAATTGAAGATTTACACGATGCTTTCAGAGACGAAAATGTTAAATTAATTATCACTGTGATTGGGGGCTTTAACTCAAATCAATTATTGAAATATATTGATTACAATTTAATAAAAAATAATCCAAAAATTATTTGTGGATATTCAGATATCACAGCTTTAGCTAATGCGATCTACGCAAAATCAGGATTAATTACTTATTCAGGTCCTCACTTTTTTAACTTTGGTGATGAAAAAAGTTTTGATTATACGCTTGAGTATTTTAAAAAGTGTTTTTTCCAGACAGAGCCTTATGAAATTATTCCTTCTTCAAAATGGAGTGATGATCGATGGGCCAATGATCAGGAAAATAGAACATTTGTAAATAATAAAGGATTCTTGGTTATTAATGATGGAAATGTGTCAGGGACAATTGTTGGCGCTAATTTATGTACTCTTAATTTATTGCAGGGAACTGATTTTATGCCAAGATTGCAAGATACCATTCTTTTTATTGAAGATGATTACGAATCACTCTCTCATACATTTGATCGAGATTTACAGTCATTAATTCATCAACCTGGTTTTGATAAAGTTAAGGGAATTGTTATTGGAAGATTCCAGAATAAAAGCAATATGACAGACGATTTGTTAATAAAAATAATAAAAACAAAACAAGAGCTAAATAATTTGCCTGTTATTGCAAATGCTGATTTTGGTCATACCACTCCAATGATTACTTTTCCAATTGGAGGAATAGTTGAAATTAAAGCTAATAAAAATAAGATCAATATTAATATTCTGAAGCATTAGTTTTTCTAAATGTTTTATTTTTATATTCTTCGCTGTTCTGACAACTCACTTTATTGCGGGCAGACAAATGGTTTGGAAAGAAGAGTAAACGGACACAACTTTGATAATAAAAAGTCATCAAAATACACCCCGTAACGAGAATGCTTGAAGTTACGGGGTGTATTTTGAAAAATTCAAAACAACGGGTGAGGCAATGAAAAGAGAGTGGGAAGTGAAAAAGTGGAAGAAGGAAAAAAAAGAAAAACTAATTATTTCGCGTTATAAATGATAGTTTTATCATTTTCTTTTAAACCTTTCCGCCTGAATTGAATAAAGGTTGAAATATTGGCCTTTATTTTTCATCAATTGAGCATGTGTTCCATCTTCTAAAATTTTTCCCTGATGTAAAACAACAATTCTTTCGGCGTCTTTAATCGTTGAGAACCTATGAGAAATAAAAAGTAAAGTGTTTGAACGCATTTCTTTATTTAAGCGGTCAAATATTTTCATTTCGCTTTTTGCATCAACTGCGGACGTTGGTTCATCCAGTATTAACATCGGGGCACTTTTCGCATAGGCCCTGGCAATTGCCAATCTTTGCCATTGACCACCGGAAAGATCAATTCCATCTTTGTATTCAGGTCCCAATTGTTGATTAAATCTACCTTTTGTGTTTTTTACAAATTCCCATGCATTTGAAAATTTTAGATAGGTCTCTATTTCATTTTCGGTTAATTTTTTCCCAGCAGCCAGTTCCAAATTTTCTTTCACAGTTAGATAAAATTTTCCGAATGACTGAAAAAGAGTAGAGTATAGACTAAATAAAATATCTTCAGGAATTTCTTTCAAATCAATTCCATTAACCGTAATTTTTCCTTCACTTGGATCATACATTCGAAGTAGTAATTTTACCAAGGTGGTTTTTCCAGCTCCATTTTCGCCAATTAAAGCCAAGTTTTGGCCATAGGGAATTGTAAGATTTATTTTATGTAATACATTTTTATTTAAATTTGGATAAAAAAAAGAAACGTTATCAAAAACAAAAGTTGGGCTCTTTATTTTTTCAATCAGTTGAGTTTTTGTTGAGCCCGTGATAATAGGGAAGGTAATGTTGGGTTGTAATTCAAAAAATTCTCTCACCTCATCAATAAAATGACTATCGGCGTAAAGATGTGCGATATTTTGACTTAAGCGACTAAGCGCTCCGGAAAAAACAAAAACATTAGTAAATAAAAAGACGAAAGTACCGGTGGTAATTGCTCCAATTAACAGTTGATTAGCAATAAATAATGAAAAAATAAATACGGCCAAGATTGGAATAAATTCCGCGATTGTATTAAGTACTTGATATTTTTTTTCGAGTTTAAGTTGTCTACCCGTGAAACCTCTAAAAATTTCTGTGAACTTCTCTTTAAAAAAATTGAATGCCCGGTTGATTTTTATTTCAGGGAGGGTCTCCCTTTCAACTAATACTTTTGCTGTGTAACTGAATTTTCTTCTTGTTTCATCGTCTGCTCGGTAAATCATGAATACGCCATTGGCATATTTTGACCTAACAATAATAGGAATTATATTCGCAACAACTAAAATTATAGCGAGAATTGGTGATGCAAAGAAAAAAATCACGATAGTTACTGACAACTCAATCGCTGATGATATCAAATCAACAATGGCTTTTAAATATAATTTAAGTTGAAACTGAAGACGGTCGAACGCACGTTTCATTAAACCAACTGATGAGGAGTGTTCAAATCTGGAAATATCAAGGGTTGAGATTTTATCAACATAGGTGCGATGCATAAAAATTGATTGAGTAATGTCGAGTTTGGCCATATAGTAGTTTGAAATTCCCTCGGTTATTTTTTTGATTAATTCATAGAAAAGACGAAAAACAATTACACCAAAAATTGAAAGTCCTAATATTGTTTTTTGATGATTTGCAGAGTCAATAATTTCTTTGAAAGTAATGGTGTTTACAATTGAAGAAAGAGCAATAAAAATTTGAGTAATCAGATAAATAAGAAACAACGGCTTGGCCGCTTTCCAAATCGTTTTAAGAGTAAATTTGATTACCCGAAACATTTTCATAGTTTTTATTATAATCTTTTTATGAATAACAAATTAGAAAGTGTGATCTTAATACCGATTCCTAATGCGGAGGAAATTATTGGGAAATGGAGGATAAAGTATGATAGAGTAGCGCGTTTGGGAATTCCCTCTCACATCACTTTGCTTTTTCCTTTTAAAACTCCGTCCGCAATAAATAAAACTGTCATAAATAAACTCGAATTATTATTCAGTATGATTAAGATTTTTTCATTTTCATTAACAACGATCGAAACATTTCCAAATGTAATTTATTTAACTCCCAATCCTAAAAAGGCTTTTGTTGATATTACTAAAAAAATCGTCTCAATCTTTCCGGAAAATCCACCATATGAAGGTAAATTTCCGGACATTAATCCTCATCTGACAATTGGACAATTGTCAGAAAAAGATAATTTCACAGAAGTATTACTAAATATTAAAGAAGATGTACAAAATAAATTACCACTAAAAACAAAAGCAACCGAAGCGCGACTGATGGTAGAAAACCCTGACGGAAAATGGATCACTATGCAAACGTTCCAACTACGTAATAATTAAAGAGGCTTTTATCAAACTGTTTTTATGTCAAGTTAAATTTTTTTCCGCCAAACATTTTTTAGTTTTTGGAGTAAAATAAGGACATTAATAACCTATGGATAAAAATAATCTTAATAAAGGCGAAATAGCAATCTACAAAAATCAACAAAACGAGGTAGAGCTAAAAGTGAAGTTAGAGAAAGAAACCGTTTGGTTATCTTTGGATCAGATGACCGTTTTATTTGATCGTGATAAATCTGTTATTTCTCGTCATATCCACAATGTTTTTCAAGAAAAAGAATTAGATAAGAATTCAGTTGTTGCAAAATCTGCAACAACTGCTGCGGATGGTAAAATTTACCAGGTGATTTATTACAATTTGGATGTAATTATTTCTATTGGTTATCGGGTGAAATCACAAAACGGTGTAAAATTCAGAATTTGGGCAAGTAGAGTTCTTAAAAGATATTTAATCCAAGGATATGCTATTAATGAAAAACGACTTTTAGAAACCCAAAGCAAGTTTCGTGAACTGCAAGATGTGATTAGGTTTTTGCAAAAACAATCAAAAAAAGAATTATTAATAGGACAAGGAGCGGAGATATTAAATTTATTGGCAGATTATTCAAAGACCATGTCTCTATTGGGACAATATGATAAGGGTAATTTACTTGATAAAAAAGGTCAAAAAGCAAAGTTTATTATTCAATTTCAAGATTGTGTGAAGATAATCATCAGTCTAAAAAAAGAACTAGTAAATAAAAAAGAAGTTGGTGATTTATTCGGGCAGGAGCGGAACGAAAGTTTTTCGGGGATTGTTGCAACGCTTTATCAAACTTTTGACAAGCAAGAACTTTATCCCAGTATTGAAGATAAGGCTTCACATATACTTTATTTAACAATCAAAGACCATCCTTTTTCTGACGGCAATAAAAGAATTGCGGCGTTTTTGTTTGTTTATTTTTTGGATAAGTCAGATTATCTTTTCAAAAAATCCGGTGAACGAAAAATAAACGACAATACCCTAACAGCACTATCTTTGCTTATTGCCGAAAGCGACCCCAAAGATAAAATTATCATGATCAAAATTATCAAAAACCTTCTCACAGAATAAGTTTATTTTACCATGCAACTTTTTTGGTTTTTGGAGTAAAATGGGGATATGGAAAATAAATTTAAAGTTAAACTGTATAATCTGTTGAAAAATGATGAACGAATTTGGGATGACGAGAAAAAAGAAATCAATGAAACCCTCTTAAAAAATTTAATTGACAAGTTGGATGAAAGAATAATTAAACTGCTTTTTGATGACAAAGAAACAAAGGAAAAGTTTTTTATCAAAGTTAAAGATGTTTTTGTTTTTAAACAAAACGAACTAAAATTTTTTATTGACGAGAACAAATTGGACAATTCCTATACGCAATATTCAAATAAAATCGGCTTACGAATTGGCAATAAACTTTTATCTGAACGTGACGAGGTGGTTTTAGATTGGCCTTTCAAAGACTGTGTGTTGGAAGGTGGAATGACAAAAGAAGATCAAAAAAGAAATGAGATTTTTTTCAACGAGGTTTTGGCAAAAGATGAAATCGATCGGCTTTTTGATCCTAAAGCATTTGTTAATTGGAAAAGATATACCAAAGACGGTGAGCAAAAAGTAAAAGAACTGAAACGAGATAATGACGGCACAATTCGTGAAAACTTGATAATCAAAGGTAATAATCTACTCGCTCTACATAGTTTAAAAGAACAATTCGCCGGAAAAATAAAACTAATCTACATCGACCCGCCATATAACACTGGTGGAGACGCAGAAACATTTACTTATAATAACAATTTTAAACACTCCACATGGCTTACCTTTATAAAAAATCGTTTAGAAATTGCAAAAGAAATGTTAAGAGAAGATGGATTTATTGCTATTACTATTGATCACGTTGAATTGTTTTATTTAGGGGTATTAGCAGATATTACTTTTGGGAGAGAAAATCGAGTTGGTATAGTTTCTATTGTTCACAAGCCAGAAGGAAGAAATCAAGAAAAGTTTTTTGGAACATCAAATGAGTTCATGCTCATTTACTCGAAAAACAAAGATCGAGCAGATTTTAATAGAGTTATTTTAGATAAAAAACAAAAAGATAAGTTTGGAGAAATTGATGATAATGGAAAATATAGATTGAAAAACTTTATTAGATTGACTGACGGAAAATATAGTCTAAAAGAAAATAAACCAATTTATTATTACCCCATATACATTAGTAAAGATTTAAAACAATTTAGTTTACAAAATATTAGTGGGTATAAAGAAATTTTCCCCATAACTGATAAAGGGATTGCAAGAACATGGAAAACAAGAGGCGATACTTTTATGAAATTAGTAAATAAAGGTGAAATTGAAGCTAAACAAGAAAATAATATTGTGATTTACGAAAAACTCAGAGAAGATCAAGTAATCAAAACTCACTGGATAAAAAAAGAATACCACGCATATCATTTTGGAACTAAATTATTAGAACAAGTGTTGGGAAGAAAAGCGTTTAGTTTCCCAAAATCTTTATATGCAGTTTTAGATACATTAAAACTAATGACTTCCGATAATGATATTATTTTAGATTTCCATGCAGGAAGTGGAACAACTGGACATGCAACACTCGTACTTAATAAAGAAGATGGCGGGAATAGAAAGTTTATTTTAATTGAACAATTAGATGAGCATATAGAAATTTGCATAGAAAGAAACCAAAAAGTTTTAAAACAAGAGAGTATCGTTGATAATTTTATCTACCTTAAACTATCAAAGTGGAATGAGGAGGCAAAGGAAAAGATTCTGAAAGTAAAAAGTTTAAGCGAATTGGTAAAACTATTTGATGAACTTTATGAACGATATTTCCTTAATTACAATGTTAAAACCAAAGAATTCAAAGAAAAAATCATCAAAGAAGAGGGATTTAAAAAGTTAAGTTTAGACCAACAGAAAAAGCTATTCATAGAAATGTTGGATATGAACCAAATGTATGTCAACTTCAGTGAACGGGAAGATAAAAAATATCATCTTTCTTCAGAAGATATCAAATTAAGCGAACAGTTTTATCAGTGAAAAAAATTATGGACAGAAAAAATAAAATTACTTTATTTGAAGGAAAAAAAATCCGCAGAGTTTGGGATGAAAGAAGCGAAAAATGGTATTTTAGCATTGTTGATATTGTAGGTGTACTATCCGAAAGCGCAAACCCAACCGATTATTTGAAAAAATTAAGAAAAAGAGATCAAGAGTTGGGAAAGTACCTGGTGACAAATTGTCCCCAGGTAAAAATGATGACAGAAACAAGAAAGTGGAGAAAAACATTAGCAGGAAATCCAGAAGATTTACTAAGAATAATTCAATCTATTCCAAGTAAGAAAGCCGAGCCAATCAAAATTTGGTTGGCAAAAGTAGGCTATGAGCGAATTCAGGAAATCTCTGATCCGGAAAAAGCACTTGATCGATCGCGGCAATATTGGAAAAAGATGGGAAGAAGCGCAAAATGGATACAACAACGCATGATGGGACAGGAAATAAGAAACAAACTCACTGATTATTGGCAAGAACATCGTGTAAGCAAAAAAAAAGAATATGCAATTCTAACAAATATCATCCATCAAGAGTGGAGCGATTTTTCAGTGCAAAGCCATAAACAACTAAAAGGTCTTAAAACAGAAAATCTTCGTGATCATATGACTGATGCCGAGCTTGTCTTTACCGCATTAGCAGAACTTTCCACCAGACAAATTGCAGAAACAATACAATCAAAAGGACTGGAAGAAAATAAAATTCCTGCAATAAAAGGTGGTCGGATAGCAAAAAATGCAAGATTGGAGCTTGAGCAAAAGACTGGTAAAAAAGTTGTTAGTGGACAGAACTATTTACTAGACAAAAATAAATTATTCCAATCATAAACAATGAGTTTTTATACCAGAAGCAATCAATTATTCACTGTTATTAAGGATAAATCTTATGAATCTGGTATCCCAAAGCAAATAGTTCCGGCATATATTACTGAAAATATTAAATATCCATTATGGTTTTGGCAAAAAGAAGCATTGGAATTATTTCTCACAAACGAGTTGATTAGGCAGCGTGAGAATAACAAAGAACCAAATCACCTCATGTTTAATATGGCCACCGGTACGGGGAAAACACTCTGCATGGCAGCATTGATTTTATACTACTATAAAAAAGGATACCGACATTTTATTTTTTTTGTTAATCAAAACAATATTGTTGACAAGACGGAAAATAATTTTGTCAACAAAAACCATACGAAATATCTTTTTCGTCAAAATATTGTGATTGACGACAAAACAATCAATATCCGTAAGGTAGAGACTTTTAACGATACTGACGATATACAAATAAAATTTACTTCCATTCAAAAATTGCACAACTCAGTATATTTAGCAAGAGAGAATAGTGTAACTTTGGAAGACTTACAAAAAAGAGATTTGGTTATGATTGGCGACGAAGCTCATCATCTTAACGCATCAACCTTGAGAAACGGACAGATGGAGATTGACGTTCCCTTTGAATTGAAAGAAAACGCCAGTGATAAAGATATTGAAAAAAGCTGGGAAAACACCGTGCTAAATAAAATACTAAAAAAAGGAAAAACTACTCAAGATGAAAACAATAAAAATGTATTACTGGAATTTACCGCAACAATTCCAAACAATGCAGACGTTATTGAAAAATATCGGACAAAAACAATTTATCAATTTGAACTAGTGGATTTTTTAAAAGCCGGCTACACTAAAGAAATAAATCTTGTTTCCACTTCTCTTGAAAAAAAAGAAAAGATATTGCTGGCATTACTGTTTAACTGGTATCGAAGTCAGATTGCCCTATTACATATTACTAACTTTAAACCGGTAATTCTTTTTAGAAGCAAATTCATTGAAGACTCAAAAAAAGATTATCAAGAATTTCTTGCACAAATTAAAGACTTAAAAACGAATGATTTTGATTTTCTAAAAAGAACTGAAATCAGTATTAAACAAGATCAAACCGGTACAGCAAAAATATATGAACAGGGCAAGAGCAGGATTTTACAAATGATTCAATTTATCAAAAAAGAGCAAATAAATATTAGAGAGATTATTAGTTTTATCCAAAACGAATTTTCAGAAAGAAACTGTATTATCACCAATTCAAACAACAACAAAGCAACCACCAAAGAAAAAACAACCGAAAATCAGGAAGCGTTACTTAATAGTTTAGAGGATAAAAACAACCATATCCGCGCGATTTTCACGGTGAAGCGATTGACGGAAGGATGGGACGTATTAAATCTTTTTGATATTGTTCGTCTTTATTCAGGTCGTGACGAAAGATATGAAAAAAACAGTGGAAAAAGAAAAACCGGTGAAACAACAGTGCAAGAAGTTCAACTTATAGGACGAGGTGTACGTTATTTTCCATTTACCTATAAAGAAAACGAAAAAAATAAAAGAAAGTTTGATAACGAATTGGGAAATCCACTGCGGGTGTTGGAAGAATTTTATTATCACAGCGAAAATGACCATCGTTATCTTGATGAATTAAAGCGGGAATTGAAAAATAAAGGTTTTATTCAGGAAAATCGGGAGATAAAGAAATTTTCATTAAAAAAAGAATTTAAAGACTCACAATTCTATAAGGAAATAAAAGTTTGGAAAAACGAAAGGATAGAAAATCCAAAAAAAAGAAAAAAAACATTAATTGAGTTGGAAAAAACTTTTTCTTTTGAATACAAAATCAAGGAATTTACGATTAAAGAACAACAAGTGGTTTTAGATAAAGATAAAGATGCGGTTTTGGCAGAAAGCAATTTTCTTAACAGGAAAACCATAGTCACAAAGATTAGCGATTTTGGAAAACATGTTTTGTTAAAAGCAATAAATATCAAAGCTGTAAAAGATTTGTCACTTTTACGATTTGATAATCTGCGAAGAGAATTAAATATTAATAGCATCGATGAAATTTTTACAGAAAAATTTATAGGCAATTTTAAGATTAATATTATTACCTCAAAGGATAATGAAAACCTTGACGATATCAGCATCGAGGAAAAGCTTGGATTGCTTCTACAATTTTTTGACGAATTTGCAAGAGAACTTAAAGAAATAGATAATCCATACAAGGGAAGTGATTTTAAAGTATTTTCTTTCGATGAGTTATTTGGAGAGCCTAAAGAAAAATCTATAGATATACGAGAATATGAAGAAAAATCAAAAGATATTGTTGAAGAATTCAAGAAATATAATTGGTGCGTGATGACAGATTTTACCTGTACAAGTGAAGAAAGGAACTTGTTGAATTTCCTAAAAAATAAAATAAGTAATTTAAGAGAGAAATATAATGAAGTTTATTTACTTCGAAATGAAGAAATTTATAAAATTTATGATTTTGAACAAGGTCGTGGGTTTGAGCCGGACTTTTTGTTATTTTTAAAAGGCAAAAAAGCAAGTTTATATTTTCAAATTTTTATTGAACCAAAAGGTGAGTACTTAATTGAGCATGATAATTGGAAAAATAAGTTTTTACAAACAGTTTCTGATAAATATGGTAATGGTAATTTATTAAAGGTGGAAAATAAAGAATATAAATTAATCGGACTACCGTTGTTTAATGAAAGAAATAAACATGATTTTACCACGGTTTTCAACGAGGAATTATTGTCAGATAAGCTGTAAATTTTTCTGTTATAATTTTTCCATATGAAAAATTTAAATACTCAACAAAATCTTCTTCGAGCGTTTGCCGGAGAATCAATGGCACGCAATAAATATCACATATTTGCAAAAGTTGCTCGCAAAGAAGGGCAAGAGTGGATTGCGCGTGTGTTTGAAGAGACAGGGGATAATGAAAGAGCGCATGCAGAAGAACTATATGAACAGATTGTGGGAAAGTTGTCATTTGAAAGCGGTTTAGATATTAAAGCATACGGGAATACTTTAGATAATCTAAGGTTAGCAGCGGAAGGAGAAAAATATGAATGGACAACAATGTATCCGGATTTTGAAAAAGTAGCAATTGCTGAAAAACAAACAGAGGCAATCAGACTCTTTGGTAACTTAAAAAAAGTTGAGGAAAAACATGAAGAACGTTATATTATTCTTGCAAAAAAAATCGGTAGCAAAACTTTATATGATTCTGACGCAGTGCTGGAATGGAAGTGTTTAAACTGTGGCAATATTTACAAAGGCAAAACCCCGCCAGCCAAATGTCCAGTTTGTCTTAAACCATTCACTTGGTATATGGCGTTGGGGATGGTGAGATAATTTCTGCTATAGTGAATAGATGGATATCATGAAAAAACGTTGGCACAGGTATCATTATAAAAATCTCACTTATCTTGGAATCAGCTTGATTATTGCATTATTTCTTTTAAAAAGTCAAATTTTTAATTCCTTTTTATTTCATTTGGGTAATTTTGGATATTTTGGTGCATTTATTGGCGGGATATTCTTTGTATCAACTTTTACAGTGGCCATTGGAACAGTGATTTTGTTTGATCTTGTAAAATATCTTAATCCGATTGAAATTGCTTTGATTGCCGGTGTCGGGGCAGTTATTGGAGATTTGATAATTTTTCAGTTTATTCGAACAAAGGGATTAGTTGGGGAAGTAAAGCACTTTTTTCATTATTTTGGCTCTGACCGTTTAGAACATTTAATTCACACCAAATATTTCAGTTGGACTTTACCGGTGATTGGCGCTTTAATTATTGCATCACCATTACCTGATGAGTTAGGTGTTAGTTTGATGGGAATAGCGCATATGAAAACGTGGAAGTTTATTATTATTTCATTTTTACTTGATAGCACCGGGATATTTTTAATTGTTTCTGCGTCTTTAGTACTGCGTTAAATTTGAAAAAAGTTATAATAATGCAACATAGATATGACGAGATTTT
>Ga0210053_1003040_pt1 | contig 13932 bp, 11 predicted proteins | sample CryGeymeta201512_FD_185467 | JGI IMG/M metagenome (GOLD analysis project Ga0210053, IMG submission 185467) | Groundwater microbial communities from Crystal Geyser aquifers in Utah, USA - Crystal Geyser metaG 2015-12 (SPAdes) (version 2) | ecosystem: Environmental > Aquatic > Deep subsurface >... | reverse complement strand
TGAGCCATCAATTGCTCTCTCGGTTGACCCTCAAAAATTATCAATGGTTATCTCCAACCTTTTTGATAATGCCATAAGATATAATGTGCCAAACGGCGAAGTGGTGGTAGCTGTAGAACGCGTTAAAGACGAGCCCTATATAAAAATCAGCGTTAAAGACACTGGAGTTGGAATTCCGGCAGATGAAATTAATAAGTTATTCACCAAATTTTTCCGAGCGGAAAATATAGCGAAAATTTCTCAAGAGGGGTCGGGCTTAGGGCTTTATATCGCCAAAAATATCATTAAGCGCCACGGCGGCGAGATTTGGGTTGAATCCGAAATTAACCGCGGCAGCACTTTTTACTTCACTTTAGCCACTGACCCGAAATTAATTCCGCCGAAAGAAATTGTGTACGGAGAGGAATAAAAATCGCAAAACAGACGCTAAATTTTCGCGTCAGTTTTGCGAGCGAGCAAAGCGAATATGCCGGAACTTCCTGAGGTTGAGACAATTAAAACTCAGCTTGAAAAATTGATTGTTGGCAAAAAGGTTGAAAAAGTTGAGGTCGGCTTACCAAGAATGGTCAAGCTGTCTTTGGATAAGTTTAGGAGAATTGTTGTGGGTTCAAAAATAAGAAGTATCAAGCGAAGAGCGAAAATTTTAATTTTTGAACTGTCTAATGGTTGGAGTATGCTTGTACATTTAAAACTGTCCGGTAGATTAATTTTTCGCAGAAAGGGTGAAGCATTAAAAGATGAAGACACGAAGTGGAATCACTTAATTTATCATTTTAGCGATGGTAGCCGGCTTTTTCATAATGATTTAAGACAGTTTGGCTATGTTAAACTTATTGAAACCATTCAACTAACTGATTTTTTCAAAAAAGAGAAATTAGGGCCGGAACCCCTTGAAAGAGATTTTAATTTTAACGATTTTTTAGTAATCTTAAAACGAAAACCTAAAGCAAAAATCAAGCAATTTTTAATGGACCAGCGAAATATTGCCGGTATTGGCAATATTTATTCTGACGAAATTCTTTTTTTCGCCAAAGTGCATCCCCTAAGAAAAATTAGCGGCCTAAAACCTGAAGAAATCAAAAAGATTTTTGAAGGGATAAAGAAAATATTGCCTGAAGCATTGAAATTCCAGGGTTCCTCTGTGGACCTCTATCTTACTGCTTTTGGCAGAGAAGGGGAATATGTGCCGCGGCTAAAAGTTTACGGCCGGGAAAAAAAGAAATGCAAAAAATGTGGCGGGACTGTCCAGCGCCTCAAAATTGGCGGCAGAAGCGCTCACTTTTGTCCTCAGTGTCAAAAATTATGAAGAAGTATATTTTTGTAGTTGGTGGGGTAATGTCGGGCGTTGGCAAAGGCGTAGCCGCTGCTTCAATTGGAAAGATTTTACAATCCCGAGGTTTTAAGGTCACGGCTATTAAAATTGATCCTTATGTCAATGTTGATGCTGGCACAATGAACCCTACTGAGCATGGGGAAGTTTTTGTTTTAGATGATGGTATGGAGTGCGACCAAGATATGGGGAATTATGAACGATTTTTAGACCAGGATTTGTCCACAGACAATTATATGACTACCGGCAGCATTTATCAGGCAGTAATTAATCGGGAAAGAAATTTAGGTTATGGTGGTCGTTGTGTGGAAGTTGTTCCTCATATTCCCTTGGAAGTTTTAAGCAGAATTGATAAGGCAATTAAAAAAAATCGAGCTAATATTGTTATTGTGGAAATCGGCGGAACCGTTGGCGAATATCAAAATATTTTGTTTTTAGAGACAGTTCGGATGCTTAAAATTAAAAAACCAAAGGATGTCCTTTTAGTTTTAGTAAGTTATTTGCCTCAACAAACTGAAGTCAACGAGCCCCGTAAATTCAACAAAGTTGAATTACGGGGTGAACTTAAAACAAAACCCACTCAATATGCGGTCCGGACTTTAAATTCGGCCGGACTTCAGCCGGATATTATTTTGGCTCGAGCCATTGTCCCTTTAGATAAAAAACGGAAAGAAAAAATCGCCTTTAATTGTAATTTACAAGAAGAAGAGGTAATTTCTGCGCCTGACGTTGAAAGTATTTACGAGATACCAATAAATTTTGAAAAAGATGGTTTAGGTAATTTAATTTTAAACAAACTAAAACTTCAGCCTCGAGCTCAAGATCTTAAAAGCTGGGAGCGATTAGCTCAAATTATTCGAGGAAGCAAAAAATCAGTAAAAATTGGCATTGTGGGGAAGTATTTTTCTACTGGTGAATTTATCTTAGCTGATGTTTATATTTCAGTAATTGAAGCGATCAAACATGCGAGTTATTATTTCAAGCGTAAGCCAATTATTAAATGGTTAAATACTGAAGAGTTTGAGCGCTCAAATTCAAAACTTAAAAATTTAAAAGAATTCAATGGTATTATCGTACCGGGCGGCTTTGGTAGTCGGGGGACAGAAGGTAAAATTAAGGCTATCCGTTATTGTCGAGAACATAAAATTCCCTTTTTGGGGTTATGCTATGGAATGCAATTGGCAACTGTTGAATTTGCCCGTAACGTTGTTAATCTGAAAAAAGCTAATAGTACGGAAATTGATTCAGAAACTCCGCATCCAGTGATCGACATTTTGCCTGTACAAAAGAAAAATTTAGCTAAAAAAGATTACGGCGCAACAATGCGTTTAGGAACTTATCCGGCAGTCCTTAAACAAGGAACAATTGCCCATTCCGCTTATAAAGAGCACCTTATTTCTGAGCGACATCGCCATCGCTGGGAAGTTAATCCAAAATATATTGAAATTTTAGAAAAAAAGGGGATAGTTTTTTCCGGTTTTTCGCCGGACCGACGTTTAATAGAAATTATGGAACTACCTAAAACAAAACATCCATTTTTTATAGGAACCCAATTTCATCCAGAGTTTAAATCCCGGCCCCTAAAACCGCACCCATTGTTTAGGGAATTTATAAAAGTGGCAATTAAAAGATGATAATCTTTTTATACGGTCCCGATTCTTATCGTCGGCAGAAAAGATTAAATAAAATTATTGAGGAATATAAACAGAAACATTCTAATCTTTCCTGCGATTATTTTGATTTGGAAAATCCGGAAGAACTTTTTAGGTTGAAAGAGTTTAGCAGCCAACTCCTGATTTTTGACAACAAAAAACTGGCAGTCCTGACAAACATTTACGAGACCGATTCAAAAAAATTAAAAGAATTCTTTAAGCCCTATTTAGATTCAGAAGATTTTACTATTTTGATTTCCGAAGAAAATTCCCCGCCTCCGGAATTAAATTTTTTGAAAAAAAAGGCGTTTTCAGTGGAAAAATTCGAAAATCTTAAAGGAGATAAATGGCGGTTTTTCATTCAAAAAGAGGCCCGGGAACGAAATATAGCGTTTACCCCAGGAGCTTTGAATTTTTTAGCCGAAGCGTTTCAGGATGACAGTTGGGGATTGGTAAATGAGTTGAATAAGTTAATCTTGGCTTTTATAAGTCCTATTGATGTAAAAGATTTAGAGAAAATTGGCGATTATCATTACGAATCGCCGGATATTTTTGGTTATATTAATGCGGTTTCTAGAGATTGGCCCTTAGGCCAGCGAATTATTGCTTTGGAGAAATTATTTATCAGCCAGGAAGAGCCGGTTAAAATTTTTAATATTTTAGCAAGCTTAAAGTGGCTGCCAACGAAATTAATTCAAAAACTGGCGGACTACGATATAATGGTGAAATCCGGTAAATTAGATTACGAAGAAGTTTTACTTGATTTAGCGCTGAGCGGGTAAGGGGAATCGAACCCCTATTTCCTCTTTGGAAGAGAGGTATAATAACCATTATATGATACCCGCGTTAAATTTCTTTAATTATATAATATTTCTTGCTTTTTTGAAAGAATAGCGTTAATATAAATTAAAATTAAAATGATTACTGACCTTTATTCCAAAACTCCGAAGCGGATTAGATTACTAATCCTTTTTATAATTATTATCCTGATAGGTTATTTTGTTCTGCGTTTTTTAACGGTTGAAACGAGGAATGTTCCGGAAGATTTCTTAAGGGCGCGGCAGGAGGCATCTCTAATCGCTTCCGAGATTGTGGCTATTTCCAATGAATCAACCAATAATTTAAACGAAATTGCTGAACTTGATAAAGAGGGAAAATATACCGAAGCCCTTGTTTTAATTTCTCAGGAATTGAAACGCAATCGCCAAGCCCGAGAAAAAGCTATTAAACTTTCGGTCCAGCTGGAAACAATGGCCAAAAACCTTAGCCAGATTTCTCCGGCTTCAGCTTCTCAGGTCGCCTTACAAGCAATCAGTTCGGAAACTGCCTTAATTAGCCGATTGATTACTTATAATGAATATCTTACTCAACTTTTAGAAGTTTTGCGAGAGAAGTTTTTAGGGAAAAGCGATGGTGACAAAATCCTTGAGTTGCTTGTTAAAATAAACGGCGAAATTCAGGCCATTAATGATTTAAACCGAAAATTTAATGAAGTAATGGGGGAATTCGATTTAAAGTAGAAGCGGATAAACGCAGATTTTTAAAGATTTATGCCGAAATAAAATGCCTCAGAGGGCATTTTATTTTTGTCGGGACGCCGGGATTCGAACCCGGACTGTATGCTCCCAAAGCATATATGCTGCCATTACACCACGTCCCGAAAAATTTTGGTGGCGGAGGAGGTGGGATTCGAACCCACGAGTCCCTTATGAGGACCATGGTTTAGCAAACCATTCCGTTAGACCGCTCCGGCACTCCTCCAATCTCTTGTAATTATCCAATATTTTTGCTAATTTTACAAGATATAAACTATGGAAACCCAAGGTTCAAAACTTAATACTCAAAACTTGCTCCCGCGGCCGCCGATTGTAGTCGTGATGGGACATATTGACCATGGAAAGACCACTTTGCTTTCTTATATTCGGAAGACAAAAATGCCTAAAGAACCCGGTGAAATTACCCAGTCAATCGGCGCCTATGAAATTGAACACAGCGGAAGAAAAATAACATTTATTGACACTCCTGGTCACGAAGCGTTTTCCAAAATGCGGCAGCGCGGCGCCAAGGTGGCTGACTTGGGAATTTTAGTGGTGGCCGCTGACGAAGGAGTAAAACCCCAGACCAGAGAAGCAATTGAAATTTTACAAGAAAGCAAAACGCTTTTTGTGGTTGCAATTAATAAAATTGATAAACCCAATGCCGATATTGAAAAAGTAAAAATGGATTTAACGCAGGCTGGAGTTTTACTTGAAGGTTTTGGCGGTAATATCTCCTGGCAGGCGATTTCGGCAAAAACCGGAGAGGGGATTGGTGAACTTTTAGACTTGATTTTACTGGCGGCTGACCTGGAAGGATTGACTTACGACCCGACCGCTAAAGCCAGCGGCGTAATTATTGAATCTAGAATGGACAGCCGCCGGGGATTGGCAGTTGCGGTCATTGTAAAAGACGGTATTTTAAGAGTCGGTGATGAAATTGCGACATCAAGCGCCATTGGAAAAATAAAAATTCTGGAGAACTTTTTAGGTGAACGAGTTAAAGAGCTTTCACCTTCAAGCCCGGCTTTGATTGTGGGTTTTGAAAATTTGCCGCAAATCGGTGAGGAATTTTTCAGCGGAAAAGTTGAGTTAGCCGAGATAAAACCAGTCAACCGGGAAATTCGTGAAATTAGCGCTCAGATTGGCGAAGATTCGCGAATTAATTTCATTCTTAAGGCCGATGTTTCCGGCTCGCTTGAAGCTCTTTCTGAAATTGTTAAAACTATTCCTAACGTTAAAATTATCAGACAATCAGTTGGCGATATTAATGACGGCGATGTGAAATCCGCCTTAAACACAAATGCCATTATCATCGGCTTTAAAACCAGGGTTAATAAAGCGGCCGAGAATTTAGCCAAAGCCCAGGACATAAAAATTATCACTTCAGAAATTATCTACGAGCTGATTAAAAAATTAGAAGAGGAAATTGAAAATTTGAAAGAGCCGGAAATTAACGGCCAATTAGAAATTTTAGCGGTTTTTGACAAGCGGGCAGGCAAGCGGCAGGTGATTGGCGGCAGAGTAATCTCGGGAAGTTTTAAAAATAATTTAATTGTAAAAATCCAAAGACAGGAACAAGTTCTCAGTCAGGGCAAAATTTTAAATCTTCAGCGGGAAAAACAGGATGTTAGTCAAGTGAATGAAGGAAAAGAATGTGGAATTTTATTAGAAGCCGATATATTGGTAAATGTCGGCGATAAACTGATTTATTAACAATGAGGCATCGTCCGGAGCGCGTTGCCAATTTAATAAAAGAAGAATTAAGCAAAATTATTGTTCGGGAACTTGAATTTCCCGATTGTTTAGTCACAATTACTGATATAGAAGTTGATAATAAATTAGAGCAGGCGATTGCTAAATTTAGCGTTTTTCCCTCAGAAAAGTTTGAAATGGTTTTGAAAATTTTAGAGAAAAATCGCGGCTATTTACGGCATCTTTTGATGAAAAAAATCAACATCAAACCAATGCCGAAGATTGTGTTTCGGCCTGATTATGGCTTGGAAAAAGCAGCAGGAATTGAAAAAATATTATTAGAGAATAAGATTAAGAAGTAATGGTCTGGTGCCCGAGTAGCTAGGGAACGGTCTGCAAAACCGTTTTACGTGGGTGCAAATCCCGCCCAGACCTCACGAATTGCCGCGGTGGCGAAATTGGCAGTACGCGAGGGACTTAAAATCCCTTGGCCGAAAGGCCGTGTCGGTTCGAGTCCGACCCGCGGCACATCGGTTCGCCTTAACGGCTCAACGAGTAGTTAGCTGTTGAGCCGTTGAATTTCGGCTCAAACATATTTTGGGAAAAGAAAATTTTTTCATTTTTTTTATGTGTCATTAAAAGATAACTTAAAAAGATATTTCTCTAAAAAGCGTCATGTAGCAACTTTAGTTGCTATTATTATTTTATTGATAATAATTGGCCTAAATAATTATTTGCCGGTTGGCCCGGGCAACTATAATCAAAAACAAATTGACAAAATTCATTCTTTTACGCCTTCAGACCATTTCACTTTTGCCGTGCTCGGCGATAATAAAAATAGCTTCAAAATATTCAAAATCTTGTTTGAAAAACGGAGGAGTAAATTCAACAAATTGCTATCATTGATGATAGCAATTTCAAAATAATCTCCGACCCCTGCGCCTGAGTTCATACCCCCTATAATTTCCGTACTTAGCGCTATGACATATCATAGCGCTATACTCTGATATAGCGCTCTAACCGGTTAGAGCGGTTATAAAAATCTCAAAAAAAAGAATGCTAAAATTCAAAGAAAGAAAGAAGGGTCCAGACAAAAAAAGAGCGGAGCCACGATCTTAAAAACCGCCTTTCGGGCGGTTTTATAATTTCAGCGTTAATCAGCGGCTTTATCAGCGTAAATCAGCTTCTCCTATTCAAACTTCACTTTTATTTTTTTAGTTTTTGATTTATTGAGTTTAGGCAAGGTAATTTTTAAAACGCCGTTTTTGATGGATGCCTGGGTTTTGTCCGGATCGATTTCTTGGGGCAAAATAATGGTTCGCGAAAATCTTCCCCAATAGCATTCTTGATGGATGTAATTATCGGTTTTTATTTTTTCTTCCTTTTCCCGCTTGCCTTTGATAGTGATTGAGTCAGGAGAGAGAGAAATATCAATATTTTCAGGATTAACACCGGCAATGGTTGATTCAATAATAAAGGCGCTTGGCGTTTGATAGACATCAACCGCCAGTTCTCCTTCGGCCTCTTCAAAAATTTCTTCAAGCGAAGGTTCTTCGGTCAGCGACTTTTCTTCCAGCTCTTGCTTTGATATCGTTTTCGGCTCTAATTCAACTTCTTCGTCCCTGGAGTTAATCCCTGCCAGTTTTTCAAAAAAATTTTTTGTTTCTTTATCCATCGCTTCGCTCTATCAACGAATAACGAATAAACTACGAATTTACGAATAAACGAATATATTAATTTCAAAAAATTCGCTTATTCGTTTATTCGGACAGATTCGTTATTCGTTGATTTTATTTTCTCAAAATCCCAGAAAATAAATAATGCCGCAATAGTCAAAAATATTATCGGATAAATTATTATTTCCTTAGATATTAGTATAAGATAATTGAAAACCATATGCAAGAGGGTGGCAAAGACAATACCTTTGACAATTTCCAATTTCCAATTTCCAATTCCCAATAGCCCTTTGGCCCAATAATAACCCACCAATCCCGAGCTTAAAGCGTGAAGTAAAGTAGCGCCGACAAAACGAAGAGTAATTATACCAAAAGCCTCTGATAAAATTTCTATGTTAGACATCACGGCGATATTCTCTACCATCGCAAATCCCAAAGCCGCAGTAATCATATAAATCATCGCATCAATCGGTTCGTCAAAAAATCGGCTTTTTCTGACGACTAAATAAGCGGCCAAAAATTTAAGTGCTTCTTCAATAAATCCAAAAAGCGAAAAAGAAACAAGGTGGTATTCATCGATTTGAAAGGATTGAAGAATATTTCTAAGCAAAAGTTGAAGACCGACGGCGACAAAAGCGACTAAGGCGCCGGCAATAAAAGCGCGGCTAATCATTTTTTTCGGTTCGGGATGGACATCCTCCTTAAGGAAGAAAATCAGCCAAGCAAAAGAAGGGAGAAGACCGAGAAAAATAAAAAATATAGACATATTACCATTTTTCTATCATCAATAATTTTTTATTTTTCACGGGTAATTGTTGATAAATTTCTTCGGTAATAAAAGGCATAAAAGGATGAAGAAGTTTGAGATTGGTCTTTAAAATTTCAAGCAAAAGGTATTGAGCCGCTTGGCGGTCTTTTTCATTATTTCCTTTAAGCCGCGGCTTCACTGATTCAATGATTTTATCGGCAAAAGTATGCCAGAAATAATGATAAAGTTTTTCAGCCGCCGCATAAAATTTGAATGATTCAATAAGTTTAGTGATTTCTTTTTTTAGTAATTCCAATTCTTTTAATTTCTTTTTATCGTAATCGGTTAATTTTGGTTTTGTCTGCGATTCAAAATCTTTTGTATTTATCAAGACAAACCTTGAGGCCTGCCAAATTTTATTGGCAAAATTCCGATAACCGCGAATTTTTTCTTCGTAAATTATCGGGTCATTGCCCGGAGCGTTGCCGACGAGCAAAGCCATCCGTAAAGCGTCAGCGCCGTATAAATCAATTACTCCTAACGGGTCAATAACATTGCCTTTTGATTTAGACATTTTTTGCCGGTCTTTATCGCGGACCAGGCCGTGAAGATAAACATATCTAAAAGGCGCTTTTCCGGTGGTATAAATTCCCAGCATTATCATCCGCGCCACCCAGAAAAACAATATATCCCAGCCGGTTTCCATCACTGAGGTGGGATAGAACTTTTTGAAATCGCTAGGCTTGGTAGTCATTAAAGTCGCGAACGGCCACTGGCCGGATGAAAACCAGGTGTCAAAAACGTCTTCCGTATTTTTTTCCGGAATTTTTATACCCCAAGGAATTTGGCGGGAAATATTCCAGTCGCGGATGTTTCTCATCCAGTGAAAGAAAATTTTTTCAAAACGTTTCGGAACAAATTTTATCTCGCCTTTTTTTACAGCCCGGACAGCTAAATCTCTTAAAGAGAAGTCACCTGATTTCGGTTTTTCGGTCATTTTAACAAACCATTGCTTATCTAAAATCATCGGCTCAATGATGGTGCCGCATTTATAACAAACACCGACATTGTGTTTGTAATTATGCTCGGTTTTTTTAGGGTCAAGCAATCCCTTTTTAATCATATCTTGGCTAATTTTTTCGCGCCCTTCTTTAATTTTCATGCCCTGATAAGGACCGGTATATTCATTAAGCCGGCCGAACTTATCAATAACTTGTTTTGGCGGAGGAATTTCGTTTTTGTGCCGCTGCCAGATTTCAAAATCAACCGGGTCATGAGCCGGGGTCACTTTAACCACACCAGTACCAAAATTCGGATCAACTGCTTCATCGCTAATTACTTTTATTTTCGCCAGTCCCCAAACTGTTTCAATTTTAATCTCCTGGCCAATGTATTTTTGATATCTTTTATCCTTAGGATTAACCGCCACCGCCGTATCGCCGAATTTCGTTTCCAAGCGAACCGTGGCTAATTCCAAAGGACCGTATTTTATATAATACAAGGGATCAATCCTTTCTTCATATTTTATTTCCACATCAGAAAGCGAAGTTTGATGTTTAGTGCACCAATTGACAATTCTTTGGCCCTGATAAACAAGGCCGTCTTCTCTCAATTTTTTGAAGGTTTGATAGACGATTTCCACAATATCTTTATCCAGTGTAAATTTTTCTCTTGACCAGTCGCAGGAAGCGCCTAATTTCCGCAATTGATTTTCCATTACTTTTTTATTTTTCAAAGTAAAATCTAAGATTTCTTTATAGAGCTGGCCCCTGGGGATTTTAAAGCGATTTCGACCCTCCTTTTCCAGTTTTTTGTCATAGACGACTTGAGTTTCAAAACCAGCATGGTCAGCTCCTGGGAGCCAAAGCGTTTTATCTCCTTTCATCCGGTGAAAGCGAATCATAATATCCTGCAAAGTGACAAAAACCGCATGGCCGAGATGAAGCGAACCATTGGCATTGGGTGGAGGCATTATAATACAAAAGCTTTTAGTTTTACTGGCAGGTAATTTATCCGGGTTGAAATAGCCGGACTTTTCCCAAAGTTGATAAATTTTATGTTCAACTTTTTTAGGATTATAAGGTTTATCGAATTGCTTCCACATAAACTTTTGTTTTACTGGGATCAGCGCCATAAAGATTAGGAGTTGCCGGCGCTGATATTTTCAAAGAATTAATATAGTTTCTGGTTTTGGGCCCGAAATAACCGGAGGCCGGAGAAATACCTGCTTTCTTTTGATATTGAATTAAGGCATTTTTAGTAAGAGAGTCAAAATAATCGGTTGGTTCCCGATTTAAAAACCCTTCTTCTTTAAGAAATTCTTGGAGTTTTTTAACATCTTCTCCTTTTGAGCCAATGGTTAAATCGCGAGTGAAATTATAGAGAGGAGTCATTTGAGATGGAGCCGTGATTAAAGAAATATTTTTAGGAAAATTAATTTTAAACGGTTTTTCTTCAAAGGCCTTAATATTTTCAAACTCGGTTTTCGAAGCGCTGATTTGGGCGCCGCTTTGGTTAAATAAAAATCCGATGATTCTGACTTTTGATAATCCAAAGGCATTATTGTTGGTTATAAATCCGCTTATAATTACTCCGGCTCCGTCCCGAGCCGTTGATTCGGTTTTTATTTCTCTGACTTGAAGGCTGGGTTTTGGAAATTCTTTGGCTGATTTCCATCTGATATCCGAAAAAGAAATCCCAACGTCTTTAATATTTTTAAAATTAATTTCAACCGGCTCAAAGAGATATTTTATCTCGCCGCTATAAATAAACGAATTTTTTGTCAAACTTTTAATTTTAACACCGCCGTCTCCGTAAATATCAAAAGTATAACTGAAATAATCGGCTCCCCAATTAAGATTAAGATTTCTAATTTCGACCGCCAGTATTGTTTGGTCGTCAGCCGGAAAATATTTTATCCAAGAAGATTCAGGCGGAATTAAAGTTTTAATTTCGCAAGCCGGACAAGGACCGCCGCAGTCAATGCCTAATTCTCCTTGGTTTTGGCGGCTGTCAAAACAAGTGGCTGCTGGTTTAAGCCAAAAAAGATAGATAATAAAAAGAATAAAGAAGAAAACCGCCAGATAACCAGCGCCATAAAGAATTTGTTTTACCAGACGTTTATCCATTTATTTTTTATAATATAACAAGGAAACAAAAAATGCCAGCAAACCCTACTTTCCCAATCGCCGAAGCAATTAGTATCATTGGGACCGCGCGCTTTCACTTCTCTGTTCGGAAAGGGAAGAGGTGGGTCACACGCAGTTAAATCACTGGCAAAATTATTCGTATGCTAATTATCCGAATTCTCAACCCTAATCGCTCACTTCGTTTCGCTAGACACTGATTTATACGGATTAAAGCGGATTTATACTGATTATTATCCGTATTTATCCGTTAAAATCAGTATTAATCAGTGTTAAAAATAAGCATTGGGTAGAGACAGTTTTGACTTATTAGTACTTCTTGGCTAAATCCGTTGCCGGACTTACACCTGAAGCCTATTAACGTGGTAATCTTCCACGAGTCTGAGACGCCTAATCTTGGGAGGGGCTTCACGCTTAGATGCTTTCAGCGTTTATCCCTTCCGAACATAGCTACCCGGCGCTTCACTTGGTAGCAAAGCCGGTAGACCAGAGGTTCGTTCAGCCTGATCCTCTCGTACAAAGGCCAACTTCCCTCAAGCGTCATCGCCTGCAGCAGATAGAGACCAACCTGTCTCACGCATAATCTATCTTATTACTAAGTAGTTGGACTATACCACCACCCTATTTTTCAATAGGGGATCAACGTATTAATAATTCTTAAAAGAATTATTTGTCCAATCAATTGGACAGTCTCTACGGGCCGAGCACATAATTCATTATGTTCTCGGTTCCCTCGGTATTATCCTATAAAAACAGGTTAAATTTTATAGGATTTCACCGATATGAGTTGATTTTTCAATCCGACATTACTGTCGGATGCCGCCGTGTGTACTCGATATAATAGTTCTTTTTTTTGACGGTCTGAACCCAGCTCGCGTGCCCTTTTAATTGGCGAACAGCCAAACGCTTCCGACCTTTTCCAGCCGGGCGCTAGGGCGAGCCGACATCGCTAGTAATCTATTATTACTAATAGTGTGGACTATATCTTCACCCGTCCGCCAGTTGGCGGATTAGGGGCTGACGTATAAATAAGAATAAAAATCCTTATTTTGTCCTTCAATAAATTCAGGACAAGTCTCTAAGGGGTTATAACTCAATTTTGTATTTCATCGAAGGAATTATTTTATCACCAATCAATTCTCGAAGTTTCGGCAATGATGAAGTCAAAAATCGTATTCGCCAATAACATTTATCTTTATTTAATTTCGTATCTAATCCCAATAATTTAAGTTTCGCTACCATTTTTTCTTGGTCTTCTAAACTATATTGCTGGGTATTTAGATAGAAATTTGACGAATTACATTTACTGCCGTCGTCCATAAACCAAACTGATAAAATTATTGGATTTAAGATTAAGTTATCAGGCACAATTTTCTTGCCGTTTCTATAAAATTCTTTCAATAAATTTGTTAATTCTGGTAATTGTTTTGTATAGAAACGATAAGCCAATCTATTGCCATTACCCTTTCTTATTTTGGGTGGCGAGCCCGCTACATTTTTTAGGGCAGAATATTTCCAATCTACATACTCTTTAGCTTTCAATGAATGATTTATTTCTAATAAAGCATTCTTTCTGCCAGGAAATATTCTTAGATATCCATCGCCCAAAATACAACCAATAATTATAGATTTTTGTAATTGAGTTAAACTTCCCACGGTATTGTCCATATAATAATTTTACCATATGGAGTCCACCGTTATAAGTCAGTACGGGTTCATTTTATTTTTGGTATGACATTGCTGTCATAGCACCCCAATGTCGTAGTTAAGGTGCCGAGCGTGGTCGTCGATATGGACTCTCGGACCACACCAGCCTGTTATCCCCGGGGTAGCTTTTATCCGTTGTCTTCAATCTTTCTATAAAGAATTGTCGGGTCACTAAGCTCTGCTTTCGCAGCTGCGCGGCTTGTAGGCCTTGCAGTCAAGCCGGCTTGTGCCTTTACGCGTCTTGCCCGATTTCCATCCGGGCTAAGCCGACCTTAATAGACTCCTCAGTTACTCTTTATGAGGATTCCGCCCCAGAAAAACTGCCCACCAGACACTGTCCCCAGATGTTTTTGCCACATAGGTTAGATTTTAAAATTTTGAAGATGGGTGTTTCATTGGTGAGTCCACCCCGACCGAAATCAGGGTTTCAATCTCTCCCCACT
>Ga0210053_1003025_pt1 | contig 13967 bp, 5 predicted proteins | sample CryGeymeta201512_FD_185467 | JGI IMG/M metagenome (GOLD analysis project Ga0210053, IMG submission 185467) | Groundwater microbial communities from Crystal Geyser aquifers in Utah, USA - Crystal Geyser metaG 2015-12 (SPAdes) (version 2) | ecosystem: Environmental > Aquatic > Deep subsurface >... | reverse complement strand
ATGGTCTGCGGCGTGCTCGGCCCCAAAAGCAACGCCCACGGCCCCAACGAGTTCCTGCATGTGCCCTACGCCAAAAAACTCACCGCAGCGGTGGCGCAGGTGATTGCGGCTGCGGCCTGGGTTTGAGCGCTCACCGGTGATCCAACAGCTGCATCAAGGCTTGGGGTTGGTTGCACCCAACCTTGCGCCAACGCTTCCAACTGAGTCAATGTTAGGGGTGGGGCGCAACGGTCTGCCGGTGATTCATTGCCGCGCAGGTTCTGCTGCCGAACGCTTGCCGGTTCAAGACTTGCTGCAATTGGAGCAACAAACGCAAACCCAGGAGGACTTGCGCCGCGTCGGCCTGTCTGTTTGACACCAATATCTGGTTGGCGGTGCTGTTCACGACGCATCCAGCCCATCAGTCTCACGCTATCGTCCGACGGAACGTTGTTTGCTCCATTCGATGCCTGGCATCAGGGACGCATTCGTCATTGGACGCACGCAGAAACATCTAGGTGTTCGGCTCTTTGCAGACAAAGACTGTAAGCAGTCACCGCGAGCCATATCCCCAGGTTTAAGGGCAATTTCGGTGCCGTACATCAACTGGGCTCATTAAATAATTCAAACTCCTTCTCCTGAAACTGAGCCCATGTTTCCCATAACACCACAGAAATTTGTTGTACCGTACCTCGCGCGTCACAATGGGGTCCAAAAGGAGATCGTCCATGACAAGGGAGTCAAGTCAATCGACAAAGGCTGGTACGCCTGAAGATTCTGCTGTTTCCGAGGTGCCTGCGCCAATAGTACGGTTGCAAATAAGCGCCGCGAAAAAACTGAACCTCGCAGACTTTCAGAACGCGGTACCCGCGTTGCTTGAGATGGCCGTGGTCAACGCCACGGCATCCCAGCTTACCGAGTTGACGATCCATCTGACTTCGGAACCCGCTTTCGTGAAACCACGAACGTGGAATCTCGATGCGGTCGGCTCTATGGAAAGCTATCACCTGCCTGATCTGGATGTCCGGCTAGACGGTGCATTGTTCTCGCGTTTGACCGAAGCCGAACCGGCGGTACTCCGGTTCGAACTCAGAAGTGCCATGCAACCAGACCTTGTGCTGGCCGCGCACGAATCGAATGTCGAACTGCTGGCTCGCAATCAATGGGGAGGAATCGGCAAACTGCCCGAAATGGTTGCGGCCTTCGTACAGCCCAATGACCCAGCCGTGGATCGCCTGCTTAAGGGGGCGGCCTTGTCTTTGCAGGCGGCCGACAAGTCGGGATCGATTGACGGCTACACCCATGGCTCCAAGCGGGCATGGGAACTGACATCGGCGATTTGGGCTGCGGTGCTCCAGCGCAAGCTCAACTACTCGCTGCCGCCCGCCAGCTTCGAGCACACCGGGCAAAAAGTCCGCAGCCCCAGTCAAATTCTGGACTCAGGCATTGCCACCTGTTTCGACTCCACGTTGCTGTTTGCAGCCTGCCTGGAACAAGCGAACCTGAACCCCCTGCTTGTCTTCACCAAAGGCCATTCCTTTGTTGGATTCTGGTTGCGCAACGAGGAGTTCTCAACAGCCGTCGTTGACGACATCACGGCGCTGCGCAAGCGACTCAAACTGCAGGAGTTGGTCGTTTTTGAAACCACCCTTGCAACTCAAGGACAACCGGTCAATTTCAGCCAAGCGATTGACAACGCCAACCGCCAACTTGCGGAAGAGGAAGAGGACAAGTTCGAGCTGGTTATTGACGTGAAGCGCGCCCGCATGTCGCGCATCAAACCGCTCGCCCAGGCCCAGGCCGTCGCAGACCCAGACCCAGACCCAGACTCGCTCGCCGTGGAGACTGAAGCCATCATGATCGAAGAAGCACCTGATCTGCTCGACGAGGTCGTGATCGAAACACCCACAGCCGAACTCGACCCCAAAGACCGGCTGGCTCGCTGGCAACGCAAGCTGCTCGACCTTTCGCTGCGAAATGCAATGCTGAATTTCAAGCTGGGAAAGAAGGCACTGATACTGGATGTGGCCGCACCAGCTTTTGAAGATACACTGGCAGAAGGGCAAACGATCAAACTGCTGCCCAGCCCAGAACTGATGCAGGGTCAAGACCCGCGAAGCCAGCAGTTGCACGAAGCCAGAAGCCTTGAAGACCTTCGCAAGGCTCATGCAGCCGATGCGCTGCATAGCCGCGAGGTGTTCATTCGACTGGAATCCCAAGAACTGGAAGTCCGTCTGGTCGAGCTATTCCGGGGTGCCCGCAACGCGATGCAGGAGGGCGGATCCAACACGCTCTTCGTCGCACTCGGTTTCTTGGTTTGGAGCCGCACTGACAAGCCGGACACCCGTGTCAAAGCCCCATTGATTTTGCTGCCCATCACCTTGAACCGCAAAAGTGCACGCTCGGGCTTCACGCTGCAGACGCATGAAGACGAAGCGCTGTTCAATCCAACGCTGGTCGAGATGCTGCGGCAAGACTTCCAGTTGGAGCTGGGTATTCCTGCTGGTGACCTCCCGCGTGATGAGTCCGGCCTGGACATCGCAGGCATCTGGAAGCGCGTGCGCAGCGCCATCAAAGACATACGGGGTTGGGAGGTCAGCGAAGACGTTGTGCTGTCGATGTTCTCCTTTGCCAAGTACCTCATGTGGAAGGACTTGGCTGATCGCACCGACGATTTGCGCAAGTCGGCAGTGGTGGCGCACCTGATCGACACGCCGCGCGAGCCCTACCCGTCCACAACGCCCTTCCCCGACGCGCGCAGATTGGACACCGACTACACACCTCAGAAGGTCTTCTGCCCTCTCCCTGCCGACTCATCCCAGCTTTCCGCTGTCATGGCCGCAGCCAACGGCAAAGACTTCGTGCTGATCGGGCCACCGGGTACCGGCAAGAGTCAGACCATTGCCAACCTGATTGCGCAGTGCCTGGGCGAAGAAAAACGTGTGCTTTTCGTGGCCGAGAAGATCGCTGCGCTGGATGTCGTCTTCCGTCGCCTGCGCGAAGTGGGACTCGGAGAGTTCTGCCTCGAACTGCATTCGAACAAGAGCCGCAAGATCGACGTGTTGAGCCAGCTCCAGAAATCCTGGGAATCCAAGGGTGAAGTGGACGCTGCCACCTGGGAAGCCAAGGCCCGGCAACTGGGGCAGGTGCGCGAACAACTGTCAACCTATGTTGAGCGACTTCATCAACGCCACGGCAACGGTTGGACGATCTTCAAAGCCATCGGGTGCGTCGTCGGCGGCGATACGTTGCCCCATCTGCAATTCAGCTGGGCCTCTCCTCGTGCGCACGATGAAGTTGCCCTGACCGAGCTTCGTGATCTCGCAAGCCGGTTGCAAGCCAATGCGGCGGCAGTCGGTCCCGATCAATTGTTGACCGGCGCGCTGGTGCCGGTGCACGTCACGGATTGGTCTGCCAAGTGGCAGCAGGTGATGGTCAGGTCTGCTCAAACGCTGCAGACCACCAGCCATGGTTTCCTGGCTGCAGCGCAAGGCCTGGGGCAAATGATCGGCATAGCATGGCCTGCGCTGCACCGGCAAGCCCGCTCATCCATCGGTGTGCTCGCCAAGGTCTTACTGCAAGCATCGAACCAAGATTGGAGTTTTTGCGCACTGCCGGAAAGCGATACCGTTTGTGCCGCACTGAAGTCCGGCAACGACTTGCTCGGCCAGCACCTCGAACTCTCTTCGAAATTGGCCGCACCTTGGTCGATTGAGCTGCAGACTCGCCTGACCCAGGCGCTCGATTTGCTCGACAAGCGCCGCAACCTGCACACGGAACTCGGAACGCCATGGCCCCCTGCCGTCAGCGACGAGATCGAGAGCGGTGTTAAGTGGATTGAAGAGATGGGCCAACTGCGCGCAAGCCTCTCCGTGAAGTACGGTGCCAGCGTGGGTCAGCTCAACGTGGCGCAGCTGCAGCGCGATTGGGCGAAAGCCGACAAGGCGTTCTGGCCGATGTCGTGGTTGGGCAAGCGTAAAGTGCGTGGCGCGCTGGACGCGGTCATCGAAGGCACTGGCGAGCCAAGTGTTGCCGAAGATCTGTCCGCACTCGTGCGTATCAAGAGCCTGCGCGAAGAGGTCCAACAATTGAACCCCGGCGCCGCCGCTGAAGACTTGTGGGCGGGGGTCAAGACCCGAACCGATCACGCCCGCAGCGCATTGAAGGCCAACGCCGCGTTGCATGCCGCGCGGATGCACAAACCCTTTTCCCTGGACGGTCTGGAGACTGCCACCGAAGGCTATTGCGGCGAACGCTGGACCCGCGAGGCCAAACGCCTGAAAGCCCTGCTGGACCTGGATCGCGGCCTGGCCGAGTGCTCATCGCTTACTGAAAGCAGCCAAGGGCTTTGGCGAGGCCACGACACCGACAGCGCGATGCTGCGGGCCGCGCTCGCGTTCGAGCGCAAATGCCTGAGCCTGAAGCAGAGGGGCACGCTGCAAACACCGCACCCGGATGTGGCTGAAGGGCGATGCGGATCCGCCTTGCGGAAACAGTATGCGATCTTGCAGACGCGCGGTGCGGTCGAAACCCGGCTGCTGTCCATGAGTGGCCTGGCTGCCGAATGCCCAGGTGTCTGGAATGCACTGGATACCGACCGCGATGGCATCGAGCGCGCGCTGAAGTTCCACACTTCACTGAAGGCTTGCCTGCTAGGCCTCGGGCTAGCGCCTTCTTTGCTTGCGCAGGCGCGGCGAAGCCTGCACCAGGTGCTGAGCACGCGCCGCGCAGAACTGAGCGACACGGCCTTGATCGGCCGGGCGAGTCACCAGGTACTGGCGCAGTTGGCAGAGATCAACGCGGCGACGGACCAGTTTTGCGACACCACCGCTCAGCCAGAGAACGTACGCCGCGCCTTCGCCGACCTTGCACCAGCCGAGTTGTCTGTTGCGGCTGCGCGGTTGGAGAGCGGTCACCATAGCCTGCACGCGTGGTGCGCCTGGCGCCACGCACAGACCGACGCACGCAATGCGGGCATTCCCGCGCTGGTGAGCGCAATCGAGGCGGGTGACCTGACCCCGGCGCAGGTGCCCACCGCATTCGAGGTGAACTACGCCCGCTGGTGGCTTTCTGAAGCGGTGGACGAAGACGAGGTACTCAAACGTTTTGTTTCTGCTGAGCACGAACTTCGCATCCAAGAGTTCCGCGCCCTGGATGACGAGTTCACCAAAATCTCCCGCGAATGGATACGGGCCAAGTTGTGTGCCAACCTGCCTGCTACCGACAGCGTCCAGCGCAACAGCGAGTGGGGCATCCTGCGCCACGAGATCACCAAGAAAAAGCAGCACAAGTCGATGCGCAAGCTGCTGCAAGAGATTCCTTCAGTGGTTCTGCGACTGACCCCATGCATGTTGATGAGCCCACTGTCGATTGCGCAGTACCTGGCGGCCGAGGCCAGCAATTTCGACCTGGTGGTGTTCGACGAGGCCTCTCAGATCCCGGTGTGGGACGCCATCGGCGCTATGGCGCGTGGAAAGCAGGTGGTGATGGTGGGCGACCCCAAGCAATTGCCGCCGACCAACTTCTTCGGCCGCAGCGACAGCACCGACGGTGACGATGACGTCGTGGAAGGCGATATGGAAAGCATCCTCGACGAATGCCTGGGTGCCAGCCTGCCCACGCGCAACCTGTCTTGGCACTATCGCTCTCGCCACGAAAGCCTGATCGCGTTCAGCAACCACCGCTACTACGGGGGTGGCCTTGTTACGTTCCCGTCGCCCGTCACCGACGACCACGCCGTCAGCTTCCACCTGGTGAATGGGCGCTATGAAAAAGGTGGCGCCCGCATCAACCAACCAGAAGCCAAAGCCCTTGTGATTGACCTGGTGAGCCGGCTCAAGCGCCCGGGCTTCCGAGAGTCGGGCCTGACCATCGGCGTGGTGACCTTCAACTCGGAGCAGCAGTATCTGATTGAAGACTTGCTCGACGAGGAGCGCCGCAAAGACCCCGGCTTGGAACCTTACTTCTCCGAAATGGAGCTCGAACCGGTGTTCGTGAAGAACTTAGAGAGCGTGCAGGGTGACGAGCGCGACATCATGTATTTCTCGATCACCTACGGGTCGGACATGGCCGGTGCCGTGTCGATGAACTTCGGCCCACTGAACCGCGACGGTGGCGAGCGGCGTCTGAATGTGGCGGTGACACGCGCCCGACACGAGCTGCGTGTGTTCTCCAGCCTGCGCGGCGAGCAAATAGACCTGTCGCGCACCAAGGCGAACGGCGTGCGCGACCTTAAGCACTTCCTGGGGTTTGCAGAATACGGATCGCGCGCATTGGCCGAAGCACACCACGGCAGCCACGCAGACTTCGAAAGCCCTTTCGAAGTCTGCGTGGCCACAGCGCTGGGCCGCAAAGGCTGGCAGGTGCACACCCAGATCGGCGCATCGTCGTTCCGAGTGGACTTGGGCGTGGTGCACCCCGACTTTGCGGGCAGGTATCTGGCCGGGGTGGAATGCGACGGCGCGACCTACCACCGCTCCGCCACCGCGCGCGACCGGGACAAACTGCGCGAGCAGGTGCTACGCGGTCTGGGCTGGGAGATCGTTCGCATCTGGTCCACCGACTGGTGGGTGAACCCTGGCGGTACGCTGGAGCGCTTGCATGCCGCGCTGACCGAGTTGCTCGAAAGAGACCGGGAGCGGCGCGCCAACGAAACCGAGGCGCTGCCCAACGAAGCAGTTCCCGAACCGGGTGACCACGAAGCAACGCCCAGTTTCCATAAGATCAACGAGACCAATTCCGCCATTACGCGTGTATCAGCAGGCCTCCTGCCAGCAGCTGCGGAACCCAACCAGGAGACAGCGAAAACACCGATCGATGCGGCCTACGCCGGGTCGGCATCCACTCAGTCAACGCCTGGTCTTCGAGACAGCGATGTCCAAAGGGATTGCCACTTCCAGGCATCGCAGCCTACCGAGGCGGTGCCACCCGGCGTCATCGCTGCCGACCTGTTTTACGAGTCCGTCTACGTCGATGTGTTGCAGCCGATGGTGGAGTGGGTCGTACAACGTGAGGGACCGGTAATGGATGCTGTGCTGGCACGACGCATTGCAAGGGCACATGGGTTTCAGCGCACGGGAAGCCGGATTCAGGAGCGAGTGGAGCAGATCGCGCGGAGGCTCTTCAAGACCACGGAGGAGGCAGGTGGCACGTTCTACTGGCCAACTGAGATGGAACCATGCGTCCAGGTGTCTTATCGATGGCCAACCAACGATGACAGCACGCGAAGTGTTGAAGAAATCTGCGAAGCGGAACTGCTGTCATTGGCTCGGTTGGTAATGCTGCGGGGACACTCTGGGCAAGAAGCAATGATCGTTATGGCGCGCGAACTTGGCTTACAAAGATTGCGCGAGGCAAGTCGTGGCCGACTTGAAGGAATCCTTCTGAAGTGCGGCGAATCAAAATGATGTTCGAAAAATTGGAGGTCGATCCATGAGCGTTGGAAGTTAAGCCGCGTGTTGGCGCAACGCCATCTCGTGCTCTTGTAATGTCTGCAGCTTCGCGCCTAATGCCGCATCGATCTGGCAACAGAACACTATCACCCCAGCGGCAACGATGACCGCCCAGTTTGTAACCCGAATCAAGGCCGCCTAAAGCGCGGCTGCTGCGCCTGCCAGTGGCGCGCATCTAACCGTTCCAGTCGCACTGTGCCGCCGGTGGAGGGCGCATGCACAAAGCGGCCGCCGCCGACGTAAATGCCGGCATGGTTGGCGATGGTGGACTTGCCAAACAACACCAGGTCTCCGGTCTGCAAAATCTCTTGCGGAATGCTGCGGCCCCAGAAAGACAGCTCAGCCGTGGTGCGCGGCGGCTTGATACCGGCGCGGCTTTGGTACACGTGGCCAATCAGGCCGCTGCAGTCAAAACCGGTCTCTGGCGTGTTGCCGCCGTAGCGGTAAGGCGTGCCCACCAAGCCCAGCGCATACAGGGTTACGTCGTTGGCTTGCTCGGTATTGAGGCGGCCGGGCACAGGATCAAAAATTTCCGCGGCGGACGTGGACTCGGAAGGCAGCGGGACGCTGCCGCAACCTACGAGCGCAGCCGCCAGAAGCAGCGCTTCCAGAATGCAGCCAAACCGCCTGTTTCTATTGTTGATTTTTTTAAACAAAATAGGCCTATAGCCCATGTAAATAAAGGGTTTTGTGCTCACAATTTTTCAGTCTCTCCGGTCTTGGGTTGCCATTTCATCAGGCGTTTTTCAACCCGCCCGACCAGGCTGTCAAGCACCAGCGCAAAAGCGGTCAGCACCACAATGCCGGCCATCACGGTGTTGATGTCAAAACTGCCCTCGGCCTGCAAAATCAAATAGCCCACGCCCTGGCTGGAGCCCAAATACTCGCCCACCACCGCCCCCACAAACGCTAGCCCAACGCTGGTGTGCAAGCTGCTGAAGACCCAACTGGTGGCGCTGGGCAAATAAACATGGCGCAGCAACTGGCGCGCGTCGGCCCCCAGCATGCGGGCGTTGGCCAGCACCACCGGGCTGACTTCTTTGACACCCTGGTAGACGTTGAAAAACACGATGAAAAACACCAGCGTCACGCCCAGCGCCACCTTGGAGCCCATGCCCAGGCCGAACCAGACGCTGAAGATGGGCGCCAGAATGATGCGCGGCATGGCGTTCATGGCCTTGATGTAGGGCTCCAAAATGGCGGACGCCATGGGGGCCAATGCCAGCCACAACCCACCGCCCAAGCCCAGCCCGGCACCAATGGCAAAGGCCATCAGGGTCTCGGCCAGCGTCACGCCCAGGTGTTGGTAGATGTCGGCATCCGTCACAAACCAGGCCCAGACGCGGCTGGCCATTTTGAGTGGCTCGCCAAAGAAAAACGCCGCCTGGGTGTCGTTGTCGAACATCATTGGCGGGATCAGGCCGGGCGTGGTCATGACGTGCCAAAAGGCGAACAGCGCCATCAGCAGGCTGAGTTGCCAAAGCCACAGGTTGCTTGTTTTGGGTTTGAAGAATTTCCACATGGTTGAGCATTATTGTTTAACGTGAAACAACGCCTACAGCCGACAAGAATGGCGTGTCGTAGGGTCGACTTCAGTCGGCCATGGCGGGTTGAAACCCGCCCAACGCAGGGCACGCATGTTTCATGCTTTGGGGTGTCCTTGTTGAACATGGATGTTAGAAGTGCAAAACGCTGTGTGTTTGAACCCGCGCAGTGGGCAATATTGGCGGTCTCCTCATACTGTTGTACCAGAAATCGTCGACCGCCAATACCGGCCGCTGCGCTGGACATTGCTGTTGATCGCTATTGCCACTGTCTTTCCTGCCACACCGTCTAGCAGGGTGACCGGTGGGGCTGACCCCCCGATTTCTGGTACCCCCGTATGAGGGGGCGGCTCCACCGGTCGCCCTGCGGATCAACAGCGCGCATTGCGCAAAAATACAAACCTACGGAGCCCGTCACCTCACGCCGCCTTCAACTGTTGCGCATAGCCTTTGAGCACTTCCTCGCGCAGCACCGCCCAAATGGCGGCATGCAGCTCCAGAAAGCGCGGGGTGGTTTTGATCTCGGCCACATCACGCGGGCGCTCAACATCGATCAAGAAGTCACCTATCGGGTGGCTGCCTGGCCCAGCGCTCATCACCACCACGCGGTCAGAAAGCGCAATCGCCTCGTCCAGGTCATGGGTGATGAACAGCACCGCTTTCTTCTTCGCCTGCCAAATGTCGAGCAACTCGTTCTCCATCAGTTGTCGCGTCTGGATGTCCAGCGCAGAGAAAGGCTCGTCCATCAGGATGATGTCGGGGTCCAGCACCAGCGTTTGCGCCAGGCTCACCCGCTTGCGCATGCCGCCGCTCATCTGGTGCGGGTAGCGGTCGCCAAAACCGCCCAAGCCGACGCGGCGCAACCATTCATTGGCCTGGGTCGCCGCTTGCGCTTCGGGAACCCCGTGAAACTGCAAACCGGCAGCCACATTGGCCAGCGCGGTGCGCCAGGGCATCAGGCTCTCGGCTTGAAACATGTAGCCGGCGCGGGTGTTAACACCATTCAGCGGCTGGCCAAACACGCGCACGCTGCCGGTGCTGGGCGCCAGCAGCCCGGCCCCCACGTTGAGCAGCGTGCTCTTGCCGCACCCGGTGGGCCCGACGACGCTGACGAATTCGCCCGCGCCCACCGTCAGGCTCACGTCCTGCACAGCGGTGTAGCGCTGGCCGGGGTCGTGGCGGGCGGTGAAGGTGCAGGCCACGCCCTGCAAATCAAGCGCCGCTGTCATCTCAGCCTTTGGGGTATTTGGCGTTGGCTTTTTTCACGAAGGCGTTGGTGTAGACCGCGTTCAGGTCAAGCTTGGCCGCGGCAATCTTCGGGTTCACGCTGGCCAGTGCCCTGAAAGCGGTTTGCGGGCCTTTTTCCGGGATCATGCCGTCGGGTGACAGCGCGCTTTTGGCGGCAATGAAGGCATCGATGTAGACCGCGCGGTCGCCCAGCAAAAAGCCTTCTGGCACCGTCTTGATGATGTCAGCGGCACCGGCTTGCTGAATCCATTTGTCGGCGCGCACCATCGCGTTGGTCAAGGCTTGAATGGTGTGGGGTGCCTTGTCCAGCAGCGCTTGCGGCGCGTACAGACAGCCCGCGGGCATGGGGCCACCAAACACTTTTTCGGAATCACTCGTTTTGCGTGTGTCGGTGATGATTTTCAAATCGCCCGAGCGCTGCAGCAGCGTGATGACCGGGTCAAGGTTGCTCATGGCATCGATCTGGCCGCTGCGCATGGCGGCGACTGCGCCGTTGCCGGTGCCAACCCCGATGAAGCTGACATCGCTGGGTTTGATGCCCGCTTTGGTCAGCACAAAATTGGCCATCACATTGGTCGAGCTGCCCGGGGCCGACACACCGATCTTTTTGCCCTTGAGGTCGGCCACGCCCTTGAAGTTGGGCAGGGTCTTGGGGTTGATGCCCAGCACGATTTGCGGTGCCGCACCTTGCAATACAAAGGCACGCATGGCCTGACCCTTGAACTGCATGTTGATGGTGTGCTCAAACGCACCCGAGACCACGTCCGCACTGCCGCCCACCACCGCTTGCAGGGCTTTGGAGCCGCCAGCAAAATCGACGATGGTCACGTCCAGCCCCTCAGCCTTGAAGTAGCCCAATTGTTCGGCAATGGTCAGCGGCAGGTAATACAGCAGGTTTTTGCCGCCCACGGCAATGGTCACTTTGGGCTTTTCAAGCGTTTGTGCGCTGGCCCAAAGGGGCAGCAGGCTGGTTGTGGCGGCTGCAGCAGCAGTGATGAGTTGTCTTCTTTGCATGGGTTTGTCTCCAATTATTATGAATGCATGGCACAAGATGCCACTTGAATGATAGCCGGATGACTGCACGGCAGGAACCACTAAACTGAGCCCATGCAAGGACAACTTTTCAGCCAAGATTTTTTGATGCGTGGCGTGCGGGAGACCTCTTCTTGGCAGGCGTTTTCAGATGTTGAATACTTTAAATTTGAGAGCGCTCTGCACAGTATCTATAAGGGTCTGAGCACTGAATCTACCGTCAACGAGGCACAAACCGAAGCCTTGGTGATCAACAAGGTACTGGTTGAACTGGGCTGGGGCGACGACTTTTTGCCGCAGGTGAACCTGTCAGGCAAACGCCGCGAAGACGTGCCCGACTGCCTGCTGTTTGCCGACACCGCACACAAAGACTTGGCTCGGGCCGAGAACAAGGACGACCGGTGTTACCGCCACGGCCTGGCCATTCTGGAAGCCAAGCGCTGGCTGCGCCCGCTGGATCGGGGCGACGCTTCTGAGCCCACCGACCCCAACGCACCGTCGAGCCAGATGCTGCGCTACCTGAGCCGCGCCGACGTGGTGTCAGACCGGGCGGTCAAGTGGGGCATGCTGACCAACGGCAATGTCTGGCGGCTGTATTGGCAAGACGCGCGCAGCCGCTCCGAAGAATTTTTTGAAGTCGATGTGGCCGCTGCGCTGGGCATTCAGGGCATCCAGCGCGAGCCCGATGACTTCGCCCCGGCGCACGCGCTGCGGCTGTTTTTCATGTTCTTCCGGCGTGGCGCGTTTTTGCCACAAGACTGGGACAACACCGGCCGCACTTTCCACGCCTACGCGCTCAACGAGGCGCGACTGTATGAAGAAAAGGTCTCGCAAGACCTGGGCGCGCGGGTGTTTGCCGACATCTTTGCGCAACTGGCCGATGCGCTGGCGCGTGGTGATCTGCATGCTGTGACCTTTGATACCGGTTTTGGCCAGTTCAAGCGCCCCAAATTTACCCCCGAGTACTTGGACGAAGTGCGCGAAGCCGCGCTGGTGTTGCTCTACCGCCTGCTGTTTTTGTTTTACGCAGAAGACCGTGGCCTATTGCCCGTGCGCGACGAGCGCTATGCAGAATATAGCGTGCGGCGCATCCGTGAAGCGGTGCGCGACAAGGTGGATGCGGGCGGCAAGTTCTCCAGCACGATCGGACATATCTGGCTGCACCTCAAAGGCACCTTCACGTTGATCGACCAGGGCGACGATGACATCGGCATGCCCGCCTACAACGGCGGCCTGTTCAACCGCGCCCGCTCGCCGCTGCTGGAGCGCACCAACGTCCCTGACAAAGTGATGGCGCCGATCATCGACGCGCTGTCGCGCCGCACCGAAGACCTGATGTCCGCCGGGTCGCCCCAAGGACTGAACGTCCCCTCGGGGGGCAGCGTGCTACACGCAGTGAGCAAGCGTGGGGGCGAACGGTCCGCCGGCTGGATTAACTACCGCGACCTGGCCGTGGCGCACCTGGGCGGCATTTACGAGCGGCTGCTGGAATACAGCCTGGTGCACGAGGTGCAGGCCAAAGACGATTACAAAGACAAGCCCGAGATCAACCGCCTGACCGCGCTGCCCGCCAGCTTTGCCCGCAAAGTGTCAGGCGGCTACTACACACATGACGACCTGGTGCGCCTGAACCTGCGCGAATCGGTGGGCGTGCTGGCACAGCAGCGGCTCGATACCTTTGAATTGCACCTGCAAAAGTGGGCCAAAAAAACCGCACTCAACCCCGGCCACTGGGACACGCTGGATGCGCTCGACCCGGCCAGCCAGATGCTGACCCTGAAATGCTGCGACCCGGCCATGGGCAGCGGCCACTTTTTGGTAGCGCTGGTTGACTTTTTGGCTGACCGCGTGTTGGAGGCCATCGCCACCGCCACCCTGCACGTCAACGTCCAGCCCTGGGCGGCGCACCTGGCAGAGGGCGGCAAGCCGTGGAAGAGTCCGGTGCAACAACGCATCGCGGCCATTCGCCAAAGCATCAAAGCCACCGCCAAAGAACACGGCTGGGCCGTGACTGACGCACAGCTCGACGACCGCCACATCGTGCGGCGCATGATTCTCAAAAAATGCATCTTCGGCGTGGACAAAAACCCCATGGCCGTGGAGCTGGCCAAAACCGCGCTATGGCTGCACACCTTCACGGTGGGCGCGCCTTTGAGTTTTCTGGACCACCACCTGCGCGTGGGCGACAGCCTGCACGGCGAACAACTGCCGCAGGTGCAAAAAGGCCTGCAAAACCTAGGTGCCCTGCTGCTGCAAAGCGAGTTCAACCGCCTCACCCTGGCCGCCAAAGCCATTGCCCAGGTGGCCGACCTGACCGATGCCGACATGGCCGAGGCGGCGTTGTCCAAACAGCTCGCGGCTGAGGCTGCCTCGCAGGTGGCCCCGATTCACGCTGTGCTGGACTTCTGGCGGGCGCTGCGCTGGCTCATTCCCGGCTGGCCGGTGACCAAAGTCAGCCAGTTAGCCACCCTGCTGAAACTGCCCAAGAAGGAACAAGACCGCCAGGCGGGTCTGGCCGCTGGCCAGTACCCTGAATACGCCGCCTTGCTCAAACTGCTCGAGCCCGGGCAAAACCTGGTCGCCATTCTGGGCGTGGGTCGGCTCGACGGTGAAGACGCCGCCAGCCAGGCCGCCAACGCGTTGATTGAGCGGGCGCGCGCGCTGGCCGCGCGTGAAACCTTCTTTCACTGGTGGACCAGTTTCCCCACCGTGT
>Ga0210053_1002992_pt1 | contig 14074 bp, 8 predicted proteins | sample CryGeymeta201512_FD_185467 | JGI IMG/M metagenome (GOLD analysis project Ga0210053, IMG submission 185467) | Groundwater microbial communities from Crystal Geyser aquifers in Utah, USA - Crystal Geyser metaG 2015-12 (SPAdes) (version 2) | ecosystem: Environmental > Aquatic > Deep subsurface >... | reverse complement strand
AGAAGTCTATATTCGTTTAAATCGTACTATGTAGTATGGAAACCTTCGTCTTTTTCTTGGTTTATTTGTTCCCATCTTCTGTTTAAATCGTACTATGTAGTATGGAAACGGTATAAAGGCGAAGCAATGGCTGACGCACGGCTGAAGTTTAAATCGTACTATGTAGTATGGAAACAAAACAAACATAATGAAAAATATGGAAGCAAGCGTGGGGTTTAAATCGTACTATGTAGTATGGAAACCTGATGATGTCAAAAAACTCTTTGGCACGGGGAGTTTAAATCGTACTATGTAGTATGGAAACCTCTCTGCGAGCGTATCGAAGATATCGGGAGTATGGGTTTAAATCGTACTATGTAGTATGGAAACTGCTGTGAGCGATTACAAACGCAAATAATTCTTTCGGTTTAAATCGTACTATGTAGTATGGAAACATTATCCACCTTTTATTTATTTAATTTATATTAATAATGTTTAAATCGTACTATGTAGTATGGAAACCTTTTTTAAAAAACTTGACACATAAAACGACACTGGGTTTAAATCGTACTATGTAGTATGGAAACCATAGTACGATTTAAACAAGTTCTCACCCAGGAAAAAAGTTTAAATCGTACTATGTAGTATGGAAACCTCGAGACCATCAGTATTTTGAATGCGCATACAGAGAGGTTTAAATCGTACTATGTAGTATGGAAACTCGATGAGCGGGTGGAGGTTCTGCGTGCCTGTGCGAGTTTAAATCGTACTATGTAGTATGGAAACTATTTTTCAAAGTTATGACTTCCTTTGGGTGCCATTTGTTTAAATCGTACTATGTAGTATGGAAACCAAAATATATGTTGTTTTTGAAAATACGGCGGTTGAAGGTTTAAATCGTACTATGTAGTATGGAAACCGTGATGAAGTATGTTACGAAGGAATTCGCCAACATGTTTAAATCGTACTATGTAGTATGGAAACTAAATGACATCAACTCGAAAGACACGGTCAAAAGGGTTTAAATCGTACTATGTAGTATGGAAACAGGCAGAAGGTGCAGACATATTTCAGGGGGATGTTTGGGTTTAAATCGTACTATGTAGTATGGAAACGGTGTAGGTATATTATCAAAAAATCCGATAATAACAGTTTAAATCGTACTATGTAGTATGGAAACTTTTTGAGCGACCTGTATTTTTCGATGTAATCCGAGTTTAAATCGTACTATGTAGTATGGAAACTCGTGAAGAAATTGTGAAGAAATTGTGAAGAAAATAGTTTAAATCGTACTATGTAGTATGGAAACCAAAATATATATGGTTTTTGAGAGTGTATCTGTTGAGTTTAAATCGTACTATGTAGTATGGAAACTAGCATTCACCCAAGAATATCTTCCTATGTTTGCCAGTTTAAATCGTACTATGTAGTATGGAAACAAAGAAGGCACATCTATTCGTTTGAAGCTTGGGGCAGTTTAAATCGTACTATGTAGTATGGAAACTATTCTTTTTTCATCGTTGTTTTGTTTATATTATTGTTTAAATCGTACTATGTAGTATGGAAACCTCCAAATCTTGCACGCACCCCAAGCGTATATTTCTCGTTTAAATCGTACTATGTAGTATGGAAACATTTCTTCGTCCGAGAGAGTATCTATATTGTTTGATGTTTAAATCGTACTATGTAGTATGGAAACATTTCTTCGTCCGAGAGAGTATCTATATTGTTTGATGTTTAAATCGTACTATGTAGTATGGAAACAGAGTATAACTAAATACGGGAGAATATTTGATACTATGTGTTTAAATCGTACTATGTAGTATGGAAACCAAATAGCGAGACAGGAAATAATACCGTTCCAGACGTTTAAATCGTACTATGTAGTATGGAAACGTCTTGCTCATAATTATATATTATATCCTGAAAAAATGGTTTAAATCGTACTATGTAGTATGGAAACGTTTTTTCCTCTTCCGACAGGAATGAAAAGAAAAAAGTGTTTAAATCGTACTATGTAGTATGGAAACGAATAGGGTTTCTTCCGAAAAAAACCATTGCACTTTTGTTTAAATCGTACTATGTAGTATGGAAACTGTCCACACTCACATTTTTTGTCATCTTCCTTTTCGGGTTTAAATCGTACTATGTAGTATGGAAACAATAAAAAGAGAAAACGACACAGGAAAATAAAAAAGTTTAAATCGTACTATGTAGTATGGAAACTCCCTGTGCCGAATGTTTTTTTGACGTCATCAGCCGTGTTTAAATCGTACTATGTAGTATGGAAACTGCATTCTGAAACCACACCCAGGACAAGTTATACTGGTTTAAATCGTACTATGTAGTATGGAAACCTTACGACGATATTATTACAGATTTAATAGGTTATTGTTTAAATCGTACTATGTAGTATGGAAACTTTTTTTCTTCATTGATGTTCTTTTCTTTTTCCTGTGTGGGTTTAAATCGTACTATGTAGTATGGAAACCGAATAAACCTATCCCCGTTAGTATTGGATTTTTTGTGTTTAAATCGTACTATGTAGTATGGAAACAAAAACAACTTGATGACTTTGAACTGCCTACCGACTGTTTAAATCGTACTATGTAGTATGGAAACTTTCACCTGCTGCGTTTTCACGCCACACTCCTACCGGTTTAAATCGTACTATGTAGTATGGAAACCGATTTGAGGATTGAGACATCCGTCTCCATGTATGCTGTTTAAATCGTACTATGTAGTATGGAAACAGTTATTGATAGTATTAAGCGTAAAATTCCGTAGGAGGTTTAAATCGTACTATGTAGTATGGAAACTTAGGCTAATGGCGTTTTTTTTGTTCGCTTCGATATGTTTAAATCGTACTATGTAGTATGGAAACAATGTTCGGAAGGTTTTCAATATGTTGACAGAGTGTGTTTAAATCGTACTATGTAGTATGGAAACTTCATTTTTCTTAATTTCCGTTCAAGCGATGCCTTCGTTTAAATCGTACTATGTAGTATGGAAACTTTTTTTCTTTTGTTAAACCTCCTAATTTGCACACTAGTTTAAATCGTACTATGTAGTATGGAAACGTGTTTTTTCGCATAGCGTGTTTCAGACTATTGACGGTTTAAATCGTACTATGTAGTATGGAAACGTAGAACTCGCTGTGTCCTTTTTTTTTATTTTTGCGGTTTAAATCGTACTATGTAGTATGGAAACCCCTGGCGTCAGCCATTGATTCACCTCGGTAGCGGTCAGTTTAAATCGTACTATGTAGTATGGAAACTTTTTCTCCGACACCCCCGCTGGACGGGAAGGTATAGGGTTTAAATCGTACTATGTAGTATGGAAACTGATCAAAGCTTGCGAAGAAATGTACAAAATAAAAGGGGTTTAAATCGTACTATGTAGTATGGAAACTAAAAATATAACAATTTCTGATGATGAAGAAGCTTTGTTTAAATCGTACTATGTAGTATGGAAACTTTGCACTGAAAAAACAGATAAGAGTATAACACATTGTTTAAATCGTACTATGTAGTATGGAAACCACAAAGAAAGGCAGGAAGAATGGGTTTCTTTTGAAGGTTTAAATCGTACTATGTAGTATGGAAACCTATAACTAATAGCTACTGAATTAAAGGGAATGCGGTTTAAATCGTACTATGTAGTATGGAAACTAGAAGATTCGCAGGGACAAATAAATTCGTTGATAAAGTTTAAATCGTACTATGTAGTATGGAAACTCTCTTTTTCATCGACGGTATTTTTTCGGAAGAAATTGTTTAAATCGTACTATGTAGTATGGAAACGTAGAACTCGCTGTGTCCTTTTTTGGAACTCGCTGGTTTAAATCGTACTATGTAGTATGGAAACTCATAATATCTTGAATACTCGTGTTTGGATTGGCCATGTTTAAATCGTACTATGCAGTATGGAAACTTTTTGAGGAAATAACCCGCAAGCAAGTATATCAGCGTTTAAATCGTACTATGTAGTATGGAAACGAAGAAATCATATGTGTGGAAGAAAGAGTTGAAGTAGTTTAAATCGTACTATGTAGTATGGAAACATTTTCTCAAAAAAAATACGGTCGATGAAAAAGAAAGTTTAAATCGTACTATGTAGTATGGAAACGCCACATCGCTGGCTGTATAGAGTAGAGGAATATATTGTTTAAATCGTACTATGTAGTATGGAAACTGCTTCAGTTTGGAAGAAACCTTTTGATATTATACCGTTTAAATCGTACTATGTAGTATGGAAACAAAGTGTGCCGATAGTCCTCAGAAGTATTATAATAGTTTAAATCGTACTATGTAGTATGGAAACTATTTCTGTTCCGAGAAATATATTTGAAATGGATGTATGTTTAAATCGTACTATGTAGTATGGAAACCTGCGAGGGAACTGCACCCACGCCTGCTTCTATGTTTGTTTAAATCGTACTATGTAGTATGGAAACCTTTTTTTTGGAAAAAAAAAGGTAACCAAAAAAAACGTTTAAATCGTACTATGTAGTATGGAAACTATTATATGCTTTTCAAGAGTTTTTCTATTATTTTTGTTTAAATCGTACTATGTAGTATGGAAACCTGGTCTGAAATGGTATTATTTCGTGTATTTTTTCATGTTTAAATCGTACTATGTAGTATGGAAACTTACACCGCCACGGAAATACTCGTGTAATAATATTGTTTAAATCGTACTATGTAGTATGGAAACGGAGCAGAAGTAAATAAGGAACGATGTTTGATATAGTTTAAATCGTACTATGTAGTATGGAAACTATGTGAAAAGAGATACAGCCCTACCGCTATTGCCCGTTTAAATCGTACTATGTAGTATGGAAACTCTGGAGGGTCGACTATTCCAAAAAGACCAATCGCTGTGTTTAAATCGTACTATGTAGTATGGAAACTAAATTGAATTGTTATATATCTTGCTGTTGTTTGTTTAAATCGTACTATGTAGTATGGAAACAGATAGAGCTCAAGACCAAAAAAGTTGGGAATACTATGTTTAAATCGTACTATGTAGTATGGAAACTGGAAAAACAATAGGAGTATGAAAAAACAAAAAAAATGTTTAAATCGTACTATGTAGTATGGAAACCATGTATCTTTTTCTTTTGTTGCGTAGAAAAATGATGTTTAAATCGTACTATGTAGTATGGAAACAATTTAAACAAAAAACCAATAAACAACGCAACAATGGTTTAAATCGTACTATGTAGTATGGAAACTTCATTGCCTTTCCAAAACCTTCTAGCGAAGCATTAGTTTAAATCGTACTATGTAGTATGGAAACTCCAGACAACTGATTTTGAAACAAGTGAAATAGATTAGTTTAAATCGTACTATGTAGTATGGAAACTCACAACGGTGGAAAGAAATCGGTGCGGAGAAATACGTTTAAATCGTACTATGTAGTATGGAAACTATTCTTCGAAAATGAAAATATCCGCCCGCAATCATGTTTAAATCGTACTATGTAGTATGGAAACCTTTTTTTTGAAAAAAAAGTAACCAAAAAAACTATAAAGTTTAAATCGTACTATGTAGTATGGAAACTAATAATAACCAATAAAATGGTATACAGAAAAACAAAGTTTAAATCGTACTATGTAGTATGGAAACCTTTTTCGGTGGTAGTATATGATTGAATTGCAGAGGAGTTTAAATCGTACTATGTAGTATGGAAACTTCTACCAAGGTGGAGAATGAGGATAAGTGGAAGAGGTTTAAATCGTACTATGTAGTATGGAAACCAGAAATTACGGCAAACCCGAACATGTCGATACAAGAGTTTAAATCGTACTATGTAGTATGGAAACCATATTTCATCACATACTCAAAAATATTCACATCTCGGTTTAAATCGTACTATGTAGTATGGAAACTTTTGCGGCTTTTCCTCATCCTTTTCAGGGGCACCGTTTAAATCGTACTATGTAGTATGGAAACCAAAACACTGGGTCGTCAAATGAAATCTTCGATAAAGTTTAAATCGTACTATGTAGTATGGAAACTCGAAACTTATGAAGGACGATGTGTTCGAGATTGAAGTTTAAATCGTACTATGTAGTATGGAAACTTTTCTTTTTCTACAACTGATATTGACGCATAATCTGTTTAAATCGTACTATGTAGTATGGAAACTTTTTCAACGAGGGCACATCAATCAGATTGAAGTTAGGTTTAAATCGTACTATGTAGTATGGAAACCTGACAAGAGTGCGACTGTTTTTTTCGGCAAATACCGTTTAAATCGTACTATGTAGTATGGAAACCTGTTAGGAGCAAATCTGTGTCCGAGTTGTTAAGCACGTTTAAATCGTACTATGTAGTATGGAAACTAATAGGGATAGGGTATCTCCCGAAAAAAACAGTCGGTTTAAATCGTACTATGTAGTATGGAAACCCGTTTTCCGTTATTGTGTATGTTATCCCTTCTTTTGTTTAAATCGTACTATGTAGTATGGAAACGGAGAATGGTGTGAAAACTCTCATGGTGAAGTGATAGGGTTTAAATCGTACTATGTAGTATGGAAACACGAAGACCCGCCGAATACGAAAAATGACTGCTGAGTTTAAATCGTACTATGTAGTATGGAAACCAACACCTCTGAGGACATCACTCAGGTGTTCAGTACGTTTAAATCGTACTATGTAGTATGGAAACTATTACAACTATGTAGTATGGAAACTGCTAAATTTGTTTAAATCGTACTATGTAGTATGGAAACTAACACGTCCGAGGACATCACCAAGGTGTTCAGCACTGGGTTTAAATCGTACTATGTAGTATGGAAACGAGACCGTGCCCGATTGGTTCCTCACCTTCCCAGAGCGTTTAAATCGTACTATGTAGTATGGAAACTCGAGGGGTATAAAGCGGAGCTGTGGAAAGAGGCGTCGTTTAAATCGTACTATGTAGTATGGAAACGCTTTTTGCGCGGCGAGATGTTTAAATCGTACTATGTTTAAATCGTACTATGTAGTATGGAAACGATTGTGGGCTCTACCGACCATATCGTCCCCAAAATCGTTTAAATCGTACTATGTAGTATGGAAACTTGAAATCGCAGAACAGTATATTTACACTTCGAAAAGGTTTAAATCGTACTATGTAGTATGGAAACAATACCCTGGTAACATCGTCGGCCGTATTGTAAAATTGTTTAAATCGTACTATGTAGTATGGAAACAATACCCTGGTAACATCGTCGGCCGTATTGTAAAATGTTTAAATCGTACTATGTAGTATGGAAACTGGGAGTCCGAAAAAAATATCCTGACATCGTGGAGCCGTTTAAATCGTACTATGTAGTATGGAAACCAGGCCAAAGGTGCGAGAGTGCATGGTCGTGTCTGGTCGGTTTAAATCGTACTATGTAGTATGGAAACCTTTTTGTCTGGACTGTGCTTCGCAAAAGACTTTTTTGTTTAAATCGTACTATGTAGTATGGAAACCTCGGCCATTTTTTGAAGAGCAAGCCTCTCATGACGTTGTTTAAATCGTACTATGTAGTATGGAAACTCGCCCTCCGCCACTTGACGGCTGAGTGTAATACCTAGTTTAAATCGTACTATGTAGTATGGAAACTTCTGTGTGGCCACAGTCTTGGCCTCCGCCATTCTGAGTTTAAATCGTACTATGTAGTATGGAAACAGAGGAACAACGAAAGGGAAAAATAGTGTTGGATATAGTTTAAATCGTACTATGTAGTATGGAAACTGATGATAATATGACGATATTATGATGATAATATGAGTTTAAATCGTACTATGTAGTATGGAAACGGAAAAAAAGATAACCAAAAAAAACTAAATAATACGTGTTTAAATCGTACTATGTAGTATGGAAACTATTTGATATAATGAAAAATAAGAAAAATAACAAAAGTTTAAATCGTACTATGTAGTATGGAAACGTGTAAAATACCTTAAGTTTGATTTTAGGGCAATTTTGTTTAAATCGTACTATGTAGTATGGAAACTTTTGTGTTGGGTCTTTGTTTTGCGAAGGACTTGTTTGTTTAAATCGTACTATGTAGTATGGAAACCTTATTTCGGTCAGGCCTATGTTCATGTATTTCATAGGTTTAAATCGTACTATGTAGTATGGAAACTGCATAGCTTCCGCTTGTTGCATACCTTCGAGTAGGTTTAAATCGTACTATGTAGTATGGAAACTTTTTTCTTCTGCCGAGCGTCGGCCATCACCTCGATTGTTTAAATCGTACTATGTAGTATGGAAACTTGGAAGATCAGAAAGGAGGAAAACTATCGTTGGGTTGTTTAAATCGTACTATGTAGTATGGAAACTTTTTTTTCCAGATAGTGCGTTTTTGACAGCACCTGGTTTAAATCGTACTATGTAGTATGGAAACTTCTTGCGCCTTCCCCGCCGAGGGCCGTTTTTGAAAGGGTTTAAATCGTACTATGTAGTATGGAAACGATACAAGTCATATCGGAGTTGCGGGTTTTCTTTTCCGTTTAAATCGTACTATGTAGTATGGAAACAGTTTGGTATGTGTCATTGCCACTCTCGGCAGTGGTTGTTTAAATCGTACTATGTAGTATGGAAACTCCTATCTGATTTATTTTCCTCAAAATCTCCCCACATGTTTAAATCGTACTATGTAGTATGGAAACTTCTTGCACCTTCCCCGCCGAGGGCCGTTTTTGAAAGGGTTTAAATCGTACTATGTAGTATGGAAACTATTCTTTCTAGACTGTGCAGAAGGACTAATGGGGGGGTTTAAATCGTACTATGTAGTATGGAAACTTTCATACCTCTACTCTTTTTTCTGTGCAAATGATTGTTTAAATCGTACTATGTAGTATGGAAACTCGTTTTTTTCTGCGTCTGGCGGGTCAACGACAGTTTAAATCGTACTATGTAGTATGGAAACATAAGTATAATGCTGATAACACAGAGTAAAAAAATAGTTTAAATCGTACTATGTAGTATGGAAACCTCGCCCAGCATGAAAAATGAGGAGAAGTGGAAGAGGTTTAAATCGTACTATGTAGTATGGAAACTTGTTTAAAGCCCAAATATCCCCCTGAAATATGTCGTTTAAATCGTACTATGTAGTATGGAAACCCATACTCATTACCCCTCAATCTACATTCAATACTATGTTTAAATCGTACTATGTAGTATGGAAACTATCACCTGTAAGGAGAAACTCAGGAATACCACTAGGTTTAAATCGTACTATGTAGTATGGAAACAAACTTTCCGAAATTTCAAATGACCCACAGTTTATAGTTTAAATCGTACTATGTAGTATGGAAACATAACGTGAAAACCTCAATTGTGAAGAAGTTGAAGCTCGGCGTTTAAATCGTACTATGTAGTATGGAAACTATTCGTTTCATTCATGCACATTCCGTGATTCATATGGTTTAAATCGTACTATGTAGTATGGAAACGGTTTATTGTCAAAAAATCCAATACTGACGGCAATAGGTTTAAATCGTACTATGTAGTATGGAAACTCAAGGAAAGGGGAGAGAGAACATAGCAACTCTCTCCGGGTTTAAATCGTACTATGTAGTATGGAAACTCTTTCACATATAAGGACTTACATCTATTATACTTATTGTTTAAATCGTACTATGTAGTATGGAAACACTGCTGGAGCCGATTGGATAGCGTCACCAACAGGGTTTAAATCGTACTATGTAGTATGGAAACTTTTCCATATCTTCTTTTGTGTATCCATCACACTCTGTTTAAATCGTACTATGTAGTATGGAAACAACTATGCTGTGAGCGTAAAATAACACAAACGCAAAGTTTAAATCGTACTATGTAGTATGGAAACCAGCTCCCTTTCCCTGTGCATTTTCTGCACTCTTTTTTTGTTTAAATCGTACTATGTAGTATGGAAACAACTATGCTGTGAGCACAAATAATTCTTTCGCTTAGTTTAAATCGTACTATGTAGTATGAAAACAAAATTGTTTCGATCAAATTCAAGCGTTTTTCATATTGTTTAAATCGTACTATGTAGTATGGAAACTATAGCCTCTTCACAAATAAAGTTCATGAACATTTTCAGTTTAAATCGTACTATGTAGTATGGAAACTTGATTTTGTAACGCAGTAGTCGCTAATGAATTTGAGTTGTTTAAATCGTACTATGTAGTATGGAAACCATGTCCACTTGGAACATTTATAACAACTTTTTCTGTTTAAATCGTACTATGTAGTATGGAAACAACGAACGATGCAGAACTTCTTGTTATTATTTCTTTGTTTAAATCGTACTATGTAGTATGGAAACACCGATAATATATCCGTTTCATATTGTGAAATACTAAAGTTTAAATCGTACTATGTAGTATGGAAACTTGTTTGCTATTATTGCTGGCGGAGGACTGACCGTTGGTTTAAATCGTACTATGTAGTATGGAAACAAATAACACAAACGCAAATAATTCTTTCGCATAATGACGTTTAAATCGTACTATGTAGTATGGAAACTAAAATTCCGTCCAATCTTTTCCTACGAGCGAAGGTTTAAATCGTACTATGTAGTATGGAAACCATTGTTGTTTTGTTTATTGATTATTTTTTGAAATTGTTTAAATCGTACTATGTAGTATGGAAACATATAATCAAAATGAAATATAAAAACAATAAAACGGTTTAAATCGTACTATGTAGTATGGAAACTTATTTTTGGTTTATTATATTTTCGTGCTGTTATTCGGTTTAAATCGTACTATGTAGTATGGAAACATAAGTAGACCTAACCCTAGAAAAATCAATGGATTTGTTTAAATCGTACTATGTAGTATGGAAACGTATTCGTTTTCACTTTCAGATAAGCGTAAATATTTAGTTTAAATCGTACTATGTAGTATGGAAACTAGAATTCCACCCAATCTTTTCCTACGAGCGAAGCACCGTTTAAATCGTACTATGTAGTATGGAAACTATACTCTGTTTTTTGGTCATTCATCCATATGTTCGGGGTTTAAATCGTACTATGTAGTATGGAAACTTTTTTTCCCGACCGATATCAAGTGTGTGCATACGGTTTAAATCGTACTATGTAGTATGGAAACTATGAAATATAATATAAAATGAAATATAAGAAAAACAACAGTTTAAATCGTACTATGTAGTATGGAAACAAAAACTCAAAATGACACAGAAAAATAAAAAAAAGGTTTAAATCGTACTATGTAGTATGGAAACTTAGATAGAACGGTAGTTAACAGGCTTTGTTGTTGGTTTAAATCGTACTATGTAGTATGGAAACATATAATACTTCCGATAACACGGCCAGATTAAGAAATGTTTAAATCGTACTATGTAGTATGGAAACTCATGATGAAAAGACCTATAGAATTTGAAAAGTTCAAGGTTTAAATCGTACTATGTAGTATGGAAACTATCCTTCCCACAATGAATATAATCATTCACCCCGTGTTTAAATCGTACTATGTAGTATGGAAACTGATGGTCAAAGATGAAAGGACAGAAATCATCGGGTTCGACGGAAATATGTTTAAATCGTACTATGTAGTATGGAAACAAAATATGAGTAAAAAAATAAAAGAAACGGAAGAAGATGTTTAAATCGTACTATGTAGTATGGAAACAACAAGTCGTAGCGGAGTTGCGGATTTTCTTTTCCTAGTTTAAATCGTACTATGTAGTATGGAAACTCGTAACACATATCTTCCTCTATATTTTCGTGATTTTGGTTTAAATCGTACTATGTAGTATGGAAACTTTCACCACAAGCTTGAAATGCATATCGATGTTATCGTTTAAATCGTACTATGTAGTATGGAAACAACTATGCTGTGAGCGTAAAATAACACAAACGCAAAGTTTAAATCGTACTATGTAGTATGGAAACTATCCCTCGAAGAAGAAAGTGCTCCCTGGTTTACTCAGTTTAAATCGTACTATGTAGTATGGAAACAAATATGGGTTCGATTTAGGGTATTTTCGTGGCGGTCCGTTTAAATCGTACTATGTAGTATGGAAACCAGGTTCGGAATATCTTCGATGCGTATGGACAGCGTTTCCGTTTAAATCGTACTATGTAGTATGGAAACTGTTTTCGAACAGCACATACACCTCATATGGACTTGCTGTTTAAATCGTACTATGTAGTATGGAAACATGGTGTGAAAGCCTCAACTGTGAAGAAGTTGTGGCTGTTTAAATCGTACTATGTAGTATGGAAACCATATGAATCGCAGACATCAAGTTCAATATTCTATTAGTTTAAATCGTACTATGTAGTATGGAAACTTTTCTTTTTTGCTACCGCTTTTTTGATTTTCGGTTTAAATCGTACTATGTAGTATGGAAACGGGGTAATTTTATGGCAGTTACATACTCGGTAGGTTGGTTTAAATCGTACTATGTAGTATGGAAACTAAGGCGACAGATGTTTTTCTGTCCACGATGTTCTTTGTTTAAATCGTACTATGTAGTATGGAAACGAAGCAAATCAGAGACCTTTGTGCTGGGTGAATGATTGGTTTAAATCGTACTATGTAGTATGGAAACATTTTGAATAAACAAAGTGTCCACGCACTGAAATAAAATTGTTTAAATCGTACTATGTAGTATGGAAACTATATATACCCTCGGAAAAATCTACCTTCAACCCGTTTAAATCGTACTATGTAGTATGGAAACAAAGACGCGGAAGAACACACGTTGAAAAGTCTCTTTTGTTTAAATCGTACTATGTAGTATGGAAACTATCCGAGAAAGAAAGATCAGGAGCTATTGTCGCTACGGTTTAAATCGTACTATGTAGTATGGAAACTGCATATACTGCTACTACTGCTTTTTGCGCGGCGAGATGTTTAAATCGTACTATGTAGTATGGAAACTTCTTGTATTTCTTTCAGTATGTATGCTATTTCGAGTTGGTTTAAATCGTACTATGTAGTATGGAAACTATGGAATACTATAATACATCGGACGACATCAAACGGTTTAAATCGTACTATGTAGTATGGAAACCATATATAATCAGTCCTGTGATTGCTGACGATATCGGTTTAAATCGTACTATGTAGTATGGAAACTAATAAGGCTGACGACATCAAAAAAGTCTTTAACACGGGTTTAAATCGTACTATGTAGTATGGAAACAATGTCGGAGAAAATGAAGAAAGCACAGAATATTCAAGTTTAAATCGTACTATGTAGTATGGAAACTCCTCGGCCATTTTGGTGCAGGCCCCCGTGTTGGCGTTTAAATCGTACTATGTAGTATGGAAACGCCTTTGTATCGGTCGAGAAGCCGTTGGTATTGAGGTTTAAATCGTACTATGTAGTATGGAAACTTGACCCTCCGGATATAGAAAAAAATGAAGAATCATCGGTTTAAATCGTACTATGTAGTATGGAAACTTTGGGATTTGTGGCAATTTGTGAGATGATTTTTTGGTTTAAATCGTACTATGTAGTATGGAAACCGCCCCTAACTTCAACCTGATCGACGTACCTTCGTTGGGTTTAAATCGTACTATGTAGTATGGAAACTTTTATCTCAACGAGGATATGGACTGCAAAATATATGGTTTAAATCGTACTATGTAGTATGGAAACTAAAATTTACACATGTGCCAGAGAAGTTCGCAAGTATTGTTTAAATCGTACTATGTAGTATGGAAACCTTTTTTTATCGCCACCGCTTTTAGTATTTTTACTTGTTTAAATCGTACTATGTAGTATGGAAACAGTTTCTGCTTGGCGGAAAAAACATATGCTGCATCGTTTAAATCGTACTATGTAGTATGGAAACGTGAAAGGAAAAGCGTATACAATGTCGCAGCGCCTTTCGTTTAAATCGTACTATGTAGTATGGAAACGCATAAGTCGTGTCTGTGAATGTGCCAATGACCACCAGTTTAAATCGTACTATGTAGTATGGAAACTCTAATATTAACGCCTGCTTCCAAGCATTATAATCAGGTTTAAATCGTACTATGTAGTATGGAAACACGATAGTCAAAAAATTCCTGTCTTTTCTTTGATTTGTTCAAATCACACCATTTTAAATATCCCTAAAAGTTATAAACAATAGCAAAGTTATACAGCA
>Ga0210053_1002982_pt1 | contig 14115 bp, 9 predicted proteins | sample CryGeymeta201512_FD_185467 | JGI IMG/M metagenome (GOLD analysis project Ga0210053, IMG submission 185467) | Groundwater microbial communities from Crystal Geyser aquifers in Utah, USA - Crystal Geyser metaG 2015-12 (SPAdes) (version 2) | ecosystem: Environmental > Aquatic > Deep subsurface >... | reverse complement strand
GGCGCGAAAGGTTTCGCCCGCCAGGATGGTCTTCCATAATTGCCGATAATATTCCTGCGGCATCATCCCCGATTGAAGAATGCGCGGCGTTTTGCCGAGCGCTTCTTCCTTTGCGTATCCTGTGACCGTCTCGAAGGCTGGATTGACGTATTCGATGACGCCCTCCCGGTTGGCGATGAAAATGATATCCCCGGCCTGTTCCACAGCCTGGGAAAGCATGGCCTGTTGCACCTCGGTCTCTTTGCGGAGGGGCTTGCCTTGCGGAAGGGGGGCGCTTTTTTTCATAATCGTGATATTTTAACTCCACAAGGGCGAAAATGCTATGGCAACCGCCTTGCAAGGTACTCGTGTAAAAACAGGTTCCTTGTTTTGGATGCAGTCCTAAAGGATGCTTCGCGATTGCACTGCATCCTGCTCGCAGTGCAACTGCTCGCAAACATTGGAATCGGGAAGTTATTTTTACACAGCTCCAAGGGAAAATTACCTTGAATACGTCTCCACCCGGTTGCGCCCGGCATTCTTGGCCGCGTACAGGGCGGCATCCACGCGCTCGAGCAGGGTCTTCAGGTCGGGACAATCCGCGGTGAGAGAGGCCACCCCCAGGCTGATCGTCACGGAGACAGGTCCTCGGTCCGTTTTGATCGGCTCTTCGGCCACGCGCTGGCGCAGCCGTTCGGCGGCGCGCCGCGCGCCCTCGAGGCCGTTTTCCGGGAGGAGCAGGATGAACTCCTCCCCCCCAACACGGCCCATGAAATCAATGGCGCGCAGGGTCTCGCGGCAGCGGGCGGCCACGGCGCGCAGCACCTGGTCCCCCGTGGCGTGGCCGTAAGTGTCGTTCACCCGCTTGAAGTGGTCAATATCCAGCATGACCACCGACAGGGGGCGTTGGTAGCGGCGGGCGCGCTGGAATTCGTGTTCGGCCAGTTCCAGGAAATGGCGGCGGTTATGCAAACCCGTCAGGCTGTCGGTGATGGCCAGTTGCTCCACCTTACCGAACAGCCGCGCGTTCTCGATGGCGATGGCGGCGTCCGCGGCCAGCCCAACCACCAGGTCTTCATCATCCTGGGTGAATATTTGGCTGTTCGTCTTCTCTGTGAGATAGAGACTGCCCATTACCTTCCCGTGCGCCACGATCGGCACGCCCATGAAGGTTTTCATCGGCGGGTGGTTGGGCGGAAAGCCGATCGAGCGCGCGTCGCGCGCGATGTCCGCGACGCGGACGGGAGCGCCCTCGCGGATCAAGGCGCCCAACAGCCCAAGCCCTTTGGGAGGCTCGCCGATCTTTTGCCGTTCCGCGTCCGTGATGCCGGTCGTGTGGAATTGGGACAAACTTCCATCTTCGTCCAGGACTCCCAGGGCGGCGTAAGAGGCGCTGACCAGCCGCCGCGTTGTCTCGATCAAGGTTTGCAGGACCGCTTCGATACGCAGGTCGGAGGTCAGCGCATGGCCTGCGGCGCGCAGGGCGCGCAATTGTTCGGCGTGCTTTTCGGTCTCTGTAAACAGGCGCGCGTTTTCGATGGCGATGCTGACCTGGTCGGCGAACGCCGCTGCCAGCCGCGCGTGGTCGGGAGTAAAGAAGTCCGGATGCAGGTTGTCCACTGCCAGCATACCGATGATCCGTTCCCCAACGATGAGCGGAACACCCAGCCACGAGTGAATGTGACGATGAGGCTCTTCGCGAAAGGCGGCATATTCGGAAGGCGCGTCTCCCAGGATGTGGGGGCGGCCATGCTGGATAACCAGCGTGTTGGGATTGTCGCCCGGCACGGGGAAGCGCAAGCCTACCACCTCCGCCGGGTCTGTCCAGCCGCGCCCGCCCACGATCTCCAGGTAGCCTTCGCCCAGAAGCATGACCGAAGCGCTGTCGTACGGCACCACGCGCGCCAACTGTTCCAGGATGCGTTCGATGGCTTCATCCTGCCGCAGGGTGGCCGCCACTACCGCCCCGGCCTGGCGCAGGGTTTCCGCCTCCTGGGCGCGGCGGGTTTGCGCTTCCACCGAGTCTTTGAGCCTGGCGCGCATTTCGTCGAGGCTGTCCGCCAGCCGATCCAATTCCCCCAGCCCGCTGATGGAGATTGGCGTCCCCAGGTCGCCCCTGCCGATGCGCCGCGCGGCTTCGTCCAAGCGGGCAATGGGATGAAGCACCCGGTATTCGATGATGGCAAAAGCGAGGATCAGCAGGATGGCCGCGCTCGCCAAAAAACTTATCTGGATATTCCGAACAAAAGCCACTTTCCCTTCGGAATCGGCTTCATATAGTTGCACAGCCTCGTCCATGCGGGCGAGCAACGCGGGAGAAAGCGTTTCCACCGCGTTCGCGGCTTCCGCGAACGCGGCGCTTTGCGGTTCGTTTTCCAGCAGGATGTGAATGGCGGGATGCAACTCGTCCCAGGCGGCGCGCACCCTGTCGAGCTGCGCGATGATTTCCGCGTCGTGTTGATCGGGAGGGGACAGGGTAACGGGCCTGCCTTCTGTCATTTGGATCGCTCCGCCATACGCGAGGGCATCCAGCGTTTGCTCGAACAGGTCGGCGGTCTCGCGCAGCATCCGGCGGCTGACCGGGTTATCGGCGATTTGAACGTTCAACGACTCCAGCGCCATTTGCTGAATGAGCATGCGCTGGCGGCCGGCCAGGTTGATCAACAGCGCGTCGTCCCGCTGCGCGCCCAGTCCCCAGAGGGTGACCGCGACCGAAATCCCGATAAAAAGGATGGCGCCGATCAGGGCAACCAGGCGCAGGCGTCTAATGGTCATTGATTCTTTATATACCAATTGCATCGGATTGGGGAGCGATTATCATAGAAATGCAAGGATAATTCTTGCATTTGCGAAAGCCGCCACTGGCTTGTTATGCCAATACGTTACATTTCGAGGCTGATCTTTGCGAAAATGAAAAAATCATTTGCGAAGTAACTGCGCCTTTCAGTTGCCTGCCCTGGCGGGCTAGGCCAGGGAAACGCGCCCAAATAAAACCCAACAGGGCGACTCTTGTCGAGCCGCCCTGCTTTCGTGTTACCTGTCTACCTGTGTACTTGTGTGCCTGTCTACCTGCCCACCTACTTGGCGTAATCCACAGCCCGCGTCTCGCGGATCACCGTCACCTTGATCTGGCCGGGATACTGCATCGTCTCTTCGATCTTCTTGGCCACGTCGCGCGCCAACCGGGCGGAGTCGAGATCGTCAATCTCCTCCGGGCGGACGATGATGCGGACTTCGCGTCCCGCCTGGATGGCGAAACTTTGCTGCACGCCCTTGAACGAGTTGGTCAGGTCTTCGAGATTCTTGATGCGTTTGATGTAGGCTTCCAGGTCTTCGCGCCGCGCCCCGGGACGCGCGCCCGAAATGGCGTCGGCGGCCTCCGTGATGACGGCTTCGATGCTCTCCTGCTCGGCCTCGTGGTGGTGGGAGGCGATGGCGTTGACCACTTTCGGGTTCACGTTGTAGCGCTTGCAATATTCCGCGCCCAGCCCGGCGTGCGTGCCTTCCTGGTTGTGGTCCATGGCTTTGCCGATGTCGTGCAGGAAACCGCCCTGCTTGGACATTTCCACGTCCGCGCCCAATTCGGCGGCCAGGATGCCTGCCAGTTTGGAAACTTCCACCGCGTGCGCCAATTGGTTCTGTCCGTACGAGGTGCGGAATTTCAAGCGTCCCATCATGCGCAGGATTTCAGGATGCAGGCCTGCGATGTTGGCGTCGTAGGCGGCCTGTTCGCCGGCCTCGTTGATGATCTTGTCCACCGCCTTGGCTTCATCCTCGAGAACCTTCTCGATGTGCGTGGGATGGATGCGCCCGTCCACCGTCAGGCGGGTGAGGGCGCGGCGGGCGATCTCGCGGCGCACCGAGTCGAAACACGAGATGGTCACGGATTCGGGCGTATCGTCCACGATCACGTCCACGCCCGCGGCCTGCTCGAAGGCCTTGATGTTGCGCCCGTTGCGTCCCACGATGCGCCCCTTCATCTCCTCGTTCGGCAGGGTGACGCGCGAACTGGTCACCTCGGCCACATGTTCGGAGGCGACGCGCTGGATGGCGTCCGCGATCAGTTTGCGGGCGCGCTTCTCGCCCTCCTCGCGCGCCTCCGCCTCGATCTGGCGGTAGATGCGCGCCATGTCGGCGCGGGCTTCCTTCTCGACTGCGGTGAAGAGATCCTTGCGCGCATCCTCCTGCGACATCTGCGCCACCTGTTCCAGTTTTTCCACCTGTTCCTGGTACACTTTTTCGATATCGTTGGCGCGGCGGTCAACGGTGGATTGTCTTTTGTTCAGGGTCTGTTCGCGCTGTTCCAGTTTGTCGGCGCGGCCTTCCAGTTCGGTGCGGCGCTTGTCGAGGCGTTCGGCCTCGCGGCTATTTTCGGCGCGGCGCTCCTTGATATCCTGCTCGGCGCCATGCAATACCTTTTGCGCGTTCTCGCGCGCCTGCGCTTCGATCAGGCGCGCCTGCTCGTTGGCGCCCTTCAAAATACTGGCGGTCTTGTCCTGCTGGTCGCGCTGGGCCTTTTCGACCTGGTAGCGGTGGAAATAATACCCGACCGCCAGTCCCAACAACAGTGAAAAAAACGCAAGCGCAATCGTTATCGGTAGGTTCATGAAATTTCCTCATTATCAAAGTTTGTTTCGTGCTGGCCAGCGCGTTCTCCCTGGCGCTGCCCGCCAGGGCAAGTGTCCCAAAGGCGTTTCACCGTCGGCGCGATGACCTCGTATGCGAACCCTCGCCGGGCGAGGAATTCGCCCAGTTTTTTTCGGAACTCGATCCATTCCAATCCCTCGAGCCTGCGGACGCGCTTTTGGGCGGCCGCGTAGGCCAGGGCTTTTTCGTCCACCGCCTCGGTCGCGGACTTTATGGCGGATTCGGCCAACCCCTTCCGTTTCAGCTCAACGGCCAGCGCGCGGCGGCTGCGCGGGCGGAACTCGGAGCGGTTCGCCACCCAACTTTGGGCGAACTGTTCATCGTCCACCAGCCGCGCCTCCCGCAGGCGCTGGATCGTCTCATCCAGGACGGCTGGCGGGATTTGGTGCTTTTCAAGGTTCTTGCGGATCTCGGCCTCGGAGCGGGCGCGGTAACTTAGGAAGAGCATGGCCTGTTGGTAGGCTTTTTCGCCGGACTCGTCGGCCTGGAGTTTGGCGATCTTCTCCTCATCCAGCGCCTGTCCGACGGTCAGCCAGGCGGCCACGAAACGCTCCAGCCCGAAGGCAAATTCCCCGTCGAGGTAGAGGTTCACTCGCTTGGGGTTGTTCTTCTGCGCTTCGATGGCGGTGATTTTTCTCATTAAATACACACAGCCGCAGGCCGCCCGGAGCGGCCTCGGCTGTGCGAATCGGTTTGGGTTGGCTACAACAGCCCCAACATCCCGCGTGAGGCGGAACGGGGGTACGCTAAACCGGATGACGGTTCAAATCCACAATCACTAAGTCCAACCATTCTGTCAGTTCGGTTTTCGTCGCAATTTGTCCCAATTGCAGGGCAAGAGTCGTAGTTCCGTTGCAATTTGCAAGCCAGGCCGTTGAAACGGCGGGGAATTTTTGGGTTCATCCTTGCGGATCAGAGTTAATTATACATTAAAAATCCAAAAAAGTCGGCTTGGGTGCAATCATTCTTTGGGTATAATATCGGTTGAGTTTTAGCGCTATCTGACGATACAATTTCGAGCAATCGCGTTTTCAGCGAAAAAATTTGATTTTGTGGAGGCATAATGAACGAGCAACCCGAATTAAATGAAGAGGTTAAGGGATTCCGGCGTTTGGTTGCTTTTCTTGGTTTTTTGGCGCTGCTCATCAGTCAGTTTCTAAACTTTTCCAAACCGGTTGAGGATGGGGTTGTGTTTCCTCCTTTTTCATGGCTGGGACTGGTTGGGCTGGTTTTGTTTTTGGCAAGCCAGTTGATACGCCCGGGCAGGTTCTGGGAAAAAATATCCACACGATTTATATTCCCTGAAAAGGTCTTTTGGATTGCGGCGGCGGTATCTCTCAGTGTTTTGGCAACAGTGGCGGTTTCCCTTTTTGGGAAGTTTACCCGTGTTAATTACATCCCTATCCTTACCATTTGGTTATTGAGCGCGGGGTGCTACATTTATGCGCTTGCGGGAGGCTCCCTATCACACACTGGCTGGATTTCCAAAATCAAAAACCATCGAAATGAAATTTTGCTGGTTCTGGCAGTGACCCTGTTGGCAACTGCCTTCCGTTTTTATAAACTGGGTTCCGTCCCGCGCGTGATTGATGGGGATGAAGGCCTGGTTGGTCTCTTTGCCCAGAGCACTGTGGACGGTGAATTATCCAATCCATTTGCGCTGTGGGAAAATTTTGGCGCTTTGTATTTGCAGGCGATTAATTTGGCGTTCAAGGTGTTTGGCGTTTCGGTGTTTGCCCTGCGGTTGTTGCCTGCCATTGGCGGCGTGCTGGCGATTCCTGCGGCGTATCTTTTGGCGCGCCAGGTTGGCGGCCAAAGGATTGCGCTGATTACCGTCATTCTATTAGCCGCTTCACACACCCATATCAATTTCAGCCGCATTGCCTCTGTGGCTTACATTCATGGCACCTGGCTGGTGCCGCTCGAGTTGTATTTCCTTTTAACCGGCTTTGAGAAGCGCGTATCCTGGCGCACTGCCATGGGAGGGATTCTGCTTGCCATCCATTTTTCCGTTTATTTAACGGCGCAGGTGATCATTGGCGTGATCCTTGTGTATATGCTGGTTGCTTTTCTATTTCTTCGGCCCTGGTTCAAGTCGGTTTTCCGCCAGGCGCTGGCTTTCTGGGGCGGCTTCTTGATCATGATCATGCCAGAGGCGTATTTCATTTTACAACGCCCCGATCTATTTCTGGATCGCCTGTCGCAGGACGGAACTTTCCACTCCGGCTGGCTGGCGAACACCATGCAAAGCACGGGACAAAGCGCGGTAGCGATCCTGTTCGAGCGGGTTGTTCATGCGTTCATGTCGCTGATTTATTATCCGGCGCTGGATTTTTATGGTTCCTCCACGCCGATGCTTAGCATGATATCTGCGACACTTTTCCTGCTGGGGCTGGTCGTTGCATTATGGCGTACCCGAAACCCCGCGTATCTGCTCCTGAACGGATATTTCTGGGGCGCCACTTTGTCAGTCGGGATTTTTGCGATTCCGCCGTCGGCCGATTCGTATCGCATGTTGATCGCCCTTGTCCCAGCCTTCGTGATGGCATCCATTGGCTTGGAGCATTTGCTCGAGATGTTTGGATTGAGCTGGAAAAATACGCGCGTCGCCTACCTGGTATCCACAAGCGCTGTGCTTATCAGCCTTTTATTCTTCAACATGTGGACCTACTATGGAGACTTTGCAGGCCAGTGCCGTTACACGAGAGGTTCTGTTGACCGCTTTGCATCGTATTTGGGAAGCAATGTCAAAACCATTGATAATGAGTTGCCTGTCTATCTGCTTAGCAACTCCCTCTACTTTTATGGAAGTCACGGATCTACGGATTTTTTGAGCCAGCGCAGGCCGATCACTAATTTCCCCGATCCAATTGCTGCATTGTCCCCGGTTTCCGGTGAAACCATCATTGCCAGCCCGGATCGAATCCCAGAACTGGAGAACTGGGCACATGACCATCCGGGCGGGAAACTTCATTATGAATATGATTGTCAAATGTTGATTCTGATGTCCTACCAGGTTCGCTAGGAGTGTCGTTGGATTCGGGCGAATATGAGATTATGTATGGCGCCGAAGATCGCCATTGGTGGTATCAAGGCATGGCGACCATCACCAGGGCGATCCTTGCGCGGTGGGCGCATCCAACCTCCAACTTAAAAATTTTGGATGCCGGATGCGGCACGGGCGCGGCCATGACAACCTACCTTGCTGATTACGGAACGGTTACCGGGTGCGACATCCATCCGCTTGCGCTGGATTTTTGCCGCAAGCGGAATGCCCGGCGTCTCGCCTGCGCGTCTATTTCGGACCTGCCATTTGCCTCCGCACTATTTGACCTTGTTGCCAGTTTTGATGTTCTCTACGAACGCGCGGTCCCGAGCGATCTCTCCGCGCTGCGGGAGTTTTACCGCGTCCTGGTTCCCGGTGGACGGATCCTTTTGCGCCTTCCGGCATATGACTGGCTGCGCGGCCGGCATGACAGGTTGGTTCACACCAGCCGAAGGTATACAATACGCCTGGTCTCTCACCTGCTCGCAGAAAGCGGATTCATGACAGATCATCTTTCCTATGCAAATACATTTCTTTTTCCCATCGCATTATTGAAACGACTCAGCGAAAGGATCGCGCCCCCGCGCAATGGTCGCTCTGACCTTACCATGGAAACCGGTCCGTTTAGTAAACTACTGTGTGCTATTCTTTCAGCGGAAGCGCCTCTTGTGGCTGGGATGGGCTTGCCATTTGGATTGAGTGTGATCGCTGTCGGTGTGAAAAGATAGAGCGTCATGGACCCTGCAAATACCCAAAAACGCATCTCCAGTATCAGCGCAGTTTTCCCAGCCTATAACGATGGCGGCACGATTGCCAGTATGGTGAGCGCCGCCTCGATCGCATTACGCCAGGTTTCCAATGATTTTGAAATTATTGTCGTCAATGATGGAAGCTCGGATTATACTGCGCGTGTTTTGGATGAGTTGGGGGGGCGCTATTCCGAATTACGAGTGATCCAGCATCCGTCAAACCTGGGATATGGTTCAGCCCTGCGGACGGGATTTCGCGCAGCCGGGAAGGATTGGGTCTTCTATACCGACGGCGATTCCCAGTACAACCCATTGGAATTGACAGAACTGGTCGCGGCGCTTGATGAGGGCGTGGATATGGTCAACGGGTACAAACTTTCACGCCACGATTCGATCTTCCGCATCCTCATTGGGAAGGCGTATCATTATTTTGTGCGATTTCTCTTTGGACTTCATGTCAGGGATGTGGAGTGTGATTTTCGCCTGATCCCGCGCAGGATCCTGAATGAGATCGGGCTGGAGAGCGTCAGCGGCGCGATCTGCCTGGAGTTGGTCAAAAAGATCGAGGATGCTGGTTATGGTATTGCGGAAGTCCCCGTGCATCATTATTCGAGGAAATATGGAACGTCCCAGTTTTTTGTTCCCCTGAGAATCATTCGAACTTTTTACCAGCTTGCAAGGCTGTATTGGAAACTGGTGATACGCAAGGAACATTTGCGCGTAAAAAAGAATTCATAATGAACTTTGCAACTGTATTTTTCAATCAAAGCGTACTCATCACAGGCGGGCTGGGATTTATTGGCAGCAATCTCGCGAAAAGATTGGTGGATCTTGGCGCGATTGTGACGCTTGTGGATAATCTCGATCCGGACATGGGGGCCAATATGTTCAACGTTGTTGATGTCAGGGACAAGCTCCGCATCCTTCAGGCTGATCTGGGTGATGATGAATTGATGGCGTCCCTTGTTTGTCAGAATCAATTTCTGTTCAACCTGGCGGGACAGATGAGTCACCTGGGAAGTATGCAGGCTCCGTTGAAGGATTTGGAAATCAATGCGGTTAGCCAGCTCAAACTTCTTGAAACGTGCAGGCGTGAAAACCCGGAGATCCGGATTGTGTTTGCAGGGACGCGCCAGGTGTATGGCCGCGCAAAATATTTGCCGGTGGATGAGAAACACCCGCTCTTGCCATTGGATTACAACGGCGTCAGTAAACGCGCGGGGGAGATGTATCACATGATCTGCCACCGAATCCATGGGATGTGGACCTCCGTCCTTCGCATGACCAATGTTTATGGCCCGCGAATGCGCGTGCAGGATGACCGGCTTACTTTCATCGGTTGGTGGTTCCGCCAGCTTCTGGATGGAAATACCCTGCCTGTCTTCGGCGATGGGAAACAGGTTCGAGACCTGAATTATGTGGAGGATGTCGTGGACGCGTTGCTTCTTTGTGTCATCCATCCCTGCGCGGCCGGAAAAATTTATAACCTGGGAGGTGAGCCAATCAATCTGTTCAACCTGGCAAACCTGCTGGTTGAAATCAACGGGGGTGGAAGTTGCGCCCGTGTCCCTTTTCCCGAGGATCGAAAGCGGATTGATATCGGCGATTATTTTGGAGATTACCGCCTGATCAAGAATGATCTTGGCTGGTCCCCGCAGGTTCCCCTGCGTGAAGGGCTTGCGCGGACTTTGGATTTTTACCGCGAGCATCGCGAGCATTACTGGTAATATGAACGAAATTCCCATCCTTGACTTGAAAAAACAATATGAGTCCATTCGCCCAGAGATGGACTCGGCAATTGCGAAAGTTCTAAAAAAAGGCTCGTTTATCCTGGGGGAGGAAGTATCCGCATTTGAGCAGGAGTTCGCGGCGTACTGTGGCGTTTCTTATGCGATTGGCGTGGCTTCGGGGACCGATGCTTTGCAGTTGGCCTTGCTGGCTGGCGGGATCGGAACGGGAGACGAAGTGATCACCACCTCCCATACAGCGACCGCCACTGTTGCCGCCATTGAGATGACGGGGGCGCATCCTGTGTTGGTGGATATTGACCCTGCGCATTACACACTCGATCCGCTGAAGCTCGTTCAAGCCATATCCACGCGTACCCGCGCAGTGATCCCTGTCCATCTTTATGGCTGCCCGGCGGCGATGGAACCCATCCTGCAATTCGCCCACAGGAATAACCTCCTGGTGGTGGAGGATTGCGCCCAGGCTCACGGCGCATCGGTTCACGGCAAAAAAGTGGGAGGCTGGGGCGACATGGCCGCCTTCAGTTTTTATCCGACCAAAAATTTAGGCGCCTATGGCGATGGCGGGGCGGTGGTTACGAACGATTTCGCCCTGGCTGAAAAAGTGCGCTGTCTCCGTCAATACGGCTGGAAGGAGCGTTATATCAGTTCCATTAAAGGGATGAACAGCCGTTTGGATGAATTGCAGGCGGGTATTCTGAGGGTGAAATTACGCCACCTGGATGAGTGGAATGATCGTCGCCGTGAGCGAGCGCGCTGTTACCATGATTTTCTATTGAGTACGGAATTGGCATTGCCAGAAACCCCGCCAAATTCCGAGCATGTTTTTCACCAATTTGTCGTCCGCCATTCCAGGCGGGATGAATTGCGGGTCTACTTGAAAAAGCGGGGGATCCACACCCTGGTCCATTATCCGGTCCCGGTTCACCTCCAACCCGCGTACCAAATCCCCAATTATCTGGAGGGGAGCCTGCCTGATACAGAACTGGCGGCGCGTGAGGTTTTGTCCCTGCCCATGTATCCGGAACTTTCCGAACCTGAACTGGGCCGCGTCTGCCAGACCATCCATGATTTCTTCCAGTAAAAAGCGAAAACTGATATGTTGAGGATATGAATAAAATCGTGACAAAAGTTACTATGTTTTTTTATAAAGTCATGCCATAATTTGGGAAGTTGGAAGCAACGAACCTGCATAGGAGGCAGTATGTCCAAGATCACGCGTGAAGACGCGCTCGAATATCATCACCTGAAAGGCAAACCCGGCAAGATCGAAGTGGTGCCGACCAAGCCGATGGATACCCAGCGCGACCTGGGGCTGGCATACACGCCCGGCGTGGCTGTGCCGGTGCTGGAGATCGAAAAGAACCCGGAGGATGCCTACGAATACACTTCCAAAGGCAACCTGGTGGCTGTGGTTACCAATGGCACTGCCATTCTGGGACTCGGCGACCGCGGCGCGTTGGCGAGCAAGCCTGTCATGGAAGGCAAGGGCGTGCTCTTCAAGAAGTTCGCGGATATTGACGTGTTCGACATCGAGGTCAATTCGCACGACCCGGATGAGATCATCAGGGTGGTCGCGGCCATCTCACCAACCTTTGGCGGAATCAACCTCGAAGACATCAAAGCCCCGGAGTGTTTCTACATCGAGGAGACGCTCAAGGGCATGCTCGACATCCCGGTCTTTCACGATGACCAGCATGGCACGGCCATCATCTCGTCCGCGGCGCTGGCAAATGCCCTGGAGATCGTCGGCAAGAAACACAGTGACATCCGCATCGTGATCTCCGGCGCGGGCGCGGCGGCCATCTCGTGCGCCGAAATGGCCATCCGCTGGGGCGTGAAGCGCGAGAACATTATGCTGTGCGACAGCCGCGGCGTAGTCTATAAAGGCCGCACAGAAGGCATGAACAAATACAAGCAACGCTTCGCGCTGGACACCGATGCGCGCACACTCGCCGATGCAGTGCGCGGCGCGGACGTGTTCTACGGTCTCTCGGCCCCAAACGTGCTGACGCCAGAAATGGTCAAATCCATGGCCAAGGACCCGCTGTTGTTTGCCATGGCAAACCCCGACCCCGAGATCAAGTATGAACTGGCGAAAGCGGCCCGCAAGGATGTCATTATTGGCACCGGCCGCTCCGATTACCCGAACCAGATCAACAACGTGCTGGGCTTCCCGTTCATCTTCCGCGGCGCGCTGGACGTGCGCGCCAAATCCATCAACGACGATATGAAGTTCGCCGCTTCGAAAGCCCTGGCCGCGTTAGCCAAGGAAGATGTGCCTGATTCCGTCCTGCGCGCTTACGGCGCGGACAGCATAAAATTTGGCCGCGAGTACATCATCCCCAAGCCGCTCGACCCGCGTGTTCTGTTGTGGGAAGCGCCCGCGGTGGCCGAGACGGCCATGAAGACCGGCGTGGCACGCAAGCAGATTGACATTAACGAATATCGCCAGCAACTGGCCTACCGCCAGGGCAAGGGCGAGCAGGTGCGCTACTTCTTCCAGAACAAGGCGCGCGCCAGCGGCGGGACGAAGCGCGTCGCGTTCGCCGAGGGCGAAGAGTCAAAAGTCATCCGTGCCGCCTATCAGGTCAAGGAAGAGGGCATCGCCACGCCCATCCTGATCGGCCGCCCGGAAGTGATCCAGAAGCGCGTCGAAGAACTGGGCCTGTCTTGTTGTCCCGATATGTTCGACCCGACCAATTTTGCGAAACACGAACAATACGCGCAGGCCTATCAGTCCCTGCGCGGCCGCAAAGGTGTGACGCTGGCCATCGCCCGCCGCCGCGTGCGCGAGATCAACATCCTCGGCTCGATGATGGTGAAGATGGGCGATGCGGATGCCTTCGTCTCCGGCCTGACCTACGATTATCCCGATGTGATCCGCCCCGCGCTCAGGATCCACCACACCGCGAAAGGCGCGGCGCGCGCCGCGGGCGTGTATATCATGATCGTGGACGACCGCGTTTACCTGTTCACCGACGCCACGGTCAACATTGACCCCTCGGCGGAAGACCTGTCCGAGATCGCCTGCCTGGCCGCGGATTATGCCAGGCAATTGGAGATTGAGCCGCGCGTGGCCTTCCTCTCGTTCTCCAACTTTGGCTCCACGCCTCACCCGCTCTCCGAAAAAGTCCAAAAGGCCGTCGCGCTGACGAAAGCCCGCCGCCCCGACCTGGTGGTGGATGGTGAGATGCAGGCCGATACCGCGGTGGAACCCGAGATCGTGGAGGAACGCTATCCGTTCAGCACGGTCAAGGATGCCAATGTGCTGGTCTTCCCCTCGCTGGAATCGGCCAACATTGCCTACAAACTGCTGGATCGCCTCGGCAATGCCAAGGCCATCGGCCCGATCCTGCTCGGCATGGGCGCGCCGGTTCATGTCCTGCAAACCGGTGACGATGTGAATGCCATTGTGCAGATCGCCTCGGTGGCGGTCATGGACGCCATGGGCCGCGCGGGAACCGGCAAGGTTGCGAAGAAGGCCTCCGCGAAGAAAAAGAAGTAATCGGTAATTGGTAACTGGTAATTGAAGAGACCTCGGAATCCCGGGGTCTCTTTTATAATTGGCGCATGCGAAAACAAATCCTTCCTCTCCTGGCTTTGTCCCTGCTGGCCTTTCTCTTCGCGCTGTGGGCGGGACTATTGCGCCTCGGCTGGCATTTGCCCCAATTGGCCCCTTCGCTTGCGAAGGCGCACGGTCCCTTGATGGTTTCGGGATTCCTCGGCGCGCTGATCGCGCTGGAGCGCGCCGTCGCCTTGAAAATCCGCTGGATGTACGCCGCGCCGCTTCTCGCGGGACTTGGGTGGCTGGCCGCGTTGCTCGCGCCGACCCTGCCCCTCGGACCGATCCTGCTCACCCTGTCCAGCGCGGTGACGGTGGCGATTCTCGCGGTCATCGTGCGACGCGAACCCGCGCTCCACACCGTCACCATGCTGGCGGGCA
>Ga0210053_1002978_pt1 | contig 14122 bp, 13 predicted proteins | sample CryGeymeta201512_FD_185467 | JGI IMG/M metagenome (GOLD analysis project Ga0210053, IMG submission 185467) | Groundwater microbial communities from Crystal Geyser aquifers in Utah, USA - Crystal Geyser metaG 2015-12 (SPAdes) (version 2) | ecosystem: Environmental > Aquatic > Deep subsurface >... | reverse complement strand
GAGCATTTTCAGATTACCACTCTTGCGACTGGCGAGAATCAAGGGCAGCAAGAAAATAAAGCTGACCAGCGCCGCCGTCACCAGCAGCAGGTTACGCAAAATCAAAATGGCGCGATCTTCAAACGGACTGCGCGCGGGAAAAGAAAACAGATCGAGGAAAGCCGCCGGTTTGAGCATGTAATAAAAAAAAGGCCGATTGTCGTCGGTGGGGCTGATATCAAAGGGAAACTGCCGATAAAAGTCGTCACTGCCCTTGGAGGCGATAAGGCTTTGAAAAATTTTATCGCCCGTTGTTTCGCCAGGCAGGTAGACCAGATCATAGTCCTGCTGCCGGGCTTCTTCTTTCATTTTCTGCAATTCGCGGGGGCTGAAGGGGCTTTTTTTCAACATAAAATTGGCCAGGCCACGCTCTTTGATCACCGCAATATGGCGTGCCGGATCCTCAATCCCCTGCTGTTTCAGCACTTCAAGCCCGAGGGATACCAGGCGCAGGGTTTCACGCTCGAAGATAAAGCGTGAAATGGTCAGCACCCCCGTCGGCTTGAGATGATTCCAATAATCGTTGAAAGCTTCCACCGTATAGAGATTGTTCTCGGCGAGGGTAAAAGCACCGGCAGCTGGTGGCATCCGACCAAAAACGGCCGAAGCCTGAATAATGTCGAACTGTTCGGCAGAGCGCCTCACGTAACTGCGTCCTTCGGCGATCTGCAATTCGACCCCGGGCCGGGCATAGAGCGCCCCGGTAAAATCAGCAAAGCGCTCATTCACCGCTTCAACAATGAGGGGATTAATCTCAACCGGCACGATACGACGTGCGCCGTTGGCCATGGCGGTTAAAACATCCTTGCCGCCACCGGGACCAATAATCAGACTTTCGGCGCCGGGCCGCAGCAAATAAGCCAGGTTGATGACATTCTGACGAAAAAACTGGAGGGTCTCTTCCCCCTGCCAGCGATACATGGTGGTGTAGCCGGTGTCGTCAACAACCATCCCGAGCTGATCGGGAATCGGGCCGCGATAATTACGCGACAAACCCCAGGCCCGCCCCATCTCTTCGGCCTGAGCCGGATAAACGGCGACGCGCGAAAAGGAATTCCACTCTCGCCATAAGAGGTTGGGCTCATAACGGCCCCGCACAAAATGAATATCGGCGAACCCCCAGGTGTAGTTGCCGACACTGATGGCAACAAACAGCAGAACCAGCAGCGGCAGCAGACGACGGATTTTTTGTGTCTGCGGCCACAACCAGTAAGCACCAGCGGCAAAGCAACCGCCGGTGACCACCAGCCCGCTGATGCCGCCAAAGGTTTTCAGCACCAGAATCACCAGCAAGCACCCGGTTCCGGCCCCGAGCAGATCGAAAAAATAGAGTCGACCCATCTGCTGGAAATAGCGTCCGAAGAGCAGGGTCAGAGTTAATCCGCTGAAAAAAAACGGCAGGGCCGTCACCAGATAAAGCACGGCCAGCAAAGCCAGCTGACCCAGTTGCAGCGCCTGACGCACATTTCCTTGCTGAAAAGGTTGATAAAAAGGTTGGTGAAAAAAGGAAAGAACCTGAAAGCCAAATTGCGGGTCGACGCGGAACCAGAGAAAAACCCCGAAAAGCAGCAGAGTAGAAAACCCGGCCAGTAAGGCGAAAAAACCCGGTTGGGCCGTTTTTCTGGCGTCAAACCAGGATGGTTTTAAATACACCAGCAGGGCGGCGGCGCCCAGCCCAAAAAGCGCCAGACTGATGGCCATGGAGGCAAAGTGATACCACATGAGCACCGAAAAAACGCGGGTCAGCAGCAGTTCATACATCAGCGTTGCCATGCAGACGACAAAAATACCTGCACAAAGCCCTGGTGACGCGGCAATTTGCGTTTTGCTCATGGCGCAGGTGCTCCGGTCAAAATTTCAAGGGCGTGCAATTTTTGATCACGGCTACCAAAATAGAGACGGTTCCCTGCCACCAAGGGGACGGATTGAATGGCACCCGCAGTTTGATAAAGAGCGAGAGTCCGACCGCTCACAGGGTCAATCAGTTGCAGCTGACCTCCATTGTCGCCGACCAGCAGGCCAGCCTTGCTCATGACCGGCGTAGCGTAAACCGGGTTCTCCAGCTGCCGTTGCCACAGAATCTGCCCCTCGCGGGGATCGATTTTCGTCAGCGAACCAGCAGCAGTCACGACAAAAAGGCCCTCCTCCGTCAGCAGCGGTGCCGCATAGTAGGCGGGTTTCGGCAAGGAAAGTTGCCAGCGCAGCTGCCCGTCCAGGCTGAAAGTCCACAATTGACCATTTTTACCCAGAACGCTGACCCCCTGGTTAAACCGAAAAGGGCTGCTTAACAAGGGGACGCCTAAATCAAATTGCCATTGCAGTTGTCCCGCTGGCGAGAGAACCGAAAAAAGTCCGCTACCGCTGGCGATATAAATCTGCTCACCGTCGAAAAAAGGCGCAGCACGCAGGGGCTGTCCGGCATCGAAATACCAACCGGAACGCAGGGTCTCACGATTAAAGCTGTAAACCACGCCATTCCAGGCTGGCAGCAAAATATCCGTTGCGGTAAGAATTGCCCCCGCCTGGCGATGATCGTCGGACGGGCTTGGCGGATAGTGAAAAAGCTCACGCACCTGACCATCGGATTGGTTGGCCGCTAAAAACTCCCGGCTCCAGTTCTGAAACAAAATTTTATCGTTCAGGGCGAGCAATGACCCATCGATAACATCCCCAGGAGCAGACTGCCAGACAAGCTTTCCCTGTTGGTTAAGGGCCCGCAATTTGCCATCCCAGGAAGCAAAAAACAGACGTTCAGTGACAGCCAGGGGGGGGCTGTCGACAAATCCGGCAGTTTCAAACTGCCAAAGGGCCTTAAAGCGCGCCTGATACTGGGGCCCGGCAGCGAAGTTCCAACCAGCTGCCGGTGTAACATCGACCCGCCCAAGGTCTTCATCATCTTGAAAGTCATGAATCGTTTCGGCAATCCGGGTGGCATCTGTGCTGCCCCACCAATTGTCGGACAGAGAAATCTGTGCGGTAAAGAAATCGCCCAGCTGTAAATTTGTTTGATTCTGCACCAGATTATTACCGGATATTTCAGAAGTGCCTGGACGCTCAAACAAAAAAATACCAACGCGGTTATGACGAATGATGTTGTCTTTCAGACTAACTGCTGAATCGCGAAAATTGATACCCTTTCCTGAATTATTTTCGATCAAATTATACTGCACCAAAAACTTAGATCTCCCCAGACGACTCCCATCAATATTGTGATGGATATGACTGTTGAGGAGATGACCACGGGTAAAGTGAGCGTGAAGCGTGTAAGCACTGTCACGGAATTCGCACCATTCGAACAATAATTCCTTAGCGAAGTCACTCCGAATTTCCAGCCAGTCGCCAGGCGCAGGAACAGCTTCCGCCGAAGCAAAGGTGATGGGCGAATTTTGGGTACCAACGGCTTCGAGGCGGCCTTTAATGACAAGGCCGACATCACCCAACCCATCGCGATCCAAATCGCGGCGCACAAAAAGTACGTTCGTACCCGGTGCAATGCGCAGGGTCACCCCGGCGACAACGGTCACAGTGCCATCAACAACAATCTTGCCCTGCCACAAAGTATCTTGATCGATGACCAGAGTTTCCACCAGTAACCCAGGCGTGGATTCAGCCGACATGAAAGCGCAGCCGTTTAAGAGGAGGATTAAAACAATCCAGAAACGCAGCATGAAGTTTTCCCCGGCGGTCAGTCTCACCTCATTGTGAACTGAATATTGCGGATCTTCGAGCAGGATATATTCCAATTTCGTCAACAAACCCTAAAAAAGGAAAGCCGCTGATAGCGGCTTTCCTTTTTAACAACGATTGCGGACGAACAAGTGAAAATTAGTTGGTCGGCTCGACAATTTCAAGCAGTTGGCCACTGGTGACACCTTCAAGCCGCGCTTGTTTGCCACTGGGAAAGACCGCAACCACATCGTAGCTGCTGCCGGAGGCCAGGCCAAAGTGGGCGATGAGAGGATTCTGGGCACAAAAACCGGTGGCGGTTGCCACTTCGCGTGTGGCCACCAAGCGCCCATTTTGATAGACGCTGATCCGAGTGCCAACGGCGTCGCGATTAGACAGAGACCCCACGGCTTTTACCTTTAACCAATTGCTATCGTTCTGATCATTGAGATAAAGATGGTTGGGAGCACCCCAGTTAATCACGTAAAGATCGAGATCGCCATCATTGTCGACATCGGCAAAAGCCGTTCCCTTGGTTCGCACGGTCGAGCATTGCAATTGCGGTTGGGTTGAAGCAACATCGGCAAAGCGACCCTGACCATCATTGATATAGAGTTGATTGGCAAGTTTACAATCGCCTTCATAAAGATCAAGGTCGCCATCGTTGTCGATATCGCCGAAGGTCGGCCCCTTGCCCCAGCCTTGGTGGTCTTTTTTGACCCGATCGGATGCAAGGGTAAATACACCTTGGCCATTATTGAGGTAGAGCCCATTGTCGCCAACGTAGTTGGAAACAAACAGGTCGAGATCACCATCATTATCAATATCAGCGAAAGCGGCCCCCAAGCCCCAGTTGGGATCGGCAACACCGGCTTCACCGGTAAAGTCACGGAAGGTTCCATCGCCATTATTCAGGTAAAGACGATTAGGCTCACCGGCAGGATAACGGCCGTTAACGACATAGAGATCCTGAAAATTGTCGCCATTGACATCGGCCCAGACCCCCATCCAGCTCCACGAAAGATCACCGACCCCCGCCAGATCGGTGACATCGGTGAAGCTACCATCACCATTGTTACGATAGAGAATGTTCTTGGCACCGGGGCCATAGTTGGCGCAATAGAGATCAAGACGACCGTCATTGTCATAATCGACAAAACTGGCCGAGTAGGTGAAAGATTTCAGGCCGACACCAGCTTGGTCAGTCACATCTTCAAACTTGCCCCCACCAATATTGCGGAAAAGGCGATTCGCTTCGATTTCATAACGACCGCCTTTGGCCAGATAAAGATCAACCAGGCCATCGTTATCGAAATCACCGAACACACTGCCCATGGTGAAACCAGGATCATCAATACCCTCACCGGCACTCGCGGTAATATCCTCAAAAAGACCGGCACCGTTGTTACGGAAAAGCTTGTTGGCGCCGCCCTTGTTCGAGACATAAAGATCAACATAACCATCATTGTCAATGTCGGCAAAGGCAACCCCCTTGCCCAAACCGTCATCAGCCGTACCAGAGGCAACCGACACATCCGTAAATTCCTGTGCCAGCACCGGGCCAGCCAGCAAAGCAACAGCAGCAAACGAAACCAGCAGGCGAGCAGACCATCTCATCATTGCAACATCTCCTTTTTTCGATGATTGATCGAACATAAAACCCTCAACAGAATCCTGAAAAAACCACCCCACACGCTTAAAAAAATCTGTAACTATCGCCAACTGGCGGCATAAAATGCGTCATGTGGCGGTAAATATCTCAAATAGCTTCTAATCTGGAGGCCTGATACGATATTTGCAAAAATCAAGCCCTAATACAGCAACATCTACAGACAGAAATTTGTCGTTCCAGCACCAACGCAGACCAATGTTATTCAACCAGCGATTTGTAACAACAAACCCATGCAGATCGACAATCCCAACCCCAAGCAGACAAAAGTGAGAAGCAAGCGCTTGTGAAACATGGCGGCCAAGGCCACCATGGCGGGCAAGCTAGTGACCGGCCCGGCCAGCAGCAAGGTCAGGGCGGCTCCGCGATCAATGCCCATTTGCAACAAGCCCGCAAGGATGGGAATGATGGGGATCTGGCTGGTCGGCAGAGGCAAACCGACCAGGGCGGCAAGGAAGAGTGAACCGAAACTTTCGGCCCCCACCAGCATTTTTATCCAGGCAATCGGCACCAGAGTCACCATCAGGCCTTCAAGGACAATCGCCAAGAGGAGATATTTGCCAATAAACCACCCAGCATCAAGGCTGCGATCCGCAATAAAACGCAGCTGGCTGGCACGTGGAATAATCTGCATGCGTTTGATCTTGATTCCGGCAGCAGCGCCGATATCAGCGGCGGGCGCCAGGCTGCCATCGTCTCGATAAACCGGCGTAAGACAAATCATATCACCCGCCAACCAACCACGTTTTTCCAAAAAAGCTACAGTGTAACCCGAGCCCAGCCCCAGTACGGCAGCACCAACCAACTTGTAAATGGCCCAGTCGGCTCCCAGACCCCGCCAGGTCAACAACAGGGCATCCGGCCCCATGACTGGCGAAGCCACCAGCAACGCCATCAGTGGTGCCAGGGGCGTCCCTGCCAGAGCCAGAGTGATAAAAACCGGTAGAATGCCACAGGCACAGAGGGGCGAAACCATGCCGATCAACACGGCCACAGGAATGGCAAACATCCCCGCACGCACAATGGATTCGCGAATCTTCAGATCAAGCTTGTAACCTTTAATCACGCCGACCAGCACCACCGACAGCAGGAAAATCCACCACATATTGGAAATTTCGAGCCAGACGACATCGAAAAACTGCTGCCACCAGGGAGCATTCATGGCGGGGTCTGGCTGCGGGTGACGTTTAAAAGTTGATCTTCGTCGAGCGTCCGCAATTGCTGAAGGAGTGCGTCCTGCATCACCGGATCGGCGAGCTGGCGATAAGAAGCGGCCAGTTGCAAGGCCTCAGCGCGCAAGGCAAGCTGCAGCCAGCCCCCATCGTCATGCAAAATAAACCGATGCTGTGCGCTTTCACGGAGGGGAAGATCCTTCAGATCAAGGGCCAGCTGAATGCCGTCAAGGGCGCAAGTTTTCATGCAATAGACAGCATCGCGAAGAGTGCCCTGCACCAGCCGACGAGCGGCCCAGCCAATGCGTAAACCCAGGGTGCTCATGGGGCAAAAATGACCATGACGCCGGGCAAGTTTTTGAAATAATTCCGCATCCGGTAAGCGGGATATGACTATGGAAGTGGTTTCAGGCATCAAAACGCATAATGATGGGGACAGTCGTTTTCGTAAATTTCGTGGTACATACGAGTCATATCGGGAGTCAGCCAGTAACGTACTTCCTTCAACGATTTCAGGAAATGTGACATCTGAACCTGCGGACTATCTTCCTTGATTGCATTGATGGTCGCACGCTTACACAGGCTCTCGGCATCCCAGCCAACATAGCCTTCCGACAGCTCGGCAAGCTGATCCCGATCAACATCAGCGGCCAGATTGGGCATTTGGTTGAGATAAATTTCGAGCATAGCACGGCGATCAACAACGCGGGGCGGGTGAACAAAAACCTTCCGATTGAAGCGCTTTTTCTCTTTGATAATTGCCTGATCAACGGTATCGATACGGTAACAGCTACCGACCAGCATGACATTTTCAATCTGGTTGATACGATCAATCTGTTCAACGAACAAACGATTCAGATCCCTGCTCGCAAAGGTGGGGGGAATGCCGCGCAAATTTCCCGGCCCCCACTCATAGTTGCAGCCTTCACGCGGGGCAAGCCACTCGCAGTCGGAAATAAACAACACCGCCGGAGCTTCGTGAATCGCCATATCGAAGGCCTCGACCAGTTCTTCCCCCTTGCCGAGCATTTCCTGCCCACTGATGTACACAAAAGAGGCTCCCGCTTCTTTGGCGCAGGCTTCCGCCAGCATGGTGATACCAACCCCCAGAGGGCCCCACATCATCACCCCGGCCGGTATGCCCAACTGATGTTGGCGAATCATCTCGGGCTTCTGCAAGGGCAGACACACCATTTCCTTGAGAATTTCCTTGACCTCGGCAAAACCACCAATATCGTCCCAGGCAAGCTCAGGGGTGCGTACTTCGTAAAAAATATTTTTCAATTTTTTGTGCATGATCTTTGTCCCATCATCGACATCTGATTCGCGGCCTGAGCAAGCCCCAAGCGGGTGTGCTGAACCTTAGCAAAATATGTACCTCACCGCCAATCGGTTCTTACAAATCATTTAAAAGGCGGTAGATCTGCTGCTCAAGGTTCCAAATTTGCTCGGCTTCCTTGTCCTGCTCAGCGTCCTCATACTGGACTCTGGCCCGATCAATGGCGGCATGAACCCGCAATAAAATTGGCGAAAGTTTTGCTTCAAGCTGAAACTGGGGAATTTCACCGACGCGCTCATAAAATTCCTGCAATTCTTGGTGTCCTTTTTTAAGCCCACCCAAAGCACGATCAATCCGCATACCATCAGGCTGTTGAGCAAAAGTATGAATCAACTGGTCGGCGTCAGTCACGAGTTGACGATAACGTTCGGAAACTTTCATGCGAATCTTCTTCCTTTTTCTATGCTGAGAGATGGCGCATCCTAATGCAAAAAAGGCGCAAAGACAATTCATCGAGTCCCTTTGATGCTTAAAAAAACACCCTGGCAGGCTTTTTTCTTAGAACAAGAAGTGATGCCCAAATTTCTTAGAGTTGACAGGGAACCAAAAGGCCTGCTAGCTTCAGCTAACAAATCAAAAAAGCCCTGGGGGTGTGTCCGCACTGAGAGCTCTGCACTGCAGAGTGACCCCTTGCACCTGATCCGGATCATGCCGGCGTAGGGAAGCGGCTGTTCCAGCGTTGCTGATCAACCAGCCGCAGGCCGTATATTTTCTTTACGGCCTTTTTTGTTATAAGCGAGAAAAAGTTAAATGATACAAATTTTCCTCAATGAGCTTCCCCTTGCAGTCGCCGCCGACACACACTTAGCTCAACTGAAAGCCGAGCATGCGCCGCAAGCGGATCTGGCGATTATTAACGGCTTTCCAGCGAGTGATGAGGCGCGGGTGCAAGACCAAGACCGGATCGTCATGATTCAACGTGGGGTTATGCCAGACCGCGCACAACTCGAAGCGCTCATGATGGCACGCCATACGCCCGGCGTGCATAAAAAAGTATCCCAGAGCCGCGTCGGCATTGCCGGGGTGGGTGGATTGGGCTCTAATGTTGCTGTTGCTCTGGCACGTCTCGGCGTCGGCCAGCTGATTCTTGCCGATTTCGATCTGGTGGAACCCTCGAATCTCAACCGTCAACAGTATTTTATTGACCAGATCGGCATGCCCAAAGTTGAGGCGCTTAAAGCGAATCTGAAACGGATTAATCCCTGGGTGCAGATAGAAATTTTCGCCGGACGTATCGACGCCGGCAATCTGGGTAAAATTTTCACCGATGTTGATGTCATGGTCGAAGCCTTTGATGCCCCCGACCAAAAAGCTCTGTTGACGGCAACCCACCTAAAACAGGCCCCCGATTGCCCGTTGGTGGCGGCTTCCGGCATGGCAGGCTATGGCGGTTCTAACCAAATTCGCACCCGCAAGATACGTAAGAATCTTTATCTAATTGGCGACCAGCAAACAGCGGCGCAGCCGGGATGCGGATTGATGGCACCCAGAGTTGGAATTGCCGCCCATCACCAGGCAAATGCCGTTTTACAACTCCTCATGGGCAAGGAACCGGAATGAAGATTATCGTCAACGGACAACCACAGCAGGCGGAGAAGAATACCAGCATTGTGGCCCTGCTTCAGACCCTGAGCCTGAACCCGCGCCAGCTTGTCATCGAACTGAACCGCCAAATTTTAACCAGCGAAGAAATCGCAAACATCAAACTACAAGCTGATGACCAACTCGAAATCATTCATTTTGTTGGTGGCGGCTGAGCAAATACCATAAAGGATATTCTATGGATCACCTGAAGATAGCAGATCGACTTTTTCATTCGCGGCTCCTGGTTGGCACCGGTAAGTTTTCGTCAAATGCGGCCATGCAAGGAGCGATGGAAGCCTCGGGCTGCGAAATTGTCACCGTCGCCTTGCGGCGGGTCGACATCAATAACCCTCAAGACAGCCTGCTGCATCATATTGATCGCAGCCGCTATCTGTTGCTGCCCAATACCAGTGGGGCCCGCGACGCCGAAGAAGCCGTGCGCCTCGCGCGCCTGGCCCGCGCCGCCGGTTGCGATCCCTGGGTTAAGCTGGAAGTCACTCCCGACCCCTATTACCTGCTACCCGATCCGGTAGAAACCCTTAAAGCGGCCATCATCCTGGTTAAAGAAGGCTTTCAGGTACTGCCCTACATGCCTGCCGACCCAGTTTTAGCGCGCCATCTTGAAGAAGCCGGCACCGTCACCCTCATGCCCCTGGGTGCGCCGATTGGCACCAACCGGGGTTTACGCACGCGTGATTTGATTGCAATTATTATTGAGCAGGCGGGGATTCCGGTCGTCGTCGATGCCGGATTGGGTGCGCCCTCACACGCCGCCGAAGCCATGGAAATGGGGGCTGATGCCGTGTTGGTCAATACGGCACTCGCCGATACGCCAGATCCCGCCCGCATGGCGCGGGCTTTCAAACTGGGCGTGGAAGCGGGTCGCATGGCCTATCTTGCCGGTCTCGGTCCACAGCGTATCAAGGCCGAAGCATCGAGTCCACTTACTGGCTTCCTGCGCGAGGAATAAAATGAGCTTTTATGCCCAGTTACAAAAATATCCGGCTAGCGCCCTGCATGAGCAGTGGGACAAAGTCTGCACCGGTGACATTGATCGGGCGTTGTCTGTAACTCAGCTTACGATGCAGGATTTTCTCTGTCTCCTCGCGCCGAGTATCAGTGACAATCAGCTTGAAATCCTGGCCCATCGCGCCCATCAACTCACGCGTCAGCGTTTTGGCCGGACAATTCAACTTTACGCCCCCCTTTACCTGTCCAATGAATGTCATAACGGTTGTAAATATTGTGGTTTCAGTGCTGACAATCACGATCTGCGGCGAAAAACCTTGAGCGATGCTGAAATTCTGCGCGAAGCCGAACATCTCCATCAACTGGGTTTTCAGCACATATTATTACTGACCGGCGAAGCACCAGAGGTTGCCGGAGTCGATTATATTGAACACGCGGTGCGCTTGCTGAGGGGGAAATTCAGTTCTCTGTCGATTGAAGTTTTTCCCATGGATACGGCCGACTACCAACGTTTGGCCAAAGCGGGCGTCGACGGTCTGACAATTTACCAGGAAACTTACGATCAACAGCTCTACCCCGAGCTTCACCCCTACGGGGGCAAAAGTGACTTTCGCTATCGCCTCGCAGGGCCGGATCGTGGCGGCGCTGCCGGATTCAGACGCATTGGAATTGGTGCGTTACTGGGATTGGGCGATTATTTAAGCGATGCCTTTTACACCGGCTTGCATGCGCGCTATCTGATGCAGAAATTCTGGCGCAGCCTGGTGACCGTTTCATTCCCCCGCCTGCGCCCAGCAACTGGCGGCTTTGCCCCAAGTTCCGTCGTCAGCGATCGGCAGTTGACCCAGTTAATCTGCACCCTGCGCTTATTAGTGCCCGACGCCGGGCTGGTGCTTTCAACCCGTGAAAGCGCTGAACTGCGTGACAACTTACTCCCCCTGGGGATTACGCAAATGAGCGCCGGTTCCTGCACCGCGCCTGGGGGTTATGAAGGCAGTGAAGCCGAGGCGGAACAATTCGCGATCAGCGACGAGCGCACCCCCGCAGAACTCAGCGCAACCTTGCGTGAGCGCGGTTATGAAGCCGTCTGGAAAGACTGGGATGCGGCCTTTGTCCAGCCCTGAAATCGCCCCGAAACGGTCACAACCTCTGCCAAGCCTCTACCTAATCACCGACCGTCACCAGACCGGATTGGGCCTCAGTTACACGGTGGAACAGGCCCTCAATGCCGGGGTCAAATTGCTGCAACTGCGCGAAAAAGATTTGCCCCTTGCGCAGCAAAAAGAGTGGGGTTGGCAACTGAATCTCCTCTGCCGCAGGCATGGCGCCAGTCTCCTGATCAACAGCCAGATTGAATTGGCGGCAGAACTTGAAGCGTCCGGGGTACAACTGGGGGCGGGAACCTCAAGCGTAAAGGTTGCCCGTCGGCGTTTGGGATCCCATGCGTTAATTGGATATTCGGCGCACAATTTTGCCGAAATTGTCCAAGCCTACGAACAGGGGGCCGACTTTGTCACCTTCAGTCCAGTTTATTTCACCCCGTCAAAGAGGCAATATGGCCCACCCCAGGGGCTCGAAGCCCTACGTGCCGTTTGTCGCACCCCCCCCCTGCCCGTTTATGCCCTGGGGGGGATCTCTACAGAAAAAATCGTTGAAGTCATTAAGGCAGGAGCTTACGGAATCGCGGCAATTTCCGCGGTTTTTTCAGCAGCGGATCCCTTCAAGGCGACACAGAAGCTGCTGAAAGAAATTGCAACCGCCAGCAAAAGTTAGTTCAGGGGCAAAATCGCGAGAGGATCAACTGCCGGCGGGGTTACCAGTGGATCGATCGCTGGTGGCACATAGGGGTAGACCTTGGGTTCGTGCTCAACATCATGACAACTCAGGGCGCAGGAACCCTGACGACTGGCAACGCCGAAAGATTCATAGCGCAGATCGCCGGCGATATTCGGCCTGACCACATCGGCATTGAAACGGATCAGATATTGATTACTTTGGCTGCCATGGGCATCGTGGCAAGTAAAGCAACTGGTTCCGGTGTAACTACCACCGCTGGTACCTTGAATATGCAGGGAATGATAGGGGAAACTTTCATCGCTTAAGATACTGTTACGCGCATGGCATCGATAACAGAGGGCATAGGCCAGCTGACTTTCACCGCGCCCTGATTCCATCTGGTAATTATCGACCAACAAACCGGGATACATAGAGCCGTGAGGCCCCTGCGGGCCGTTGGCATCATCGCTGCCGTGGCAGTCACGACAACTGATGGTGGAAATTTTACCGGGTTGATCCTGACGCGCCGCATAGGGTGGTTTCAGGCTGATGACATAGGCATTGGCACCCTCAGCGCCGACCGGATGAAAAGAAGGGTTGCTGCTGCGAAACTCGGCACGCTTGTCACTCGACGTCACCGGCAAATTGGCACTGGCTCCGTGGCATTTGTAGCAAAGTTCGGCCTCGGTGCTAACCTCGGCGGAAAAATTACCGATTCCCTGACGTCTGATCCCGCGGAATGGCGCCGTATCCTGTAATTCGTGGGGCTCATGACAATCAATACACTCAGCATGACGCCGCGCATTAACCATCTCTTCGGGCAGAGCTTCCCTCTGTTGGTGCACGCCACTGATGGCAAGCACGGGATGGCTGTAAGGTTTGCGCAGTTCGGCTTCGATATCGGGGAAATTTGACCTTGCGCTGGCTGAAACATAGCCCTGGGCAATCATTTGCTGGCGGGCGCTGCGGTTACTATGGCAGTTCAGACAAACCGCTTCTTCCCCGCTGATAGACATATTCATGCCGCGATGGCAGGCGCGGCAAGATTTTGGCAGCAGGGTTTTGTCACCATGCATGCCGCTCAATTTACCCCTGGGCGCAGCATCGGCAACCCGAACCTGAATGGCAAAAACACTCAGAAGGAACGAAAGGCACAAAGCAGGCAGAAACTTCTTCACGACAACTCCTCAAAACGAATGAACGCATCAGCATCAATATGGCGTATCAGTGAATCGGATTAGTACTCCAGTCATTGCCCTGATGGCAGTCATTACAGGTATTGTCATAATCAGTTGTTTCCGTACCGGTATAATTCCGCCAAAAAGGCAGGTTGTAGGTACCGGTTCGGGTATCTTCATGGGGATCATGACAGGTGGTACACTGTAAACGCTGCTGCCCATCCAGGGGAACGACTGTCGGCGCCACATAGTCTGTCCGCCCATCCAGCCCTCCTCCCGTAGTGGAATTCAAGTAACCCACAACTGCAGCATTATAAACAAAGGAGACGGGATGAGTCGTTGCCAGGTCAACGACAGCCGTCGAGCTGCCCAAGGTGTTGGTATTCATTATGATAGGAGACGAGGAACTTAAAATTTCACCGATCGCACTGACCCCGTCATGACAGGAAAGACACATGCGGGTCGCGCCATTGGGATAGACTGCCGGGTCGGCGTTGGAATACTGGCTATCTCCAACAATCGCAGCATCATCAATGTTCAGTGAGTTGGTTGGCGAATTGTACAGGGGAAAACTTGCAGTGCTTGGGTTTTTGCGGTTCCACAGCGCCGACTGAGCCGAAGCCCCATGGGGGGTGTGACAGAAAACGCAAATTCTGGTTTCGCTGAGGGCTTTAATCGTATTTGAAGAGCCACTAATAGAAAGGTTGTGGCGGTTATTTGGGCTGGGGTT
>Ga0210053_1002964_pt1 | contig 14166 bp, 14 predicted proteins | sample CryGeymeta201512_FD_185467 | JGI IMG/M metagenome (GOLD analysis project Ga0210053, IMG submission 185467) | Groundwater microbial communities from Crystal Geyser aquifers in Utah, USA - Crystal Geyser metaG 2015-12 (SPAdes) (version 2) | ecosystem: Environmental > Aquatic > Deep subsurface >... | reverse complement strand
TGGATATCGGTGGTGGGACAACAGATATTGGCATCTTTATCGATGGTAGTATCTGGCATACCAGTGTTCTTTCTATTGGTGGCGATAATGTTACCAAGGATATCTCTGTTGGGCTTCGCACCCCGGTTGTTGATGCAGAGAAGATCAAAATAAATTACGGTTGTGCTACACCGTCCTTGGTGAAGGATGATGAGATGATTGAGATACCATCGGTTGGAGAGAGAAGGTCAAAGACATTGCCAAGACAGGTTTTATCTGAGATAATTGAACCGAGGATGGAAGAAATATTCAGCCTTATTAATCAAGAGATACGGATGACCGGTTATGAAAATATAATTGCCTCTGGCATAGTCTTGACCGGAGGGGCAGCAATGTTAAAAGGGAGTGCTGAATTGGCAGAAAAAATATTTGACCTGCCGGTAAGAATCGGTGCACCCAAAGGAGTAGCTGGATTAGTCGATGTTATCAATTCACCTGTATATGCTACTGGGGTTGGATTGGTTTTATATGGTATGAAAAATAGATTGGATGGCAAGAAAACAAGATCTGTGGGTGGAAATGTTTTTAAGAAGGTTTCAGACAAAATGAAGGATTGGTTCAGTGATTTCTTTTAAGGAAATAACTGCTGCGATAATAAATAGGCTTAGGAGTCTATTTGATATAAATGAAAAACAGGGGAGTGGAAAATAGAGAGAAGGAAGGGGAGATTTCTTTTGTCTATTTTCTAACTAAGGAGGGGTTATGTTTGAGTTTGAAGATGAGATATCCGCTCATACTCGAATCAAGGTAATTGGTGTTGGCGGCGGCGGGACAAATGCAGTAAACGGAATGTTTACCAACAGGAGCGACAATAATTGTCTGGAATTTATTGTTACGAATACAGATGCTCAAGCATTAAAGAATTCCCCTGTATCTTATAAGATTCAGATTGGAACAAAGCTGACGCGAGGTCTTGGGGCTGGTTCAAATCCAGAGATAGGTCAAAGAGCAGCTCAAGAGGATCGGCAGGCATTGGCTGAGGCATTGGCTACCGCTGACATGGTCTTTATTACTGCCGGTATGGGAGGAGGAAGTGGCACCGGAGCAGCTCCGGTAATAGCTGAAATAGCCAGAGAAATGGGGGCATTAACCGTAGGGGTAGTCACAAAACCATTCCTATTTGAAGGACAAAAACGACTTAGGCAGGCAAGTGCAGGATTGGATGAGTTGGTAGAAAAGGTGGATACACTGATTACTATCCCCAATCAAAAACTGCTTTCAGTAGTGGATAAAAATACAACTATTGTTGATGCATTTAAGGTAGCTGATAATGTTTTACGGCAAGCCATTCAAGGTATCTCTGATTTAATTGTTATCCCCGGTTTGATTAATCTTGATTTTGCTGATGTTAGAGCCATTATGTCCTCCAAGGGTAATGCTTTGATGGGGATTGGTATTGGAACAGGAGACAACAGGGCAATGGAAGCAGCTCAACAAGCGATTTCATCCCCTCTATTAGAAGAAACATCTATCGAGGGTGCCAAAGGATTGCTTATTAATATCACTGGCGGTACGGATCTGCTTCTCTCAGAAGTGGATGAAGCTGCAAGTTTTATCTCGGATAAGGCTGATAAGGATGCCACCATTATCTTTGGAGCAGTATCTACTGAAAATATAGGTAAAGAGATATATATTACAGTAATTGCTACAGGATTTGGACAGGGTATGGCCAAGATAGAAAAGGTACCAACCGTAATAACTCCAGGCAAGACCATTAACTTTGAGAGTTATAAGTCTGGCGTAAGAAAGAAATATGAGGGTGAACGAGCTGATGCCATGGGATATGATAATAAGATAAATATTCATAATACTGATTTATGGGAAGTTCCTGCATTTTTGAGGAAACAGGCGGATTAAGAATAGATACTCATGGAGGGCATATATTCTTTGTGCCTTTGTGTCTTTGTGGTTAACACTCAAGTGGAGTATAACACTGTTATGAAGAAGGACATTACAAGAGATGCAAATTAATGATTTTTTAATTGAAATGGTAAAAAGACAGTCCTCGGATATGTATCTGAAGGTCGGGAGCACTCCTATATTAAGGGTAGATGGAAGGCTAACCTATATGGAAAAAGATGATGGAGATTTTTATGATCGACTCTCTCCAACAGAAATATCAGAATTGGCTTTTTCAATAATGACTGAAGAACAAAAGGAAAAGTTCGAAAAACAGTTTGAATTAGATTTATCTTATTCTGCCTCAGGAATTGGACGATTCAGGGCAAATGTATTTTATCAGAGAAATTCTATAGCCCTTGTTTTTAGAAGAATACCCTTTGATATACCCTCGTTTGAAGAATTATATTTACCGCAGATAGTCAAGGATTTAGCTAATATTCCCAGGGGATTAATTATTGTTACTGGAGCAACAGGAAGCGGCAAATCAACGACCTTAGCTGCAATGATTGACCATATCAATTCTTCCAAAAGATGCCATATAATCACTGTTGAGGACCCTATAGAGTTCCTGCATCGAGACAGAGAAGCAATTATTGAGCAAAGAGAGGTAGAGATGGATACCCATACCTTTGCCGATGCCTTGCGACATGTAGTAAGACAGAATCCAGATGTAGTGATGATTGGTGAAATGCGTGATATAGAAAGTCTTTCTGCTGCCCTATCTGCTGCAGAGACAGGACATCTGGTTCTATCAACCATGCACACTATTGATGCCAGTCAAACCATAGAGAGAATAGTCAATTTTTATCCCCCATATCAACACCAACAGGTAAGAATGCAATTGGCTCTGGTGCTAAAGGGTGTTATTTCCTTAAGATTGGTACCCAGGTCTGATGGGTTGGGTCGTGTGCCCGGGGTAGAGATACTAACTGTAACCCCATTGGTACGAAAATTAGTTGAAGAAGGGAAAACCGTTCAAATCTCCTCAGTAATATCCAGTGGTAAATTTTATGGCATGCAAACCTTTAATCAATCCTTAATATCCTTTTACCAGAATGGAATTATCAGCTTTGAAGATGCCCTGGATGCCTCCTCAAATCCAGAAGAATTCAGGTTAAATGTCAGGGGTATTTATGCTGGCGGCGAAAGCTATGGGCTATAAGTCTTATAGCCTCCCCCATGTCCCTAAGGAGGAAAGCGTAAATTGCAGGAACATTTCATTCGTCTTGATGTTATAGTTTTTGCTGACTGCTGAACGCTCATTTATTATGATCCTTTTCAGTTTTCTTTCTATTGTTACCATTGTTACCAATTTAGTACTCATTTCTTTTGCCTTGTTGGCAAAAAAATCAAACAATGTTTCCCGCTCCTTTTCATTACTTGCCACAACAACAACCATCTGGATGATTGGCATAGTGATTTTACACTTTTCTGACACGGATACGGCAGCCATGCTCTGGATTCAGGTTTTTTTCGTTGGATGCTTATTTATCCCCTCATTTTATCTTCAATTCATTTGCGCCTTAATCCAAAACCATGATAAATTGTGGAATGTTTTTAAGTATTTAATGTATATTCTATCTGGCGTGCTTTTGATAATCAATATCTCAGGAGAAATAATTGATCATGTTTCTTATGAACAATCTTTTTATCAACCAAGGGCTGGAAGTTTTTATTATCTGTATAGTATCCTGTTCGGGTTCTGTTTTGTTGGCAGTTTGTATCTTCTCTGGAAGAGACTAAGGATAGCTGTTGTTCAAGAAAAGAGACGACTTCAATGGATGTTTGGTATTACCTGCGTGGGCATTGTGTCCGGGATCATAGATTCGCTATCTGTTTATGGAATTCCCTTGTATCCCCTTGGTCATATAAGCCTTAGCGTATTTAGTTTGTTTATAGCTATTGTTGTGATTAAATATAAATTAATAGAATTCGAGATATATATAAAACGGCAGCATATTTTATCCCTGACCAATGGTATTATTGCAGGCATATTTTTAATCCTTATTTATCTATTTTGTCATCAGTCATGGTTGGCTACCATGATTTGGGTTTGTCTTGCCGGAATAATATTTTATCTTCTGACCAATGGAATTCAGCGGATAATAGAGAGTCATACCTTCAGGGACATCATTGAAAGGGGTGATTCTCCTGATATGATAGAGATTAAAATACCAGCTACCTTTGCTTGGAAAACATTATTGGACTCAATGCAAACCGTGGCAACCGTAATGAAACTGCAAAACCTGACGATTATTCTTACTTGCAGCGAAATGGATGAATATTATCTGGATTTTTCCATAGGGTTTACTCAAGAGGAAAAAAGAAAGATAAAACTTAAGGAGAATAAAGGGATTATTCCCTGGATGAGAAGTGAAAAAAAGGTATTGGTAAGAGAAGGACTGAGGCTGAACCCTAAATTTGAATATACAGGGGAGGCAATAGAGAATGATTTTGAATTATTGAAGGCAACCATGTCTTTACCACTTATTAACAAGGATAAAATGATTGGAATATTATTTATTGGAGAGAATGAAAACGATTATGCTGTAGATGTTTTTGATGAAATTCGTAGCGACCTGATAATTGCTATAGAAAATACCCTGGCATATGGTACAAAGATACAATTCGTTTTGAGTATTGTTGAGGCATTAATTGTTAATATTGAGGCAAAAGATAAATATATGGCAGGTCATGTGGAAAGGGTAACAAGGTATGCTGTGGCAATAGCCAGAAGGCTTGGCTTTACACCTACAGAAATAGAGTCTGTTCGAATGGCTGCCATTTTACATGATATTGGTAGATATGGCATTACAGATGCAATCCTGCAAAAATCAGGAAGGCTTAGCATGGAAGAGTTTGAGATAATCAAAAAGCATACAACTATTGGAAAAGATATTCTATCCGGGGTTGACCTCAGCGATGAGATTATAAATGGGGTCTTTTTACATCATGAAAGAAGAGATGGTCAAGGCTACCATCCGGGGCAGACAAACAAAATAGCTGAAATAATCTGCGTGGCTTCCTCCTATGATGCTCTGATATCTGATAGACCCTATAGAAAAGCAATGACTGGCGAAGAATCCATCATGGAATTGGAGCGAAACTCTGGAACAATGTATAATCCTGATGTGGTTGATGCCTTTATCGGGTGGTTAAGAGGTTGATGGGTTGATGGGGAATATTTATAAATTATGAAGTTGTGTTCCTTCAACTCATCAACTATTCAACTTATCAACTCATCAACTTTCTAAAGGAGAATAAACAATGGCTGTATATGCAGTTATCATGGCTGGTGGAAGCGGAACAAGGTTTTGGCCTGTGAGCCGTCAGTCTATTCCAAAACAATGCCTGCACATTACCGGACATAAATCTATGATTCAGGAGACCGTGGACAGATTGATCCCTATCATTGAAAGGGATAAGTTTTATGTTGCCACAGGCAATCATCTTTATGAACATATCCGTCAGGAAATGCCTGATATTGGATTTATTCTTGAACCTGTTGCCAGAAATACTGCCCCATGTATTGGCTTAAGCATGATTCACCTGCTGCATCAGGACACAGAGGCAGTTGTCTTGCTTGAAACGGCTGACCATTATTACCATGATGGAGAACTCTATCGTCAACATCTCCTGCGGGCAATAGATTATGCAACAATTCATGACAATATTTGTCTTGTTGGCATTAAACCTTCTTATCCTGCCACTGGATATGGATATATTCAACAAGGGAATCTTATCAATGTTCAAGAGATCCGAATATTTGGAGTACAACGATTTGTAGAAAAACCAGCACTTGAGATAGCCAAAAAATATGTAGAATCAGGGGAATATCTGTGGAATTCAGGGACATTTATTGCTAAGGCACAAGTAATGCTTGATGAGATTGCCAAGTATATGCCACATCTCTATGCTGGCTTGATGAAAATACAGACTGCCCTCAAAGATGGGGATGAAAAAGTGGTTGATATGATTACCAGAGAAGTTTTTGAATCATTGCCCCCGGAAGAGATTACCTCTATTGACTTTGGGGTCATGGAAAGATCAAAAACCGTTGTAGTTGTTGAGGGGATATTCCCTTGGTATGATATTGGTTCATGGGGATCAATGGAGGAAATTATTCCAGAGGATAGTAATGAAAATGTAGTCAATGGGGCAGAATTCGTAGATATTGAGAGCAGAAAAAACATCATATACTCAACGACCGGAAGACTGATTACCCTCCTTGGTGTCCATGATATGGTTATTGTAGATACCCTTGATGCCCTTATGATCTGCCCAAAGGGAAAAACAGAGGATGTCAAAAAGATTGTCGATAAATTGAAACAACAGGGGATGCAGGAGTATCTGTGAAGGAGTCTGGATAAAATGCAAGGTTTTTATGGAATGATTGGAGATTCACATCAGATGCGTGAGATTTATCAGGCTATAGAATTGGCAGCAAATATAAATGTCCCTGTCCTCATTCAGGGAGAAACAGGAACAGGCAAGGAACTTGTGGCAAAAGCCATTCATAGCCGCAGTGACAGAGTTAATAAAACATTTATAGCAATTAACTGTGCTGCTATACCCCATGAATTGGCAGAAAGTGAGTTGTTTGGGCATGAGAAGGGGGCTTTTACCTCAGCTCATAAAACAAGAAAAGGGAAGATAGAAATGGCTCAAGGAGGAACAATCCTGTTTGATGAGATTGGAGATATGGAAATGTTTCTGCAAGCTAAGTTGTTACGGGTTTTAGAGGATAATGTGATTACGCGGGTTGGGGGTGAAAAACCAATTAAGATTGATATCAGAATAATCGCTGCTACAAATAAAAACTTGCGACAGGGCATTGAAGAAGAGACATTTCGCGAGGATCTCTATTATCGACTTTCCCTGTTTCGAATACACCTTCCTTTATTAAGAGAGCGAAAAGATGATATTCCTGTATTAGCTGAATTTTTTCTTCATCAGGCAAATGCTCAATTTGATAAAAACATCACCCATATAAATACTAATAGTATTAAGAAGCTCCAAAATTATGATTGGCCCGGAAATGTGAGAGAGTTTAAGAATATCATCTATCGGGCTGTCATGAAGGCAACAAATGATGTTATTACACCTGATGAAATAGCTCTTACCATACCTGATATTGTTGTTCCCAAACCAGATGAGACCTTGAATTCACCATCATGGTTGGACTTCTCTGATGAAATACCCCTTGATACTATGGAAAAAGAGGCTATCAAAAAGGTGCTTATATTAAATAATGGTAATAAACAAAAAACAGCGGCAGCACTGGGTATTGGACGGTCTTCTCTTTATTGGAAGTTAAAGAAGTATGGATTGGATTAGCAGCAATTCTTATTATAGCAAAACTTATGTTCAAAGGGGAATAAGGGAATAGAGGAGATGGTGTCGATTATCAACAGAATTGTCGGTAGGACAGGCATTCCTGCCTGTCCTACCGATTAATCTCCATATCTCCCCCTTATCCATTTTACCATAATGAGAATTGCTGTTGGATTGTAACTACTCACCACAAAGGCATGAAGACACAAAAAGTTGATAAGTTGAATAGTTGATGGGTTGATAAGTGGATGAATTGATAGGAAATGTTTATGAATTATGAATCTGTGTTCCTTTAACCTATAAACTCATCAACCTATCAACCTATCAATTTATGTGTTCTCCGTGGTGAATTACTTTACCTGAGTAGTTACATTGGATTAGAGAATTAGCTTGACAAAATAGGAATAATGAGGTATCATAAATAAAAGCTGAAGGCTATTAGTTTTTCCCCTATAACCTGATAGTCTACAGTCTAAACAAATTTTGGAGGAAAAAATGGAATTAGCGGAAAAACAAAAGGCATTACAGCTTGCTTTAGCTCAGATTGAAAAACAGTTTGGACGAGGCTCAATCATGCGGTTGGGCGGGGAAGGGGCAAGGATAAAAATGCCTGCTATCTCTACAGGTGCTATTTCTCTTGATATAGCTATTGGTATTGGTGGTGTCCCCCGGGGAAGGGTTATTGAAATCTATGGGCAGGAATCATCCGGAAAAACATCGCTAACCCTGCAAATTATCGCTCAGGCACAAAAAAGTGGCGGAATTGCTGCCTTTATTGATGCTGAACATGCCCTTGACCCATCTTATGCCAAAAAATTGGGGGTTGATATTGAGAATCTGCTTATTTCTCAGCCAGATACAGGGGAACAGGCATTAGAAATAGCAGAAACCCTGGTTCGCTCTGCAGCAGTGGATGTTGTTGTTGTTGATTCTGTGGCTGCCCTTGTCCCCAAGGCAGAATTAGAAGGGAATATGGGGGATAGTCATATGGGGTTGCAAGCCAGACTAATGTCGCAAGGCTTACGAAAGCTTACATCCTCAGTATCTAAATCAAAAACAACCGTGATATTTATTAATCAACTGCGAGAAAAGATAGGGGTAATGTTTGGCTCACCAGAAACAACCCCTGGTGGCAAGGCACTTAAGTTTTATGCCTCATTAAGGATGGATATGAGACGAGTTAATTCCATCATGCAGGGTGATACAGCTATTGGTAATCGGGTAAGAATTAAAATAGTAAAGAATAAGGTTGCTCCCCCATTTAAGCAGGTAGAGTTTGATATGATGTATGCTTCTGGTATCTCTCAGGAAGGATGCCTGTTAGACATGGGTGTATTGCATGGAATTATACAACAGAGCGGGACATGGTTTTCTTATGGTGATAAAAGACTTGGTCAGGGTAGGGAAAACGCCAAAGAATTCCTTAGATCAAATCCAACAGAAACAGCAGAGATTGAGAGAAAGATAAGGGAAAAGACTGGATTGATAGAGGAAGAGACGGCAACTGTTAAGGCATGATTATGACTTAGATAATAGGAGTATATACTCAGGAAGGGTATAAATTACATTTTTCGCTGGTCTTAATCAACGATAGCTGCGTTGTTCAGGTTTGCAATAGTACACTATTGCAAACCTTCACGCCTTGCTCTCGTTGATTAATCCTCACCGAAAAAATCGCAATTTATACCCTTCCTGAGTATAATCTTGAAATGATGCAAAAGTTATTAATAAATAATAATATTCTTAAATTCAAAGAAGATATTGAAGGGTTAAGCAAGCAAAGGATCTCAAACTGTTACCAATGTGGTAAATGCACGGCTGGTTGTCCAGTTGCTTTTGCTATGGATTATCCACCAAATCAGGTTATTCGTATGATTCAACTTGGCTTGAGGAATGAGGTAATGAGCAGCCATGCCCCTTGGTTTTGTGCCTCTTGTGAAACCTGCACCACAAGGTGTCCCCGTGAGATAGATCTTGCCAGAATTATGGATTCCTTAAGAATTATAGCTCAAGCTGAAAATAAGGTAAGTGTTAGAGAAGTACCAATACTAAATCAAATATTCTTAAAATCAATTGAACTTACCGGCAGGGTTTATGAGGTAGGCGTTATCGGAGCATATAACTTCTTTAGCCTGAATCCATTCAAGGATATTCCGCTGGGGATAAAGATGTTTTTGAAGGGAAAGCTGAACCTGATGCCACACTCAGCAGGTAATTTTAGGGGATTATTTAAGAGGATACGCGAAAAGTCTTGCGATCGTAATTAGAATTGTTGGACATCAGTCACTATTTCTTGTATCAAGGAGATAAGAAAGGACAGCAACCGATAAAAGTCTAACCAGTCGCTGAAATTGACGGCGTTTCACGCTGTAGATTAGCTCCACATTAGATTACAAATTCATATATTTGGAGAATCAACATGTTAAAACCAAGTGTGTACATTGAAACTACTGTAATAAGTTATGTGGCTGCAAGACCAAGCCGTGATCTAATTGTAGCAGCACATCAGCAAGTTACCATAGAATGGTGGGAAAACACATTGCCTCGTTGTGATTCTTTTATATCCCCCCTGGTTATTGAAGAAGTGGCAAGAGGAGATAAGGAGGCAGCAAAACTTCGATTGAAGAAAATATCGAATTTCCCAGTATTAAAAATTACTACTGAAGTGAGAGAACTGGCTGATATGTACTTTGCACAGACCCAAATTCCGGAAAAAGCGAGAGGCGATACTTATCATTTGGCTTTAGCCACATACCACGGGATGGATTTTCTGGTATCGTGGAATTTTACTCACATTCTTGCTGCATCAGTTAAAATAATTATTCAAAATATCAATACTGATCGAGGTATTCAAACACCTATAATCTGTTCTCCTGAAGAACTAATGGAGGTATAAATATGCAAAAAGATACTATCGTAGAAGAGGTTCGTAGCATCCGGCATGAAATTGAATGTGAATGTCAAGAAGACCCTGACAAACTTTTTGAGTATTTCCAAAATTCACAAAGGAATCTTAACGATCGACTTGTGTGCCGAAAACCAAAACTCCTTGAACTACCACCACAAAGGCAAAAGGCGGCATAATATAAGGTTAAAGATTATCAAGAATAACACGATCCGTATGACAGGAGACCGTCATGTACAGTTCTGTGAGGGACTTGGGGGGTGAAATTCCCCCTTGTCCACTCGGCGGTTAATTCTTTTATAACTACGAATAGGCTATGTAGTTACGATTTTTTGCTGTTTTGAAATGCGTAGGAAATAACAATAGCTAAGTAGTTACCAAAATACACAACAATGTGTTGAGCAAACAGCATAAATACCACCGCCAATTTTACGAGGAGAAACATGTATAAGATTGCCTACTTTCCCGGTTGTTCATTGGGTTCAACCGCAAAAGAATACGGGACATCAACTGAGCTTATCTGCAAGGATTTAGGGATTGAGTTGGTTAAAATTCCTGATTGGGTTTGTTGTGGTGCTACTACAGCCCATATTACCTCTGAATTAATGGCAGCTGCTCTTCCGGCAATGAGCTTGCTTCAGGCAGAAAAGCAAACCCTGCCTATTTGCTCACCATGCTCTGCCTGCTTCTCCAGACTTAAATTAGCAGACATTGCCCTGAAAAAGGATGCACAGCTAAGGATGGATGTAGCTGAGGTTATTGGGGAAGAATATAAGGGCACGGTAGAGGTTTTACACCTTTGGCAGGTCATACAAAAATACGGTAATCTGAGGACGAAAGAGCCGAAAAAAGAGCTAAAAGGGCTGAGGGTGGCTTCATACTATGGCTGCCTGCTTACCCGTCCGCCAGAGGTTTGCCCTGATGAACGGACAGAAGACCCTCAATTCTTAGATAATATGGTCAATTCTCTGGGCGGCGAATCTGTTCGATGGAATTATAAAACCGAATGTTGCGGGGCAGCGTTTTCATTGACAAAAACAGATATTGTTCACAGGCTTTCAGGGGAGATACTAAAGGATGCCAAGGAATCTGGTGCAGATTGCATCATGGTTGCCTGCCCACTTTGCCATTCTAATCTGGATGCCAGACAGGCAGAAATGAAGCTGGATTTCAGTATTCCTATTTTATATTTTACGCAATTGATTGGATTAGGATTAGGTTATGGGTATGCAGAATTAGGATTGAGGAAGCATTTTGTTCAGGCAAAAGGGTTGTTGAGGTCAAAAGGATTGTAAACATTAGAGGCATAAAATGATTGAAACAAATACATTATTCTCGATAAAAGAGGCAAGTGTTTGGGCAACAGAGCATTTAGGGAAAACTGTTACACCCTCTAATATATCTTACCTTATTCAGTATGGACGAATAAAGAAGATTGGCGATAACGGCACGACTCAGGTTTCAAGGCAAGAACTTATGGGCTATTACAACTCCTACAACGGTAACCGTGAGTTTGCTTGGAAAGACCAACTTGGTGAGGACTTAAACTGGGCTTTGTCTTTTGACAAATACAAAGAAGCGGAAACAACAAAGCATGTCCACCGATTACATCCTTATAAGGGTAAATTTATTCCTCAGCTTGTGGAATACTTTCTGGATAGCCATACTGATAATTTCAAAAAGCAGGTTTATTTCAAGAAAGGTGACATTATTCTTGATCCATTTTCAGGAAGCGGAACAACAATGGTTCAATCTTGTGAATTTGGAATGCACGCTATCGGTATTGATGTCTCTGCCTTTAATGCTTTGATTGGAAATTGTAAGGTTGCAAGATATGATTTTGTTGATGTTCAAGCTGAAATTAATCGAATAACAAAGGTACTCAAAGAATTCCTTGCAAATTCTCGCACCCTTGAATTTGAAAAAAAACTTTTACAAGCACTTTACGACTTCAATAACAGATATTTCCCTGTTCCTGATTACAAATACAATCTTCAACGAGGAGAAATAAACGAAGATAAATATGGAACAGAAAAAGAGAAAGAATTTTTACCTATTTTCAATAATCTCGTTAAAGAATACAACATAAAGCTAAAACAGGATAAAACAGACACCTTTCTTGACAAGTGGTATTCGCAAAACATCAGGGATGAAATTCAATTTGTGTTACTGAAATCAAAAAGATTAAAAATCTTGCTACAAAAAAAATCATTAGCATTATTTTAAGCAGAACCATTCGTTCTTGTAGGGCAACAACCCACGCTGATCTGGCAACACTTATTGAACCAATTACAGCAACCTATTACTGTTCAAAGCATGGCAAGGTCTGTAAGCCACTTTTTTCAATTCTTAAATGGTGGGGAACCTACACGAAAGATACCCTTGCAAGGCTTTATCAATTTGACAGATTGCGAACCCAAACCTTTCAATATTGCTTAACAGGGGATAGTAGAACCATTGATATATTTGGAGAAATCGAAAAAAGAAATATTGCATTTTTCGAGTTAGCTCAAAAGCAAAAAATCAAGGGTATTTTTTCAAGTCCACCTTATGTTGGCTTAATTGATTATCACGAACAACACGCATATGCTTATGACCTTTATGGTTTCCAGCGAAAAGACGAATTGGAGATTGGCCCTCTCTATAAAGGACAAGGCAGGGAAGCAAAAGAAAGCTACATACAAGGAATATCTGAAGTGCTTAATAACTGTAAAAAATATTTGGTTGACGATTACGAGATTTTTCTTGTGGCAAATGATAAATACAATATGTATCCGCTCATTGCTGAAAATGCAGGGATGAAAATCGTTAATCAGTTTAAGCGGCCGGTGTTGAATCGCACTGAAAAGGATAAAGGGGCGTATTCGGAAACTATTTTTCACTTAAAGGCAAGGTTATAATGTCAAGAAAATCTAAAGAAATTTCGGAAGCAATAAAACAGGTCATCCAAACAATGATGGATAGAGTTATGAATAAGGTTTTATATGATGACCCATTTATTTCAGAAAACCATCGGGCTGGAAAACCTTTATATGCGGCATTAGTTCCTGATGAAATTTTCAAAGGCTCACATTTTGAAAGGAGGTTTGTTACTCCATTTGGCGGAGTATGGGAAAAATTAGCCCAAGTTGCAGCAATTAAAGGGTTAGGAAAATGTGAATTAGGTAAAACAATAATTGGAACTATTCCTCAAGAAAGATTACGAAGAATACAAGAAGTACTTAATAAATTAGAACATCCTGAAAAAGATAAAAAAAGAATAAAACCAAATTGGGACGAAGAATTAAAATATATTCTTGATTGTAATGGCGAATTAATTCCAGTTACAGTCGTTTGTGATGTTTTTGCAGAAGACTTAACTAACAATAAAAAATATTCATTTGAGATTAAATCTCCTTTGCCAAATAGCGATATAACAAAAGTTAGTAAAGAAAAAATTTTAAAGCTACATGCTATGGTGCCATTACAAGTTAATTCTGCATACTTCGTTTTACCCTATAACCCTTATAATAAGAAAACAGATTATAAATGGTCATTTCCTTTTAGATGGTTTAATATGACAGAAGATAAGGCAGTTTTAATTGGTGACGAATTTTGGGATTTTATTGGTGGGAAAGGTACATATCAACTTTTTATTTCAGAAATAAATAAACTTGGAAAAGATTATCGTGAAAGAATTTATAAAGAATAGGACTTACGCAAAATGAGAAAACACCTACCATATATGGTATTTTTGAAAAGTAATACCCACCAGATGTGGTATGCAAAGTGCTGTTTTGCGTAAGTCCTAAATTTTTGAGAATTGAACCTCCAAAAAATAATTCAGAAATTATTATTTAATAAAAATGAAAAAATATTATAACTACTCAGGTAAAGGAATTTACCACTCAAGACACAAAGAAACAAAGGTTCACAGTAACTACTTGTAGCTATATTGGACAGAAAAAACTACGAAATACGCGAAAAACAGCGAAAATTAATAATCA
>Ga0210053_1002952_pt1 | contig 14222 bp, 16 predicted proteins | sample CryGeymeta201512_FD_185467 | JGI IMG/M metagenome (GOLD analysis project Ga0210053, IMG submission 185467) | Groundwater microbial communities from Crystal Geyser aquifers in Utah, USA - Crystal Geyser metaG 2015-12 (SPAdes) (version 2) | ecosystem: Environmental > Aquatic > Deep subsurface >... | reverse complement strand
TTGTAAGCCACCAATGAGCAAGCCGGCACCGGTTAATAATAATAGTAAAGAAATATCGCCGGCCCCGGGGTGAGGCACCCCGCCGGCAGTAGAAGGCATCGAGGTCCGGCCGGAATCGGTACTGATTTCTCCCGATGGCGTGGCGGTAATTGCCGGCACGTCCGTCTGCCCGGCCGCGGCGATGACAAAGCTGCGGTTCAGACTTTGTTCGACGCCGCCGGAATCAAGATAAGCAATAGTAATGGAATGCTCGCCGCTGGAGAGTCCCTGCGGCGGGATGAATTCCCAGTCGCCGGTCTTACCGATAGTGGCGGTGCCGGTATAGGTGTCATCGGAGTGGATTTCGATGGCCAGGACCGTGCCCGGCGGGCCGGAACCGATAAAGGCCGGTTGGGTAGCGTTGATGACTTCGCCGTCAACGCCGGGGTTTTCTAAAGTGACTTCACCGCTGGGGGTAGCCGGCGGTTGGTTTTGGGCAATCAGCGGTTCAAGGGAAAAATTGCCGCTGCCGGAGGCAATTGGGGTTTCGGCCGCGGCCAGGGGTGCCCGGCGGAAGTCGTGCGACTGGCCTAAAATAATGTCCGGTACCGGGTTGTCATTGGCGGTGGTGGTAATCGCCGGGGCCGTTCCTTGCCGGCCGCCCTGGATCAGCAGGTTGACGATCGTCGCCTGAGCGTCGTAATTTAAATAACTTTTCAAATCGCTGGTCCGGGCGGTGGAAAGAGATAAGGCCCAGTCGCCGCCGGACTTAACCAGGGCGGATAAAGGCGCGGCGTTAGCTAAATTGACATAGACAATTACACCCTCGGCCGGGGTTTTAGCGGCGGTTAAAACCGTGCCGTAAACCGGGTCGGCGCCCGGCGGGCTGCCTAAAGTCGGGCCGGTGGTAATCTCAAACGGCTTGCCTTGATTGTCAAAGGATTTGCCGCCCGACTCGATTTTAAAATAGTACTTGGTGTTGGGAGTGAGATTTTTCGCCGTCAGATAATGGACTTCAAAACTGCCGGTTTCGCCGGAGAGCTGGTCCCGGTCGTCGCCGAACCGGTCTTTGAGGTTGTTTAAGTCGGTGCCGATTTTAACTTTGGCGTTAGTCGGTTGGTCACTGGTCCAGGAAACTGAAAAACTGCTATCGGTAACGTTGGTTAAGCGGACCTGCTTAGGCGCCAGGGTTTGGCCGGAAGCGGAGTCGGGGGCGGTTTTATTTTTAACCCAATAAAGGCCGACGCCGATCGCCACCAGTAAAATCAGCAGGCCCAAGGCGGTGGGAAAATGGATTTTAGTCAGTTTCAGATTGATCATTTTGTTCGGCGCTAATAGTAGCCAATGGCGTCGGTCCAAACAAAATCCAGTCAATTGGCGGGGTTTCGGGCCTTGACTTAACTTGCTCCAGGGTGTCAAGCTCCAAAGAGGCCGTCAAGGGCTCCAGCTGTTTTTGGACGTCGGGTTTAATTTGCGATTTGGTCAGGGACCGGTGGGTGGCCAAACCCAGCCAAATTACCACAGTGATTAAGGAGAAAATTGCCAGCCGCATGAGGTCTTTTTTCAGCCGCTGGGCATAGATTTTAGTAATCATAAGGATTTTAAGTAAAAAGCTTTTAGTTTGAAGTTGGCGCTTAAGGTGCCGTCGGCGGAACGGACGGCTTTAGCGGAAATGGTCAGTTCATCAATCCCGATCAAACGGTCCAGGCGGTTTATGCCGTCCACAAATTTTTTTATATTGGGATAGCTGCCGGTTAAAGTGAGATCAACCGGCACAAAATCAGCCTTGAATTCATTAAGGGTGCCGTTGACGATAGTGAGCTGGTTTTGTCCGGCCAGCCAATAGAACTGCCAGGCTAACCGTTCAAATTCCGGCCCCGGCGGCAGGACTAAGTTTAGACTGTTTAAACCGGGGCTGACTTGGCCGAACAGGATTTCGGCTTGGTCCAAGGCCTGGATTTTTTGCCGGAGTTTGGCCTCGACGGTTTTGGTGTCGTCAATTTCCCGCCGGAGAGAAGCAATGGTTTTAAAGGTGGGCATAATCGCGAACAGAATGAAAAAGATGACCGTAAAAATAGTCAGGATGGCCAGCGAGGAAACTTTGGCCGTCGGCCGGCCGAACGTCAATTTTAAACGATTGTAGTATTGGAAGTAGCTGGTCCGGCCGGTGAGTTTTTCGGATAAGTTCATATGGTTTTAAAAGTAAGGGTTAAGCGGAATTCGATGCCGGAGTTTTTGTCGGCGGCGGACTTGACGTTTTCTAAAACCACGTCGTTGAATTCGGTTTTGGCCTGTGCCTGGCTTAACAGTGTTGCCAGGCCGGTTTGCGAGGCTACCACCCCTTCGATAACGACCTGTTTCTGATTGATAGTGACGTTAGTCAGGACAGCGTCGGTCGGCATCATTTTGCCTAAAATCGTTAACGCCGTGGCCACCCGGGGTTGATCGGTGACCGATTTGACCAGGTCTAATTTGGCTTGGACCAGCCGGAAAGAACTTTCCAAATCGCCAAAAGAGGTGACTTGGGCCTGTTTGTTTTTGACCGAAGCGCGCAAGTCGGTTAAGCTCCGGTCCAAACCAAAGCGGTACAAAAAGGCGCTGATGACAATTGCCTCGGTAAAGACCACCACATAACGGCCGACCGATAACACCCAGGTTAATAGTTGGCCAATTGCGCCTCTTTCCCAAGGTTCTTTGGGAAAGAGATTAAGTTCAACCGATCGGACAGACATTCTGGGTTAAGTATAGATCCGGACCAGTCGCGATTTCAACCGGGAGGCCCTGTTTTTGTGGATGATTTTCTTTTTGGCGGCGCGGTCCAAGGCGCTAAAGGCTTTGGTGACGGCGGCGGCGGACTTTTTCGCCCTAGCCGCTTTCAGCGCTTCCTTATAGTTTTGCCGGATGGCGGCATTTTCTTTCTCCCGGCGGCGGTCAACCTTGAGTTTTTTGATAGCTGATTTAAGAATGGGCATCAACTGTATTATGCTATACTGGAGCCTTGATGGTCAACCACCTGTTTAGAAAACAAAACAGCGTTCTTTCCGCCGCCGCCGTATTGATGACGGCGGTTTTAATCTCCCGGCTGTTGGGGCTGCTGCGAGACCGGTTTTTGGCATCGTATTTTTTTGATCCCGCGTCTGCGGGACAGCTGGACGTTTATTTTGCCGCTTTCCGGCTGCCGGACATAGTGTTTCAACTGTTGGTCGTCGGGGCGCTTTCGGCTGCGTTTATTCCGGTATTCACCCGTTATTTGCTCAAAGACAAAGAAGAAGCTTGGCACGTGGCCTCGACGGTAATCAGTCTGGGAATAGCCGGATTTTTGATTTTAGCCGGGATAATTTTCTGGTTAGCGGCGCCTTTAAGCCGGTTGATCGCTCCCGGTTTTTCCCCGGCCGAACTGGAATTGATGATCCAAATTACCCGTTGGCTGCTGCTGGCTCAATTGAGTTTTTTAGTCTCTAATTTTTTTACCGGCATCCTCCAGTCGCAGCAGCATTTTATCGTGCCGGCGCTGTCGCCGATCGTTTATAATCTGGGAATTATTCTGGGGATTTGGCTGTTGTCTTCGACGATGGGGATTTTCGGTCCGGTGGCCGGCGTGATTTTGGGAGCGTTTCTTCATTTAATCGTCCAGCTGCCCTTGCTTAAAGCGACCGGTTTCCGGTTTGTTTGGTCGTTTGACTGGCGCCATCCGGGGGTTCGGCGGATCGGCCGGCTGATGCTGCCGCGGACGGTGGCATTGGCGGTGTCGCAAATTGAATTGACGGTAGCGGTGTTTATTGCCACCGGTTTGCCGGCCGGAAGTTTGGCGATTTTTTATTTTGCCCAGCATTTAAACAGTCTGCCGGTGGGTTTGTTCGGCGCCACCATCGGCCAGGCGGCGCTGCCGACGCTGTCCCAGGATGCCCAACGGGATGACTCGCTGTTAAAATTCAAACAGCTGCTGATCGATTCCCTGAACCAGGTTTTATATTTATCTCTGCCTGCGGGCATGATATTATTGGTGTTGCGCCTGCCGGCAGTCCGGCTGGCTTTCGGCGCCCGGACGTTTCCCTGGGAAGCGACGCTGTTGACCGGCCGGGCGGTGGCCCTGTTTGCTATTTCTGTTTTTGCCCAATCGGCCGTCCAGATTTTAGTGCGCGGGTTTTACGCTTTGGGCAATACCCGGACCCCGTTTATTCTGGGTACCCTGGCGGTGCTGGCGAATGTGGCCTTGAGTTTTAACCTGGTTTACCGGGCTGATTTAGGGGTATTGGGCTTAGCCCTGGCAATTTCTTTGGCCAGTTTTCTGCATTTAGGCCTGCTGTTTTGGGCCTTAAGCCGGAAGCTTAACGGTTTTGGCTGGGAAACTTTTTGGCTGCCGGTAGTGAAAATGACCGCGGCGACGCTTTTAACCGGTTTAGCCCTGTACCTGCCGTTCCGCTGGTTTGACCGGTATATTTTTAACACTACTAAAACTCTCGGATTAGTCGGTTTGAGCGTGGTGACCGGGTTAATCGGCCTGTTGGTTTACGTCGGTTTGTCGTATTTATTTAAAATCAGGGAAGTGAATCATTTTACGTCTTTGTTTAAGAAATTAAGGCGTTTCTATTATGAACCCATCACGGCTCCGTAACTTTTGCGTGGTTTCCCATATCGACCACGGCAAGACGACTTTGACCGACCGATTTTTGGAACTGACGGGAACCGTGAAGAACCCAAAGCGTTATTTAGATTCTAACCCAATAGAGCAGGAACGGGGAATAACAATTAAACTAGCCCCGGTGCGCCTGCACTATTCTCTAAATACTATTCCTTATATCCTTAATCTGATCGATACTCCGGGGCATGTAGATTTTGCTTACGAAGTCTCCCGGTCATTGGCCGCCTGCGAAGGAGCGATTTTATTGGTCGATGCTACCGCCGGCATTCAGGCCCAGACTTTGGCCAATGCCTACAAAGCGATTGAACAAAATCTGACTTTAGTGCCGGTAATTAACAAGATTGATTTGCCGAACGCGGAAATTGAACCGACCAAGCAGGCTTTAATTGATAGTTTTGGTTTTAAACGCGAGGAGCTTTTAACCATTTCGGCCAAAACCGGCGCTAATCTAATTCAATTAATTAAAGCGGTGATTGACCGGATTCCGCCGCCCGGCGGCAGTGCGGTTCAACCGCTTCAGACCCTGGTGTTTAACTCGTTTTATCATCCGCACTGGGGAGTCATCGCTTCGGTACGGGTAGTCAACGGCAGTGTGGCGGCCGGAGACCGGCTGCAGTTTTTAGGGAGTAAAGCGGAATTTATGGCAGAAAACCTGGGCTATTTTTCTCCTCAAATGGTGCCGGCTAAAAACTTAAACTGGGGCGAGGTGGGTTATATTGCAACCGGACTGAAAGACATCAGTCTTTGCCGCGTCGGCGACACCTTAACTTTGGCCGGCAGCCAAACCACCGGACTGCCGGGGTACCTGGAGCCGAAGCCGATGATGTTTATGGACCTGTTCCCGGTAAATAACATTGACTTTTTGCGTTTAAAAGCGGCCCTGGAAAAGTTGGCGCTCAATGATTCCAGTTTGCATTTTGTCCCGGTGACTTCGGCGGTTTTAGGCAGCGGGTTTAAGATCGGCTTTCAGGGTTTGCTGCATGCCGACGTGGTCCAGGAGCGGCTGGAACTGGAGTTTGACTTGGAATTAATCAGCACCAGTCCGTCGGTGGAATACCGGGTGGATTTGCGTTCCGGCAAAACGATTAATCTGACCGGCGCCGCCGACTTGCCCGACCCGACTTTAATTAATCAAATTAGAGAACCGGTAATCGAGTTGACGATTTTTACCCCCCAAGCTTATTTGGGCGGAGTGATGCAGTTAACCCAGGCTCGCCGGGGCAGTTTATTAAGCCAGCAGTATTTCGGCAGCCAGGTCCAGCTGGTTTATTGTTTGCCTTTGCGGGAATTGGTGTCGGATTTTTTCAGCCAATTAAAAAGCCTATCTTCCGGTTTTGCCAGTTTGGATTGGCGCTTTTTGGATTACCGGCCGGTGGATTTGGTCAAACTGGAGGTTAAATTGAACCGTCGGACGATCGGCCCGCTGGCGCAATTGGTGGTCCGTTCCCGGATTGACGAGGTGGCCAAGCGTCTGGCCGCCAAGCTGAAAGCGGTGATTCCCCGGCAGCAGTTTGAACTGCCGATCCAGGTGGCGATGGGCGGCAAGATTTTGGCCCGGGAGACCATCAAATCCTGGCGCAAAGACGTGACGGTTAAACTGCACGCGGCCGACCCGGGCCGCAAAAATAAACTGCTGTCTAAACAGAAAAAAGGCAAAAAAAGAATGAAGCAAATCGGCCGGGTTAATTTGCCCCAGGAAGCGTTTTTGGCGTTAATGAGTTAGGGTGAGCCGGATAATCTCGTTCGGCCGCATGAATACCTGATCAACAAAAGTGCCGCCGGTAATCTGGACGGCTTTGGTTTGAGTTTTGCCCTGGAACCACTCGTAATTTACCTGATAACCGCCAGGAGCTAAATTGTTAATGACAATCGGAACGGTTTCCTGATGGGCCCCGCGGGGATCGTAGTTGACCAAATAAAGCCGGAGAATGTTGCCGGAGGCAACGCTAATGCCTTTTACCCAGCTGCCTTCGCCGGTAACGGCCAAACGTTGGCCTTCGAGCTGGTTTAACCATAATAGTAAATTATAGCGGGGCTTGGGTTGGAGCCCGGAAGCGTGATGGGTTAACAAGCCGTAACGGCCCCAGAAAGCGGCGCCGTCGGGACCGGGGCCGTCCATAATTTCAAAATTAAAAATTTTATGGATTTTGCCCAAACTGGCCCGGATGGTTGCCAGCAAATGGCTGGCGCCCAGGCCGGTGTCGTAAGCCGGATTATTTTCCGGGTCCGGGCCGTATTCGGTCACCAGTTTTTCTTTTAAGGCCAGGCGGGGATGTTTGAGTAATAGGCGGTTTATTAGGCCGGCGTCGTCGCTTAAGGCTTCAGCTTCCCACGAGTAGCGATGCCAGGAAACAAAATCGAGACGCAAATTTTCCGCGTCGACCAAATTAAGCAGGGCCTCGATCCAGTTTGGGTAAGCGCCGGTAGTGGCCGGCCCGCCGAGTTTAAAAGGCAGAGTGTTGTTGGCTGCCGCAGCCGCTTGGGCGGAGACCCGGTAAAGCCGGAGGTAGTTTTTGTTGCCGTAAGCTTTCCAGCCGCCGAACAGGTCCGGTTCGTTCCAGACTTCGTAATAAACGTTGCTGATGTTTTTATTGTTTTTGCCGGAGTAGTGTTCAATGGTGGCTTTGACCAAAGCGTACCAGTCGTTCCAGTTGTCCGGCGCGGCGGTGATATCCGCGCCGAAACCGTTAGGCATATAAGACAAGGCGAGGAGGGGTTTGGCGCCGGCGGCTAAAATCGCATTGACTTCACTGTCTAGTTTGGTCCAGCCATTGGGCACATCATAAAAATCATAAATATGGTCAATCCGAATGTAGTTGGGTTGCAGGAGTTTGATTTTTTGGGCTACTTTAGTTATGGTGTCGGGTTCTTCACCGCCCTGGGCCAGATTGCGCCACGGCTGGGGCAGGACACCCAGATTGCTGCCGGCGTCCACCCGGATTTCCGCCTTGGTCCCGGTGGCTTCGGAAAATAAATTGGCGACTTTGTCCTTAAACCCCAAACCGATAAATAAACCGGTACTCAAAATTATTAGTAGTAATCCGCCAAAAATTAATTTAGCCAGCGAGCGTTTTCGTCTTAAATTCATACTTTGGTTATAGCAAGATCGTTAAGACTTGACAACTTTCTAGTAGTTGTGTAATATAGGTGTGTATGTTGGTAAGAAAACAGATTTTACTGCAGGATAGCCACGAATATGCCATTGAGGAATTGGCGGCCCTGGCGGGTAAATCCTTTTCCCAAATGACACGGGAGCTTTTGGATAAAGCGGTGAAAGTCGAAGGCAAGAAAATTAGAAAGAAAGCAAAAAAGAAACTGTCTCAATATGAGGCTTTAAAAAAATGGGCAGTTAATCCGGTGAGCGGCCCTGGCGATTCCGAATACGATAAGTATGCCTACGACCTTTAAGGTATTTATCGATACTAATGTTTTTGTAGCCATTAAAGATGGCCAAGACTCGACTCATAATGAGGCTAATTCACTGTTAGATAAATTAAATTCAAAAAAGGCAAAATTCTATACTTCTTCAGATATAATCGGCGAAACATTGACAGTGATTTCCAAAAAACTGGGTAAACCAGCGGCAACCGATTTTTTAAGTGAAATTCACACGTACGCTAAGGAAATATTTATTGACCGGTATTTACATAAAGAAAGCCGGGATTTATTCAGAAGAGTTAAATCGAAAAACATTTCTTTTATTGACTGTTCGAGCGCGGTGGCCATGAGGCGCAATAAGATAAAGATTATCTTTTCTTTTGACAGGGACTTTAAAAAGTTAGGAGTGAACTTAGCCGCCGACGTTTTCTAGCAGAAAACCCCCTTGACAGCCGTTAGCAGTCGTGATAGTTTAGTGCTAATTATGAATTTGACTGACAGGCAGGCCCAGATTTTAAAGACGATTATCGAGGAGTATACCTTGACTGCCGAACCGGTCGGCAGTATTACTTTGGAGAAAAAATACAATTTGGGCATCTCCCCGGCTACAATCAGAAACGAAATGGTGGCCTTGACTAAAATGGGTTTTCTGCTCCAGTCGCATACTTCGGCCGGCCGGACCCCGACGCCGATGGCCCTGAAATACTACGTCCGGGAACTGGTCAAAGAGCAGGAATTGTCGACCGCCGAAGAAGTGGCCGTCAAGGAAAAAGTTTGGGACCAGCGGTTTGAAGTGGAGAAATTTTTGCACCAAGTGACCCGGGTTTTGGCCGAGACCACCAATGACTTGGCGATTATCTGCACTTCCAAGGGCGATGTTTACCACGCCGGCTACGCCCACATTTTGAACAATCCGGAATTTTATGATATCGACGTTGCCCGCGAAGTTTTGTCTTTGATCGACGAGTTTGCCGAACTAAACGAGATTTTTACCAAGGCTACCGGTGACGAAACCGTTCATATTTTGGTCGGCGACGACCTCGATTCCAAGTGGTTTCAGTCGCTGGGGTTGGTGTTTACCGATTTTAAGGGGCCGCAGTTGTCCGGTTCTTTGGGAGTGATCGGCCCGTCGCGGCTTAATTATCCGCAACTGATTCCCGTAGTCCGGTACTTTGGTAATTTAGTCAATGAAATTTCTCAAAATTGGTAAATTTTATGGTCAAGAAAAACCGGCAACCACAAGACGATCAATTAAAACGGGCCCTGGCCGATTACCAAAATCTGACTAAACGGGTTGAGGCGGAACGGCTGGAGTTTGTTAAGTATGTTTTGGAGCAGTTTTTAGCCAAGTTACTGCCGGTAGTCGATGCCCTGGAAGCGGCCTCGACCCACCTTAAAGATCAGGGATTAGGCCTGGCCCTGCAGCAGCTGAAGACGGTTTTGGCCGAAGAAGGGGTAAAAAAAATGTCCTTAATTAACCAGCCGTTTGATCCGAAAACTGCCGAGTGTGTGGAAATCATTCCCGGTAAAAAAGACCAAGTAGTCAGCGTCACCCAAAAAGGCTATTTATTAAATGATAAAGTTTTGCGTCCCGCCCGCGTTAAGGTGGGGAAAGGATAAAATATGTCCAAAATAATCGGTATTGATTTAGGGACCACTAATTCGGTCGTGGCGGTGATGGAGGGCGGGACCGGCAAAGTGATTCCGACCAGCGAAGGCCGGAATTTAATTCCGTCCATCGTCGAACCGGCCAAAAACTTAGTCGGCGACGTGGCCAAGCGGCAAATGGTGTTAAATCCCGGCAACACTATTTATAGTATCAAGCGGTTAATGGGCCGGAAAACCAGCGATAGCGAAGTCAAAAAAACCCAGGGCATGGTGGCTTATAAAATCGCGGCCGGTAAAGATAACATGGCGGTAGTGGAAGTGGAGGGCAAACAATACACCCCGCAGGAAATTTCTGCCATGATCTTGGCCAAAGCCAAGGCCGATGCCGAAGCCTATCTGGGGGCTAAAGTCGATAAAGCCGTGGTTACCGTTCCGGCCTATTTCAACGATGCCCAAAGGCAGGCGACCAAACAAGCCGGCGAAATTGCCGGGCTGAAAGTTGAGCGGATTCTAAATGAGCCGACGGCGGCCGCGCTCGCTTACGGCATGGACAAGAAAAAAGCCCAGACAATTTGCGTGTACGATTTGGGCGGCGGCACGTTTGACATTTCGGTGTTGGAATTGGGCGACAATATTTACGAAGTTAAAGCCACCAACGGCGATACCCATTTGGGCGGTGACGACTTTGACCAGAAAATCATTGAGTACATTGCCGGCGAATTTAAAAAAGAAAACGGGATTGATTTGAAGGCGGATAAGCAGGCGCTGCAGCGGATTAAAGACGCGGCGGAAAAGGCCAAGATTGAACTGTCGTCTTCGACCGAGACCGAGATCAACCAGCCGTTTATTACCCAAGGCAAAAACGGCCCGCTGCATTTGACCATGAAGCTGACCCGGGCCAAGCTCGAGTCTTTGGTTGATGATCTGATTGAAGCGACGATGGGGCCGGTTAAAGCCTGTTTGAAAGACGCTAAAAAAACCACTAAAGACATTGATGAAATTGTCTTAGTCGGCGGCCAAACCCGCATGCCCAAGGTGCAGGCGGTCGTCAAAGAGTTTTTCGGCAAAGAGCCGAATAAATCGGTTAACCCGGACGAAGTCGTGGCGCTGGGGGCGGCGATTCAAGCCGGAGTGCTGATGGGCGACGTCACTGATGTCCTTTTGCTCGATGTGACACCTTTAACTTTAGGTTTGGAAACTTTGGGCCAGGTAGCCACACCCTTAATTCCCCGGAATACGACCGTGCCGACGAGTAAATCACAGGTGTTTTCCACCGCGGCCGATAACCAAACTTCGGTGGAGATTAACGTGCTGCAGGGTGAGCGGCCGATGGCCGCGGACAACAAGTCCCTGGGCCGGTTTATCCTCGACGGTATTCCGCCCGCGCTAAGGGGGATTCCCCAAATCGAAGTCACTTTTGACCTGGATGCCAACGGGATATTAAACGTGGCCGCTAAAGACAAGGCGACCAATAAAGAGCAGAAAATTACTATTCAGGGTTCGACCGGACTATCTAAAGACGAGGTCGAGCGGATCACCAAGGAGGCGGAAAAACACGCCGAAGAGGATAAGCTCAAAAAGGAGCGGATCGACGCCCGGAATCAGGCCGACGGCCTGATCTTTACCGCCGAAAAAACGTTGAAAGACGCCGGCGATAAAGTCAAAAAAGAGGACCGGGATGAGGTCGAGACCAAGATCAAGGCCTTGAAAGACGTGTTGGAATCCGGCAGTAAAGACGAGCTGGAAGCCAAGACCAAAGATTTGTCCGAGTCGATTCAAAAAGTCGGCGCGGCGATGTACCAGAAACCGGAAGAAAAAAAGCCGGACGACTCGTCCGCCGAAGCCGAGGCGAAGACGGATAAAGACAAGGTTCAAGAAGGCGAAGTGGTCAAAGAGTAATGGCGACCAAACGGGACTTTTATGAAGTCTTGGGGGTGAATAAAACCGCTTCGGCGGCGGAACTAAAATCCGCTTACCGGAAGCTGGCGTTGCAGTTTCATCCGGACCGGAATAAAGCCTCGGATGCGGCCGAAAAATTCAAGGAAATTTCCGAGGCCTACGAAGTCTTGGCTAATCCGGAAAAGCGGCAGACTTATGACCAGTTCGGCCACAGTGCCTTTTCCGCCCAAGGCGGACCAGCCTCGGGCTGGGATCCGTTTAGCTCCCACAGGGCTGGGCCGTTTACTTATACTTATACTACCGGTGGAAACCAGGGAGGGTTCGACTTTGGCGGTTTTTCCGACCCGTTTGAGATTTTCGAGAGTTTTTTCGGCGGCGGCCGGTCACCGTTTAGGCAGGCCCGGCAAATTCCCCGTTACGGTTTGACAATTGAGTTTATGGAGGCGGCGAAAGGCTGTGAGCGGACGATTATCCACCAGGGTAAAGAATATAAGATTAAAATTCCGGCCGGGGCGGACGATGGTACCCGGATCCGCTTTAACGATTTTTACGTGACCATTGAAGTTAAAGCCGATGCTTTGTTTAAGCGCGACGGCAATGACGTATTTATTGACGAACCGATTTCTTTTCCCCAGGCGGTTTTGGGGGCAGTCGTACCCGTACCCACCCTTGACGGTGAACTGAAACTCAAAGTCCAGCCCGGCACCCAATCCGGCACCTTGATCCGTTTGCGCGGCCAGGGCATTCCCCGACTTCAAAGTCGAGGACGCGGCGATCAATATGTCCGTTTGATTATTAACATCCCCAGCCATTTGACCCGCCGCCAGCGTCAGTTATTGGAAGAGTTCGAAGAGGAAAATTAAATTATGGATTGGGTGAAAAAATTTTATTCACAAACAGGGAAATGGTGGGGACCAGCGGAGTCAAAAATTACCGAGCGGGATTTTGAGCGAGCAAAAAAAATCAAGCGGTTAGCACCAGACACTAAATCAATTTTAGAATTAGGTTCTGGATATGGAAATACTGCTGCAGCTTGTGCCCGAGCCGGTTTTGACGTAACCGCAGTAGAAATTAGTGATCGGATAAATTTTGCTAAACAATTTACCGATAAAAAATATTCGGGCTCGCTAAAATTTATTAAAGCAGATTTTTATGAAGTTAAATTTGGCAATAAATTTGATGTGGTGACTTACTGGAATGGTTTTGGTATCGGCACCGACGATGACCAAAAAAGATTGTTGACGAAAATTGCCAGCGAGTGGCTAAAACCAAATGGATTAATATTAATGGATGTTCAAAATCCGGCCAAGTGGTGCGAATGGGCCAAAGAGCCAGTCGTGAATAAAAAAGCCAATCCGGCTAAGGGCTACAATTTTAATGTCAGTGAAAAAATTGAGTTTGATGAAGCCATGCAATTCATGACTGATACTTGGTGGGAAACAGATAACCCGACAGAAAAATTTACCCAGAAAATAAGATGTTACTCTCCAGCCGATTTTAAGAAATTATTAAGTGGTACTGGTTTAAAATTAGATTTAATTGAACCAATTGGTGACGAACTAAGAAAGGTTAATGAATATTTGGTGAAATTGACCAAATGACTCAAGAACATAAAGTCATAATTGGCCCGGGATTAGGTGGAGATTTAAAAAATATTTTCCGGCTGACGAAAAATTGGCCGGAAAAATACGGATTACAGCCGATCACGGTGCCGATTATCTGGAAAGACGGCAAACTTTTTTCCCCGAAACTGAAACAAATTACTGATTTAATTGACCGATTTGCCAATCATGGAGACGAGGTTTCTTTGGTGGGTTGCAGCGCCAGCGGTTCGGCGATGCTGAACGCTTTTATTGAAAGAAAAGACAAAATTCATCGTGTGGTCAATAATGGCGGATTTTTGCGGCCGGGCAATAGAACCGGCTACCGCTCGTTTGAAAAAAGAAGTGCTCAAAGTCCGGCGTTTAGGGAATCGGTGTTGCGGTTTGTCGAACTCGAACCAACACTGGCTCCGGCCGACCGGGCTAAAATTTTAACCGTGCGGCCGCTGTGGGACGAGCTGGTGCCGCCGGAAACGGTGGTAATTTCCGGGGCAATGAACACGACCGTGCCGATGATCGAACACGTATTGGGGTTGGGTTTAGCTTTGGTTAAATATGATCCGGTGATTATGTTTTTGAAGGGCGAGAAAGGGTAGAATGTGTTGATGAATATCAAACAAACCGTTAAGGATTCGTATGCCCAAATTGCTCAATCGTCCGGCGGTTGCGGCTGCAAAAGCTGCGGTTGTGACTCGAATCAAAAACCCCAAAGGCAATCAGGAAAACTAGGCTATTCGCAAGAAGAAATGGATCAGGCCCCGGCCGGTTCCAATCTCGGTTTGGGTTGCGGCAACCCGGTGGCGATCGCTTCATTAAAACCCGGCGAAACGGTTTTGGACCTGGGTTCGGGCGCCGGCTTTGACGCTTTTTTGGCTTCAGCTAAAGTGGGTTTAACCGGCAAGGTAATCGGCGTCGATATGACCGAAGCGATGATCGAAAAAGCCAAGGAAAATGCCCGGAAGGGCGGCTATGCCAACGTGGAATTCCGCCAGGGAGACATTGAGGCTTTGCCGGTAAAAGATAACACTGTTGATGTGATCATTTCCAACTGCGTGATTAACCTAGTGCCGGATAAAACCAAAGTTTTTAAGGAAGCTTACCGGGTATTAAAATCC
>Ga0210053_1002929_pt1 | contig 14290 bp, 11 predicted proteins | sample CryGeymeta201512_FD_185467 | JGI IMG/M metagenome (GOLD analysis project Ga0210053, IMG submission 185467) | Groundwater microbial communities from Crystal Geyser aquifers in Utah, USA - Crystal Geyser metaG 2015-12 (SPAdes) (version 2) | ecosystem: Environmental > Aquatic > Deep subsurface >... | reverse complement strand
GGCGGTTTTTATGCTGAAGTGACGCTGGGTTACGACGCCACCATTGCGCTTGAAAAAGGCGGACGGGCTTTCGGCATTGATAACCTGCGGGCAATTCAACTCTCGCGTAACGATGTGCTGGACGTGATGACGGCGGCACGCGCACAGTTCACCTCGGCCCAGTGGAAAGACCTGTTGTTAAGGTCAATTGGGCTGGAGCCCGCCGAGCTGACCGAACGTGCCAAAGACGCCATGCTGCTGCGCATGGTGCCCTTTGTCGAGCGCAACTACAACATGGTGGAAATCGGGCCACGGGGCACCGGCAAGTCGCACCTGTTTCAGCAGGTGTCGCCCTACGCACACCTGGTGTCGGGCGGCAAGGCCAGCGTGGCGCGCATGTTTGTCAACAACCAAAACGGCCAGCGCGGCCTGGTGTGCCAGTACGACGTGGTGTGTTTTGACGAAGTGTCGGGCGTGTCTTTTGACCAGAAAGATGGCGTCAACATCATGAAGGGTTACATGGAGAGCGGCGAATTCTCGCGGGGCAAGGAGAGCATTCGCGCAAATGGGTCGATCGTGATGGTGGGCAACTTTGACGTGGATGTGGCGACCCAGCAGCGCGTCGGTCACCTGTTTTCACCGCTGCCGCCCGAGATGCGCGACGACACCGCCTTCATGGACCGAATCCACTGCTACCTGCCCGGCTGGGACGTGCCTAAACTCAATCCAAAGTTGTTTACCGAACACTTCGGCCTGGTTAGCGACTTCTTGTCAGAATGCCTGACCCATTTACGCGACCAGAGCCGCTTGGCGCTGCTGCAAAACCGGGTGTTCTATGGTGGCGCCTTGTCGGGGCGGGACATCAATGGCGTGAACAAAACGGTCAGTGGCTTGCTCAAGCTGATGTCGCCCAACGCAGAGGCGGATGTGTCTGACGAAGACCTTGAATGGGCTGTTCGCCTGGCACTTGAAGTGCGCAGGCGTGTCAAAGAACAGCAAAAGCGCATAGGTGCAGCAGAATTTCGCAATACCCACTTCAGCTACACGCTGGGCACTGAAGGCATAGAGAAGTTTGTCACCACCGCAGAATTACAGGGCCAGAGTGGAATCGGCGAAGAACCCCTGGAAGCTGGTCAGATTTGGGCACTTAGCCCGGGTGGCCCTGAAGAACATCCAGGCTTGTTCCGCATCGAGGTCAACGAAGGCCCAGGCAGCGGCGTGCGCGTGCTAAACAAACCGGTGCCAGCCGCTTTTCAAGAGTCGATCCGCTGCGCCGAGCAAAACCTGTACGCCCGCGCCATGAGCCTGGTGGGCGACCGTGACCCACGAGCGCACGAATTTTCAGTGCAATTGCGCGGCTTTGACACCGCCAAATCAGGCGCCAAGACCGGTGTGGCCTCACTGATTGCACTGTGCGGTGCGCTGTTGCGCAAGTCGGTGCGCGGTGGCCTGGTGGTGGCGGGCGAGGTCACGCTGGGCGGCAGCATCGAACCCATACACAACGCCGTGGCGTTAGCAGAAATGGCCATTGAAAAAGGGGCAAAGTCCTTACTGCTGCCGGTGGCCGCAAGACGGCAGCTGTTTGAACTGTCGGATGACATGGCGACCAAGCTGGACGTCGAGTTTTACCAGGATGCAAGGGATGCGCTGATGAAAGCGCTGGCCGAATAAAGTTTAAAGGGGGGATTCAAATGAGCATACAACAATACGAAGTTAACCAATACATGATTGGCAGCATCTTGTCCAAGGTGCGCGAAGGAGAGATTGCGATTCCAGAAATTCAGCGGCCATTTGTGTGGGACGCATCCCAAGTCCGTGACCTGCTGGATTCTTTGTACAAGGGCTACCCCGTTGGCTATCTGATTGCCTGGCGCAACCCAGACATCAAGCTCAAGGACGGGAGCATGGCACAGGGGCGAATGATTTTGATTGATGGCCAACAGCGGGTAACCGCGTTGACTGCCGCCGTGCTTGGGCAGCAAGTGGTCAATAAGGACTATCGCAAAGTCCACATCCGCATTGCATTCAACCCGGTCAAAGAAGAGTTCAAGGTTGCCGACGCGGCCATTGTAAAAGACGCCGCCTGGATACCTGATGTGTCTGCCATCATTGGCGGCAAGGTCGGCTTACTCAAGGCAGTGCGCGACTACCAACAGGCGAATCCACAGGTGTCCGAAGAGCGAATCGAAAACGCCCTGACTGCGCTTGGCGATGTCGCCAAAAAACAAGTGGGGCTGATTGAGCTGGCGCACGATCTCGACATTGAAACCGTCACCGAGATATTCATCCGCATCAACTCCAAGGGCACGGTACTGTCGCAAGCCGACTTTGTCATGTCAAAGATTGCAGCAGACAGCAAGTACGGTGGCCCCTCGTTGCGCAAGGCGATTGATTACTTCTGCCATCTGGCGGTCGAGCCAGGCTTTCATGGGCAGATCAAGGACCACGACCCCGACTTTGCCGCGACCGACTATTTTCCCAAGATGGCTTGGTTGAAAGCAGACAGCGAAGACCTGTATGACCCCAGCTACGTCGATGTTCTGCGCGTCACCTTTGGCACCGAATTTGGACGCGGCAAGCTGTCTGATTTGGTGAGCCTGCTTTCGGGCAGGAATTTTGTAACCAAGCAATATGAGGAGGAAATTGCGGAAAAGTCATTTCAGAAGATGTCTGAAGGTGTGCTCCGTTACATCAACGAAACGCATTTCAAGCGCTTTGTGATCATCATCAAGTCGGCCGGCTTTATCGTCAATGCCATGGTGCGTTCCCAGAACGCATTGAATTTTGCCTATGCGCTTTATCTGGGCCTGCGGCGCAAGGGCTTGGAAGAGGCCGTCATCGAGAAGCTGGTGCGCCGCTGGTTTGTCTTGTCCATCCTCACGGGTCGATTTTCAGGGGCCGCAGAGTCGCAGTTTGAGAAGGATATTCGCCTGGTTGAGGAGCCCGACTTTGCAGAGGTGCTTGCTCGAACAGAACAGGCGGAATTGTCCGAGGCGTATTGGGAGTTTGGGCTGGTTCAGTCGCTGGAAGTTTCGGCAACCAGTCACCCATTGTTCTGGGTATTTGTGGCAGCACAAATCAAAGGCAATGACAAAGGCCTGCTTTCAAACGATGTGACCGTGCAGCAATTGGTTTCGCTACTGGGCGATGTTCATCACATCTTTCCCAGGCAAATGCTCAAGGACGCTGGCAAGACCCGGTCTGAATACAACCAGATCGCCAATTACGTGTACACGCAAGACTCCATCAACATCAAGATTGGCAGCAAGTCACCTCACGTCTATTTTGCTGGCGTCCTTGCTCAATGTGATACCGGGCAACTTAAATACGGCGCCATCTGCTCCCGTGAAGTGTTGGCTGAAAACTTGAACGCGAATTGCCTGCCGGAATCGGTTTTGACGATGACCAAAGACGATTACCCAGAATTTTTACGGCAGCGGCGCAAGTTGATGGCCGAGAAAATCAAGGCTTATTACTTCAGCTTGTAAGGGCGAACGGTTATGCCAATTGATGACGCGATTCACCTTGACCAGACCGCATAGCCCTTTCGTCGCAAGCGCTCCGACAGGGCTTTTTCGTGTGCTTCAGCCTCCGCCCGCGTCATGAAAATGGGCTGCCTTTCCGTCAACCGTTTATGCAACCCGATGCAATACAACTTGACGAATCTGCTTCCCGTCTTCGCCGTCAAATGCCGGACCAACCGCTGCTCAGGTGTCAAACCAGTAGAGCCAACATAGACGCAAGGCTTGTAGGCGATGTGGCCTGGATTCTCGCGAGCGAACCGTCTGACATTGAGCACAGCGACCCTAAGCCGGATGACATAAACACAAAAAGGCATATGAATAAAGTCTATGGGGACCGTCAAACTGTACGCGAAACTTTCGATCAGTCTCCATCACTCAAATACGCAACACTGGCTTCGTCAACAAAGGACGTTGATTGACTTTTCTACCCCGCCGAACATATAATCTATCCATCATCAAGAGTTGGGTTGACGCCCACACCAACCTGCCATTCGGGGCAAGGTGGTTTGCAAAAGCAGATGTGGCTCGCAAGAGCAACCAAGCCGCAAGCGTCAACCCGCCCTTTCAAAACGGCGGGTTTTTTGTTTTCTAAACCTCCCATTTTGTTGATCAACACAGGCGTGGCCCGCCTTCCCTTGTGGAGAAGTGGCTGAGGGGATTTGTTCCAGATTGCTGCCCTCGACGTCTGTCAAACGCGGCTAAACAGGAGAAACCACATGGTTGCTAGTTCATCTTTGAGCGCTCAAGCGCGTATCCAGCAAATCTTGCGAACCACCGCAGCGCACTTTGCTCTTTCCCCAATCCAGGCTCGTCCTGCCCCTCGCGGATTCTTGTTTGCCAGCGAGTTCAAGGACCCAATCCCGCTGCGCTGCTTTTTTCCAGCAAGACAGGCCTCGCGCGTTCACCAGGCATCAGCAACGCAGTGAAGGGCTGAACAGGCTTGGCAGCCTTCCCATTGGGGTAAACCAGCCGGGGGGATTTGTTCCAGATTGCTGCCCCCGACACCTTGTCAAACGCAGCTAAACAGGAGATCAATCATGATGATTCATGGCGGGCCATGCCCGTTCAAACGCCTCGGGCTGCAAGGCCTTCAAGGCATTGCCCCGGTTCTGGTGGCGGCACTTGCCACCGAGGAGCCCCTGCTGCTCATTGGCCCCCACGGCACTGCCAAAAGCCTGCTTTTAACCCAGGTGGCCACGGCACTGGGGCTCGAATTCAGGCACTACAACGCCAGCCTGCTCAACTTTGATGATCTGGTTGGTTTTCCCATGCCAGGCAAGGACGGACGTCTGGACTATGTCAAGACACCTGCGGCCATTTGGGGCGCTGGTGCGGTGATCTTCGACGAGATCAGCCGTTGTCGGCCAGACATTCAGAACAAGCTCTTTCCCATCATCCACGAGCGCAAGGTGCAAGGCCTGGCACTGGCGGGCTTGCGCTACCGCTGGGCCGCCATGAACCCACCCTCCACGGATGACAACGACAACGGCTATCTGGGTTCCGAGCCACTTGATACGGCATTGGCCGACCGCTTTGCCTTTGTGGTCGAGATGCCCGCCTGGACAGCGCTCAATGAAGACGAGCAACTGGCCATCATCCAGGCCAATGATTGCCCCATCACTACCGAAGCAGCACATTACCTGGCCGAACTAGTAGCAAGAACACGCACCACCCTGCCCTCGATCAGCCAAAGCCTGGCCAGTGGTGTCGCCTCATACGTGCGAACCCTGGTGGCCTTGCTGGCACAAGCTGGTATAGCCCTCAGCCCGCGTCGCGCCGGGATGCTGTACCGCTCGGTGCTGGCGGTCAACGCCGCGGCACTGGCGCTCAACCCCGGCATGGACGCGGCAGAGGCGGCACTCTTGGCAGTCAAAAACGCCCTGCCCCAGCGCGCCCAGGGCATTGCCGTGCCAGAGGTCAAATTGTTGGCAGCACACCGGGAAGCCTGGCGCTTTGCCAACATTGCTCCTGGCGACCCACTCAAGGCCATTCTGTGCGCTGCAGACCCAGTAGAGCGCCTGCGCTTGGCAGTGGCCGCGTCTGAACTTCCCAAGGCAGCGTTCTCCCAGGTGGTGGCCGACGCCCTGGCGCAATTGCAGACTGGCTCGCGTGAAGCTGCCATTGTTCACCTCTTCGAGACCGGTGCCGTCGGTCGCCTGAATGCAGCAGTTGCCGGCCAAGCAGCTGAGCTGTACCGCGACATGGCCACGCCACCGCAGTTCTCGGAGACCATGCACGCTTCCAACAACCGTTTCAAGACCTGGGGCAAGGTGAAAGACCTGCTGTCCCAGCTTGACCCGGCCCAGCCTCGCGCCAATCTGCGGGCCAATGCGCTGGCAGCAGCTTTCCTGCGCAAAGAGTTGGCAAGCCCCAATGACGCCGATCTCGCCTTTGCCGCCTTTGCCAGCACGGACGCGCAGTTGGGGTTCGCATGAGCTCATCCGACCCTGGCGAGCGGAGTGACCTGCTGCACAACATGTCAGCGCCGCCAAAGTCGGTGGTGAAGTATTCCGGGCTGTCCAACCTGGCTACTTCCAGCTCACAAGGAAGCGCTGGCGTGTTTGGCACCCCGGTTCGCTTTGTCCTGCCAGCCGACATGCTGGGCAAGACTCCCGCCTACATCCTGCGCTATTTGGGCGTTTCTCTGCTCCATGCCAAAGAAGCGGCGCAACAGCTTGACCTGCTCATCAACGCACGCGCCGATGAATTGACCCTGCCAGAAGGCTGTGCCGTGATTCCGACAGCATCAAGCCATCCAGTCATCTGGCCAGACACCCTGAGCGCGCTGGCGATTCTTGCCAAGTGCTCGGACAGCATCTGGCTGCGATGTAAGCAACCGGCACTCAATGCCGCCCTCAAGCGCCGCCAAGTCACATTGCTGGTGCCACCCCTGTTTGCCAACCATTTACCCAAGGTTCCATCATGATGACTTCCCTTTCCCCCTTGTCACTGACCGAACGCATTCTGGACACCTTTCCGAGTGGCTCCTATGCGCTGTCGGCCCTGTTGCGGCTGATGGACATTGTGGAGAGCACCAGTGTGCCCACCGCTGCGGTCGAATGCCGGATTCAGCCACGACTCCTGATCAACCCTGAATTCGTCGCCAAACACGCATCCAGCTCAGAGAAGTTGCTGATGCTGGTGATGCATGAGCTGCACCATGTGCTGCTGGGCCACACCACGCTGTTTCCTCGGGTCACACAGGTGCAGAACTTTGTCTTTGATGCGGTCATCAACGGCATCGTCTGCCGCATGTTTCCGGCCCCGGAGCACACGTCCTTCTTCACGGACTTTTACGATCACAAGTCCTTCCCTGACTGCCTGCTGCGCCCTCCTCCTGGTTGGCCTGGAAAGACGGGGGTCGCAGGTGGTATTGCGGCTTTGCCAGCGAAACAAGGCAAGCTGGTCAATGAGGTACACCAGGCACTGTACTCAGCCGCAGGGGCCACCTACGCCGAAGTGTTTGATGCACTGCCCAAGCTATTGGTGCAGTTCACCATCCAGGGCGTCCCCTTGATCGGCGGCCATCAGGAAGGCGGCGTCGCCGATGGTCAACTGGAGCATCAAGCGCCAGTGCTCTTTGACATCGTTCGCGCCATCGTGGAGCAATGGCCCCAGCCACCTGACCCTATCAAGGGGCGCTCGCTGGCCGACGTGTTGAATCAAACCACCGTTCGCTGCACACGAAGCCCTTCCAACCGCAATTTGCTGCGCAAACTGATCCGCAAAGTGGCCGGGCTCAAAGGGCCAGGTGCGCAGCGCCGACGCGCCATCGACACGATGGAAGCACCGACTCCGATCCCCAACCTGGGCCGGCGCGCCATGGTGCTGCATGCCATGGGCGTCCAGCCACTGCTTCACACAGGTGTTACACCGTGGCGTCACACCGTGCCCTCGGGCGAACGCGTCCATGTTTACCTGGATGTCTCTGGCAGCATGGATGCCATCAAGGGGCCGCTTTATGGCGCCGTACTCGACTGTGAAGCCCTGGTGCATCCAGCGGTGCATCTGTTCTCTACCAAGGTAGCGGATGTCAGCCTGAACGAACTGCGCCAGGGTGTCTGCAAGACCACCGGCGGCACCGCTATTGCCTGTGTCGCCAACCACATGGCAGCCAACCGGGTCCGCCGCGCCCTGGTGGTGACCGACGGATGGGTCGGCGCACCTTGCGGTCAACACCACCGCACTTTGTCTGAGGCCCGGCTTGCGGTGGCCTATATGGGCGACAACCACAACACCACAGACCTCGGCAAAGTTGCCAACCACACCACCACCCTTTTCATTGGAGTTTGATCATGACCAGCCGAATCTTTGCCGCCGAATTTGTTTTTCCAGGTCATCCAGACAAGCTCTGTGACGCCATTGCCGATGCACTGGTGCTGGCAGCCAGCAAGCAGGAGCGCCGGGCTTTGGTGGGCGTTGAAGTCGCCATCCACCGCAACCGCGTCTTTGTAACTGGGCGCATCGCCTGCAAGAATGCCACGGGCATTGACGTCGACGCAATCGTGCTCGACGTCTACAAATCAGCGGGCTACGGCAATGGCTGGTATCCCGCTCCAGATGAGCTTGTGGTGGAGTCACACCTTTGTCTGGGACCACTTGAAGAAGGCGAAGCCGAGTTTCGGGAACTCTCAGACGACCAGGCAATTTGCATTGGCTATGCCAACAACCTGGAGGCCACCAACCATCTGCCGGTCGAACACTGGCTGGTGGCACAACTGGCACGGCGGCTTTACGCGCTCAAGGATGAAGCACCCGCGCTGGAACTTGGCCCCGATGGCAAGGTGCTCATTCTGGTGCGTGAGGACGGGGCCTCCTGGTCATTGGAGTCTTTCAGCTGCTCCCTGCAACAGCGACAAGCCGCCGATGACGTGGCTTTGCACCGTGCTGTGCGCCTTGCTGTTGCCGATGAGTTGAACAAGCTGTCCAAGACCCTGCCGGGCTTGTCTGCCGACTTGCCGTCGCAACTGACCGTGAACGGCGCTGGTGCCTTTGAAGTGGGTGGCCCCGAGGGCGACAACGGTCTGTCGGGCAAGAAACTGGTCATGGATGCCTATGGCCCGCGGGTTGCCATCGGGGGTGGCGCCTGGTCCGGCAAAGACTTCTTCAAGGCTGACCGGGCCGGTGGCCTGCATGCACGGCGCCTGGCCAAGTGGGTGGTGCAGTTGGGCCTGGCCACAGAGGCGCGTGTCACGCTGCACTGGTTCCCCGGCGACCGCGAAGCACGGGTTCTGAATATTGAGGTGCCACCAGGGCAGTCTGTGGCGGCCGATCAGGTGGCACGTTGCATGGACCTGTCACTGTTGCGCAGTGGTGAGCACTTCCCGGTTGACAACCTGGTGGAGGTGGCTCGGTGGGGCCACTTTGCGCGAACCGACTACCCGTGGGAGCAACTGGGGAGGATTTAACGCCATACGGAAAACCTGTCGAAATTCAGGCACTCAGTCCCCTCTGAAGAACACCCTGGTTTCGACCATACGGCAACCACTTGGTTTCTGTACGGCCGGACGGACACCCAAATAAATCAAACAAGGAGTTCACGTGAAAAACACAGATCACCCATTACGCGCCGCCATCTACGCCCGCGTCTCCACCGATCGGCAATCCACTGAAAACCAACTTCGCGAACTGCGGTTGGCGTCAGACCGGCTTGGTTGGCATGTTGTTGGCGAGTTCGTCGACAACGGCATTTCGGGCGCCAAGGGCCGTAAGGATCGCCCCCAGTTGGACGCGATGCTCAAAGGCGTTTCACGCAAGGACTTTGACGTCGTCGCATCGTGGTCCGTCGATCGGCTGGGACGATCCCTGATTGACCTGGTAAATATGCTTCAAGAACTGCATTCGACTGGAGTGGACCTTTACCTTCATCAGCAGGGCATAAACACCACCACGCCTGCTGGCAAGGCGCTGTTTGGAATGATGGGCGTGTTTGCGGAGTTCGAGCGCGGAATGATTCAGGAGCGGGTTCGTTCCGGCATGGCACGAGCCAAAGCCAAGGGTACGAAGTCCGGCAATCCCATTGGGCGACCTGCTGTATCAGCAGATGTTGAGCACCGCATTCTGTACCTGAGAAGGCTGGGCCTAGGGATGATCAAGATTGCAGCTCAGACTGGCTGTGGGGTGTCGGTTGTGCAGAGGGTAGTGGCAGCCCAACCACTCTAAATTAATGATGACCTGTCTATTACGGCCGCCGACATCATCAGCGGTCAATTAAGAGCAAAGTCATCTGCTTTGGTGGCCGACAGCAACGCAGCGTAAGCGGGTCTACAAAAGTTCAAATTGCTCGCCCGAGACCTGACACTGGAGCCGGTGGCCAACAGTCGGCTGTACGGAAGCGATTTCAACCAAGTGGGCACCCGGACTCGACCAACTGCGATCTCTCACTTTGATTCTCGATTCCGGTCGGTGGGATGACGAAAAAACGACTGCGGTCAGTGGGTTACGGAAATCAATTTTTGGTTTGGTCGACAGCAGTGTCGAGATTCCGATCATTCGAGAAGCGCTTTCCATTTTTGCCAGCTTGATTGAAGTCTAGAATCGCGCGGAACAATCTGCTGGGTTTTTCGAGAACATCAAGATTACTTTGTCGACATCAATTGGGAGATGAGAAACATGCAAAAAAAACAATCTGACACCCTACAGGTCAGTGCTTTGGCTATAGAAATAGAACCACGTACCCTGGATCAACATCTTGCAAAAGACGAAAGTTTTTCTTCAGCATATTTGAGAGTAATAGGGGCGATTGCCGCGTCCGATGGCATCGTCAGTCTGGCCGAATACGCAGCAGTAAACGACTTGGTGAAACACAGCGACGAGTCGGCGGTTGCGTCCGTTGTGTTGTTAAATGCGCTTGATCACCCGATCCCACTTAAGTCAGCACTCTCGACGCTCAAGACAGCAAGTTTGGAAATCGACATCGTTAATAGAGATGCAGCTTTCCAAGCAGCTATTCCACTGTTGCAACTGCAAGGCTTTGATTCGCACAATCTTGCAAAACAACTTGCAGCAGCACTTGAATGCTCGATTCAGAAATCCGATCTATCAGGTCTGCCTTCAGAGGTACAGAAAAAGTCATTTTTGGCAAAAATGGTGCATAAGTCGACACATTTGTTCAAAGGTAAAGAACTCCGCAATCTTGCAGATATGTGCCTCAGCGTTTCCAACGATGCAAGTGTTTCACAAGGCATTCTTGATTACGAAAGCGGTCAAATTAGCGTAGAGGAGTTACGTTCGCAGCTCACCACAGCTTGCGCCGAGGTATCCCGGCAACTTGAATCTTTCAGTGATCAGCTGAAAGTGGCTGAGTTTGCTGCAACAGCTACAACTGCATACCTGAAAACTGCTCGCGAACTTAAACATCAGGTTGCACAGCGGATGAGCGTTATGGAGGCACGACTTAATTTTGAGAGGGACACTTTCTCTGAAGACATTGACTACACCGTTCATGACGCTGGCAATGCCTTCGAAGTCGAGGTAACTGAAAGGCTCAAAACTGATCAATGGAAAAAAGGTGGCGTTTGGGAAAGTATTGGGCGTACAACTTTTGCTAGAGAACTCGAAAGCAGAATCAAGCGAATGGTGTCGCGGCGTGAAGATATGCTACGGCTCATCAAAGAGGATTTGCGACTATTTCAAGAGGAAATGCGTATCACTCGAATTTCGATTCTTCGGCAACAACATCACACCCGCTTCGCGAGTTTGATGCCTACTTTGCGCGTTAGGACAAAGGTGATCAATGGTGTGGATTCGGCTGCATCAGTCACATTGGGAGTGGGCGGTGTAGCAGTTGCGGGAGCCGGTGCCGCGGCCTACTTTCTTGGCGCTGCAGTTGTATTGCCGGTCATTGCGCCTGCTCTACCATTTGTAGCGGTTCCCGTTTTGCTTGCTGGTTTATTTAAGTGGTTTTCAGACCCTGCCGCACGAAAAGATGGTGAGATTCGGCACAAAAGAGATTTGTTTGAGACCAAACTTCGTGAGCAGCTTTTACTCGCTCAAGTTTCTTTCAATTCTCAACTAGACCAAGTGGCACTTGATTTTCAGAAATCGGCAGTGCAAATGATTCAGCCAATCATGCTCGAAGCGGAGGCCGCTGATAAGTTGGCGAGTTTGCAGGTCAAAATGGCAAAACGCTTAATTGATCAATCCAGCAAGACTATTGGTAGGGTAATGCAAGCGATTCCGCAATCCTAGGAAGGTGTTGCCATGACCAAATTTAAATTGATACCGTTATTGGTTATCGCAGTCCTCTATGGATGCGCGCAAAGCAATTATCCAGCGACACCCCCGACTACGGTCGGTGGTGAGCAAGTCGCGCTTTCAAGACTTCCTGCAGCGACTTTATCGTCGAATGTTGATGGAGAATTTGATCCGGGCAACTATCACAAGATCGCAGACCTCCTTGCCCGTCTTGAGGAAGTGAAGGCAGCGAATTCTGAGACCCTCGCCAAGGTAATTGCTGAATTGGATGGGTGGCTATTTTCAGAAGCTGACGAGATTGAGGCACGGGCTTTGGTGAGTGGTGCGCTTGTAAAACTCAGAGCGGTAATAGCGACAGACGTTCAAGACAGTCTTCGTACTGCCCAAAAGGCACCCGATCCAACTCAAAGAACAGCGGCAATACGGAAGGCTGAGGCTATTATTGGCTTATTCCCGACACCGCGCGACGCGCCGACCCAGGCCGAACTTGATAGACTGGTTGCATCCATTAAATCAACCGTCACTTTACTGCAAGATTCAAAGCGTCTTCGTTACAACCAGTGGGCATTGACGAGAATCCAAGAGTCGCTCCAGCAGTTCCACAAAGCGAAAAAAATTAGTGGACTGAAAGATATAAGCAGCAAGATATTCTTGGACGACAAAGGCAAGCAGGCGTTAATTAAGATATGCCAAGACTCGCTCGGCCCGATCAACCCGAGTTATTTGGAACCAGCAGTTTTGGATCTTTATCACTATTCGCTTGGATTAACACGCGCCAGTCTCAAAGAAAATGAGGACCTCATGCTTAACCTCGCACAGGGCCTAACAGCCCCGACACTTGTACGCAAATCCCCAGCGGAATTCTAGGTATGTGCCGACGCATTGCAGAATGCACCCTGCTCTGCTTCTCGTTAGCCCTATCCACTAATGTGTGGTCGAGAGACTATGATCCGTTGAAGGTTCGGTCCGATCTGCGCCCGGCGAGCGACAGCGTTTATGTCCCAGTTAAAGAGTCGGCTAGGCCCTATGTGCCGGGCTTTCGCGATGAAACCCTTGAGCTTTTCGAGGACTCCCTTAGAAGGAAGCGTCCAGTTTCAGTCGGCAACTCGCGGTCGGCGGCACATGCGGCAATCGTGCGCACAGCTTGGCGTGATCCAATGAAGCGATCTCATATGAAGGGCGCGATGGCTGAGGCTATGTATCTCGGCAAAAATCCCCAATGGGGCTACGTCGCGAGCGCTCAGGCTAGTCAGCATGACGTGTACTCTTGGATTGATGGGCGAAGGTCACCTTGGACAGCTCAGATTAAGACCCACATTTCTTCAAACCCCAACGTATATGCGTCTGATATGCTGACTGATCATCGCTCACCGTTGTTTCTGGTACCGGATGATCACGTCGCGCCGCTTAGGGCACATTGGCAAGAGAAGATCGCCTCGTTCCGATCATCGGGCCAAATCGAGGAGGCTAACATGGCGGAGCGACAGTACGGACGGATACGAGGACTCGGCTTTGATACGAAAGATCTGGATTCCAGCATGATGCGTGCGGTTAGAAACGCATCGTCCGAACACTATGCTGGATATGTATCTGTGGCAAGCACGTTGGCGCTTGCAATCGCATCGATGACGTGGAGCAGTGACGGGATTCCTTCAACAGTTGGTCAACAATATGATCTTCTCGGACGAGCTACATCTCTGTTTGCTGCTGAGAGACTTGCGACAACTTATGTACGACATGCCGGAGGTAACGAGCTTCTGCCCACAAGAACCGCACTCGCCCACCGTGGAAGCACATTAGTTTTGGGTGGCCTGCGTGGAAATTCGCTAGTTGGGGCCACTATTGTTGCAACCGATAGCCTGTATTCGATTGCCACACAAGGAGGGTCGGCTGTGTTCAAACGCCGGGACTTTTACTCGAATCTCGGAGGTTCATTTTCGTCGGTCGGAGCTGGTCTTATTGCGGGTGAGTATGTGACAAGCACTACTGCGAATCCGATTTTTGGTGTAACTGCAGCTATGGCTGCTGGGATGATTGCTTATATTGGCGGTAGCACTTTGACAGACCTGGTTTTGGAAAAAATTGACCCTGAAGTCCTGCGAGTTCATGAGCGGCTCGCAACCAAGCATGCGAACTGGTGGATCGAGACACTTGCTGCGCAGGAAGCAAATTAGCTGCCCCACTTTTTTGACGGCGCTTACATCTCAAGTCGTGGTGTTCACCCTACGCCATCTGGTGGTTTTTAGGCTTGAACTGAGGGATTGGTTGACGACCTTTAGCTGAGAAAACCGCAGATGAGCCACACAGTTTTTGAATTGGAGATCAAGATCGAATGACTTCTTTGATGTCAAAGCCCATTTACGCGAACGACAGTTCTGCCCTTTGAATGCTGACGGCTTTGGGCACGATGCCGAATGCCACGAACGACTTCTGTCTGGAGTCGAGTTGGTCCACCGAAAAGCTGCCTGTGGTGTGCACCCGCTAAGGGTCTGCGGACTAAACCGCTCGCGCGGTATCCTTCGATCAGCGATTCTGGTTATCAAACGGTGTAGGCGTGTCGAAGTTGTGAATTGAGGCAATTGGCCTCGTTC
>Ga0210053_1002919_pt1 | contig 14312 bp, 10 predicted proteins | sample CryGeymeta201512_FD_185467 | JGI IMG/M metagenome (GOLD analysis project Ga0210053, IMG submission 185467) | Groundwater microbial communities from Crystal Geyser aquifers in Utah, USA - Crystal Geyser metaG 2015-12 (SPAdes) (version 2) | ecosystem: Environmental > Aquatic > Deep subsurface >... | reverse complement strand
CGAACAGCGGGTAGAACGAGATCCGCAGGGCGAAGCGCTCGATCACGTTCGGCCAGTAGGCGATGCCCGCGAAGGCCGCCGCCAGCAGTCCGATGCGCTTACTGCCCAGTTCCTTGCCGAGCAGGTAGAGATACGGCAACATCAGCAGGCCGCCGATCACGGCCGCGAGTTTGAGGGTGAGAAACGAAATTCCCGTGAACGGCGTGAGCAGCGCAGACAGATAAACGTACAACGGCTCGCGTCCCGTGTTGCGCGGGAAGAAAATGGAATACTGCCCGTTGGTGATATCCAGCACGTCCCATAGTTTTTCGGCATGGTCACTGGTCATCTCCGGCACGACCGCGCTAAGGCGGTAGAGTCGGAAGAACAACGTCAACGCGATGACCGCCAGCACCAGCAATCCCCAGCGCGTAATGCGGATGGTCCATTCCGGGCGCGCGAGGGAAGTTGCGATCCGTTTCCACAACGATTGCGGCTCCTTCAACCAGAATGAGCGGATGTGCAGGAAGATCGCCAGCGCCCACACGCTTACATTCAGGCCGGTAAACGTGTTGCTGGGTGTGTCTGTGAGTACATTACTTCCCATCAGATAAAAAGCCAGTGCGCTGACCACAACTGACAGGAGGAACGTCCCCCCGCGCACGGTGAGCGGATCCGTGTTGACCTGGGAGGCAGGCAGGGGCGCGGGCGTCAACTCGCCGCGCACGAAGGCCCAAATCGCCAATCCGAGCGCGACTAGATAGAGCGGAACGCCGAGCATCGCTTTCTGGTCCGGCGGTTCGAACATTCGCTGGGCGAACAACGCCAGCAATAAAGCTAACAACGAGCGCCAGGGAAATATGGTTGCGGGTTGAGCGTTAAATGTTAAACCCTTCGACTCACTCGGGGCAGGCTGTTCAACGCTCAAAAATGAATCTTCAACTACTGCAGGCGACTCGACCAGTTGCGTGGTGTCGGCGTGGTCGGCCCAGGCGCGTAGAAAGGTGGTGAAAGATTGCCAGTCTTTGAAGATGGATTTGATGTAATCGAGGACGGTGGGTTCGTTCATGGTTAGATTCGGACTCCAAAGTCTCCAGACTTTGGAATGAGTTGATTTACGATACAAATGCAAAATCTGGAGACTTTGCACTCCGTTTGCACCTTGTCGTTACATAAAACGTATAGGCGCCAGCATCGTGGAGGGGATGATCCACGTGTTTCTTGAGCATACGATAGATCAGGGATACGTTCCACCGGTACGGCGCGATGATCCAGCGACCGAATAATTTTCTGGAGATCAGCGAGGGCAGGCCGAAGTAATGTCCCCACTCGAGCGTCGCCAGCGCGGACGGAGAAAAGTAGTGCCACCAGCGCTCGATCTTGAATCCCGCTTCGGCCAGGCGCGCTTCCCAAACGTCGGGAGCGTCACAATGCCGGTGGCGCGAAATATAGTTGAAGAACCTGCGATATGCGGTTGCGAAACTCTTTAGTCCAATCCGGTCGAAAAAACGCGCCACCGAAAGATTTTGCGTGAAGTTCGTATTCGGAACGCAGAAATAAAACGGCGCGCCGGGCTGGAGCACGCGGGCGGTTTCGTTCAAAACGTTTTGCACCTGAGGAATGTGTTCGAGCACGGAGTTGGAGAGTGCGGACGCAAAATAGCCGTCGGGGAAGGGCATCCGTCCGCCGTCCGCTTCCGTGAGCAGGCGATATTTTTGATACTGACTCGCCTCGTGGATCGGGCCGTGCCACGGGTCGAGGCCCACGTCAATCTGCTGGTCGAAGGTCAACGCCGCGAAGTTGCCGTCGCCGCAACCCACGTCCAGGATGGGAGCCGGCAGGTCGAGATCTTCGTAGAAGCGCGATTCGACCGCGCGCAGAAAACCGCGGAAGTAGGGCAGGTTGCGGATGTGCAAAAAAAGAAAATCTTTTTGCGAGGTCATTGACTCTCAGCAGAAGGTTTGATGATCCAATATGCCACTGCCCCCAGAACAGGGATGGCACAGATAATCAGCGCCCACATCACAAGCGGTGTGCCGGTCAATTTCCTGTTTCGCAGGTTGAACAGGGAAACAATCGCAACAGCGATCCAGCCGAATACGATCAGCAGATTCAGAATTTGAACCAACAGGAAGCCAAAATTTATTCCAAGAGATTCCATGCTTATTTTCCTCTCTTCTTGAGACGGTCGAACAATTTTTCATATTCCACCGCGACGGAGTCGGGATCGTAGGTGCGCGCCAGTTCTGCCGCGTCGCATTTATAATTTGCGCGGTTCGCCAGAACCTTCAGCAACGCCTCGGCCAGCGCGGGCGCGTCACCGATGGGAGTCACCTCGCCCATGTTGTGCATCTGCGCAGGTCGGCGCACACCGGGCAGCGCGGATGCGATGCACGGAACGCCGTTCAACATCGCTTCGATCTGCACCAGGCCAAAGGCTTCGGTGGAATTCAGCGACGGCACAACCAAAACATCGAGATTTGGATAATACGCCGCCATCTTTTCGAGATCGAGGTTGCCGAGGAATTTCCAGCCTCCGCTGGCTTCGTATTTTTGGATCTGCGGCTGGAGACGCTCGAAGTAGGCCTGCTCGCCCATCACGTTTTGGTACTGTCCCGCGAACAGGACTTGCGCGTGCGGATATTTTTCCAACACCGCAGGAAGCGCCTCGAGCAGGATTTCGACTCCCTTCTCGGACGCGAAGCGCGTCGCCATGCCGATGACGGGGCGGCGGGTCGCGGTCGCGTACGCGCGGGCGAAGTCCGCGATCGCGCCGGGGGGAGGAGTCGGCAGTTCGACCGGAGGCAGGATCGGGGTCAGTTTGTGGCGGAAACGCGTCAGGTACGGGGAGTGGTCGGCGTAGTCCTGGGTGTAGGTCACGATATGATTCGACAAAATCCCGGCCAGGTTATTCTGGAAGTGGACGACCGCGTTGACGATGCGGTTGAAAAGTCCGGGCGGAAGGTCGAGGTCGCAGTGATAGGTCAGGACAGCGGGCTTGCCGAACAGGCGGGCGCGCAAGGCCACGCCGGGCGCGTCGAACTGCGGCAGGTGGAGTTGCACCACATCGTGCTGCGCGACCAGTTGGGTCGCGACCCACCCAAAGGTCGGGGCGAGCACGCCCTTGCTGACGCGCATCGCGACCGGGACGCGGATGATCTTCACGCCGTCGAGCGTCTCCTGGCGCGGCAAAGATTTGTCGTACTGCGCCGTCATCACCGTGACCTGATGGCCGCGGCGCACGAAGGCGCGCGCCAGGCGTTCGGCGTAGATGGTGAGTCCCGAAGTGTGCGGGCGGTAGTAGGTGAGGACGGCCAGGATTTTCATAAGGCGGGGGGATTATAACGCAGGGAAGAGCGTCATTTTTATGTGGCGCAAAATGCTGTTTTCATAGTGGTTTTGTGGGAAGGGTCTTTCCGATAATAAAAAGGCGAGCGTTGGCAGGCGCTCGCCTTACGTTCAGTTGGAAGGGATGATGAATTCGCGTGGAGGCATGGCCTCCCCATCGCTCTTGAGCAGGCCGATTCCCTCCTCTTCCAATGCCTGCCGCGCGCCCAGGTCCAGGCGAATGGCGTAATGATAGGGCAGGTACGGCCCGACAATGCCCTGCTTCGCCAAACGTTTTTGCCAGCCGGCGGAGCGTAATCGCTGCGCCCACCGGCGCACATCGCGCTGCGAGAGCCGCGCCTTGGCTTCCATCAGCGCCCATAGCGGCTTTCCATCCGCATCCTGGAGCGCCATCACCACATCCACCTCGCCTTCGCCGTTAAGCGGCAGGGAGAAGGACTCGCCGAGGATGCGATAGCCCTTTTGGCGAAAGATGACTCCTCCCACGCTGGCGGCTTCTTCTTCGACCGTGGAACCAAAAGCAGTGTTCAATTGGCCGACGGCAACGCCCAGCCTGTCCACCTTTTGTTCGGTGCGCTGTTGGGCCTCGGCCAGTTCTTTGACGCTCTGGTCCGTGCGCTGTTGGGCCTCGGCCAGTTCTTTGACGCTCTGGTCTGTGCGCTGTTGGGCCTCGGCCAGTTCTTTGACGCTTTGCTCCGTGCGCTGTTGCGCTTCCGCCAATGCAGAGACGATGCGCGGCAACGCCAGGAAATCGTCCCGTAACAGCAAACGCCGCAGTTCCTCCTGCCATTCTGGATGGAGGCTGAGCAAGTTCACCAGGTCATGATATTCGCGAACGCCGAGGGTCATGGTTCAACTCCTGGGATGGATTATATCGCAATTTGAACGGGCTGGATTATAACGAGAGGGTATAATCTTCACGATGGAGAAACTAATCCACGACGCGCGGGAGTTGTTCAATGTCCACCTGACAGGGAGGGCGGCGCTGGCGCTTTCCACTTATGAAAAAGAGTTGATGTCGTGGAACCAGAAGTTCAACCTGACCGCGATCCGGGATGTGGAGGGAATCCGCGTCAAACATTTCCTGGACTCGTTCTCGTGCGTGCTGGCCTGGAAGGCGAATCCGCCGGCGCGTCTCATTGACATTGGGACGGGCGCGGGTTTCCCGGGCATTCCCCTCAAGATCCTCTACCCGTCCACGCGGGTGACGCTGGTGGAATCGGTCGGCAAGAAGGCCGCGTTTTGCCAGCACATGATCGAGTTGCTGAGACTGGATGGCATGGAAATTATCAACGCCCGCGCCGAAGCGGTGGGACAAAATCCCAAACACCGCGAGCAATATGATTGGGCGGTGGCGCGCGCGGTGGCCAGCTTGAACGTGCTGGGCGAGTACCTCCTGCCGCTGGTGAAGGTCGGCGGGATGATGCTGGCGCAAAAAGGCGAAAGCGGACCCGCCGAGGCGCAGTCCGCGGAAGGCGCGCTGAAATTGTTGGGCGGCAAACTGGCGAAAATCCTGCCCGTCACCCTGCCCGGCATCGTGGAGGAACGCACTCTCGTGCTGGCGGCAAAAGTCCATGCCACGCCGCCGAAATATCCGCGCAAGGCAGGGACGCCGGGTAAGGAGCCGTTGTAGTTGGGGGCGGGGGATTGCCCGCTCCGCACGGGTTTCACGGTATAATTCAGCCACTGAATTTTGACTTTTCAAGGAGCATTCATGCCAACCGCAGTCATCACAGGGATCACGGGACAGGACGGGTCATACCTCGCCGAGCTTTTGCTTTCCAAGGGTTACAAAGTGGTGGGCGTGGCGCGCCGCGCCAGCACCGTCAATTACGAGCGCATCGAACACCTGCTGGACAATATCACCGTCGTTCAGGGCGACCTGTCCGACCAGGGTTCGCTGATCTCCCTACTGGAAGAACACAAGCCCAGCGAAGTCTACAACCTGGCCGCGCAATCCTTCGTCCCCACCTCGTGGAACCAACCCGCGCTGACCGGCGATGTGACCGCCCTGGGCGTGACGCGCATCCTCGAAGCCATCCGCTACGTGGACCCGAAAACCCGTTTCTACCAAGCCTCCTCCAGCGAGATGTTTGGCAAGGTGGTGGAAGTGCCCCAGCGCGAGGCCACGCCGTTCTACCCGCGCAGTCCATACGGGGTTGCGAAGGTTTACGGGCACTTCATCACCATCAACTACCGCGAGTCGTTCAACATCTTCGCGGTTTCGGGCATCCTGTTCAACCATGAGTGTGTTACAGCCGAGACGCCTGTGATCATTCGTCGCCACGGCCTATTGGATATTTTACCTATCGAGGATGTTGTCCCACATAGGACAGAACCACATACCGCGACAAAGTTCACCACCGAAGCCGACCTGGAGAATCCGCTCGAAGTATGGGATGCCCAAGGATGGACTACTACAACTTGTATGACGGCCACGTGGAACGGTTTTGAACTTAAGCCCAACAAGACTGTTTGTCGGATCGCCGCTCGTGGGGCCGTTTATCAAACAACCGAAGATCACCAGGTCTTCACGCTTCAGGATGGCGACCCGCTTGCGCGCCATTCTGCGGAGGTGCGCAAGGGCGACAGATTGGCTCTGATCGAATTGCCTCTTGCGACGGATGTAATCCGCATGACGGAAGAGGAAGCCTGGCTTCTTGGGTTCATCGCGGCGGAAGGGTACGTGAGCGAGAATGGGAAAATTCAGATTAGCAACCAAGACTCCAAGCTCCTTGAAGAGGTGGCTGAATTGGCGCTAAAGGTGACCGGCGGTGGGACTCGGACAAACATTGTCCCAAGTGGATTTGAGACAGGCAATCCGGTTATCCAACTCCACCTGACGGGCGCCAATGGATACGGGCGTTACATTCGCGATTCGCTCTATACGCGTTCCGGCCACAAGCGCGTACCTCAGCGTGTGCTGAATGCCGCGCCCAAAGCGCGGCTGGCTTTCCTGCGAGGCTATAATGCTGGCGACGGATTGAAGCAAGCCCCCACCCGCTACGAGTTCAAGTCCTTCAAGACCGCTTCCGCAAGCCTGGCCGCAGCGTTATACTGGCTGATCGGGGTAACCTTGAACCAGCGGGCCATCATCTGCCTTGAGGAACGCGAAGGACATTTGTATTATCAGATCAATCTCAATTCGCCGGACGTCCCTGGGCAGAAAGGTCAACATTTGCAACGCCCGCTGGACGAGGTGGTTAAGGCCTCCCCTATTTCCTATAATGGCTGGCTGTTCGATCTCGCAACTGCCTCCGGGACGTTTCACGCGGGCATAGGCCAGGGCTGGATTCACAATTCCCCGCGCCGCGGATTGGAATTTGTGACGCGCAAAATCACGGACGCGGTGGCGCGCATCAAACTTGGGATGGCGAAGGAAGTGCGCCTCGGCAACCTCGAGTCCCAGCGCGACTGGGGCTTCGCGGGCGATTACGTGGATGCCATGTGGCGCATGTTGCAACAGGATCAGCCCGACAACTTTGTCATCGGCACGGGCGTGACTCACTCCGTGCAGGAGTTTTGCGAGATCGCCTTCGGGCGCGTCGGACTGGACTACAAGGATCACGTGGTTGTGGACGAACGCTACTACCGTCCCGCCGAAGTGGACCTGCTGATCGCCGACGCGTCAAAAGCCGGGAAGATTCTCGGCTGGGAGCCGCAAGTGGAATTCAAACAACTCGTCGAGATGATGGTTGATTCAGATATGAAACGCCTGCGGGGCAGTTAGTGTCGCGGAAAATCGCGTTTGAAAACGGAAACTCCAACTGGAAATCGGTATGAAGTCCACCTTTCCTTTCCATGCGCGGCGCTGGTGGCCGGTTGTTGTTTCCGTTTTGCTCGGCGCAAACCTGGGGCTTTTCATCCACGGCTGTTGGTTGATCGCGATATTTCCTGCCGATGGCGCGTGGCTGCTGGCGGCCACCCTGTTTGCAAGCGCATTGGGAAGCGTTGGGTATTTCTTCTTCCTTCAATGGACGCGGGATCATTGGACTCGTCCCGCCGAAAACCGCCAGATTCCATTCGCGGCATCCAGCCTCCTGGCTGGCCTTTTTCTGTTTTCCACCTTGTTGGATTGCGCCCGGCAGCCTTCGCATTACATCAGTTTCTTTTTGCCCAATCACGTAATGCAGATCAGCATTCTTTCGCCGAATTCAACCCCAGTGGATATCTCCATCCTGCATTTCGAAACATCCCTGGGCGAGGTTCCATTCAGCGACCTTGCCTACCGTGGATGGGAAGTTAGGGATGAACGCCTTGTGTTAACTGGCGCCGCAGGCGCGAATGAGTTGCGCTGGTCGGGCAAGGCCGGCCAGGAAGCCAGGATCACTTTTGAATCCGCTTCTCAGGAGGGGCAGGCGGTTATCGTCCTGGACGGACGCGAAAAAACGTTTCCGCTCGCGGCCCGGAAATATGTCCACTCTTCCTCGTTTGAAGTTCCATTTTTTGCCTCGCTCGCCTGGATTTTGGCGCTGGGATTGTTGAATGTCCTGGCCTTGTCCGTTCCCTCCATCCGCCTGGGCTGGAAAAAGCAATCAGAATTGGCCCGCCTCATCGTCCCTCTCTTTAGCGGATCAGTCGCCCGATTTAGCGCGGCAGACTGGGGAACGCTTCTGGGTTCGATCCTTCTGGCAGCGCTCTTGCGCATCCCCAACCTGAATATGTGGTTCCTCATCGGGGTGGACGAATACTCTCATCTCAACGCCGCCAAATGGATCATTGCCAACGCGTCCCTGAACGCGGATTATCAGCGCAGTCTGTGGATGGTCACTTTGCCGGTCTCGCTGGCATTTCGCCTGGGAGGGCAGGCATTGTGGGCCGCCAGGTTGGCCGGTGTTATCTTCAACGTGGCCGCGCTCATCCCGTTGTATCTGGTTACCCGGCGAGTCAACAGGGAGGTCGCCGCGCTTGCGGTGTTTCTATATGCCGCCAGCCCGTGGACGATCATATTCTCGAGGATCATACGCGAATATGCCTACCATCCCTTCTATTTCCTCTGGATCGTCTATGGGATGATCCTGCTCCTGGAAAAAATCCCTTTCCAATTCCGCATCCGAAGCGATTGGAAGAAGGCGCTTTCACCGTCCATCGTAACGCTGGCCGCGCTTCTTTGTCTCCCCCCCATTTATGCGTTGTCCGTTGATCCTCAATCCACTTTCAAACTCATTCTTTTGGCTTATTTTGTGTTCGGATTTCTTTTTCTTTCAAAACTGGATCTGCGTGACCGCGGGAATCTAATTTTCCTGGCGGGCGCGGCGTTCATTCTATCTGCGGCTTTATACGCCTGGCGCAGCCAGATTGCCCCGGCTGGTCTCGCTCTGGGATTCCATTCCACCCCGCTGGGATACTTCTTGCCGCGATCCCCCCAACAGTGGTTCTTTCAACGCATTGATATTTTGCCCACAGTCGGATTGCTTGCCGCCCTGTCTGCGGGATTCTTGATTCGACGCGAGCGGCCCATTCCATCTTTCTTTGCCCTGTTATTTGCGGCCTGCCTGGGATTTTTTGTTTTCTCTAATAATTTATTTTTCAGCCCGCGGCATCTTATGATTGCCCAACTCTGGTACATTATACTGATGGCAATCGGATTTTTCCTGGTTTGGATCATGCTGAAGGCGATTCTCCCGTTTCGCAACGGCGCGGCAATGACCGCGGCCTTGCTTGCCCTGGCGCTTTTCACATTCAATTTTCGCCACATGGTTTCCCCCTCCTTTTCGCGGGATTCTCTCGAACTTGTCACGGAAGATTACTACTACGATCTCCGCGAAATTCAGTCCCTCTTGCAGGCCCGCGCCGATGCGCACGATGTTTTGATTTCCACAACTCCCTATGCCCGGCACGCGGCCTGGATGGAAACCCCGCAATTTTCCTCGGTTCATCTTTTTCCCGTTTACGTCGCCGCCGAAGATATACTTGCCCTCGCCCGCCAATATCCATCCGGTTGGATCGTCATGGATCAAACGCGCATAGACGCCACCGAGTTTTCGCCGTTCGAGGCTTTTTCAGAGGCAGGAATTAATTTTGAAGGGCTGTTCGGCGATGAATATGTATGGCATTGGAACACGGAATCCGCGCCTCCGCTCCCGTAACCTGGCCGGCCCACGTATTCCAGATTCAATCCTTGTGATAAAATATTGAAGGCTGGAGCAAACGTATCCGGCCTTCGTGTTGGTTGAATTGTGTTACGCCGATGATCGCTGTGATGAAGGAGATTGGCAACTGGCCCATGCGCAAGCGCTTCCACGAAGCCAAGGCCGGATGTGTGGCGCAGAATGAAAACGAACTTTGCGAGATTCTGAATGCTTACCTGAAAGATCCCAACCTGGACGCCGCCGAGCGCCGAAAATTTATCAGGCAGGAAATCACCTACACAGATGCAACGGCCGGCAAACGAACGGCAGAATTTATTTTGAAAATCTTGAATACCAAGTAGAATCCACCCAAGAGTTTTATGGAACTGGAGGCCGTATGATCAAAGGCTCACCAAAATGGCAAGCAATCCTACAGGTTATTTTTTTAGGATTACTTGTTGCAATTGTATTGGCAAAAGCCAATCCTCTTTACCATTTTCCAAACCGGGACAGTGGTTTCTTTATGTATGCCGGCGACCAGATCTTGAAAGGGAAATTGCTGTATCTGGATATATGGGATAGTAAGGGCCCCCTGATTTTTTACATCAATGCCCTTGCTTTATGGGTGGGTCATGGTTCCCGCTGGGGAGTGTGGGGGATGGAATTTGCCTTTTTATTTTTAGATGCATTCATTGGCTTTAATCTGATGAAAAAATTATGGGGTCTTATTTCAGCCTTGTTTGGGACTTTTATATGGTTGGTTGCCTTTAATAATGTCGCTCAAGGTGGAAATTTCACCGAGGAATATTCGCTCTTATTCAGTTTTCTTGCCTTGTATTTGTTCTGGCTGAGCAGTCAAAACCAGCAAAATACCCTCTACCCTTTGATCATTGGCATGACACTTACGCTGAGTTTCCTGCTCAGAGCTAATAACATCGGTGTGCAGATCTCAATTATTTCCGTAATTATTCTCTCGGGTATTCTTGACAAAAATTACCGCCAGAGTTTGAGACATTTACTCCTGATCGCTTTCGGTGCTCTCACGTTATTGGGATTGGTGGCGTTATATTTTCAACTCCTGGGCACCCTGGACGATATGATCCGGGCGGCGATAACTTTCAACTTTTTTTACAGCAAGGGAGGAGCAAGTCTAAATAACCTGAGTAGAAGTTTTTTGCGTGGCATTGATTTGCTTGGATATACAGCCTTGATTGCAACTTTTTTGGGGTATGTAATCCTGCTCGAAAAATTACCGCGAAGCATCCGCTCGGGTTCGACTTCGTTTAGAAATATTAACCTTTTATTTCTTATCGGTTTTCCGGTAGAGATTGTGCTCAGTGGATTATCTGGGTACAATTATTCTCACTATTACATTTGTTGGTCTCCGTATGTTGGCATATTGAGCGGTTCACTCGTGAGTTTGAACGAGCGCTTGAAGACGCGCCATCTATTGGCCTTTCCGGTTATGATTTTTCTGGTTTCGTATCTCAACTTTAACGCCCTCGGCCAATATCAAACTGCTTTTACAAAGCTGCTGTTTGATCGAAGCACAGGCGTTGAGTTGGTTCACCCGGTAGCAAAATACATTAGAGATAACACGGAGGCCACCGATACGGTGCTGGTTTGGGGCATCCAGCCGTATATCAATCTGTTGTCACGCCGAGACTCGCCAACAGGGATAATATTCTACCCAGAACTTGCTCGGTCTCCATTCACCGACGAACTCAATGCCAGGTTCTATCAAGAACTCGTCGAAAACAAGCCGGTATTAATTGTCGATATGGCTAGCCCGGATCATGATACGATCCCGCTCATTGATCCCGTCCAACGCGAAGCCCAGAAACAGAGATTGAAGCGTTTCGATCCCCCCTCCAACCTGGATCAAGTATTTGATTTTATCCACAGCAACTACCATGTGGAAGAGTCAATACAGGGAGTGCCGATTTATCGCTTGAATGGCAGTATTCCAAGCCAATGACGAAATCCATGTTCCTTTTCTACTTCTCCATCACCCTCGCCATCTGCTCCAGCGCGCTGTACCACTTCAGTGCCAAGAGCACGCCCGCAAACGTCAATTTTCCGATCTCATTGATCGTCACGTATGCCGTGGCAATTGTTGTTACAGTACTGATTGCCCTTTTCTTCCCCACCAACAACGGTCTCGCATCCGAACTAAAACAACTCAACTGGGCCAGTTTCCTACTTGCTGTTGCCATCGTCGGAATTGAGTTCGGTTTCCTGCTGGTCTATCGCTCCGGCTGGGAGCCGCAAGTGGAATTCAAACAACTCGTCGAGATGATGGTTGATTCAGATTTGAAACGGTTGAGAAAAAAGTAGCATTCCGCTGCAAAGATTGTTTTCATATTTCGTCCTGAAAGGAATCCAGACAATGAAGCAATTTATTTCTTCTCATGTTGAAAGACTGAGGTTTTTCTTACCTGCCGTCATTCTTGGCGCAAGTTTGGGAATTTTCATCCATGATTGCTGGTTGATTAATATCTTCTCCATTGAGAGCAACTGGTTGCTTCCTCTCACTGTCGGTGTAAGTCTATTGGGAACGGCAGGATATTTTCTGCTATTTCGATGGATGCGAAATGGCTTTTCCGGCTGGTCTGGACTCCAGCAGGCAACATTCGCGGGGTTGAGTCTTCTGGTTAGCGTTTTTTTGTTTTTTGCAGTGCTAAATTGCCGAACACAACCCTCCCGGTATATAGATTATTTTTTACCAACTCATTCGCTTCAGGCTTTTGTTTTCCCTACACAGGACTCCGCAACTGTGGCTATTCTTCAGTTCGATACATTATTGGGCCACGTTCCTTATGAAGCCATTGAGTACAAAGGCTGGAAAAGGGAAAATAAACGGTTGGTACTTACCGATTTTTCCAATAATGAGATTCGCTGGACCGGGAAAACAGGGGAGGAAGTTCAAATCACCTTTGAATCTTCCTCTCCAAACGGAGAAATGGTTGTTTCATGGGATGGGGAGAAGACGGTATTTCCCCACTTATCAAAAAGATATACCTATACACGTCCCTTCAGCATTCCTTTCTTCGCATCTCAGACATTACTTCTTGGGCTGTTAAATGTTATAGCTTTATCCACACCGTTTTTCGTTTTGGTTCGAAAAAAACGAACAGAACTGGCGCAATATCTCACCCCCATGATGCGTGGAATGGAGGGGCAAATCCGCGGGCGTGAGTGGGGACTCGTTTTATGCGTGATGATTTTTGCGCTTTTATTGAGAATTCCTAATTTGAATATGTGGTTTCTTATCGGTGTCGATGAGTATTCCCACCTCAACGCGGCAAAATGGATTATCGAGAACGCATCTCTGAATGTCGAGTATGAACGCAGTCTTTGGCTGGTTACTTTACCAGTTTCTTTGGCATTCAGAATTTTAGGATATAAAATCTGGGTAGCGAGGCTGGTGGGAGTATTGTTCAATATGGCGGCTATTATTCCCTTATACCTGATTACCAGAAAAATCAACCGAAATATCGCAATGCTTTCCGTTTTACTTTATGCGACCAGTCCATGGGTTATTACTTTTTCGCGGATTGTGCGTGAATATGCATATTACCCTTTTTACTATTGTTGGATTATTTATTTGATGATATTGTTTCTGGAGAAATTCCCTGATCGTTTTCGCATTTCCGAGAATTGGAAGGTCTTATTTTCTCCTTCACTGGTATTGTTGGAGGCAAGTCTTGTTTTGCCTCCCGTCTATGCGCTTTACATAGACTCACAATCTACGTTTAAACTGATTCTGCTTGCCTATGTTGTGCTGGCTCTTTTTGTACTAGGGAAGATGGATTTTGGCGACAAAAAAAATACATTCGTTCTGCTGTGCGCAGGAATTGCAATCATTGCCGTAGGATACATGGCCAGACGTATCATCTTTTCCCATATTGCGCCCGGTTTTAACACTATTCCAATTGATTATTTCTTGCCCAACCCCCAGCAGCAATGGTTTTTCAACAAGATGGCTATTGTGCCTGCGGTAGGATTATTGTTGGCCATACTCCTGGGCTTTTTTATGTGGAGCGTAAATTCTATTCCTCTTTTTATATTTGGTCTCTATGTCGGTTTTCTGGGCTTTTTTGTGACACTTTCCGAAAAGCCATTTTTTGCCCCACGGCACCTTAGTTCAGCCAATCTTTGGTTCATTGTGTTGATTGCAGTAGGTTTGTATCTTGTTTGGATTTTTTTACAAAGTTTCCCCTTCTTAAGAAGCATGTCCGCTAAAATCGCCACGATCATTACTTTAGGCCTGGTGGTTATTAATCCCAGTCAAATACTTTTGCCTGTTACATCCCAGGATGCCCTGGGGTTTATTGCCCAGGATTATTTTTCCGACCCAAGAAGCGTTCAAAATTATCTGGTTGCTAATGCTGAAAATGGAGACGCTCTAATTTCCGCTACACCCTATTTGAGACAGAACATCTGGGCAGGAACACCGGAATTTTCGGCAACGCATTTCTTATCCATATATGCCACAGAAGATGATACTATCGCTTTGACACATCAGTACAAATCGGGATGGATAATCATTGATCTAACTCGCGTGGAATCTCTTCCTTATTCGCCTTTTGATGCTTTTCTAAAAGACGGGAGAATCGTGTATATTGGATTGTTCGGTGATGAACATGTATGGCACTGGAAAAATTAACCTTACGGAGAAACCTCTCCGTAACCATGACGAGGATAGTCCACAAGAAAACCGAATGGATATTTCTCTCATCGTCCCCGTCTACAACGAAGAGCAAAACCTGCCTCTTCTCTTCGACGCGATTTGCGCCGCGCTCGAACCGCTGGCGCGGACGTGGGAAGTCATCTTCGTGGACGATGGGTCGCGCGACAAAAGCGTCAGCGTGCTGACCGGCCTGTTCCGGCGCGACCCGCTCCACGTCCGCG
>Ga0210053_1002898_pt1 | contig 14355 bp, 10 predicted proteins | sample CryGeymeta201512_FD_185467 | JGI IMG/M metagenome (GOLD analysis project Ga0210053, IMG submission 185467) | Groundwater microbial communities from Crystal Geyser aquifers in Utah, USA - Crystal Geyser metaG 2015-12 (SPAdes) (version 2) | ecosystem: Environmental > Aquatic > Deep subsurface >... | reverse complement strand
CTAACATTGCTTTCAGAATATTGGTTGGAACCTGTTCGTAGTGGGAGGGTTCCATGTAGAAAAAGCCACGACCTTCGGTGAGAGAGCGTAGTGATGTGGAATATCCTGATAACTCAGCCAAAGGAGATGAGGTTTTGATAACCACTAATTTTGAACGTTTTTCAGTTCCAAGAATTCGTCCGCGTTTGCTGGAAATGTCACCAATGACCTCTCCCATGAATTCCTCCGGTACTGTCATCTCAAGTTTCATGATAGGTTCAAGCAATGTTAAACCAGCGCGTTTTGATGTGTCGGTGATGGCCATAGATCCTGCAATTTTAAAAGCGATGTCTGATGAATCAACATCATGGTAACTTCCATCATATAAAACCACCTCAACGTCAACAACAGGAAAACCAAGAAGTACTCCTTTTTCTAATGCTTCTTTGACACCTTTTTCCACTGAACCAATAAATTCTGATGGAATTGAACCCCCCTTAATTTTATTAGAAAATTTAATACCTTCACCGCGACCAAGTGGATTCATTTTGATTAAACAGTGACCGTATTGACCATGTCCGCCGGTTTGTTTAATATATTTACCCTCACCTTCAGCTGACTTTGTAATTGTTTCTTTATATGCCACTTGAGGTTTCCCCACGTTAACATTCATTCCCATTTCCCGTTTCATGCGGTCAACTAAGATTTCCAAATGTAATTCTCCCATTCCGGCAATGATGGTTTGACCGGTTTCATGGTTTATTTTGACTCTAAAAGTTGGATCTTCCTCTGCCAATTTTTGTAAAGAATAAGATAATTTTTCCTGATCAGCTTTGGTTTTTGGTTCAATTGCCAAAGAGATTACTGGTTCTGGGAAAACAATTTGTTCGAGTAAGATAGGACTGTTCTTATCTGCAAGTGTATCTCCGGTCTTGGTGTCTTTTGGACCAACAAGAGCAACAATTTCTCCAGCATAAGCTTTATCAATTTCTTCTCGCTGGTTGGCGTGCATCAGGAGAATCCGACTAACCCGTTCTTGCTTACCCTTATTAACGTTATAAACATATGATCCAGAATCGAGTATTCCAGAATAAATTCGGGTATAGTTAATTTTTCCTACATGAGGATCAAGTTGAATTTTAAATGTTAAGGCAGAAAACTTTTCTTCATTAATTAATTTTCGACTGATTTTTTCTTTTGAAACCGGATCAACACCTTCAACAGTTTTTAGATCTTTAGGAGATGGAAGATAGTCTACTATTGCGTCAAGAACCGGTTGTACAGCCTTATTTCGCAGAGATGTTCCACAATAAATTGGGATTAATTTGTATCCAATTGTTGCTTTTCTTAGAGCAATTTTTACTTCATCAACTTTAAGAGGTTCACCTGCGAGATATTTGTTTAATAGTGTATCATCGGTTTCTGCAACCTGTTCCATTAGTTCTGCACGTGCTTCCATGACTTCCTTTTTCATATCATCTGGGATTTCATCTTTAACTTCATATTCAATTCCTTGTGGATCTTTTTCCCAGTACATTGCTTTTAATGTGAGAAGGTCAATCACTCCTCTAAATTCTTGTTCTTTTCCAATTGGGTAGACCATGATTGCGGGTTTTGCTCCGAGTCGATCGCGAATTTCTCCAACCGTTCCGATGAAATCAGCTCCAAGCTTGTCCATTTTATTTATAAAACATATTCTTGGAACCTTATATTTATCTGCCTGACGCCAAACTGTTTCCGATTGACTTTGAACCCCTTCTTCGGCATCAAATATGACAACTCCACCATCAAGAACACGAAGCGATCGTTCAACCTCTGCCGTAAAGTCAACGTGTCCAGGAGTGTCAATAACGTTAATCCGTATTCCTTTCCAGTATGTGGTTGTGGCTGCAGATACAATTGTTATTCCTCGTTCTCGTTCTTGTGGCATCCAGTCCATTTGAGTTGTTCCTTCATCAATGTCACCAATTTTATAGCTACGTCCGGTGTAAAAAAGAAGTCGCTCAGTGGTTGTGGTTTTCCCCGAGTCAATATGAGCAATAATACCTACATTTCTTATTTTGTCTGTTGGGACGTTACGATTTTTTGTAATTATCGGTTGAGCCATTATATTAATATAATAAATAAAAATGAAAAAAAATATAAAACTTTTTTACCACTTTAAGTGGGAAAATGCACGATTGGCATCGGCAAGTTTTTCTGTTTGAGTTTTTTTAGCAAATGCAGCTCCTTGTTGTTGAGATGCTTCTTTTATTTCTGCGTAAAGTTTTTCTGAGAAAGTATGAAATTCTTTATTACTACGTGTTTTTGCAGCATTAACAATCCAATTTAGAGCCAAAAATAATCTTCTTTCTTTTCTGACTTCAATTGGGACAAGGTAGGAAGCTCCGCCTAATCTTCGCGGTTTTACTTCGTGAATTGGAGCGACGTTGGAAATTGCCTTTGTTAATGTTTCAAGTGGATTTTCAGAATCCTTTTTAAGTTTTTCAATTAAACCATAAACAATTGATTGAGCAACGCTTTTTTTTCCATCAATCATTACATAATTTATAAGCTTTGCAATTTCAAGGCTTTTATAAATTGGATCAGATTTAGTTGGAATTCTCTTAAAATTACGTCTTGGCATTGGTATTTATTATAATAAATTTTATTGATCTTTAGCTTTAATTTTTTCACGCTTTGTTCCATATTTTGAACGTGATGTTGTTCTTTTGGAAACGCCAGTTGTATCAAACTTACCGCGAACAATATGGTATTTAACTCCAGGTAAATCTTTTACGCGTCCACCTCGAATAAGAACAATTGAGTGTTCTGCAAGATTATGTCCAACTCCTTGGATATAGGCTGTAACTTCGGTTTTATTTGAAAGACGCACTCTTGCCACTTTACGTAAGGCTGAGTTAGGTTTTTTAGGTGTCATTGTTCTTACAATTGTGCAAACTCCACGTTTAAGCGGATTGGTGGTTGAAACATATGCACGTTGTAATGCATTAAAACTTGTCTTTAATGCAGCTGCACGTGATTTTTTAATTTTTTTGTGGCGGTTGACTTTCACCAGTTGATTGATTGTCGGCATATTTATTAACAAATTTTCCGTAATACTTATCGATTAATTCGGCTGTTACGGGAATCAGCCTGCCTATTATAACATTTTCTTTTAGTCCTAACAAGTAATCAACTTGACCTTTGATTGCCGCGTTACTTAATACACTTGTAGTTTGTTCAAATGAAGCAGCAGAAAGCCAAGAATCTGTGTAGATAGCTGCGCGTGTGATTCCGAGAATTGAAATTTTTCCTATTGCTGGTTTTCCACCTTGAGCTAAGTTTTTTTTATTTTCTTCTTCAAAACGGATACGAGAGACTACCTCATCTCTAATGAAAGCCGTATCACCCTCATCTTCAATAATGACCTTATCACTCATTTTACGGATAATAACTTCAAAATGTTTGTCATGAATTGAAATACCTTGAGATTCGTATACTTTTTGGATTTCGTTTAATAAATACAGTTGTGCAGCGCGTAAACCTTTGATTGCAAGAATATCATCAATGTCAAGATATCCTTCTGAAAGTTGTGAACCTTTTGTGATTAAGTCTCCATCTTTAAATCTTAATTTTTGATTTGTAGGAACGATAAACTCAGGTTCTTGTGTGACGCTTGCATCTGTTGGTGTAATTTTTATTACATACGCTTCTCTTTCGCTGTCCTCACGAATACTGAGTTTTCCAGCAATATCAGCAATCGGTGAAATAATTTTTGGTGTTCGAGTTTCAAGGAGCTCTTCTACTCTTGGAAGACCTTGAGTAACATCGGATATAACAATTCCTCCAAAGTGTCGGACACGCATTGTTAGTTGAGTTCCAGGTTCACCAATTGATTGAGCTGCCATCACACCAACTGGAACACCAATATCAACAATTTGATTATTGGAAAGATCAATACCATAACATTTTTGGCAGACACCATATTTGGATTTACAATATAGAGGGGAACGAATAACTAATTTTTTAATTTGTGCTTTTTTAATTTTATTAATTACTACCTCATCGATTAAACCATTAGCTTCAACAATAATTTGTTTTTTATCATCAGTAATCGTCTGAAAAGAAAAACGGTTCTTAATGCGATCATAGAAATGATCGCCGCGCTCTTCGGTTGTATTGATTAATAAACCTTCATTTGTTTGGCAATCTTCCTCTCTAACAATCATGTCATGAGAAACATCAACCAATCGTCTTGTTAAATATCCGGCATCAGCGGTTTTTAATGCGGAGTCGGTTAAACCTTTACGGGCGCCACGAGCGGAAATAACGTATTCAAAAACTGACATCCCCTCACGATAATTTGACTTAGTTGGAACTTCAATAATTTTTCCTAATGGGTCAACGACTAGTCCTTTAATTGCGGAAAGTTGTTTTAATTGTTCTCTTGATGCACGTGCGCCTCCTGACTTGATAATCAGTTTAACCGGGTTTTCTTCATCAAGTGCGTTCCAGGTTAAATCGGCAAGTCTTTCTGTGGTTTCAATCCATAATTCATTTGAATGACGTTTTTTTTCTTCAACTGTAAGAAGTCCTTGTTGAAAATTTGCCTCAATTTTTCTAACCTGTTCTTGAGTTTCATTGACAATTTTATCTTTTTCAGGTAGAATTACACAGTCAAATATCGATAAAGACAGACCTCCAGCTCTGGTTGCGCCCCAAAAACCAACTTCTTTTAATCGATCAATTAATTCTCCAACTTCTTCCTTGGTTTTATATAATTTAATTGCAGAGATAATAATGTCTTTAACATCTGATGCTTTAACATCATTGTTTATAAAACGAAGTGATTCAGGTAAATTTTGATTAAAGATTAAACGACCAACACTGGTACGAATATATTTTTCTCCAACTTTTACAAGAATTGGTTGTCTTAATTGTATTGAATTTAGGTTATAAATATTTATTGCTTCATCTGAGCTTGAAAAATATTTTAGTTGTTCATTTTTTAGGGAATTGAATGTTGCATCGATTGTAGTGATGTAATAAATTCCGAGAGCCATTTCTTTGTTCGGGAGAATAATTGGCGTGCCGTCTGATGGCTTTAAAAGATTGTGATATGGCATCATGCGATTTTTTACTTCGTTTATACTTGTCTCTGAGAGTGGAAGAAAAACACCCATTGCGTCACCATCAAAGTCTGCATTATATCCTGAACAAACAGTTGGATGAAGTTTGATTGCGTATGCATCTGTCAATACTGGATAAAAACCTAAAATTGATAATTTATGAAGAGTTGGGGCGCGATTTAATAATACCGGGTGATTTTTAGTAATTTCTTCGAGAATGTCATAGACGACTGGTTCACGTAGTTCAAGAAAATTTTTTGCACTTTTTATATTTGGTGCTAATCCACGGACTATTATTTCATGTAATAAATATGGTTTAAATAGTTCTAATGCCATTTCTTTTGGAAGTCCGCACTGATTAATCTTTAATTCCGGACCGACAATGATAGTGGAACGTCCAGAATAGTCAACCCGTTTACCAAGTAGGTTTTGACGGAATCGACCTTGTTTGCCGCGTAAAATATCAGAAAGTGATTTTAATACTTTAACAAGTCCTGTGTGATTGCGAGCTTTGCCTCTTGATTTTTGTAAATCAAGCAATGAATCAACCGCTTCTTGGAGCATTCTTTTTTCATTACGGAGAATGATTTCAGGAGCTCCAAGATCAATTAATTGCTTTAAACGGTTGTTGCGATTAATGACACGTCGATAAAAATCATTTAAATCTGAAGTTGCAAATTTTCCACCTGGTAGCTGTACTACAGGTCTTAGATCTGGCGGAATAACTGGTAAGACCGTTAATATCATCCATGAAGGGGAAATTTTACTTTTTAATAATGCTTCAATAATCCTTAATTTTTTGAGTAATTTATTACGACGATCTCCTTTAACTTTTTCCAGTTCTTTAAGTGTAGACTGATAGTATTCTTCGAGTTTGATTTGATTCAGCGTTTCATAAATTACTTCTGATCCCATTCCGACCTTAACAAATTCTTCTATTTCTTTTTCACGGAAAAAAAGATAGTCTTCCTCTTCGAGAGTATCGTTTGCTTTAATATTTTTAACAATCTTAATTAAGCGATCGTAAAAAGAATTATTATAACTTCTTTTTTCTACTGCTTGTTCAGAAATTGTGCGGATTTTCCCTTTTTCTTTAATATTAATTTCTTGAAGCGTTAATTCTCGTTGTTCTTGGTTATTAATGTTTTTTCTTAAAACTTCTTTTTGTTTGATAAAATCAATACGTAATATATCTTTGCTTTTTTCAAATTCTTCATCGATTTCTTTAAGTACTTCATCACGGTTTTTCTCAAGCATTGCCATTGCTACTTTTTGTTTTTCTTTATTAACTTCTTTGACAAGATATAATGCATAATAAATAATTCTTTCAAGTGTTTGTGGTGGAATATCAACAATTATACTTAAAGGAGCAGAGATTCCTTTAAAATACCATATATGTGCAATTGGAGTAGCAAGTTTAATATGACCCATGCGTTCGCGGCGAACAGCTGATGTGGTTACTTCAACTCCGCAACGATCACAAGTAATCCCTTTGTACCGCATACGTTTATATTTTCCGCAATAGCATTCGTAATCTTTTGTTGGTCCGAATATTCTTTCATCAAATAAACCGTCTTTTTCAGCACGAAATGTGCGATAGTTAATGGTTTCTGGTTTGGTAACCTCACCCCTTGACCATCTAACAATATCTTCAGGTGCGGCTAAACGTATTTTTAAACCACTAAAATCAACCGTAATGTTTTCCTCCATAATTGTTATTTAATATAATCAATTGATAATCCTAATGCGTTTAACTCTTTTAGTAAAACATGGAATGATTCTGGTACGTTTGATTGAGGAATCTCTAAACCTTTAATAATTGATTCAAAGGCTTTCGTTCTTCCGCGAACATCATCACTTTTAATAGTGAGCATTTCTTGTAAAACAGTTGGAACGCGGTGTGATTCTAATGCCCATACTTCCATTTCTCCAAATCTTTGTCCGCCCATTTGCGATTTTCCTCCGAGCGGTTGTTGTGTCACTAATGAATAAGGGCCAACGGAACGGGTATGAAACTTATCCTCAACCATGTGAATCAATTTCATAATATATCCATTTCCAACGAGAATTTTTCTATCAAATGGTTGACTTGACTTTCCGTCATATAAAGTTACTTTTCCATCAAGTGGCCAATGAAGCTTTTTTAGTTCATTAATAATAAAATCTTCCTTTATTTTTTCAAAAACCGGAGCGTTTATATTTAAATTATTTTTATATGCTATTATACCCAATAATGCTTCGAAAAATTGTCCTAAGTTCATTCTAGATAAGACTGAAAGCGGAGATAAAATAACGTCAACTGGTGTACCGTCTGATAAATATGGCATGTCGTATTCTGGTAGTATTTTTGATATGACACCTTTATTACCATGACGACCTGCAAGTTTGTCTCCGATAGCAATTTTTCGGATTTGAGAAGTATTAACTAAAATACGTTTAATAATACTTGGTTCTAATTCATTTGGGTCTTTTTTACTATCAATAGTCTCGATATTAACCACTACTCCTCTTTTTCCGTAAGGAATGCGTAAAGAAGTATCTTTTACATCTTTGGCTTTTTCACCAAAAATTGCTCGAAGTAATCTTTCTTCTGCGGTTAATTCTTTTTCACCCTTTGGCGCAACTTTACCAATTAGTACATCGCCACCCTTAACAGCTGTTCCTAAAACTACTAAACCCTCTTTATCTAAATTTTGTAATATTTCTTCTCTGACATTTGGAATATCTCTAGTTAGCTCTTCTGGTCCTAACTTAGTGTCGACGAGATCTGCAATAAATTCTTCGCTACTAATTGATGTGAAAACATCATCTTTAATTAGGCGTTCAGAAATAACAAAACCATCTTCGTATCCTAAACCATCAAGTGAGGTGTATGCAATTACTAAGTTTTTTCCGAGAGCGAGTTTTCCATTATCTGTTGCTGGTCCGTCAACTAAAAGGTCATTTTTCTTAACTTTTTGTTCTGGAGAAACTTTTGGATGTTGATCAAAGCATAAATCTTTATTCGTTTTTCGAAAACGTTCTAATTCAAAATTATATTTTTTTCCACTTTTACCGTTTAAAATTACTTTATTTGCATCTATAAAAGATATTATTCCATCTTCAGGCGCTATAATTGTCCTGTTTAAAGCCTTTGATATTGTTTTTTCCATATTTGTTCCAACTAACGGTGCTTGAGGTTTAACCAAAGGAACAGCTTGACATTGCATGTGAGTTCCCATTAAAGCACGGGAAGCGTCGTCATTTTGAAGAAAAGGAATTAACGTTGCTGACGCACCAAGAACTTGTCGAGGAGAAATATCGATATAATTAATTTTTTCTGTGTTAATTTCAATTATTTCTCCTTCATGACGGGCTACTAAAGAGTCGGCTATTAAGTATCCCTTATTGTCTATTTCTAAGTTTGAAGACGATGTAATATAAAACTTCTCTTCATCATCAGCTTGTAGATAAACAATTTCATCAGTAATTTTTATCCGTATCTTTCCATTAATCTTTTCTTTGAGCACTTTTTTATATGGAGTTTCTAATAATCCGTATTTATTTACTCGACTATATAGTGCTAAATATATTACAACTCCAATATTAGGTCCTTCTGGAGATCTAATTGGGCAGATGCGACCGTATTGAGAAGAGGAAATATCTCTAATTGAAAATGATGCGCGCTCTTTTTCAATACCTCCTGGTCCACCTACAGTGACTCGACGCATATTGTCTAATTCAGAAAGCGGATTTGTTTGATCAACGATTGTTGAAAGTTGACTTGTGCGATAAAAAGAATTTATCGCCATAATCACTGGCTTTGAGTTAACAATCTGTGCTGGCGTAGGATTAATATCGTTCGCGACTAAACTCATTCGCTCTTTTATTTCTTTTTCAGTTCTAAGCATCCCGATTCTAATTCCATACATGCTAATTAATTCTCCTACGGTTCTAAGTCGACGGTTGCCTAAATGATCAATATTGTCAAATTCACCACGGCCTTTTGTCAAATTAACCAAATACTTAATTGTTGATATAATATCTTGCTTCGTTAATACAAGATTTTCTTTTTTAATTTCGAGATTTAAATCAAGTTTTTTATTAATTTTATAACGCCCTACAGCCATCATCGTATATTTTCTCGGGTTGAAAAGTAGTGAATTGAGGGTTTCATATGCGTTTTCAAGTACTAAAGGTTCACCTGGTTTAACTTTTCTATAAAATTCAAGAACTGCTTCATCTTCATTTTTTGAACGATCCTTTTTAAAAGTTGGAATAATATATTTTTCCAATAAATCCTTATCTATATCAGCAAACTCCTCCAATAATTGATTATTTGATTGACCCTTAAATACCTTTAATAACACGGACGCTAAAAATTTTCTTTTTTTATTTATCTTCATTTCCAGAAGACCATTTTTGTTGATTGTTAAATCAAGCCACGCACCAATATAAGGGCGAATTTCTGCATTATATAATGTTTGACCAGTACTTTTATCAATTTGAGCGGTAAAATATACACCTGGAGATCGAGCTATCTGACTAATTATTGCGCGTTCAATTCCATTAACAATAAACGTTCCTTTATTAGTCATTTTAGGTAAATTAAAAACATAGACATCTTGTTTTTTTTGTGTACCTGTTTTCTTATTGACTAAATTTAATCTTGCATATACAGGCGTTTCATATGTGAGTTTTTTTTGTTGACAAAGTGGCAACGGAAAATGAGGTTCTCCTATTGTTAAATTTTCAAAATAAAGAGTAAATTTTTTACCGCTATAGTCATCAATTGGAAAGAAGTCTTGTAGTGTTTCTTTAAGGTCTCTCGTTAAAAATCTGTTCCAAGAATCTTTTTGAACTTCTATTAAATTAATTTTTTTAATTTCCGATTCCTCTGTTCCAAGTAGGATTTCTTTGGGTGATTGGGTTTTATTTGAGGTTGTCATCGGAATAGAAGCACAATATATTAGATAACAATAAAACTCCCATTTAATAGGGAGTAAAAAAACTTAACAAATATATCACGCCGATTGATTTTTGTCAAGTAAAGTTATTTTATTAATTACTTTTAGATTTAATTTTGTCTAAAAGTTGTCCAACGAAATCTGAATTTTCCCCTTTATTCTCTTGTTTCCGATTTTTAACAACATCCTCAACTTCTTTCACTAATATCTCTAAATGATCTTCCCAATTTTCTGCCACACTAATAATTTTTTGTAAATAATTACGTCCTTTTTTTGTTCCAAAGGCATAAAGAGCGATCAATGCCAGAATACTTCCAAGACTAAAGCCAGTCCAAAAATTTCCGTGGTTTATATGTGTTACTTGTTTATTTTTCATTTTTTTTACGATTCAAATTATCAATTATCTTAAATATATTCCGTAAACCTTTTACAAATCCTAATACTTCGGAAAATTCATTTTCAATTCCAACGCTAACCGATTCTAATCCACTAACAACTTTGTTAACGTTTAATAATGCTTTTCTTAATTCTTTTAAAACAAAGATAAGTTGTATTCCAATAATTATTGCAAGAATTGTTGAAACTGTTAAAATTATTGTTAGTAATAATTGTGTTGAGTCCATAAGATTTATTATATTTTTTTAATATTAATTAATTTTTTTGCCCAATATTGATTGGCTGCTAATAGAGTATCAAATGTTCCTGCGTCAAGCCAATGACCATTTAATTTTGCCCAACGAAGCATTTGTTTATTAATATAAAAGTTATTAACTTGTGTAATTTCTAATTCACCTCGTCCAATATAATTTGGATCACAACCTCGAATAAATTCAAACACTTGCTGATCATAAATATAAAGACCAGTAACTGCAAAGTCAGATGGAGGGTTTTTTGGTTTCTCGATAATTTCCACAATTTTTCCTTCGTTTATAGGGTCAAAACGTGCTACTCCAAAACGATATGGATCAACAACTTTTTTTAAAAAAACAAGAGCTCCATCTTTAAATTTGTTTACTCCGTCACTTATATCCGCATCGGTTGTGTTATCTCCAAGAATCACAGTGATTGGTTGTTTATCAGCAAAATCTTTAGCAAGTGCCAGTGCGTCTGCAATGCCACCATTTGCTTTTTCTTGATAAGCATATTCTAAGTGTTTAATTCCAAGTTCTTTTCCGTTTTTTAAAACATTAATAAAATGACCAGAATGAGGACCAGAAACCACTATTAAAATTTCTTTAATTCCAGCATTAACAAGAGTTTGAACTGGGTAATAGATCATTGGTTTGTTATACACAGGAAGTAAATGTTTATTTGTTGCGTATGTAAGTGGATAAAGACGTGTCCCTAATCCACCAGCTAAAATTACACCTTTCATATCAGTAAAATATAATTACAGAAAATAATATAACAATAAATCCAATAATAATATATTCTAACACATTTTTGAGATGCAAATCGCATTTGCGAGTATGGTGATATGTTCCCCAAATAATATAGAAAATCGAATATCCTAAAGTAATCAGGAATACATAAAAACGAGAATAGACGACTATTTGCAATAGTACTAGGAATAGTCCACTTGCGATTATCAAAACTAAATAGTCAAATAAATGCAAACGAACTTCGGATTTAATGTGGTTTAATAAAAGCTGCATAGTCAGGTATATTACCGTGTGAAATAAATAACATAATTCCAAAAATAAAAGCGCCAAGAAAAAATAAATGTGCTAAACTTTTTCCGGAAACTCTAATTACATGCATTCGGCTGGCAAAATAAAGATCAAGCCCAAAAAGAACTATTAGTAAACCAAAAAATATCAGGCTAAAATCAACCTTCAACTGAGTTGAGCTAAGTTGTGGAGTCATGACATTATTGTTTACAATAGATTGCGTTTTTAAATTGGTTTGAGGAATTTGGTGTAAAACCGGATTAGCAGCTTGTGCAGTTTTGATAGGTAATAAAGATGAGTTCGCCATCGGTTTTCCAAACATCTGCACAACCAAAGTTGTTTCTTCACCATTCAAAACCCCGTTCACCACAGCAAATCCTACATCAGAATATTCTTTTCTAAGGACATTAGCACGATGCGTTGGGGAATCCATCCATGCATCAACCACCCCTTGGGAAAAAAGGAAATTTTTCGCAAGGTTTTCTCCGGCATATTCATACTGATAACCAGAGTCCATAATAAAATTCCATGGTGCGATTCCATTAGGTCCATAATGTGCCCAATAGTTTTTTGCAAACATGTCCTCTGCTTTTTTTTGTGCAGCCTGACTTAATTTATCATTATAATTTAAGCTAGATAAATTATATTTCTGTCTTTGATTATTTGTAAGTTGAATTAATTTTTGAATTGAAATATCAGTTGCCAAACCTAAAACATGATTAAACTGGACAGAACCATTTTTAACTACAAATGTAAGACAAAAAGCAATTAATAAATAGACTCCTAAAAAATCAAGGCTAATTGACTTAGCGCGGTAATTATTTGATTCTTTAGGAACAAAAAAATGAGCGATACGATCTTTTATTGCCATATTTTTTTTATCATTTGTTTAATATTTTTTTGATTGATAAACATATACATTATAATAATTCCAATTCCATCAATTGCCACATCCCGCATTGTTCCTTCTCGAGTTGGGATAAAGGTTTGATGAATTTCATCAAAAACTGCATACATTAATGTTGTAATTCCCGCCCAAAGATAAGTTTCTTGAGTAAAAAAATTTTTTTTATTTGCAATTGCCCAACACCATAATGCAAATAATATTGCATATTCGATTACGTGAAGTGATTTAAATAAAATAAAATTGAGAATAAAGGTGGGGCTAACACTAATTTTTTGTTGTGAAGAAAAATAAAAGATTAAAATCATCCACGAACAGACAGGCAAATAATGCGAAAAAATTCTTTTTAAGACCATCTTTTTATTTTAGCGAGAATTCCTCCAATAGTCAAAAAAGAATATGACATAGATAGAAAACTTAGATAATTAATTATTGAAAGATGTCTTATTTGTGTTGAAAAATCACTGGTTAATCCCAAAACATTTGATTCATAATTCGTTTTATCGTTTATTGAGAGGGGAAAGGTTTGGTTTGGAAAATAAGAACTAGAAACATTTTTATTTTGGATCGAATAAGAAGTTTGTGGTTTTGGGGATATAACAATATTTGTTATTTTTTTGATAATTTTCATCGTCGGAACTAAAGTTAATATTGGTGTTGGGTTTTGGGTACTAGTATTAATAAGACAACTATTATTTGGTAAATTTTTACTTGGGTTTTGTTCACAAAAATCATCATCTTCCCAATTGGTTCGGCCAAGTGTAATATTTTTTTCGCTCTTTTGATATTCAAAACTATCTTGGAGCTCGTTATTTGAGTTATATAAATTAACCTGATCTCCATCATTATTAAACATGGTTTTAGATAAATTAACTGAATTATATTCATGAACTGGAATAATCAAAGAAAAATGATAAGGCGTTGCTCCAGCGCCAGTTTGATCGTCAATCATCCAACTGTCAAGAGTCACTGAATAATCATTATCATTATAAAGTTCAGCCCATTCATTTTCTCCGGTATTGGGATTTGCCATAATTTCTGACAAATAAATTTTATTAATAACCAGTGTTGGAGTTGGTATGGGAAGAGTTTCTGTTGGTATTGGAGAAAGTGTAGGGAATAGGCTGATCGTTACTGTTGGTGTAGGAATTAGTGTTGGAGTAGGTATCATTGTTGGTAATGTTGTTGGAGTTGGACTTGGTGTTAAAATCGCGCAAGCAGAATTATTGCTACTTTGTTTGCTTGTGGTGTTTAAAACAAACCAACCTCCAGATGCATCAGGACATCGTGCCCAAGTTTTTTCTGGATTAAACGTTCCAGAATAAGTGGCAACATCAATCACCGTCATTAATGAATTTTTCAAAAAGATAGTGTCTCCGGTATTATTCAAAACATTTGTTGACGTGGCAATAATATATTCATAAGGATTTGCAGATGTAGTTGCAATTTTAATTTTATTATTGCTTGCGTCAATTAAAGAATAATCAGTAATATCAATTATGGAGTTTTCGTTGTTAAACAACTCCACCCATTCAGTTTCACCAGTTGAAGGAGCGGGGTAGAGTTCATTAATCACTAATTCAGCTAAAACTAAGCGATTAGAATAGACGACTAATATAATAAAAAGAATTATTAAACCAATAATCCGCCTCATTTCATCAACCTAAACGATTTATATTTATTTGTCAACGGACTATAGACAACAAAAGTACATCGTTAAATAGTTGCATTGCTACATTGTTCAG
>Ga0210053_1002896_pt1 | contig 14359 bp, 20 predicted proteins | sample CryGeymeta201512_FD_185467 | JGI IMG/M metagenome (GOLD analysis project Ga0210053, IMG submission 185467) | Groundwater microbial communities from Crystal Geyser aquifers in Utah, USA - Crystal Geyser metaG 2015-12 (SPAdes) (version 2) | ecosystem: Environmental > Aquatic > Deep subsurface >... | reverse complement strand
TCGGGTCAGAAATATGAAAAAATAATTCTCGTCACACCCATCGTTTCGAACCCCTTTCTCCCATTACCGACCACTCGTCTATTGACTATATCTATCCCTATCACCCAGCAGTTATCCACATCTTATGCTAAATTTCGTGAAAACTATGGGTTATCGTGAAAACTTCTATAGATCCTACAACATTATAGGTTTATTATAGGTCCTATAGTTATACTCTCTCCCCTTCCTCTAAGCAGTCATAATTTTCTTGTGTCACGATGACACTGTGTTACTTTCCTCAGCCCACCCACGAGGTCGTCATAAATCCAATTACAAATATTACTATTACCGTCAATCCATATTCCAAGAGACTTTCTAGGTATACTCTACTGGAAAGTCGTTGTTCCAGAATACCCAACAAGGAATATAAGATCGAAGTCAGCATCAAACCACCCATGAATGGCTTGACAGGCCAAAAGGACAACGCTATACCTGCCGCAACAGTCACCCAACTAACAACCAGTGAATATCTCCCGGCATCATGTAAAATATCTCCTTTCAGATCAACGCTCCAGAAACTGGGAAAGCATAAAATGATCGAGACCACAAAAACAATAACTGCGATCCACCAAAAAGGTAGTTTTAAACTCAAAGCCACTGTATAAAAGAATAGCGAAGCCACCAATGTAATGATGAAATTCACCGACCTCGCGGCCCTAAAAAGCTGGATTGTTCTAATCGATGCGACCGAAAAGATGTTCTCTATTAACAAAATTCCATACATTGCCAAAGCATAAAAAATAAAATATAAGATTCTAAACAATCCCGCCAATAGCATTGATGTTTCAAGCTGAAAAACTCTCCCAAACATACTGGGAATAGCTGTAGGCAAAAAATTGGCAAATAAACCACTACCCAAGGTAAACATGACCGGTAACACCATTAGCGTAAGCCATTCAATACCCTTCAAATCATCAAACAAAACCCATACCGAAAGAATATATGATAAGGAAGAGACTGCTAAATATAAACCAAATCGATAATCCACCGGTGCTGTAGTGGTGAGCCACAAGCAAATAGCAACCATTCCGCTTACTAAGATAAATCGTGTTCTTTTTGACATATTAAGCCAGATTTGTCCACACTTCCACCACATCGTCCAAATCGGTGAGAAGAGCTACTAGGTCCGTTATTTGTTTCAGATCTTCCCCTTGGATACTAATTCTCGGCAAAGGCTGTATAGATTTCATATAAGAAACCGATCCTGGCCCTCCTAACTTGGCCCCATGTTTGTCCAATATATTTTTCACTTCTCCAAAAGTGCGGTTCCTATTGTCGGTGACGGCAGTGATTAAGATCCCCACGCTAAATAGTCCATAGGCTTCATACGTAATTTCTTCGGCGGCGACTCCTCCACCTACCGCAGAGGCTTTATCAACTGCTCGCTTGATATTTTCCATTGGCATGTTTACCGACCGCGCTTCATCCACACAGGCCCTAAGATAAGAGTTGGCTTCAATATCTCCAGAGCCTCCCTTTTTTACCGCTATATGGATCTTTTTAGCTATTTTAGTAAATACGGAACTTCGCTTGTTATCCTCTATTGCCTTTTGATGTTTTATGGTTGACCACTTGGAGTGACCTGACATAGTTTGAATTCTATCAGGAGCCAAGGCCCAAAACAACAACTTGACATGCAGTTAAATCATCTATATCATTTCTCAGCATGAACAATGACAACATAAACGATATACAACAAGAGTCGATTAAAGCCGCCATAGCCAAAAAATGGCACGAGGCCATCTCTCTTAATGAAAAGATACTTGAGCTGAATCCCGCTGATCTACCCACCCTGAATCGCTTAGGTATTGCCTATTCCATGGGGGGTAAAAACAAAAAATCCATGGCTAGTTTTGAAAAGGTTCTTTTGGTAGATCCTCATAATCAAATCGCCAAAAATAATTTAGCTAGATTAAAAGCCAATAAAAAGCAAGGCTTGGCCAATCCATATTTCCAAATCGTAAGTTTTATTGAAGAACCTGGTAAATCGAAAGTCGTTCCTTTAGTTAACCAAGGTGAACCAAAAATATTTTCTGCTCTAAACATTGGCGAACCCGTCGAACTTTCACTCTCGAAACATAAAGTCAAAGTGACGCGTGGAAAAGACTTTATTGGCTATTTGCCCGACAATCTTTCTCATCGTCTCGTTAAGCTTATCAATGCCGGCTACAAATACAAGACCATCATGAAGTCCGTCAATGCCAAAAACCCTCAGGTGTTTATTTTGGAGGCAAAATCTTCTAAAAGATTACGAGGAATTCCCTCCTTCCCCTTAGACGACATGGAACACCTTCCATCACTATCTGCCGGGGAGTCAAGCGAGACACCGCCACTAGAGATCTACGACCCCCTCCTGGGTGACGAGGCTTAGTTGAGAAACTACTTCAGCCAGATACCTACGCCACCCTTATTAATCATTCCCTTGTCGACTTCCACACGTCGTTCACATTTCATTTGTTGAATTAGAAAGCTCTCAGTTACCGGGTAATTGCCTCTAGATACAAAAATACACCCCGTTCCGGCTATTCCCTGATTGGGATCAGTCTTTACCTCAACCACACGGAGTCCGGCTGACTCCAACTGCCTTGAAACCGCAACACCTAAACCCACTATGCCGGACAGATTGTTTATTGAAGCATCTACATTTTCCATCAAAATCGATTCCAAAAGAAACTTGTTTTTCGTCCACAAAACCATTACATTGTTGAAAATCAAAAAGTCCTTACCATCCGGTTCGGTGATTTTATCCATCGCCTTTTTAGGAATATCCATCTCCAGTATCTTCTTTGAGGACACGGCCTCGACCAGGTACCGTCTTATCAAAAACCTATCTCTTAGACTTAAATCGGTCTTCAGATTTATTTTGTGAAGACTACCCAAAACCCCTTCGACTGAAGGATCACCATTAATTTTAATAGTCCTTGAAATCGCAACGCCCACAGATAGACCCAGCGATTTTTCCAAGATCTCATAAGGACGTTTTTCGGACACACCATAAACCCATAGTGAACCGATTGGGTATTGTGCCGAGGAATTGTAGATTTTCAACTTCAATTTTTCCGGTAAATTGACCCAACCGACAATATCTTCATCAGGACGTAAAACCAATAGGGAGCAACCATTTTCTCCTACAACAGCCAGATTTATCCCCAACTGGCTGGAAACTACCCCCTCCTTAATCACTCTGTAAACAATCAATCCACCCAAAAGAACCAAAAAAACTATCCCCATTATTCGAAATCGTTTAAGATTAGAACTCTCCTTCATAAATTTCCTTTAATATCTCACCTTGTCTGCTCCGATATTTTAATAAGGTATTGGCATCATTCCCGAACTTCTTCACCAGAAGGCCTAGATGAAGACCACTCACGAAATGAGGAAATATGACATATGACGCACCGGCTTCATATAGCAAAGCCGCTTGTGCGGCCGTTTCGGCGTCAACAATTGTCGGAACCTTAATCCTCTTTTGTTTTAATAAAGTAAGGAGAGCCAAAGAATCATCAAGATCCTTAACGGTCGAAATAATCATTTTCGCATCGACCATATTCGCAGTCTCTAATACATCGGGATCTGAGGCATCGGCGAAAATCGCCTCCTCTCCCCTATTCTTAAGTCTGGAAATTACATCAGGATTAAAATCAACTACCAATACTTTTTCCCCATTTTTTTTCAGAGAAGACATGATGCTCCGGCCAGTTCGATCACCACCCAATAAAACCACATGACCTTTCATGGTCACGACTCCAGAATTAACTCCACCAAATTTAAAAATCATAGGTAATTGTTCAGACATGAATTTGTAGAGATGTGATGATTGGTTAATTATTATCGTCGAAACCACCATCGAGGTTAACCCAGCTACTGTTACAGCCGTCACCAAATCACTTTTCCAAAAACCAGAAATCAATCCAAAGGACAAAACAATCAAACTGAACTCAGATAGTTGCGTCATATTTGTGCTCACCGAAAAAGCCACCTTCCCAGATAGTCCACTCAAAAAACAACTTAACTCAGATGCGATAAATTTAATGATCAAGGTCAGAGTGACTAGCCCAGAAACCAACAACCAGTCGATCTTAACGACTCCAATCTCCAAACCTAATAACACAAAAAATAATGTTAGAAAAATATCTCTCAGTGTTTTTATCTTACTTACTATCTGAAAATGTCCCCAGCTCGTAGAAAGAGAGATTCCCGCCAATATTCCGCCTATTTCAGGAGTCAAACCCATCACATTCGTTGAAAAGTAAACCGCTAGAAAAAACCAAATCAGACTAAGTAACACTAAATCCTCGGATGATTTAATCAAATATTTTTCGATTTTAGAAATAACAATATGCCCTAGCACATTAATGGTTAGAAACAAAATCGCTATCTTTATGGCCAAACCCAAAAGCGCCGAGGGTTCAAATCCTCTACCAAAACTAGGCATTAAGACCAAAACAATAATCGCTGTCACGTCCTGAAGTAGCAAAATTCCTAAACTGATTTTTCCTGCAAAACTGCCAAGGTCTTTTTTCTCTGAAAGTATTTTTACCACTACGATCGTGCTACTAAAAGTTAAAGCCATCGATAACCAAAGAGAGGAAATGACGCTAAATCTCAAAAACAGGCTGGCGATTCCAAAAAATATCGTCCATAAAACAATAGTTTGAATCAGAAATATTTTTACCACAGTCCAACCTATATTTTTTAATTCCTTTAAATTCATTTCCAAACCCACCAAAAACAAAAGCAGGGTCACACCTAGCGATCCCAGAAATTTGATACTTTCAAGACTCTGGTTATTTACCAGACCGAAAACTCCAAACGCGATACCGGCTAAAACTTGACCCACAATAGAAGGCATTCCAATGTATCGGAAAATAATGCCTAGAAAGACTGCCGCGGTAAAAACTAACATCAAGTTAACCAAAAAAACATCCATAAATCATTCTAACACCCCAATTTCCCCATCTCCAAAACATCAAGAAACTTTTGGCAATCTGCGGGAAGTTCCGCTTCCACTAAAACCTTCCCGCCATTAAACGTCACAAATTCAATACTTGACGCATGAAGAAAATGATGCGATAAATATTTTCTATCTTCCCTTGCAAATTTTCTATTCAAGTATTTATCATCAGCAAAGACCGGCCAGCCGAGAAAAGACAGATGAACTCTTATTTGGTGAGTCCTTCCCGTTTTCAAATCCAAGCCAAGCAAGGTCAATGCGTCTCTCCAGTGTTCGTGACCGGGAGAGGTAAACCGCTTGATTACTTTCCAAGCTGTTACCGCTCTTTTACCTTCATAGTGGACTTGCCACTTCTCCCGATCGTACAAACTCCGCTTAAGTGGCAAAATCGTCTCTCCCCTCTCTGGTTCGACCCTACCATGAACCAGGGCTACGTAAGTCTTGATCAGCTTTCTCTCTTTAAAAAGATCCAGGTAATACTTCAAAGATTCAGGTTTTTTGGCAATTAACAAACAACCACTAGTTTCCTTATCCAGTCGATGGCACACCCCACTCCTATCTTGAAAAAGCTTATCTTCAAACCTAGGACTAATAGCCTTAAACCAATCACGATTCTCTACCCATTCTTGAACAGTCTGGCCAGTAATAGAATCTGCCCTGTTTACCACCAAACCCACTGGTTTATTAATCACCAAACTGTCCTCGTCCTCATACAATATTGGGATTTCCATACCCTCAAGTATAGCGCATCTCACCCCACCCATAGGCAAGTATCCCTCCAGCAATCATTACATCGGAAAGATTAAACCAAAAAGGTAGTATCGGCAAATAAATGTAGTCCCACACCCCTCCCCAAAACAATCTTGACACCAGATTCCCCAGGCCGCCTAAAGCCAACAATGTCAACCCAAAAGAAAATTTTCTTGACTTAGCGTGATTCAAATATAAAATGATAAATATAAAATATACAATTACTGCCAGCTCTTGTCCTAGTCTTGGAAACATCCCCAAAGACACTCCCCTATTCATCACTCCCCACCCCGAACCTCGAAAGTGTATCTGCAACAATATATCCACAATAACCACACCTGTCAGAAACTGAGAACCGAGAACTGATAACTGTGCACACCTCTCCCCTTTCACCCCAGCTTCTTCTCTTTCTTCGTCTCACAGCTCACACAATACTCCGCTGTCGGATTTACCGCCAGCCTATCTGTGTCAATCATCTTGCCACAATTGGCACAAATACCATACTTGCCCAATTTGATTCTCGTCAAAGTCTTTCTGATTGCGATTATAGATCGACTAACTTGTGATCTCATCGCAAAAGTCCTATCATGCTCAACATTTTCTGCTACATCGGAATCTACTGAGTTATCATCATCTCTATTTCCAACTATAAATGGGTCTACTCTCTTTAACTCCTTTTTGGTCTCGATCAACCTTTTCTTCTCACCTTTGAGATAAGAGATCAACGGACGCAATACAGAGATCGGGAATTTAATTTTTTTATTTTCTTCCATGTTTTAAAACTATTTTTATATCTTCTGCCACTGTCCTGCCAGACCTAATATACACTAAAACAATACCTCCGACAAACAAAACTGTCCCCCATACACCATTCGGGAGGTTAAACTGGCCCAGCATCCATCTTTCTCCTAGATAAAGCAACCCTCCAATAGAAATTGAAAATCCGGTTATTAGTCCTGATCTCGCCGAAGTCTTATTGCTTTTATACCAACTGTATGTTCTATACTTCGACTCGGCGTCCCAACCAACAATAAAAATCAGTAGATATATTACCCCCAATAACCCATACTGCCACGAACGAACAAAATATAATAAACCAGTATAAAAAACTGCTGTTCCAGACATGATACCTAGAGATACAAAATCAAACCAATCATAAATCTTTCCCTTGAACCGTCTTGCTACCCAAAAAAACCCTAGATAAATTCCAATTATTACCCCCCACCTCTCAATTCCGGGGAAATTGGAAAAGAGAAATATTCTTGGCAGATGGTTCCAAAAGGTGTTGATGTTCAAAATTACGTAAACCAATCTACCTACAATAAACGCCCAAAAAGCAGACAAGACCACTCCGTCCAAAACATAAAATTCTTCAAGATGAGACTCAACCGCTTTTTTGTAAAAGACAAATGACCCCCACAGGAATGAGAGTATGGCTAGTAGACCAAACCGGTAGACAATAATATCCCCTATTCTGTAGATGGCATCATTCATGATAAATAGAGTATACTAAAAAACACATGCTTTCGATCGCTCATGGACCAACTGGTGCTCTAATAGCTTCCAAAATTCCCAATCCGATTATTAGCATACCTCTAGTACTAGTCTCACACTTCCTAGAAGATCGGGTTCCTCACTGGGATGTCGGTCAAGGACTCTCCAATCAAAAGAAACGTAAACAGGCCGCTTTTTTTCAAGAACTATTCTTCGATTTTCCTGTCTCAATTCTTGTTGTTTACTTGTTTTTTCAAATGGGACACCCCTTTGACTGGCGGCCTTGGCTTGGTTGGTTTGTTGGTTTACTACCGGACTTTATAGAGTTCCCTTATCTTTTTCTAAACCATCGCGGCTTTTTGATCGGAAAGTTTGCCTCTTTCCATACCTGGTGTCATCGTTCAACTCCAAACAAGATACGGGGTCTTATCCCCCAAATACTTGTCCTTCTCCTCATCCTCTTCCTAAAATAACTACCTTCCCCGCACTAACAACCTCGCACCAATAACTAATCACTCCCGCTTCTCAATTTGCCCTTCCGGTATACTGCCCCGTTTCGGTATTTATCTTTATAGAGTCTCCTGGATTAATAAAAAGGGGTACCATGACAGTCAAGCCGGATGCGGTCTTGGCGGGCTTGAGCACATTACTTACAGTGTTTCCTCTAGCTCCCGGCTCACTTTCGATAATCTTCATAATCACCGAAGAAGGCACTTCGACACCAAGAATCTTTTCATCCCAGAATAGCACCCAGGCTTTCTCACCTTCCACCAAATACTTAACATCGTCACCCAAAACGGTCAGAGGAATCTCGAACTGATCAAAAGAGGTCGGGTCCATAAAAAAAGCTTTTTCGTCATCCTTGTACAGATACTGTAGGTGTCTTTTATCAAGCAAAATATCTTCTACCATATTCCCAGAAATATACCCCTTGGTTTCTATTGCTCCACTAAAGAGATTTCTAGCCTTCACTTTGATCGTGGCGTGTCCCCTGCCCATTTTAGTAAAATCGTACTTGGTTACTCGGAAAGGCGTTCCGTCCTCGGTGAAAGTCACGCCTACTTTAAGCTTATTTACATCTATCATGCCTATATTTTACGCCTCAGATGCCTCCTCAAGCAACCCCACCAGCAATCTCGGTTGACAAAACGTGCCCCAAATGATAATATAGGGTGTCTGAAAATCACCTTCAAGGAGAAGAAAATGAATTTCTTTAAAAATCAAAAAGTTCGTACGTGGGCCTCAATCATTGCCCTTCTTACCGCAATTGTTTGCTCGGTCTCCCTGACCATCGCATGGAGCGGCTGGTACCTCGGCGGATTGATTGTCTCCGCAATCTTCCTTATCTGGATCAACCTCAAGCAAAACTGATGAATCCATCTCGGTTTGGAAACCCGTCATATCGACGGGTTTTTTGTGCCGAGAGAGGGGCTCGAACCCTCACGGGATTGCTCCCACAGGTTTTTGAGACCTGAGCGTATACCATTCCGCCATCTCGGCAACATCTCTATTTTACTACGGCTATCCCACCTACAGTAAGCAAGCTTTTCTTGATTATTACAGCCCTATAGCCTAAAATCACTCATAAGGCTCGCAAATTAACTTTTTTGGAGGATACCGTGAAAAATAAGATGAACTTGACCTTTTTGGGCATTCTTGCGTTTTCAATGATCTCAGCACTGATTTTAATCCTCAACGCCGTTTCTTCGATGCCATTCTACGTTGCACTTATTGGTGTAATGGGGTTTGGTGGATTTTTGGCTCTATTCATTTTCGCCAGAGCCGATTTTCGGTATGTCGTCTACCACACCAATGCAATAAGCTCAGGACCCGTCATGGTTGTCAAAATCGATGACATTCTAAATGTACTTTTCGGTCATCAAATTCTAGTACTGGATTTGAGTAAAACTCCCGTATCGACTTTATTCTTCGGTCGCTGGCGGGTGTACGGGGATAAAAGATCCAGCATACAAATCTGGCAGGACCTCCCAATATTTGGGGGCAGATGGTACTACACCAAACATTAAACGGTTCTCTGCAGGACCCCGCTTAGCGGGGTCCTTTTATTTTCCAAAAAACTCTATCCAACAACCAATAACTCAGATTATCAACATAAGCCTGATGATGCTTATCAATGTGAAATGTAAAATATCTTTATTTCTGGTGTCCTCTATCCACACCATAAAACTTAACTCGATCTCCTCTAAACTTTAGGTCCAAGGACCCAAGTCCACCGTTTCTGTGCTTAGCAATTGAAAGTTTCATATCTTCCAAATTATTATCATCTGTCCGATACATAAACATCACCACATCGGCATCCTGTTCAATACTCCCAGATTCACGCAAGTCTGCTAATTGAGGCACTTTTTCGGTTCGACTCTCAATTCCCCGATTTAACTGAGATAAGGCCAACACCGGTATCTTCAATTCACGAGCCAAATTCTTAAGTCCTTGAGAAATTGCCCCCACTTCTTGAACTCGGCTTTCATAGCTTTTATCTCCAACCACGAGCTGTAAGTAATCGACCACCAACAGTTTCAATCCTACTTGAGAATGTAACTTTCTTGCTTTAGTACGAAGCTCTAATATCGATTGACCCGGAGTGTCGTCAAGATACAAAGGACAATCTGCCAAAACTCCCATGGCCTCCGATAAACGAGCAAAATCGTCTTCTTTCAAATTGCCTGTTTTCAATTTCCATGCATCAATGTTAGCTTGTCCTACCAGCATACGATCTACCATTTCCAGGTTACTCATTTCCAAGGCAAAGTAACCTACGGGCATTTTTCTTTCAACCGCAGCGAACTGGGCAATATTGGTTGCCAAGGTTGTTTTTCCAATACCCGGACGGGCCGCCAATATAATTAAATTACTATCTTGCATCCCGGCAAGTAAATTATCCAGATCCGAAAATCCGGTGGGTACGCCTCGTAGTCCGTCAGGAGAGTTGTGTAGTGAATCCAACCGGTCAAAACTTTCGGCCAAAGCATCTTTAATTGGCACGAATGTTTTTCGTACATGGCTTTGAGATAAAGCGTAAATCGACTGTTCAGCTTTATCTAAGATCTCACCGAGAGGTTTCCCTTCATCAAATCCCATCTCCCCCATCTGAGCTCCTGCTGAAATTAACAACCTTTTGATGTGGCAATCTCGCACAATCTGAGCGTACTTTTGAACGTGAGAGGCCACTGGAACTTCGTTTGACAGTTCAGATAAATACGCTCTACCCCCCACCCGATCCAACAGCTTATTCTTTTTCAGCCAATCAGAAACCGTCAGAACATCGATGGGGTCTCGATTTTCGTATAAGGTTACCATCGCCTCAAAAATCTTGCCATTATTGTCGTTATAGAACATCTCCGGCTGTAAAACTACCGCAATATCCACTATGGCATCCTTATCAATTAAAACGGAACCGAGAATTGATTTTTCTGCTTCATCCGCGTGAGGCGGGAGCCTAAGGTTAGCCATTCATCAGTAAAATTTGGGTGTCGTCGGGCAGACTACCTTCGTCTAATTTAATTTTATGTAACGATTCCCCAGACACTGGAAATTTATTTTTCTCCAAGAAATTTTCCAATGTAGTCAGTTCTAAAATCTTTGAAGTAGCAGTCTTGAAGTGCATGGGAATGGCATAGGAAGGCTGGATTTCTTTAATCATTTCCATTGCTTCGTTGGCATCCAAGGTAAATGTTCCACCCACCGGTATCATCAAAGCATCCACCGACCCCACCTTCTCGATCTGTGACTCAGACAATTTATGACAAATATCGCCCAAATGAAGAATATGCATACCATCCATCACAATAAACATTATTAAGTTCTTTCCTCGGTCAGCTCCATTGTTTTTATCATGAAACGTCTTCATCGCAGATATTTGTACTCCGGCAATCTCATACTCTCCTTCTCTATCTATAACAAAAGTACTTGGCCGGCTAATTGGACCGGTAATCATGTCCAAAGAACTATGATCTTCATGTGGATGAGATACTGTCACCACATCAGCAACATCTTTGAGTAAAGGTATCCCCACCATTTCACTCTTGAAAGGATCGAGGTAAATGACCAATCCGCCTTTACTTTTCAACTTAAAACACGAATGCCCAAAATAGGTAATTTCCATGAAACAATAATACCACAGACACCTCCCCGTCATTGCGAGGAACGTACTCGTGACGTGGCAATCTCACTCCACCAATCTAATACTTAACGTATAGGGGTATATAATCTACATGCAATGCGTAAAGAAATTTTACTTGCTGTCATCTTTGGAATAATTCTAGGAGGAGTAATCCTTTATGGAATCAACCTAGCTAACAAATCAGCTACCAATTTAAACGAGAACAAAACCTCGGCTACAGTCGCGCCTATCTCCACACCCACCCCTATTCAAAAATCTCTCTCCATCGTTAGCCCCCAAAATCATTCAGTTACCTCCGACAAACTCATAACCATCACTGGACGAGCTACCCCCGACTCAAACATAACAGTCATTTCAGAAATTGACGACCTGATCATCGAAACTAGTCCTGCGGGTACCTTCTCTGCTCAAATAAATCTTATCGGTGGCGAAAACACCATCACCGTCACCGAATTGAAAAGCGACAACACCACCATTACCGAAGCTATTACTATCATTCAAACAGCTAACCTCCCCGAATGAAAAAACTAAGATTACTATCTATAATTGCCATCCTCGCATATGCGGGGATCCATACGAGTACTCACTCCATCAACATCCTTGCCGCCACCAAAGTAGCCATTCCCTCTGCCACCCCTACAGAGGCCATCGTTACTCCTTCCCAGGCTCAAGATATTCAAGAAAAAATTAAAACACTCGTCAAAGAAAATCTTAATGCTACAGAGTCTACTCTTAAAGAAAGAATCAACCAGCAAACACTAACCGGTTTTGTTGGTTTAATCCAATCCATCAATTCTGGCAACCTCTCCATTAACACCAAAGAATCTGTTGTCCTTCAAATTACCACGGACGAGAAAACTATTATCAATAAAAATGGAAAAGGTATCAAATTCTCTTCCTTGGCCATCTCTGATAAAGTGATCGTTATCGGCACTTTATTAAAAGAGGACATCATTCTGGCTAAAAGAGTTATGGTCATTCCTGACGAACCAGTCCTCGTTGTTTCCGATACCATAGTTGCCAAAGTTTCTACCGTCGATATTAAGAAAAAACTAATTGGGCTTACCATCAACAATCAGGAAGTCGTCTACGGACTAACCAAAAAATCCATCATTAAAATTAACGATCTCAAAGTCGGTGTGACCATCTTCGCCATCACCAAGAAGTACGAAGGCAAAAACCTCCTCTCTCGCGCCAAAGTCCTCTAGGCACCACCGCACGCTCCTATTGACATACCAGCACTAATGTGGACCTAATCTTGCCGAATATCTCACCACCAAAGCAAGAAGGCAATGCCGTGCTCAAGATCTTTCTGTTCACCGTCGAAGAGACAGACTCCGGGTGGGTTACCCCCAACCAAGTTATTCGGGAAATGAGTTTGGTTGGACTACGGCCCGTAACCGGACACGAGCTCCTGTCCCTTCTCGCCTCAAAACCAGAACTTATTTTGGGGGGGTGAAACTATGTATTTCGCGGCATTGGGAGATCAATGGATAAGTCACGGAGACACAACGGGGTTCTCTATCCAAAACCCCAACTTCGATGATGGTCCAAACGATCCATATCTGTGGATCGATACCATGCAATTTGATTCTGAATATATCGATACCATGATCTTTCCCGCCGTCCGCAAGTAAGCACAACAAACTCCCTCGAGAAATTCTCGGGGGAGTTTTTTTGTGTAAAATGGTTTGATGCCTGCCATTTCGAGATCTCGTTCTACTGCCTACATCTTTTTGCTTCTCAATACCGCTCTTTGGGGATTTGCTGCACCCATCATCAAATATTCCCTTGACTTTACTTCCCCCACTCTCTTTCTGCTGTATCGTTATGTTATTGCCTCCTTGATCTTCTTTCCCATTTTTCTGCTTCATTCAGCCAAACCGCATCAGCCGGTAAATATCCGAAAACTCATCCTTTTGGCACTCCTCGGAACACCTCTAACCCTACTTCCCCTTTTCTATGGCCTGAAAGCCACTACCTCAATTGAGGCTTCACTCTTGGTTTCTAGCAGCCCCATCTTTACCATTCTCGGAGGCATAATTTATCTGAACGAAAAACTTACCAAAAAAGAATGGCGAGGCATCCTCATCGCCGTTTTCGGCACTCTTATTCTGACGCTCGAACCATTTTTTTCCGGATCAGGCGGTATCAACTCACTCTCACTCAAAGGCAACCTCTTGATCATCATCAGCAATATTGTCTGGTCTGCATTTCTGATTCTCTCCAAGAAGGATCGTCTCGACCCCATTTTTCTCACTTTTTTCTCCTTCGTTATCAGCATTCCCTTTTTCCTTATCCTTGCTGGCCTTGAGAGCTCCGGTTTCACGGTCAATAGCCAAGCTCTTCCAGGTATTTTTTATATGGCGATTGGTGGCTCAATTATCGCTTTTTGGGCCTACCAAGAGGGTCAAAAAAGAATTGAGGCCTCAGAAGCGGCCATCTTTTCCTATCTTCAGCCAGCATTTGCTATACCCCTTTCGCTTCTTTGGCTCAAAGAGCCCTTCTCTCCTCTAACTATGATTGCTACAGCCACCATCATCACCGGCGTCTACCTCTCCGAAAAGCGCTAATTATGGCTGGTTTTTTTGCGAAAATTAGCCTCGTGTGCTAAAATCGGAAAGCAATGAAACAGAATATTCACCCAATTTACGAAGCAATGACCGTTACCTGCGCCTGTGGTAATACCTTCACTGTCGGTGGCTCCAGAAAAACTCTTCGCGTCGATGTTTGCGACAAGTGCCACCCTTTCATTACCGGTACACAGAAATTCATTGATGCTATGGGTCGAGTAGACAAGTTTATCGCTAAACGCAGGGCCGCTTCCGGCTACGTCGCCAAAAATAAGAAGAAGAACGAGATTGATAGAACTCCCAAATCCCTCAAAGAAATGCTGGATTCCAAAAAGAAAGCAAAGTTAAAAGAGGTCGCATCCTCCGTCGCCACCGTATAGATTCCACCCGATTTAAACTCGGACTCCT
>Ga0210053_1002860_pt1 | contig 14494 bp, 9 predicted proteins | sample CryGeymeta201512_FD_185467 | JGI IMG/M metagenome (GOLD analysis project Ga0210053, IMG submission 185467) | Groundwater microbial communities from Crystal Geyser aquifers in Utah, USA - Crystal Geyser metaG 2015-12 (SPAdes) (version 2) | ecosystem: Environmental > Aquatic > Deep subsurface >... | reverse complement strand
GGCCGAGGCGATCAACCGCGCCCTGCTGGAGCGCAACCTGTCCACCACCGGGCGCGGGCAATATGCCATCGGCTGGCTCACCCTGGCGGTCCTGCGCGAATCCCAACTCACCATTTTGCAATGCGGCCCCACGCACGTGCTTTCATTCAGCGGCGGCGTCACCCGCCACCTGTACGACCCCGCGCTCTCCGGCAAAGGCCTCGGCCTGAGCCAGGGCATCAGCCAGTTTTTTTCGCAGATTCAACTCCAGCCCGGCGACCGCCTGCTCGTCTGCCCAAAACTGCCGCCCGCCTGGGAAAACGTACTCGGCTCGGATCGCGGCCTGCCCGCGCTCGAGTCCACGCGCAAGCGCATGTTGGCGCTGGTGGAAGGCGACGTGAGCGGCGCGCTCATCCAGGCGACGGAGGGGACGGGGAACATGCTCCTCTCCAGGTCGGATGGAACTCCGCCGCCTCCCCCGCCCAAGCCGGTTGACGTCTCCCCGGCCGTTGATTCAGCCCCGGCTTTTATCCCGTCTCCCCCCGCGCGTAGAGACGTTGCACGCAACGTCTCTACATCCAACGTCTCTACATCCAACGTCTCTACATCCAACGTCTCTACATCCAACGTCTCTACGGGCGCGCACGTGGTGGGACGCCCGCCTGGGGATCAACCCTCCGCCTACGCCATTCCGCCCGAACCCGCGCAGTCTGTAGAGACGTTGCACGCAACGTCTCTACAGGTGGAGCAGTTGGCCTCGGCCGCCATGGCGCGGCAATTCCCGCCCTCCATCCCGCGCGCCAAACCCAACGAACCCGAACTGGAATCCATCCCCGAAGCGGACGAAGAGACAGAACCCGAATTCGAGGCAGTGGACACCACCTCCGCCGCGCCGCGCCGTTCGCCCGAGGAAATTGCCTTGCGCCGCGCGGAGGGGAATCGCCAGGCGGCGCGCGCCGCGGTCAGCGGGATCCAGGCCTGGCGTCGCGTGACCGAACAGGCCGGGACGCGCCTCCGCAAGTTCCTGCCGAATCTCCTGCCCGGCGGCGAATCCGATATCACCCTGCCCGTCCCGGCCATGGCGTTCATTTCCATTCTCGTCCCGCTGCTGGTGGTGACGATTGCCATTGTGGTTTATATGCGTTTTGGGGTCAGTTCGCAGTATGACATGTACATTACGCAAGCGCAAACCCTGCGGTCCCAGGCCATGAACGAAACCGATCCCGTGCGCCGGCGCGAGGCGTGGAACAACGTGCTTCAGCGCGTGGCGCTGGCGGAAAAGTATAACGTCACCGGCGATACCCAGTCCATGCGGCAGGAAGCGCAGGCGCAGTTGGACGCCTTGCTGGGCGTGTCGCGCTTGCATTTCATTCCTATTTTCAGCGCGGGTGCGGGCGCGGAGATCAGCCGCATGGCGGCCAGCGACACCGACCTGTTCATGCTCGACGCGGTGAAGGGAAACATCCTGCGCGCCGCAGTGACCGGGCGCGGCTATGACCTGGACGCCGCCTTTGATTGCCGGCCCGGCGTGTACGGCAATATCACCGTCGGCCCGCTGGTGGATTTGCTGATCCTGCCCAAGTCGAACATGCTCAATTCCTCGACGCTGGGCGTGGACGCGGCGGGCAATTTATTGTATTGCGCGCCCGGGCAGACGCCGCGCGCGCTCACGCTGACCCCGCCAGGCACCAACTGGGGGCGCGTCGTGGCCGTGGCGCTGGACAGCAACAAATTGTATGTGCTGGACGCGCCCGCGCGGGCGGTCTGGATCTACAACGGCAGGCAAGACGCCGCCACGCAGGAGGAGATGGACACTTTCGAGGATGCGCCCTACATCTTTTTCAGCATCCAGATCCCGGAGATCCAGGACGCGATTGACATTGCGGTCAGCGGCGATGAGTTGTATCTCCTGCACGCAGATGGGCGGCTCACCTATTGCATGTACAGCCGCATTGACGACGTTCCCACCCGCTGTGACTCGCCGGTAAAATTGTTGAACCGTTTCCCGGCCTACGGGGATACGGACGTTTTCTCGCTGGCGCATTTCACGCAGATGACCTTGACCGGCATGCCCGATTCGACCCTGTTCCTGCTGGACGCGGACGGCCAGTCGGTGTACCGCCTGAGCTCGCGGGGGTTTGAGTTGCAGGGTATTCTGGGCGCGGCCTCCGGGGCTTTGCCTTCCGGTCAGTTGGGCGCGCTGGCCGCCAGCCCGAGCCACATCCTGTACCTGGCGCGCGGCGACCAGGTCTACGTCACGAACGACGCGCCGTAAAGCGAGATACTATCTCGCTCTACGGTTTTGACGCGTCGTAAAGCGAGATACTATCTCGCTCTACGGTTTTGATGCGCCAAAGGAGCGCACGATGTCCAACTCTTCCGGCAATTTCATCGGTTCCCTGCTGGCGTTCATCTCCTCCCTGTTTGGGAACAAACAACCCACCCCCGTCCCGGTCACACCTGCGGGCATCCCCGACAGCCCGGATGAGGTGGCGCCCCTCACCACCAGCAAGGTGATGACCATCGTCTACGACCCGACCATGGACGACGGCCAGAAACTTTCGCAGAAGATGGGCTGGCACCGCCCGGATGACCTGGTGACCGCCTGCGCGGCCGACATCCTGACGTGCAGCCACGGGATGGCGCGCTACCAGGTCGTCCAGCGCGTCGCGGCGGACGAATTCCCCGTCAAAGTGGACGGCTACCGCTACACCCCGCAGGCTTACCTGGACGTTCTGCGCGGCGCGGCCCAACCGCACGTCCCGGCGGATGCGGACTACGCCGCCATCCTGTCGCGTTTCAATGTCCTGTCCAAAATTTCCAGCGGCGAAATTGACGAGGTGTGGGTCTTCGCGTTCCCGCACGCGGGCTTTTACGAATCGAGCATGGGCGGCGCCGGCGCGTTCTGGTGCAATGCGCCGCCGCTCAAAAACACCGCGCAGTGCCCGCGTCGCTTTGTGTTGATGGGATTTAGTTTCGAGCGTTACGTCGGCGAGATGCTCGAATCCTTCGGCCACCGCACGGAAGCGATCATGTTCAAGACCTTTGAAAGACTCAGCGGCGAGGCCAACCTGTGGGCGCGCTTCATCCGCTACGAAAAATCCGCGCCGGGACAGGCCGCCTGCGGCAACATCCACTTTGCGCCCAATAGTGAACGGGACTACGACTGGAATAACCCTGCCGCCGTCCCCAGCGAATGTTACGATTGGCAACTCAACTTCCCGAATTTCAAGGGCGATGTCCGCACCGTCACTTCGGCGGAGTGGGGCAGCGGCGACATCCGCCTGCATCACCAGTGGTGGCTGACCCGCATCCCGCACGCGGCGGGACGCAAGAACGGTGTCCACAACAACTGGTGGCAATATATTATTGACCCGAACAAAGTGACTGTGTAAAAAGACAAGTCCCCGTTTTTTAGAAGCGGGGACTTGCGGTATTGCGAATTTAGGTTCATGGGTAGACTCCTTGTTGTTCTATTTCTGAGATCAGCGGTGGAAGCCGCTTAAATTGCTACTTCATCGCGGACAACCAATGCTCGCTCAATTCGACCTGTGGGAGGGTCTGCTCAACGGAAACGTAATAGCCGCCCCATCCGCAGGCGCGGCAGAGGATGCGTCCGTGCAGAAGGACTTCGCGTTCGTTGATGATTTCTTCGCCGCACGCGTCGCAGTTGACGCGGACGCCCGCGCGGCTGACAATCTCTTGGACGGGCGTGGTCAAGATGATAGGTTGGATGGTCAGCAACTCGTCATCGGGCATGGATTGGTACGCCTGCAACTGCGCGAAGTAATGGCGGGATTCGCCGTCGGCGTAGGAAAATGCCCGATGGCGCAGATCAGGCTGGGGGGCGATGCGAAGCGTCCGCTCGGTTTCCACATCCACAAAGGTCGCGGCGATCTTGCCGTAGTCTTCGATCCGCAGGGTGCGATGTCCCACTGTACAGCCCGTGGCGGCTTCGATGCCGTCGGCGAAACAGCCGTCGGTTTCGAGGATGACGAGCAGGCGTTTGTCGCGGCGCGGGAGGTCCAGCCCCAGCGCGGACGCGCCCGCCAACCCGATGCGCGCGCCGAGAACTTGCCGCGGGCAGAGATGGGTGTGGCGGGCGGAGGAGACTTCGAGCAGGCGAGTCAGCGCGGCGTTCATTGACCCGTCAATGTGCGGCTTGCGGGACGAGGGCTTTGGTGTGGGAACGTTGCAGGATAAACGCCAGCCCCAGCGAAACGAGCGCAAGCGCGATGTAAGCCACGAAACCTGTGGCATAGCCGCCGTCTCCCTGCCAGCGGACGAAGGCGCTCAACAGCGGAGGGATGGCGAAGCCGCCGAAGGCGCCCAATCCGCCCACCCAGCCCGAGGCGCCGCCCACCGCTTGCGGCACTTCCTTCGGCACGAGTTTGAAGACCGCCGCGTTCGCCACGCCCATGCCGAGCGCCATGACAATTTCCGCCGCCAGCGAAAGCCCGAAGGAGCGCGAGAGGGTCAACATCAACGCGCCGAACAGCATGACGGACAGGGCGAGCATGGCAGTCCGTTCGCCGCCGAGTCGGTCGGCGAGCGAGCCGCCCCACACGCGCACGAGCGAGGTCAGGATGGAATAGGTGGCAGTCAGTATGCCCGCCGTCACCGCCGAGGCGCCGAGGAAGGATTTCCAATAGGTCGGCAGCCAGGCGGTCATGGCGAGGAAACCGCCGAAGGAGGCGAAGTAAATCGCGGTCAGCGCCCAGGTCTTCCAGACTTTGGCGGAGAGGAACAGGCTGTCTTTGATATTTCCCGCAGGGAAAATTTCCTGCCCAAGTTTGGCGGCGGCTGGACGCGCCTGTTCGGGCGACATTCCATTTGCACACAGTTGAAAGTAGGGCGCGTTGAGTCCCGTGAAGTAATAGCCGACTGTGCCGAGAATCAGCAGGCAGAGCCAGATGAGGTACGCGCCCGCCAGCCCCGCCGCGGTCAGCGCGAGCGGCAGGATGAGGGTGAAGATGCCAGGCGCGAGGTTGCCCACGCCGCCGTAGATTCCCAGCGCGCTGCCCTGCTTCGCTTTGGGCGACCAATAGGAAGCCTGGCTGATGCCGACAGAAAACGTGGCAATGCCGCAGCCGCTCAACGCGCCGAGCAGGAGAATCAGCGGATACATTCCAGGCGTCAGGCGGTCAGGGTAAAAACTGTAAATGGTCAGCGTCAGACCCAACATGCCGAGGATGGAGAGACCGAGCAAAATCAGCATGGGTTTGCGTCCGCCAGTCACATCCACCCAGGCGGCAAAGGGGATGCGTAACAGCGAACCCGTCAGCGAGGGAATCGCCACCAGAAAGCCGACCATGACGGGCGTCAACCCCATGACGTCTTTGAGTTTTTGGGCGGTCGTGCCGAACAACGCCACCGCCGCAAAGCCGATGAAAAAACCGAGCGTCGCGCCGAACAAGCCGCGCTGTGGGGTACCTTTGATGTTCATGAAATTCTCCTGAGATTAACTCGAATAGGTCGAAAAAGATTCAACTACGAAGGTCACGAAGAGACACAAAGGAAAACCTTGGTGATACTTTGTGCCCCTTTGTGGTTCAAAAATTCTTGATACTTTCACGGCATATTCAGCGCAATCAGCGGACCGCGCCGCCCTGCCCATTTCGCGCCGAGCGCGGAGAGAGTCTCTTCGCCCAAAAGTTGCCGCGCCATGCGGAAGAGAACCTGCTCCTCCTTTTGGAAATGAGCGCGGCTGACTTCGATCATCTGCGCGGCGAGGGCGCGTCCCTGCGCCAGGTCTGTTGCGGATTGGACGCGCCCCAGCAGAGTCACGATCTGGTCGTGTTCCATCCGCATGACCACGAGAGGTCCGCCCTGCGCGCCGAGATGAGGTTCCAGCGCGGTGAAAAGCAGTTCGTCTTCGAGACTTGCGTGGGCTTCGAGAGAGAACGAAAGCGGCGCGGCGCGGTTGGTCAACGCGGCGGCTGATTCGATTGCAGGGAGCGCCTTTTCAAGGTCTTGAAAGAGCAATTGAAAAACGCCGTGTTCGCCGAGAAGAGCGTCTGTGATGAGCATGGATGTTATTTTTGCGTCGGTTTGGCGCGATTCCAGATGACCACTTGCAACGGTCGCCAAAGGTACGTGATCGGATACGTCATCACATGCACCAGCCGCGTGAAGGGGAAGATGGCGATGATGACGAAGCCCCACAGGTGATGCCATTTGACCACCGCGGGCAGCGCCGAAACGTATTCGATCTTCGGCTGGAAGACCAGCAGGGACATCAGCCACGGCGCGGCGGTGTGCAGGAACCAGTCCGAGCCCCAGCGGTAGAAGAAGGAGACCCAGAAGCCGAGAATGACCTGCACGAGCAGGGCGGCGACCAGCGCCCAGTCTGCCCAGGTGGTGACAACGCGGACGCGGCCGTTGGTGGAGCGGCGCAGGATGAGCAGGCTGATTCCCACGATTGCCATGAGCGCCATCGCCATACCGAGCACCTCGACCACGTACAGGCGCGTCGGGTCGGCGGTCAGCGCGCCCCACGCTCCAGGGAAGAGGAAAGCCAGCAGGTGGACGCTCACGATGGTGACAATGCCATAGTGCCAGGGCACGGAGCCCCAAAACAGGTTACGGTTTTCGAGAAATTGCGACGAGAAACTGGAATAGGAAAAACGGTCGGAGTAATAACGGTACACGCCGACCACCACCGCCAAGGTGACGGCCAGGTAGGGAAAGGCGACAAACAGAACGGTATTAAGCATGGTGTCCTCCGAAAAATTTAGTCGTCACTGCGAGCGATGGTCGAGTAGGCGTGATCTTCGCCGTACCGAGACCAGAGCGAAGCAGTCTCCTCGCCAGGCGCGGGATTGCTTCGGGAAGCGATGCCCTGAGCTTGTCGAAGGGAACATCCTCGCAATGACGAAATGAGGTAGTTATTCCACGGCGTCGTACGCCAGCGGCATTTCGTTCATGGCTTCGGCTTGCGTCTGGGCGTGTTCTTCCTCCCAGTTTGCGGCTTTGATGAGCGGCTCGCCAACTGTCCTCACCAGCACATCGTACAGCGCCTGCAACACCGCCAGATATAACGGCAGGGACGACTGGTCATTCTCATCGCGCATTCGGCTGGCGGCAAGCACCTTGTCCAGCGCGGGCAGGATGGCATATTGCGCCAGTTCGCGGAATTCCTCCTCATCCTGCAAAACGCTCAGGTAGCGCAGTATGCACACCAGGTGGTCGGACAGTTCGTCGGCTTCGCTCAACCCGTGCGCGCGGTAACGCTCCTTGAGTTCGAGCATGAAGATACTGCGTTTGTAGGTCTCGCCGAGCAACTGATAGCCGATGTAGGGATATGCGCCGCCGAGATCGAACGTGCTGGCATACGCTTCCTCCAAATGCCCGAAGGACATCGGCTCCATTTCGCGCGCGAAGGCGGACAAAAGCGCGTCGGGCGACAGTTGGGCGGATCCTGCTTCGAGGGGCGGAATCTCCATCTGGGCGACGGTCTGCGCGCACAACCGCGCTTTGTCCGCCAGACCAGGCTGGGGGTAGTCCAGAATGTCGGCGAATTGCGTCAGGGCAGTGGGGAGCATGGGATGTAGCGTCATATTAATACCTGCGTCCTGGTCCTCGGCGGAAGCCGAAGCCCGTTTCCTGTTTATTGGTGAGGGGCGGGGTGGTCGCTTCGATGGCGACTTCGCGGCTCATGTTGGGAACGACGAAGCGTTCATCGTAGGTCGGCAGGGCAGTCAGGCGGAAGATGGCGTCGGCTTCCTTGGCGTCTGTCTTGCCTGTGGAGTAGGCTTTCTCCACAACATCCTGCGACACATCCTTGACCGTTTCACTGCGGCGATGAATGCGGACGGCGATCAGTTTGCGATAGACTTCCTCGATCACGTCCGTATTGCCCGCCGAGAATAATCTCGCCATGAATTTGATGGGGACGCGCGCTTTTTCCAATGCGCTGAGCAGGGGCGCCAGTCCGTCCGCGCCGCTCTGGTCCACTTCGTAATTGCCGTCTTTGGTCTTCGCCAGAACGGGCAGCATGGGCGGGACGTAGAAGAGCATCGGCACGGTGCGGAATTCGGCATGAAGCGGCAAGGCGATCTGCCATTGCTTGACGAACTTGTAGACGGGCGATTTCTGCGCCGAGTCGATCATGTTGTCGGGGATGCCGTTGGCTTTGGCGGAGGCGATGACGGCGGGATCGAACGGGTCCATGATCATGCCGCGTTGCGCCGCGACCAGGTCTGCGTCTGCGGAGGCCGCGACTTTTTCGATCTGATCGGCGTCGTAGAGCAGGACTCCCAAATAGCGGATGCGTCCCACGCAGGAGTGGAAGCAGGCGGGGGGCTGTCCGCTTTCGATGCGCGGGTAGCACAGGATACATTTTTCGGATTTGCCCGTTGACCAGTTGAAGTAGGTCTTCTTGTAGGGGCAGCCCGAAATGCACATGCGCCAGGCGCGGCATTTTTCCTGCGAGAGCAGGACGATGCCGTCTTCGCCGCGTTTGTAGATGGCGCCCGCCGGGCAAGCCGCCACACAGCCAGGGTTGAGACAGTGGTTGCAGATGCGCGGCAGGTAGAAGAAGGTCATGCGCTCGACTTCGTTAAGTTGCTCGCGCTCGTCGTCCGTGAGTTCGTCGAGGTTCTTGTCGTTCTCCGCGTAGACGGGCGAGCCGCCCAGGTCGTCGTCCCAGTTGGGACCCGCTTCGATCTCCATCGGTTTGCCCGTGACGAGCGAGATGGCGCGGGCGGTGGGCTGGTCGTCGCCTTCGGGGGCGTCGAAGAGATGCTGATAATCGTACGTCCACGGCTCGTAGTAATCGTCCATGGTGGGCAGGTTGGGGTTGAAGAAGATGTTGCCGAGCGCGCCCATCCGTCCCTGCAATTTCAGGTTGAGTTTGCCGTTCTTCTTCTCAAAACCGCCTTTATACTTTTCCTGGTCTTCCCAGCGCGTGGGGTAGCCCGTACCGGGCTTGGTCTCCACATTATTCCACCACATGTACTCGGTGCCTTTGCGGTCGGTCCAGATGTTCTTGCAGGCGACGCTGCACGTGTGGCAGCCAATGCACTTATCGAGATGAAAAACCATTGAAACTTGCGCGCGTATGTCCATATTTGCTCCTTTGGGTTTCGCGTATCGCTTATTGCGTGTTGCGTGGTGCGTAACGCTACTGAGTTTTGGTGAAATAACTTCCTTTGATTCCGTCATTGCGAGGAGGACGCTCTTCCCGACGAAGCAATCTCCGCGCCGCAGGAGGGGATTGCTTCGTCGCTCACTCCGTTCGCTCCTCGCAATGACGGCAGTCGGGCGATCACCGATTAGCGATAGGCGATCCGCGAATTACCATTCCAACTTTTCCATCTTCCGCACGACGCAGTACGTGTCGCGGGTGAAGATGCCGATGGGACCCCAGTAATTGAAGCCGTACGTGAACTGGGCGTAACCGCCCGCCAGTAACAGCGGATTGATGCGCGTGCGCGTCAGGCTGTTGTGCCCGCCCGCGCGTTTCTTGCCGCGGATCTGCGATTTTGGGATGTAGATCGTGCGCTCGACGGCGTGATAGTACAGACACATGCCAGACTGCACGCGGGAACTAACGTTGACGCGCGTGACGACCACGCCGTTGTCGTTGAACATTTCCACCCAGTCGTTGTCCACGAGACCGACTTTTTCCGCGTCCTTGTCGTTGATCCAGACCGGGTCCATGCCGCGCGAGAGTGTCAACATGCGGTGGTTGTCCTTGTAGGTCGAGTGGATGTTCCACTTGCCGTGCGGCGTGATGTAGTTCAGCACCAGGCTCTTGTCGTCCACCGGGCTGTTGACGATGTCGCCCGTCGCGCGCGGATTCAATTTCGGCTTGAAGGTGGGCAGGTGTTCGCCAAAGTCCAGATACCACGGATGGTCAACATAGAAGTGCTGGCGTCCCGTCAGCGTGCGCCAGGGGACGAGGCGCTCGACGCTCATGCACCAGGCGGCGTAAGCGCGCCCGTCGTTGACCATGCCCGACCAGCAGGGGCTGATCAGCGTGCGGCGGACTTGTCGAGTCAGATCGAAGAAGGTCATCTTGACGCCGCGTATTTTCTCAGCCAGGTCTGCCAGCGGGAGACCGACGCGTTCCTCTTCGTGTTTGAACGCCTCGTAGGAGACTTCGCCGTTCGTTTCGGGAGCCAGATGCAAAAGCACGTTGGCGGTATCCAGCGCGTCTTCGAGACTGGGATATTTCTTCCCGCCCCACTCCACACAGCGCGTGCGACGCGGGTCGGGCGTCCCGCCGACGGGTTTCTCCAGCAGTTCATCGTAGAATTTCTCGATGGGAATCTGCACGCCGTTGCCGTTGATGCCATCCGCGCGCAGGTTGGGTCCGAGCGAGATGAAGCGGTTGTACAGGTTGGCGTAGTCGCGCTCGACCACGCGCAGGTGCGGCATGGTCTTGCCAGGGATGGCTTCGCATTCGCCCGCGCGCCAGTCCTTTACGTCGGTCTGGCCGAGTTCGTCGGGCGTGTCGTGCATGAGCGGGAACGCCACAATGTCGCGCACGGGTTCGGGGAAGACTTCGGGCGACATTTCGCTGACCTTGCGAGCCAACAGTTTGAAGATTTCCCAGTCGGTCTTGGATTCCCAAACGGGGGGAACCGCCTGTCCGAGCGGATGCACGTACGAGTGCAGGTCGGTGGTGTTAAGATCGTTCTTTTCGTACCAGAACGCGGAGGGCATGACGATGTCGGAATACAGCGCCGAGGAGTCCATGCGGAAGTTCAGGTCAATCACCAGATCCATCTTGCCGCGCGGCACAGGCTCGCGGAAGGTGACGGTCTTGACCTTGTCCTTGGCGTGTTCCTCCGCAATGATATTATCGTGCGTGCCGAGATAGTGACGCTGGAAGAACTCCGCGCCCTTGGCGCTGGATGCCAGCGCATTGCCGCGCCACATCATCCAGATACGAGGCCAGTTCTGCTCCGCGTCTGGATCGTCCACCGCGAAGCGGGTCTTTCCGTCTTTGAGTTGGTTCACCACCTGACGGATGACCTCATCGTTGTTTTTCGCGCCAGCCGCATCCGCCTTCTTGACGAGTTCGAAGGGGTTTTCATCGAACTGTGGGTATGAAGGCATCCAGCCCATGCGCACCGCCATCGCCGCCAGGTCTGCGGCATGTCCCTTCGCCCATTTCGTCTTTTCAGGGACGGGCGCATATTCGGTGAAATCGCCCTCGTAGCGCCACTGGTCGCTGTTCATGTAATGCCAGGTGGGAGTCTGCTGGCGGCGGGGCGGCTTGACCCAGTCCAGCGCGAACGCCATCGCCGACCACGGCGCGACCAGCGTGAGTTTTTCCTGTCCCACGTAATGGTTCATGCCGCCGCCGTTGACTCCGCAACAGCCGCACAACATCAAGGCGGTGATGGGGGCGCGGTACATCAGGCTGTTGTTGTACCAGTGATTGATGCTCGCGCCGACGATGACCATGGACTTGCCGTTCGTGACCTCGGCGTTGTGCGCGAACTCGCGCGCCAGGCGGGTGACGGTGTCGCGACCGATGCCCGTGTACTGTTCCTGCCAGGCAGGCGTGTACGGACCGATCTCATCGTAGGATTTCGGATAATCGCCAGGCAGTCCGCGGCTCACGCCGAATTGCGCCACGAGCAGATCGAAGGCGGTCGTCACAGGGACGCGTCCGCGGTCGGTTTCCACGTAGCGGATGGGGATGCCGCGCAGGGCAACTTTCGCCTCGGCAAATTCGTGATAGGCGACATTCACGATCTCATCGTGTTCGTCGAGGAAGGTCAGTTCGGGATCGAGCGGGGTGTCGTCCTGCCCGTCCTCCATCTTGAGATTCCACTTGCCTTTTTCCTTGCTCCAGCGGTAGCCGACCGTGCCTTTGGGCATGCGCGGCTGTTTGCTGGTTTTATCGAAGACCAGCAGTTTCCAGTCGCCGTTCTCCTCGTTCGTGTATCGCTTGACGCGGTTGGCGCGCAGGAGGCGTCCCGCTTTGTAAACGTCGCCATCCTTTTCCAATTCCACCAAAAAAGCGCTGTCGGTGTATTGCTTGAGATAGTTGGTGAAATACGGAACCTGGCGTTCTTCGAAGAATTCCTTCAAGATGACGTGATTGACCGCCATCCACAACGCCGCGTCGGTGCCAGGCTTGACGGGAATCCACCAATCCGAATATTTGGAGACCTGGCTGAAGTCGGGCGCGATCGAGACGTACTTCGTCCCGTTGTGCCGCGCCTCGGAGATGAAATGCACATCCGGGGTGCGCGTCATGCTCATGTTTGCGCCCATCGAGACGATGTACTTGCTGTTGTACCAATCGGCGGATTCGCATACGTCGGTCTGGTCGCCCCAGACTTCGGGGAAGGCGGTCGGCAGGTCGGCGTACCAGTCGTAGAAACTCATGTTGACGCCGCCGAACAATTGCAGGAAGCGCGATCCGCCCGCGTACGAAAGGTACGACATGGCGGGGATCGGCGAAAAGCCGAAGATGCGGTCGGGGCCGTATTTCTTCGCGGTGTAGAGCATGCCCGCCACAACGATCTCCGTCACTTCGTCCCAGGTGGTACGGCGGAAACCGCCCTTGCCGCGCGCCTTCTGGATGCGATTCCGCTTCGTTTCATCCTCCATGATGGAGGCGTAGGCTTCGACCGCGCTCTTGCCTGTGGCGCGCGCCTCGCGCCAGAAATCGAGCAGGACGCCGCGCGCGTACGGATACTTGACGCGGATCGGGCTGTAGACGTACCACGACGCCGAGATGCCGCGCTGACAACCGCGCGGTTCGTAGGGCGGAAGATCCTTTTCGAGAAGCGGATAATCCGTCTGTTGCATTTCCCAGGTGATGATGCCGTCCTTGACGTACACCTGCCACGAACATCCGCCCGTGCAGTTCACGCCGTGCGTACTGCGGACGATGTTATCGTGCTGCCAGCGGTTGCGGTAGAACTCTTCCCACTTACGCGATTTCGGGTTGATCAAATCCTGGATCCAAGCCATGGTTGCTCCTCCAAACAGTCAGTTTGATAATTTACTTACCCTCACCCTATCCCTCTCCCGAAGGGAGAGGGGACTCCCTTCCCCCGAAGGGGGAAGGGTCGGGGATGAGGGCATTGCATATTTATTTCTTTGCGTTGGCGCGCGCGATCATGGGCTTGCGTACGCCCATCAGCCGTTTGCGCCACCAGACCTGCGCCGCGACGATCATGACCGCCGCGCCGCCTCCAGACAGTCCCGCCAGGGTCCACAGCAGGGAGGCGGGCCGCGCCGGGACAGTGGCTGATTCGAAGAATGCCACGAGGTCGGCGCGTTCCTCGTCGGTGATCGGCTGGCTGGTCCACACCGCGTTCATCGTGGTAGTGGACGGATTGCCGAGGAAGGCGGTCAATCCCGCCTGCCCGCCGTAACGACTGAAGACTTCCGTCAGGTCGGGGCCGAGCGCGCCGCCGCCCAATGCGCCGATGCCCACCACACTGTGACAGGTCATGCAGGCGGGGCCGCCGTTGGTCAGCCGCGTCGTGCCGAGGAATAACGCCTTGCCTTGCTCTGGGTCGCCTGTGGGAAGCGGCACAGTAGGAACGGCGGTGGGCGCGGGGGCATTGGCCGAGTCCACGCTCTCGAAGTACGCGGTCAGCGCGGCGACCTCGGAATCGGTCAAGCCGAGGTTGGGCATGGGAATCTTGTTGTATTCTTCGAATAACTGGGTGGCAATCGGATCCCCTTCCGCCAGCACTTTATCTGGTTCTTTGATCCAGCGCGTCAGCCAGGCTTTGTCGCGGCGTGTCGTCACGCCAGCCAGGTCGGGGCCGACCAGTTTCCCGCCACCGACGGTGTGGCAGGCCGTACACTTTTCCTTGAAAATCGTTTCCCCGTCTGACGCCTGTCCCAGCGGTTTAGCGAACGCGATCCCAGTGACCATCGTCACCAGGACGAACACAAACAACGGGACGAACCAAGCGCTTCGGGGGATGGGGGAAGGTCTAACGCCTTTGGTCATTTTTTAGGCTCTCTGGGAGTTGCCGTGATTCGGTACACGGATTACGCGGATTTGACGGATTTGCACGGATTTTTCTATTAAAAAATCCGTGTTCATCCCTTTTGTCCGTGAAATCCGTGTACAAAAGGTTTAATCACGGCGATTCCCAATGAGCCATTTTTTATTCACTCCTCTCATCGGAAGGATTTTTTATTTCGGGCAAATTGCGGATGGTCTCAAGCAGGTCGGTGCCGCGTGCGGGATGCGAGTGCGTGGAAAAAACGCGGAAGATATTTTCGTTCAAGCCTGCGCGGATGATGGGAAGATTCGGGTGCGCCTCCATGATGGCGGATGTCAACTCCGCGCCCATCTCTCTCTGCGAATCGTCATCCACGATCAGGACCACGTCGAGGCCTGCCTCTGTTATCCTCTGGCAGACCTCCCCTCCCAATTCCCACGGCCCGATCAATTCCACATCTTCGGCGGCGCGCAAAACTGTTTCCATGCTTTCGCCGAAAAGGTGACGGGAACAGACCAGGAGAACGCGTTGCTTTTTCAATTTCAAGGTGAACCACAGAATATACTGAGAATGCGATT